>LNFM01005410.1_pt1 | contig 30429 bp, 23 predicted proteins | sample 596031 | NCBI WGS metagenome assembly LNFM01 (sample SAMN04254537, study PRJNA301005) | activated carbon metagenome | isolation source: dual media filters at the Ann Arbor, Michigan drinking water treatment plant | place: USA: Ann Arbor
AGATCAATTTACGCCCGCGAAAACGCCTGGGCTGGAAGACGCCGTACGAAGTTTATGCAGGGGTGAGCGTTGCACTTATGTGTTGAATTCAGGCGATATATCTTGAATGCGCTACAGAAATCGCGGCTAAAGCGGAGCGCCGCCCGGCCCCTCCCACGTGACCTTACATTGACCGACATTTGATTCGTGTCGCGACACTAGGCTCCGCGGTACAGCTTGCGCAGCAATACCAGCAATTGCTCGCGCTCACTCGCATCGAGCCCGGCGGTGGCATCACGGTCGCTGTCGGCGGCGATGGCCTTGAGTTCCTTGAGGCGGGTTTCCCCAACCTTGCTGAGAAACAACCCATACGAGCGTTTATCCGGCTTGCAGCGCACCCGCGCGGCCAGGCCCAGCTGTTCCAGCTTGTTGACCAACACCACCGCTTGCGGTGGCTCGATGGCCAGGGCACGGGCCAGGTCGGCCTGCATCAGGCCGGGGTGCTGGTCGATGATCGCCAGGGCGGTGAACTGCGCCGGGCGCAGGTCGTAAGCCTCCAGCTGGTTGGACAGGTGCTGAAAGACTTTGAGCTGGGCGCGGCGCAGGACATAGCCAAGGTAGGTGTCCAGGGCGCTGTCCAGTTCGTTGGCATCGGGTTCGACAGTTGGCAGGGCAGGTTTGGCCATTGGGGCAGGGCGCTCCTTGCGGAAATTTGCTTAATCAAGATAACCATCTTGCCTCAAGACGCGTTTTCAGGCCAGCAGGCACTCCGCACCGCCGCAAGCGATTCACCCCTGTAGGAGCGAATTTATTCGCGATGCTGTTGCAACGTTATCGCGAACATCGCGAACATCGCGAATAAAGACTGGGCGTCCCCTTCGCTCCTACAGGTATGCAATAGCCATCAACAACGCGCTAAAGCGCCTACGGCTTGTGCTTTTTTAGGCGATAGGCGAACTGCGCCCGGCTCAGGCCAAGTAGGCGGCCGGCGGCGGCCAGGTTGCCCTTGCTGACCTGCAGGGCTTCCTCGAGCAGGCGTTGCTCCAACAGGTCCAGATCCAGCGGCGCATTCAGCTCACGCAGGCTGTCGAGCAAGGCGGGTGGTGCGGGCTGGCTGGGGCCGCGTTCGGGCGCCAGGTTGCCGTCGATGCCCACCGAGTAGAGCTGCGGCGGCAGCGGTTCGTTGTGGAACAGGTGCAGCAGGTCAATCGGGCGGCCCTCGTCACTGGCAATCAGGCCGCGCTCGACCAGGTTCTGCAGTTCACGCACGTTGCCCGGAAAGTCGTACAGCAACAGCGCCTTGAGCGCACGCATCGTCAGGCCCACGGGCGTGCGGCCGTAGTCTTGGCAGTAGCGCTGCAGGAAGGCGTTGACCAGCAGCGGGATGTCGTCGCGGCGCTCGCGCAGCGGCGGCAAGCCGATGGGGTAGACATTCAGGCGGTAGAACAGGTCTTCACGAAAGTCCCCGGCCTTGACCGCTTCGCGCAGGTCGACGTTGGTCGCGGCCACCACCCGTACATCGACGCTGACCGGCTGGCTGCCGCCAACCCGTTCCACTTCGCGCTCCTGCAGCGCACGCAGCAGCTTGCCCTGGCCTGGCAGGCTGAGGCAGGCAATCTCGTCGAGAAACAAGGTGCCGCCGTGGGCGCGCTCGAAGCGGCCGGCGCGCGAGTGGGTGGCACCGGTAAAGGCGCCGCGCTCGACCCCGAACAGCTCGGCTTCGATCAGGTTTTCCGGGATCGCCGCACAGTTCAGCGCGATAAACGGCCCGGCATGCCGTGGGCTCTGGCGGTGCAGTTCCCGGGCGAACAGCTCTTTGCCGACCCCCGATTCGCCACTGATCAGCACCGTGGCAGGAGTCGGTGCGACGCGGCGCAAGGCATGGGTGGCGGCGTTGAATGCAGCGCTGGCGCCAATTGGCTGCTGTGTGCCGCTCACCGGCGGCTCGGCGCGCAGCGACACCGCTTGTGACGGTTCGGCGCGCGGTACGCTGCCTGCGCTGAGGTAGCGCAGGTCGGCGTCGACGTCACCCCATTGCTCGGCGGTCTTGCCGATTACCCGGCAGACCGGATGCCCCATCCCCCGGCACTCCACCTCACGAAAAATCACCAGGCGCCCAAACAACCCGCTGACGTAGCCAATGGCGTAGCCCAGCTCGGTCCAGCACACCGGGTCCTGGCCGATACCGTAGGCGGCGATGTGCTCGTCGGCTTCGCAGGAGTGGTGCCAGAGAAACTCACCGTCATAGAAACCCGTGTCGGCATCGAACTGGAAGTGCAGCGGCTCGACCTTGGTCATGCCCTCCAGCGTGTGCAGGCGGGTGCCGGCGAAAAACACCGAGGCGGCGTCGGCATCCGGCCAGCGCGTGCGGATCAGCCGGGCATCGCGCGCGCCGGAGAGGTAGCCAGTACGGGTGAACAGACCACGGGCCTGCTCCAGGCCGAGGCTGTCGATCACTTCCCGGCGCAAGGCGCCGTAGGAGGAGCTGTGCAGCAGCAACATGCGCTGGTCGTTGAGCCAGATACGCCCATCGCTCGGCGAGAAGAACAGGCACTCGGCAAGCTCAGCCAGGGTCGGCGACTGGCTGTCCTGCAGCTGCGAGCTGTCACCGCGCAGGCCCTCCAGGGCGGCGCTCTGCAACAGGTCGGTGAACAGATGCTTGGGCGTGTCCATCAGCGGGCTCTCGGTGATGTGTTGAAATGATCACGGTTTAAATAGTTATTTAGCATAACTTTGATCATTTGCGTATCTGGCGTTTGGCTATCTCTGCCATCCGCCGCCCTGCGATTTTTCATCTGCCTTTGAAAGTCCCGCGCTAGAGCCTTGGCGTCACGGCCGTGCGGTGTCCCTGATGCGGTGGGCACGCCCCTTGCTCTTGTCCCTGTATGTGCATGACGCGTGAGCAAATGGCGATACGCGTCGCACCGGCCATGACAATCACAAGAGCCAGGAGTACGAGATGCGTGCAACAGATGACACGGGGTTTCTGCGCGAGGCGCAGTGGCAGGACAAGGTGTTCAACGGCAGTTGGGTGCGCCCGCTGGGCGGCGTCAACCCGGTGCGCGAGCCGGCCACTGGTGAGCCCCTGACCTGCACCGGCAATGTCGATGCGGCCGATGTGGCCACCGCCTGTATGGCTGCCGCTCAGGCCCAGCCGGCCTGGGCCGCCATGGACCCGCGCAGCAAAGCGATGATCTTCCGGGCGGCGGCCGGGCACGCCGAGGCGAACTTCGCCGAGCTGTCGCTGTTTGTCGCCCGCGAGACCGGCGGCAGCCTGCTCAAGGGCAACCACGAAGTGCGCGAAGCCATCGTCCTGCTGCACCAGGCTGCCGGCCTGCTGTCGCAGCCCCATGGTGTGGTGCTGCCCAGCGCGGCAGGCCGCTTGTCTTACGCGCGGCGTTTGCCCCATGGCGTGGTGGGGGTGATCTCGCCGTTCAATTTCCCCCTGGTGCTGTCAATGCGTTCGGTGGCGCCAGCCCTGGCCGCCGGTAATGCGGTGGTGCTCAAGCCCGACCCGCAAACGCCGGTCAGTGGCGGTTTTCTGATTGCCCGCCTGTTTGAGGCCGCTGGCTTACCCAAGGGCCTGTTGCATGTGCTGCCCGGCGGCGCGGTGGCCGGTGAGGCGCTGTGCCTGGACGCGCGGGTCGGCATGATCGCCTTCACCGGCTCTACCGGCGCCGGGCGCAAGGTGGCAGAAACCGCTGGGCGCACCCTGAAAAAAGTCGCTCTGGAACTCGGCGGCAAGAACCCGCTGATCATCCTTGAAGACGCTGACCTAGAGCTGGCCGCGAGCAACGCCGCCTGGGGCGCCTGGCTGCATCAAGGGCAAATCTGCATGGCCACCGGGCGCATCCTGGCGCATGCCTCGATTGCCGAGGAGCTGACCCGCCTGCTGGCGGACAAGGCTCGCGCCCTGCGGGTTGGCAACGCGGCGCGCGGTGAGGCAGAGCTCGGCCCGCTGATCAACGAGCGCCAGCGCCAGCGCGTGGTGGAGATCGTCGATGCCAGCGTCGCTGCGGGCGCGCGGCTGGTCGCCGGTGGCCCGGCTGATGGTTTGTTCTATCGGCCCACGGTGCTGGCTGGCGTGCGCCCTGGCATGCCGGCGTTCGACCAGGAAGTCTTCGGCCCAGTGGCCTCTATTACGTCCTTCGAGACCGATGAGGAGGCCATCGCCCTGGCCAACCAGAACGAGTACGGCCTGTCGGCTGCGGTCATCTCGCGCTCGGTTGGGCGCGCCATGGCCATCGGCGAGCGGCTCAATTGCGGCTTGCTGCACATCAACGATCAAACCGTGGCTGATGACTGCGTCAACCCCTTCGGCGGGCGTGGCAATTCCGGCAACGGCGGCAATGTTGGTGGCCCGGCCGACTGGGACGAATACACCCAATGGCAGTGGGTGACGATCAAGGACAGCCCGCCGCTGTATCCGTTCTGAGCCAAGCCGGCGTGACCGGCGCGTGAACCCATAAAAACAAGAGGACACGACATGAACCTGAACAACAAAACCCTGGTGGTGACCGGGGTGTCTTCCGGCATCGGTGCGGAAACAGCCCGCCTGCTGCGCTTTCACGGCGCGCAGGTAATCGGCCTGGACCGTCAGGCGCCGCTGATGACGCTGGACGGTTTCGTCCAGGTCGATTTGAGTTCGCCCCAGGCCATCGACGCCGCCGTGCAGCAACTGCCGGCGCAGATCGACGGCCTGTGCAACATCGCTGGGGTGCCGGGCACCGCCGATCCAGAGCTGGTGGCACGGGTCAATTACCTGGGCGTGCGCCACCTGAGCACGGCGCTGCTGCCGCGCATCCGTGCCGGCGGCAGCATCGTCAACATCGCCTCGGTACTCGGCGGCGAGTGGCCGCAGCGGCTGGACGTGCACAAGGCGCTGGCCGCCACGGCCGGCTTCAACGCCGGCGCGGCCTGGCTCAAGGACTTTCCTGCACCACGCGAGACGGCCTACCAGTATTTCAAGGAAGCCTTGATCGTCTGGACGTTCGTCCAGGCGCAGCCCTGGTTCCTTGAGCACGGTGTGCGCATGAACAGCGTGGCGCCAGGGCCGGTGTTCACGCCGATCCTCAACGACTTCGTCAGCATGCTCGGTGCCGAGCGCACCGAAGCAGACGCCCACCGCATGAAACGGCCGGCCTATGCCGACGAGGTGGCGGCGGTGATCGCCTTCTGCTGCGCCGAGGAGTCGCGCTGGATCAATGGGGTGAACCTGCCCGTCGATGGCGGCCTGGCCAGCACCTACATCTAGCCCCGAATGTTCATTCAAACCGTGCCTCCCGAGGGGGCGCGGTAGCCCTGAGCACGCGTCATACAACAACAAAAAAGAGGCACACCATGCATACCACTCGATGCTTTGCGGGCTTCGCTCGCTCCACCCTGGCTGTTTCCGTCTGCGCTGCGGCGTTGGCTGGCCCGGCCCAAGCCGCGCAATTCGACCTGGGCGACAGTGACTGGCGCCTGCGCTGGGACAACACGGTCAAATACAGCCAGGCCTGGCGCCTCCATGGTGCTGATGACCGGCTGATCAACGCGCCCACAGCCGGCGGCTTGTACCCGTCGATTCAGGGCCAGGGTGACCGTAACTTCAGCCGCGGCCTGGTCTCCAACCGGGTCGACCTGTTCAGCGAAATGGACCTGAGCCGGCAGAACTACGGCCTGCGCGTCAGCGCGGCGGCCTGGTACGACGACATTTACAACCAGAGCACCGATGACAGCGGCCAGCGCCGCTTCCTCTCCGACACCCGCGAACTGCATGGCCGCGACGCCGAGCTGCTGGATGCCTTCGTATTCCTGCGCGGCGACATCGGCGAAAGCTCCCAGGGCACCGTGCGCCTGGGCCGGCACAGCCTGATTTATGGCGAAAGCCTGTTCTACGGTGGCAACGGCATCGCCAATGCCCAGGGGCCGAACGATGTGGTCAAGCTGCTCAGCGTGCCCGGTACCCAGTTCAAGGAGATTCTGCGGCCGGTCAACCAGATTTCCGGGCAGTTGCAGATCAACCCGCAGCTCTCGGTGGGTGCGTACTACCAGTTCGAGTGGGAGCGCTCCAACCTGCCGGGTGCCGGCAGTTACCTGAGCGACGCCGATGGCATTGGCGAGGGCTCCGGTTCCTTGATCACCGCGCCCGGCATCGAAACCCGGCATGGCAAGGACATCGAAGCCAAGAACTCGGGGCAGGGCGGTATGCAACTGCGTTACAAGCCGGAAGGCACCGAACTGGAACTCGGTTTCTACGCCGCCCAGTACCACGACAAGGCGCTTAGCGCTCTGTACCTGGAAGTACCGTCCCTGGCCATTTACCGCCAGGTCTTCGCCGAAGACATCAAGACCGTCGGCGCCAGCTTCTCCACCGCTTCCGGGCCGTTCAACTTTGCCGGTGAGGCCTCGCTGCGTTGGGACGCGCCGCTGGTCAGCAACCTGCAGGTGGTGGCGCCGGGCGTGGCGGCGGATAACGCTGACGACGCGCTCTACGCCAAGGGCCGCACCGCGCACATCAACCTATCGACCATCTACCTGCTGTCGCCGTCGAGCTTGTGGGACGGCGGTTCGGTGCTTGCCGAGCTGGCCTGGAACCGCACCCTGAGCGTCACCGAGAACCGCAACGCGCTGGATTCCAACACCACCCGTGACGCCACCGCCCTGCGCATCCTGGCAGAGCCGGCGTACTTCCAAGTGGCTGATGGTATCGACCTGACCGTGCCTATTGGCCTGGGCGTGGTGCTCGATGGGCGTTCCTCGGCGGTTAGCAAGGCCGGCTTCGGCAACACCCATGCTGGTGACTGGAGCGTCGGCCTGAAGGCCACCTACCTGCAGCGCTGGGACTTCGGCGTCAACTACGTGAATTTCTTCGGCGCGCCCAAGGCCGGGCTGCAGGAAGACGGCAACTTCAGCTACGGCCAATCCCTGGCCGATCGCGACTTCGTCTCGCTCTACGTGAAAACCACATTCTAATAAAAAGGTGCCATTCGCCATGCAAACCACTCGAACGCTACGCCATTCCCTCCTGGCCATTGCCCTGCTCAGCAGTGGCCTGGCCCAAGCCGCGGTGAGCCCTGAGCAGGCTGCCCGCCTCAACGCCGACCTCACACCTATGGGTGCTGAGCGCGCTGGCAATGCCGACGGCAGCATCCCGGCCTGGACCGGCGGTTACACCCAGGCGCCGGCCGGCTACAAGAACGGCGATAAGCGTGCCGACCCGTTCGCCGCCGATAAGCCGCTGTATGCGGTCAGTGCCAGCAACATGACGCAGTACGCCGACCTGCTCGCCGAGGGCACCAAGGCATTGCTGCAGAAATACCCGGCTTACCGTCTGGATGTCTACCCGACTCACCGTAGTGCCGCTGCGCCGCAGTGGGTGTACGACAACACCCTGCAGAACGCCACCCGCGCCACCCTGGATGTGGAGAGCGAAAAAGTCAGCGGCGCCTACGGCGGCATTCCCTTCCCGCTGCCGCAGAACGGCGCCGAGGTGCTGTGGAACCACCGCCTGGCCTGGCATGGCGCCGATACCCTCTATTCGCCCTTCGACACCTGGCTGATGACCGCCGGCGGCAAGAAGCTGCAGGCCACCCGTGCACGCTTCTGGTACCAGCGGCCGTACTACTTCCAGGACGGCAGCCTGGAGACCTTCAATGGCAAATACCTGGTCGGCAAACTGCTCACCGAGCAGCCGTCGTCCAAGGCCGGTGAAGGCTTGATGACCCACTGGGACATGGACCCGGCCCTGCGCGGTGCCTGGCAGTACCTGGTGGGCCAGCGTCGGGTGCGTCGCGCGCCGAACGTGGCCTACGACACCCCGGACTTCGTCACCTCTGGCGTCGGCTTCTTCGACGAAGCGTTCATGATCTTCGGCCCCACCGACCGTCATGACCTCAAGCTGGTCGGCAAGAAAGAGCTGCTGGTGCCGTACAACAACAACCGTGCGGGTCTGGCCTCAAGCGACGAGCTGGTCAAACCGGGCTTCCTCAACCCGGACCTGGTGCGCTGGGAGAAACACCGCGTCTGGGTCGTGGAAGCCACGCTCAAGGCCGGCAAGCGCCACGTCGTGCCGCGTCGTACCTACTACGTCGACGAGGACTCCTGGCAAGTGCTGCTGGTCGATGGTTACGACGCCCAGGGCAAACTCGGTCGGCATAACTACTCGCTGACCCTGCTGGCCCCGGAGCTGCCGGCGCTGACCGCAGAGATGATGTGGGGCAGCTACAACCTGGAAACCGGCGCCTACTTCCTCAACTCCTCGGCCAACGACCTGTCGGTGCAGTACCAGAGCTACCCGCGTCCGCCAGCTTCCTTCTTCACCCCTGATGCCATGGCCAGCGACAGCGTGCGCTGACCCTCGCCGCCGCGCGCCCTGTTTGTCAGGGCCGATGAACATTCTGCGATACACCCGCGCCTGGCCGCTGAGCCTGTGCCTGGCGCTGCTGCCAGCCGTGGCGCTGGCGGATGACGCGGCGCCACAGCGCAGCCCGGCGGTGCTTGAGCAGCCGGCGCTGATCAGCGCCAAGGCGCCGCATTCGGTGCTGCTGGCCATTACCCGCGCCGGCGAGCGCCTGGTGGCGGTGGGGGAGCGCGGCATTATCGTGCTGTCTGACGACAATGGCGCCACCTGGCGACAAGCCGAAGTCCCCGTGAGTGTCAGCCTCACGGCCGTGCAATTCGTCGATGCCGAGCAGGGCTGGGCGGTCGGCCACCTCGGCGTGGTGCTGCGCAGCCAAGATGGTGGGCAAACCTGGCACAAACAACTCGATGGCACCCAGGCCGCGCAACTGGCCCTGGCCAGCGCCCGGGCCGGGGATGATGAAAAACGTTTGAAAGATGCCGAGTGGCTGGTGGCCGACGGCCCGGACAAGCCGTTTCTCGACCTGTATTTCAGCGACCGGCGTAACGGCTACATCGTCGGCGCCTATGGCCTGATCCTGCGCACCCGTGACGGCGGTGACAGCTGGCAGGCGTGGATGGCCCACTTGGACAACCCGCAAGGGCTCAATCTGTACGCCATCCGCAGCCTCGATGGCGCGCTGCTGATCGCCGGTGAGCGCGGCCTGCTGCTGCGCTCGCGCGATGACGGGGCGTCGTTCCAGGCGCTGGCATCGCCCTACGAGGGCAGTTTTTTCGGCTTGCTGACCACCCGCCGTGGCGGCGTGCTGGCTTATGGGCTGCGCGGCAATGCCTGGTGGTCGACCGACCAGGGCGACAGTTGGCAGGTGCTGCCGACCGGCGTGGAATCGGCCCTGTCGGCGGGCCTGGAGTTGAGCGATGGGCGCCTGCTGCTGGCCAGCCAGAGTGGCGAGTTGCTGTTGACCACGCCAGGCCGTTTGCAGGTCGAGCACCAGCGTACCCGTGAGGGTGCCACGGTCGCCGCGCTGGTCGAGGCCGCCGATGGCAGCTTGACCAGTGTCGGCCTGGGCGGTGTCGCCGCCCAGCAACCTGTGACGCCGTCTCCTTTGTCGAGGAATTCCCTGTGAAGCGCGAAACTCCACCTGCTGCGCCAGCGGCGTTCGATGCACAGTCGGGCAACCTGCTCGAACGGCTGATCTTCAACAACCGGGGCGCGGTGATCCTGCTGTGCCTGTGCATCACCCTGCTGCTGGGCTGGCAAGCCACCGGTATTGGCATCAACGCCAGCTACGAAAAAACCATCCCGGCCAAGCATCCCTTTGTCGTCAACTTCCTCAATGAGCGCAGTGAGCTGAACGGCCTGGGCAACGCCCTGCGCATCGCCGTGGCGGTGGAGCAGGGCGATATTTTCACCGCCGAATACCTCGACACCCTGGCCAAGCTCAACGATGAAATCTACCTGCTGCCGGGCGTCGACAAGCCCTACATGAAGTCCCTGTGGACGCCGACCACGCGCTGGACGGCGGTGACCGAAGAGGGCCTCGACGGCGGCACGGTGATCCCCGATGGCTACGACGGCTCGCCGGCCAGCCTCGACGAGATCCGCACCAACGTCGCCCGCTCCGGTGAGATCGGCCAGTTGGTGGCGGGCAACTTCAAGTCCAGCGTCATCTACGTGCCGCTGCTGGAGATCGACCCCGAAACCGGCAAGGCGCTCGACGCTGGGCTCTTCTCCGAGCGCCTGGAGGCCTTGCGCGACAAGTACCAGAATGAGCAGATCCGCATCCACATCACCGGCTTCAGCAAGCTGATCGGCGACCTGATCGAGGGCGTCGGCCAGGTGGCGCTGTTCTTCGTCGGCGCGGTGCTGATCATGCTCGTGGTGCTGTTCGCCTACACCCGCTGCGCACGCAGCACCCTGGGTGTGGTCTGCTGCTCGCTGATCGGCGTGCTCTGGCAGCTCGGCCTGCTTGCCAGCCTGGGTTATGAGCTGGACCCGTACTCGATTCTGGTGCCGTTTCTGGTGTTCGCCATCGGCATGAGCCATGGCCTGCAGAAGATGAACGGCATCATGCAGGACATCGGCCGCGGCATCCCGGCCGTGGTGGCGGCGCGCCTGACCTTCCGCCGGTTGTTCCTCGCCGGCCTCACCGCGCTGCTCAGCGACGCGGTGGGCTTTGCCGTGCTGATGGTGATCGAGATCCGCGTGATCCAGGACCTGGCCATCACCGCGAGCATCGGCGTGGCCGTGCTGATCCTTACCAACCTGGTGCTGCTGCCGGTGCTGCTCAGCTACACCAGCGTCAACCCGCACGCCGCTCAGCGCAGCCTGCAGAGCGAGCAGGATGATCTGGCCGGCAAGGCGCGTCATCCGCTGTGGCGCCTGCTCGACCGCTTCACCACCAAGCCCTGGGCGATGGGCGCATTGCTCACCGGCGCGGCCCTGGCGGTGATCGGCAACCTGGTGGCCGCGCACCTGCAGATTGGCGACCTCGACCCCGGTGCCCCCGAGCTGCGCGCCGACTCGCGCTACAACCGCGACGTGCAATTCATGAACGCCAACTACGCCGCCAGCTCGGACATTTTCGTGATCATGGTGCGCACCCCCGAGGACCAGTGCACCCGCTATGGCACCTTGGCGGCGGTGGACCAACTGGCCTGGCGCCTGGAGCAACTGCCGGGCGTGGAGTCGACCAGCTCCATGGCTTCGCTGAGCAAGATCGCCACTGCTGGCTACAACGAAGGCAACTTCAAATGGTACGAGCTGGTGCCCAATGATGGCGCCCTCGGCGCGGTACAGACCCGCGCCCCGCGTGACCTGTTCAACCAGGGCTGCTCGCTGCTCTCGTTGTACGTTTACCTGGGCGACCACAAGGCCGAAACCCTGGCGCGAGTGGTTGATACCAGCGAGGCGTTTATCGCCGAGCAGCAGTTGCCGGAGGTCAAGTTCATGCTGGCGGCCGGCAGCGCCGGGATTGAGGCAGCGACCAATATCGTCGTCGAGCAGTCGATGCAGGCGATGCTCTACTGGGTCTACGGCGCGGTGATTGTGCTGTGCTGGGTGACCTTCCGCAGTTGGCGCGCGGTGCTGGCGGCGATCCTGCCACTGATGCTCACCTCGATTCTCGCCGAGGCGCTGATGGTGCTGCTGGGCATGGGCGTCAAGGTCGCCACCTTGCCGGTGATTGCCCTGGGTGTGGGCATTGGCGTCGACTACGCGCTCTATGTGCTGAGTGTGATCCTGGCGCGCATGCGTGCCGGTGATTCGCTGTCGCAGGCCTATTACAGCGCGCTGCTGTTCACCGGCAAGGTGGTTTTGCTGACCGGCGTAACCCTGGCGATTGCCGTGGCCACTTGGGTGTTCTCGCCGATCAAGTTCCAGGCCGACATGGGCATCCTGCTGGCCTTTATGTTCCTGGTGAACATGCTCGGCGCGCTGATCCTCCTGCCGGCCCTGGCCTGGCTGCTGCTACGCCCGGCTAGCCTGGTGCAAACCGAGCCACAAGCCGCAGCGGTCGCTGACGCCAAGCCGCCTACTGCATCGCTGAGGACCCAGCCATGAGACCGCTGATCTCTTTAAGCGCCAAGCTGCTGCGGGCCTTTGCCCGGCGCATGCAGGCCTCTTTTACCTACGATCCGGCTGTGTATCCCCTGCGCCGCCGGGAGGAGCGTTGGCTACCGACGGCTGCCGGCTCGGTGCGCTGCCTGTTCTACTGGCCGCAGGTCGAGCCTGGGGTTCGCCTGCCGGTGTACCTCAACCTGCATGGTGGTGGCTTTGTCGCCGGTATCCCCGAGCATGACGACAGCTACTGCCAGCGCCTGGCGCATAATCTGCAGTGCCTGGTGGTCAACCCTGACTACGTCCTGGCCCCGGAGCATCCATTCCCCCAAGGATTGAACCAGGCTTTTGCCGTGCTCGAATGGTTGGCCAGCCAGGCGCCCAAACTGGGGATCGATCCCTGGCGCATGGCGGTGGGTGGGCAAAGCGCGGGGGGCAACCTGGCCACTGGCGTGGCCCGTTTGGCGCGTGACCATGCGCGTTTGCAAGTGGTGCATCAGGTGCTGGTGTACGCCGCCCTGGACCTGCAGCAAGCGCCGCAACTCAAACGCTCGGCACTGGCCAAACCGCTGTTGCGCCCTGGCTTGATGGGCTTCTTCAACCGCTGCTACCTCAGTGACCCCGCCCAGGCGGGTGCTGCGCTGGCATCGCCGGTGTGCTCAAGCATCGATGAGTTGCGCGGCTTGCCGCCGGCTACCGTGATCAGCGCCGAATACGACCTGTTGCAGGCCGAAAGCGAGGTGTATGCGTCGCGCCTGCGCCTGGCTGGGGTGGCGGTGAATGCCCGGGTGTTCGAGGGCTGTGACCACATGTTCACCCACCTCGGCCCGGCAACCGCCGCCGAAGCGGCCTGGCAACAGGTTGAAGATGACCTGCGCCAGGCGTTTGCCGTGGAGCAGGGCAACAGCGGCTAAGACGCCCCAGGTAACGCAAACGCCCCGTCAGGCTTGGTCTGCTGGGGCGTTTTACGTAGGGGTGTTTATGCCGCGATCCCGTTTGGTGTAGGAGCGAAGGGGGCGCCCAGCCTTTATTCGCGATGGGGTCGCGAATTTCGCGAATAAAGCGGAACGCCGCCCGGTCGCCCCTGCACACGGGTATGGTTATTTGATCGTTCCCATGTCGAGACGTCGAACCGTCCGCGTGGGCATGTATCCGTAAACGCTCCGCGTCTCGCTACAACGGACGCAGAGCGTGGGAACCATAGAGGCTCGCCCGCAGGCGGGCTCCTACAGGGCGTTGTGTTCCACCGTCCCGTAGGAGCCCGCTTGCGGGCGATACGTACTGATGCCTAACCGCGAATCACGCGCCTGGCACCTACAAATCCAACACCAGGCAAGCGCTTTTCGCCCGTGAGCAGCAGGGGGTGAACTGGTCATTGCGGGCGTGCTCGGCGTCGCTGAGGAACAGGTCGCGGTGTTCCGGCTCGCCGTCCAGCACGCGGGTCACGCAGGTGCCGCACAGGCCCTGGCCACAGGCCACCGGGATATCGAAACCAGCCGCCTCCAGCACCTCCAAGGCCGTTTGCTCGGCCGCTACTTCGAGGGTTTGTCCGGTGCTCTGGATGCGCAGGCTAAAGCCCCCGCCAGGCGCGGTCTGGCTGCTGTCGGCGGCAAAATACTCGCGGTGCAGGCGCGCCTCTTCCCAACCGTGCAGGCGGCCCTGTTCCAGCACATGACCCATAAAACCGTTTGGCCCGCAGACATACAGCTGCGTGTCGGCGCCCTGGCTGGGCAGCAGGGGGTCGAGCTGCAGGCGCTGCTCGGCTGGGCCGTCGTCCAGGTGCAGGTGCACACGTTCGGCGAACGGTGCGCTGCGCAACTCCTGCATAAACGCCGCGCGGTCGGCCGAGCGTACGCAGTAATGCAGGCTGAAATTCGCGCGCAGCGCGTGCAGGCGCCAGGCCATGCTCAGCAGCGGGGTGATGCCGATGCCGCCGGCCAGCAGCAGGCTGCTGGGCGCGGCCTCATCCAGGGCGAACAGGTTGCGCGGCGCGCTGATCTGCAGGCGCTGGCCAACCCGCAGCTGCTCATGCACGGTCCGCGAGCCGCCGCGCGAGGCGCTGTCGCGCAGCACCCCAAGGCGGTAGCAGTGGCGCTGGGCGGGATCGTTGCTCAGGGAGTACTGACGGATCAGGCCGCTGGGCAGGTGCAGGTCGATATGGGCACCTGCGGTGAAGGGCGGCAGCACCGTGCCGTCGGCGGCGACCAGCTCCAGGCTGACGATGTCGGTGGCTTCCAGGCGCATGGCCTGCAGAATAACGCTGATCATGCGCCGCTCCGGGCCAGCAGGTTGGCATCGGCTGGAGCCTGTTCGGCAGCGATCAGGCGATCGATGATGCGCCGCGCCTGTACGCCGCCGGCATCAATGTTGAGCTTGAGTAGGGCACGTTCGGGGTGGCGCAGCAGGTTGCGCTGCTGGCGCTCGAGCATCTCCAGGTCTTCGCTGAAAATCTTGCCCTGGCCCTCGCGGATGCTGTCGGTGAGCGCCTGGTCGTCGGCCTTGAAGTTGCGCGCCATGCCCCAGAAGTACCAGATCGAGGTGTCATTCTCCGGGGTGATGAAATCCACCACGATGCTGCCGGCCTTGTACTGCGCCGGCGCCTCGTAACCGCCATGGCCGGCGTGGGCCACGCCCACTTCGATCAGCACATGGCTGGGTGGGGTGAAGCGGCAGATCTGCCAGCGGTCCACCGGCACATCGTCGGCCAGGCCATTGCCGCGCAACGCCGCGCGCCAGAACGGCGGGGCGCTGATGTTCTCCATAAAGCGGCTGGTGATCACCTCGCTGCCTTCGACACGGGTGTTGACCGGTGCTTCGTCGATCTCCTTCTGGCCGATGCTGGAGGCGTGGACGTAGGTTTCGTGGGTCAGGTCCATCAGGTTGTCGACCATCAAGCGGTAATCGCAGCCGATGTGGTACAGCCCGCCGCCATAGGCCCAGTCTGGGCTCTCGGCCCAGTGCAGGTGCGGGATTAGGCTGTCGTCGGCCATCGCCTGGTCACCCGGCCAGACCCAGACAAAGCCGTAGCGCTCGCGCACGGCATAGGTCTTGATGCAGGGGAAGTGCTGCACCCGCTGGTTGGGCATGGACGCGGTGCGGCCATCGCAGCCCATGGCCAGGCCGTGGTAGCCGCAGACCAGCAGGCCGTTTTCGACAAAGCCCAGCGACAGCGGCGCGCCGCGGTGCGGGCAGAAGTCCTCCAGGGCGACCACGCGGTTATCCGTGCCGCGGTAGAACACCATGGGCTCAGCGCAGATGGTACGGCCCAGAGGTTTGCCATCGAACTCATCAGGGGTGCAGGCGACATACCAGGTATTTTTCGGGTACATGATGGAGCCTCCGTGAGGCGCTTGTTGTTATTGGATCCAATAATGTGTTTTTGGGCGGCTTATGCCTATCGTTTTACGCTGTTATGGATCCATTTTTGGGCGATCATCGCACGCTTTATCGCAGTTTTACCCCTTCGCCCAGGCACAACGCTGCCGTAGACTGGCGTCATTGGATCCAATAAGGAGGTTGTATGAGCGGACCCGGGCAGCGGGTACTGGCGGTGCTACGGCAGATGATTGCCGACGGCAGCCTGCCGGCTGGCGAACGCCTTGCCGAAATCCCTACCGCCGAGCGCTTGGGCGTGTCGCGTATGCCGGTGCGCATGGCGTTTCGCGTGCTTGAACAGGAAGGACTGCTGATCCGCCACGGCGCGCGCGGTTACGCGGTACGGCAACTGAGTGAGGGCGAACTGGCCGGAGCGGTGGAGGTGCGCGGGGTGCTTGAGGGATTGGCTGCACGCCAGGCGGCCGAGCGCGGTTTGTCTGCCGAGGCGCGAGCGGCACTGTTGGAATGCCTGGCCCAGGGCGACCAGCTATTCGCCAAGGGTTACCTGAGCGAGGAGGACCTGAGCAGCTACCACGACCTCAACCTGCGCTTGCATCAGGTGTTGGTCGAGGCCAGTGGCAACCCGGCGATTGCCGCTGCTCTGGCGCGCAATGACCACCTGCCATTCGCCTCGGTCAGCGCCCTGGTGGTCGACCGCGCCAACCTGGCGCGCGAGTACCAGCGCTTCAACTTCGCCCACCTGCAGCACCACGCACTGGTCGATGCCCTGCTGGCCGGGCACGGCGCCCGGGCAGAAGGCATCATGCGCGAACACGCCAACGCAACCCTGCGTTACGCCCGCCTGTTCGGCCTCGACGAAGATGCCAGCGGGCGCACGGTGATCCAGTCTGCTCGTGCAATAGACCCCGCATGACGCCTGGCCTATTTCCCGTAATTAGCCAGCCGACAGGCTGGCAAAACCGTCCACCCTTACTCAACCGATGGAGTGTGTTATGAGCAAGCGAGCCCTTGTATTGGTCGATATCCAGAACGATTACTTCGCCGGCGGTAAATGGCCACTTGACGGTGTCGAGGCCGCCGCCGACAACGCGGCACGCGTCTTGGCCCAGGCGCGTGCCACCGGCGACTTTGTGGTGCATATACGCCACGAGTTCAATGAGCCCGACGCACCATTTTTCCAGCCGGGTACTGAGGGGGCACAAACGCACGCCAAGGTCGCCAACCTGCCTGGCGAGCCTGTGGTGTTGAAGCATCATGTCAACGCATTCCTGGAGACTTCGCTCAAAGCCCTTCTCGACGAGCAGGGGGTCGAGCAACTGACCATCGTCGGCAATATGAGCCACATGTGTGTAGACGCACTCACCCGGGCGGCGGCTGACTACGGCTATGCCAATACCGTTATTGCGGACGCGTGCGCGACCCACGACCAGACGCACGGCGCCGTCACCGTACCGGCAGCGCATGTGCAGGCGGCTTTTATGGCAGCCCTGGCATTTGCTTACGCCGAAGTCCTGACCACAGACGACTACCTCACCCGTACGGCCTGACACCCGCCTGGCCGCGCCTTGCGCGGCCTTTCAGGGCGGCACTTCTGTCCGTGCTTGCGCCCGACTTCTTATCGACTGCCCATCCATAAGGCACCTGAAGCCCCGTGCAATGCTGGCCGTGCGCGAAATAAAGTTTATTGACTAAAGGTTTTTAATGGATTAAATGTTTACCCATGGAGATGACAGTTTTCTTGCAACCTCGCACCGCTTCCAGCGTGCTGTCCTCTCGCGTTTCAGGCGATGCCTCGCGCTATGCACCTGGCGTAAACCAAGCGCTTTTGGCGTGAGGCGGTAAGCGCGGCGTTTGGCGCCGGCCAGTAGGAGTAATGAAACATGAGTGACAGGCAGAACCCGTTAGCGCACCCGGTGATGACGATTACGGCGCGAATCGCAGACGGTGAGGTCGTCGGAAAATGTGCCGATGGCTACCGGGTCAATTACCCGATCATCGGCGGCCACTTCAATGGCCCGCTGTTGAGGGGCGAGGTTCTGCCGGGTGGCGCCGACTGGTATTTGCTGCGCCAGGACGGCGTCGGTGATCTGGATGCGCGCTACCAGCTGCGCACCCACGACGGTGTGCTGATCAACATCCGCAATAGCGGGTTGCTGACACTGACCGAGCGCGGGCGTGAGCTGGAGGCGCTGGGCATCTGGCCGATCCCGGTGGAGGAGTACAGCTGCACCTGCACACCCAGCTTTCAGGTGGCAGAGGGGCCGCTCGGCTGGCTGACGCAGCACGCCTTTTTCGGCCAGGTGTATTACCCCAGCGCGAGTGAAGTGCTTATTCACTGCTACAGCCTGGCACCGTTACACGCTGACGAGGGCAGTGCCTCGCCCTGACGCCGCGTGCCCCTGGCGTTGCGCTCGCAGCAAACCAAAGACTTTGGGTTGGCAACACGGATGTTGCCCTTTTTATTGTTCAACGAGGGGTGGCTGATGACGTTACGTGCCAAGGTCATGCTGTTGGTCGGGGCTTGTCTTACGGGCTTGGCACTGACGGTCATCGTTGCCTGCGTGTATGAAATGCGTGCGTTAAGCCGCCAGGCTGAGCGCCAGGCATCGGCCAGCCTGAGTGCATCGATTGATGCACAGGTGGCGGCGTCGGTACGTTCGCAGAGCGCCAGCGTGCAGGCGTTTTTTGCCGAGACGCTGCGGGCGAGCGAGCAAGCCGCTGCAGAAATTGAGCGCGTGGTGACGCTCACGCGCATGCTTGCCCTGGACGCTGCGCCCGTGCGTGAGCACCTGACGGCCCAAGTCCGCTCGCTGCTGGATGCCAACCCTGCGCTGCTGAGCAGCTACGTGGTGTTTTTGCCCAATGCGCTGGATGGACGCGACGCCGCCTTTGTTGGCCTCACGCAAAGCGGCAGCAATGAGCAGGGGCGTTTCGCCCCTGTGTGGTTTCGTCAGGGCCCGCAGACGCTAGAGCAGGTGGCCGCAGCTGAAAAGACCCTGGTCGATGAAACCCCCATGACCGACGGGCGCCCCGCGCGAACCTGGTTTGACTGCCCGCTACGCACGCAAGCCGCCTGCCTGCTCAGCCCGTACCTCGACAAGGCCTCGGGGCAAGCGTTGCTACTGACCAGTCTGACGCTACCGGTGCGGGTCGATGGCAAGGTGGTGGCCGTGCTGGGCGTGGATATCCTGCTGGATCAGTTGCAGGTGCTGGCGCAGCGCGCCCAAGGTGCCTTGCCTGGGCAAAACGCTACGGTGTGGCTGCTCAGCGAGTCCAACCTGGTGGCCGCCACCACAGCCGACGCCAGCCTTCTTGGCCAACCCTGGCGTGCGCCGGCCAACGCTGCACAAACGGAGGGGTTGCAGGATATTCACGCCGACCAGGCGTTCCAGCCGATTGCCGGCGCGCAGCCCTGGAGCATTCGCGTACAGGTCCCGGCAGAGCAGGCATTTGCGCCGATTACCCGCTTGCAGCAGGGTTTGAATGAGCAGTTGCAACGCTCGATCCGCTTCGAGCTGGCGCTGGGCGGCGCTGCCAGCCTGTTGGGCTTGGCCTTGATGGCATTCGCCTCGCGCGCCATCGTCAACCCGCTGCATGGCATGGCGACAATGGTCGACGCGCTGGGGGCTGGGGAGGGGGATCTGTCGCGCCGGATAGACTACGTCCGACAAGACGAATTAGGTGCCTTGAGCCGTGGCATCAATCACTTTCTGGAGGTGTTGCAACCAATCATCGCCAGCATCAAAACCGCCATGCAGGCGCTCAATACGACTGCTGTTAACGCCGCACAGGGTGTGCAGGCCAACGTTGCCGCAACGGAGCAACAGCGCGGTGATATCGATCATGTGGCCACCGCCATGCAGCAAATGCGCTTGTCGGCCCACGACGTTGCACGCAACACCGCATCAGCGTCGTCGGCCACCGACGGCATTTTGCGAACCATCGAAGATGGCACCGGCCTGATTGACCGAACAACCGCCATTGTGGCCCAACAAGGTGTGGAGTTGGCGGCAACCAACGAACAGGTAAAGGCCCTGTCGCTCAAGAGCGAGCGCATCGGGGTGGTGCTGAGCCTGATCCGCGGGATTGCCGAGCAGACCAACTTGCTGGCCTTGAATGCGGCCATCGAGGCGGCTCGGGCAGGGGATCAAGGCCGAGGCTTTGCCGTTGTGGCCGACGAAGTGCGTGGCCTGGCGCAGCGTACGCAGAACTCGATCCAGGAAATCCACAGCATCATCGAGGCGCTGCAGGGCGATATGCATGCGGTGGTGCGCTCGATGGCGATCAATCAGCAGCAAGTCAGCGAGACCGGCCAACTGTTTGCCGAATTGGTGGAGTCGCTCTACAGCGTCGGCAGCGCCGTGGTGACCATTGCCGAGATGAACGGACAGATCGCCAGCGCCGCTGAGGAGCAAAGTGCGGTTGCGGAGCACATAAACACGGCTGTCGAGCGCATCCGTATGGTCAGTGATGAGCTGACCCAGTCGGCCCGCGTTTCAGCCCAGCAGGCCCGCGCCATCGACGAACAGGTGGCCACTCAGGTTCGCCTGTTGAGCCGCTTTCGCGTGTGATGCAGCGCCTTAAACCGGCTGACCGATGCAGCGGGCGGTAACCGCCTTGGATTAAGTGCACGGCACAATGCTTTGCCGTGATTGCGCCCCCGCGCGTAGGTTCAAACTGCCTTGGCAGGGCTGTGGGCGGCCATTCCGTAGAGAATCAAGCCGGAGGTCTGGCGAACCTGTTTACGGTGCGTTTCCAGGTCGATGGGGTCGCTGCTGGTCAGGCGCAGCAGTTGCAGGTGGGAGTAGTCATTGAGCAGAAAGGCCGCCAAGTCGACATCCAGGTCAGCACGCAGTTTTCCGGCGCTCTGCAAGTCGCGCAGCAGCGAGGCAATTTCGCCGCGCAAAATGTCATTCATGCGGTTGTAACCCCCTTGCAGCCCGTTGAAGCCGCCCCCCAGCACGTGCAGCAGCAGCTCGCGCCAAATGGGCGCGGGGAGCATTGCCAGGGCTTGATCAACCAGGACTTTTTCCAGGTAGCAGAGGGCATCGAGGGGGTCGTCCATCTCCGCGATGTGGGCGCGTGCGTCATCGATGGCGCGCTGATCACCTTGCTGCAGCATCTCCAGCAGAATTTCATGCTTGGAGCCGAAGTACTTGAACACAGTGGGCGCCGACACCCCGGCTTCCTGGGCGATCTGCTCGATCGTCGTGCTCTGGAAACCCTTGCGCTCGAACAGCTTGACCCCCGCCCGGCTGATGGCCTGGCGGCGCATTTTCTTCTGTCGTTCTCGCAGTCCGGTCAAGGCGTGCTCCTGAAGCTGATAGGTCCGTGGCGGCCAGCATAACGGCTAATGCTTTCTTGCAAAAATATTTTATTGACTAAAGTAATTTATCCGATTAATTATTCTGTCACATCTGCCGCGCGCAGAGCTCCAGACAGGAACCTGTTCTATGTCGCTTCATACTGATTCACCGACTGCTCGAAAACTCGCCCGTCATTACGCCGATGCCCACGAAGCGCTGCTGGGCGGCGTGCGCCCAGACACCTTCATGACCGGCTTCCCGCCCGCTGAGGCGCAACGCGTGACCTGGGCCAACTGGATGAGCCCGCCGTTCAACAAGTGGGGTTTTCGCCACCTCGCCCGGTTGCGCCCCAGCATCACCGTCGCGGCAGGCGAGGGCGCGCCGAGCACGTTGCCGGTGGCCGCAGAGGACCTGGATGGGTTCAGCTTTGAAAGCATCTGCGGGCTGACGGTTCGCCTGGATGAGCACCTGCTGGCCAGCCATTGCGATGCGTTCATCGTGTTGCACCGGGGGCAGGTCAAGTACGAGCGCTACTTCAATGGCCAGACGCCCAGCGACCGCCACATCATGTTCTCGGTCACCAAGTCGCTGGTCGGTGTGTTGGCAGAGCAGCTGATTTGCGAGGGGGTGATGAACCCGCAGCTAAGGGCTGACCACTACGTACCTGAATTCGCCGGCAGTGCGTTTGCCGATGCGACCGTGCGCCAGCTTCTGGATATGGCCGTGGGTATCGCCTACACCGAGCGCTACGACGACCCCACCTCGGAAAGCTCACAGTTCGGCTACGCCTGCGGCTTCCAGCCTGCGCCGGCGGCCTATGCCAAGCACGCCTCGCTGTATCAGTACCTGCCATCGCTGCTTAAAAAGGGCGAACACGGCGGTTTCTTCCACTACGTCACCGCCACCACAGAAGCCTTGGCCTGGGTGATGGAGCGGGCGAGCGGCAAGGCGTGTGCACAGATGCTGACCGACGTGTGGCAGCAACTCGGCTGCCAGCGCGACGGTTACTTCATGGCCGATCCCTGGGGCCGAGGTGTGGCCGGCGCAGGCTACAGCGCCACCGCACGCGACATCGCCCGTTTTGGCCTGATGCTGGCCAATGACGGCCTGTGTGACGGGCGCCGAGTGCTTGATTCGCGCGTCGTCGACGCCATTGCGCAGGGCAGCGACCCCGCCATTTACGCCGCCAACGAAGAGTTCAGCAGCTGGACGCCTGGCGCCTCATACCGCAGCCAGTGGTACGTGTTCAACGATCACAGCCAGGCGCTGATGGCCTGCGGCATCAGTGGGCAATACCTGTATGTCGATCGCGACGCCGATGTGGTGATCGTCAAGCAGTCGTCGCTGCCGGAAGCCGTCAGCGTATTTGACCCCGACAACGTGCGTGCCCTGCGCGCCCTGGCTCGGCATTACGCCGGCTGATCCCTATTACAAGAAAAAGTCACCGACAGGCACTGCCTGTCGGCCTTGCGCTGTAAGCGCGGTGGCGACGGCTGTCGCCTGAAAACTGCCCTGTGACACAAAAACAATCAACCAGGAGCAACCCATGATGCGAGTCCCCTATGTTCCCTCATTGCTGACCGTTGCCATATTGGCCAGCCCCGTGGCCATGGCCGGCTACACCTTCGAGGAAGGCAACCTTTCTGGCGAGGTCAACCTGACTGCCGGTGGCGCGTCCATCAGCACGCGTAACGTTAACTTCGGCGCAGGCCGGGTTGACACACGCAGCGGTGAAAACACCGGTCAACGGGCCGACTGGCAGGAGGTCTATGTCAAGCCAGCGGTCAGCTTCAACTACGCGCTGAATCCGGATTTCGACTGGCTGGCCAAGGGCTCGGTCGTCGCTGCGTCGACCTTTGGTGACGGCGATGCGGGCGGCTTTACGCGCAGCTCCGACGGCCGCGCTTCGGTAGAGGAGGCGTATGCGGGCTTTCGCGCCGGTAACTGGCGCTTCACTGCCGGGCGCCAGGATTACATGATTGGTACTGGCTTTATCGTCATGGATGGCAACCTCGACTTTCACAACGATGGCGCCTTCTGGTTAGGGCCGCGCACGGCCTTTCGTGATTCGGCAGTCCTCGGCTGGTCGGGTGATGCGCTTGCTGTACAGGCCTTCAGCCTGCGCACCGATGACCACCTCGGTGACTACCGCATGAACGGCGTCAACCTCGACTACACCGTGCCCGAGGTTGCAACCTTCGGTGCCATGGCGATGAAGCTCGACTCAGAAGAGCGCTCATCCAACCTGGCGACCCCGCGCGAGGGCATGGAGGTCTACAACGTGCGTGCGTTGAACGCCAAGTTGCCCGGCATCGCTGACCTGACGCTGAACGCCGAATACGCAGTCCAGGGCGGCGAGGGCAGTGGGGTCGAGTACGACGCCACTGCCTGGTATGCCAAGGCCGAGTACGCGTTCAGCGATCTGCCCCTGCAACCGGTGCTTGGCTACCGCTACGCCTACTTCTCTGGCGATGAAAACCTGGGCGATCACAAGCGCGAAGCCTGGGACTCGCTGAGCAAGGGCTTTATTGACTGGGGCACCTGGCTGATTGGCGATGTGGTGGGTAACTACCTGCTCAACAACAGCAACCAGACTGTTCACACCTGGTCCCTTAAAACCCATTTACACCCCACGGTTACCGTGGGTGCCATGCATTACCAGTTCTCTCTCGATGAAAAGAACCTGTTCGGCGCACCGGTCAGCGACCGCCGCTTTGCTGACGAGAGCGTGATCTACCTCGACTGGACGCCTACCCCGCGCTTGTACACCTCGTTCTCGTACAACTGGGTACAGCCCAAGGCAGCCGCCAAACAACTGCTGGCGGACAAAGATTTCTCCGCCGTCGAAATGTATTTCACTTATCGTTATTAATAAGTTGCACCAGCCTGGCTGGTGCATCGGGAGAGTCACATGAATCTGTTAGTCCGTTTTATCACCACGGCGATGGCCCTTAGTGTCTTCAGCGGTGCGGCAATGGCCGAGCAACGCACGGTGCGCATTTACAACTGGCTGGAATACCTGCCTGGCGACATTCTCAAGGACTTTGAAGCCGAGACCGGCATTCGCCCCGTCTACGACGTGTTCGACAGCATTGAAATGCTCGAATCCAAGCTGCTTACGGGCAACTCCGGCTACGACGTGGTGTTCCCCAGTGCGGCCAACCTGGCCAAATTTATTCAGGCGGGCGCTTTCGAGCCGTTGGATCGCAGCAAGCTAAACAACTGGTCGCACATGGACGAGTCCTTCATGGCCAATCTGGCGGCCACCGGTGATCAGGGTAACCAATATGCGATCCCGTATATGTGGGGCACGACGCTGATCGGCTATAACGTCGACATGGTCCGCAAGGCGCTTGGCCCGGATGCAAAGCTCGACAGCTGGGACCTGATCTTCAAGGAAGAGAACATCTCTAAACTGGCCAAGTGCGGCGTTGGCTTTATTGATGCGGCCAATGAGATTTTGCCCATTACGCTGCATTACCTGGGTTTGCCTTCACACTCCACGAGTGCCGAGGACTATCGTAAGGCCCAAGAGCTGATGATCTCGATTCGCCCCTATATCAACTACTTCAGCTCATCGCGTTATGGCATGGACCTGGCGAACGGTGATATCTGCGTCGGCATAGGTTGGTCCGGTGGTGTCGCGCTGGCAACGCGCTTGGCGGACGCCGCCGGCAAGGGCGTCAAGATCGACATGATCCTGCCCAAAGAAGGCGCCCCGCTGTGGTCGGATGTGATCACTATTCCCAAAGGTGCAGTGAATCGCGACGAGGCGCATGCATTTCTCAATTACATGATGCGCCCGGACGTCATCGCCAGGGCCACCAACGCCATTGGCTACCCCAACGCCAACAAGGACGCCACCGCCCTGGTTGACCCCGCTGTTCGCGACAACCCGAACATGTACATCCCGGCAGACAGGCTGCCTTCGCTGTACGTGCTCAAGGCGTTGCCGCAGAACGTCGAGCGCATTCGCATGCGCACCTGGAACACCATCCGCACCGGTCAGTAAACCCCTACCAAGGTCCAGCGCCATGCTGGACCTTTCCAATACCCGGCGTCCGTACGTCGGGTTATCACCATCTGCGCGACCCCTACAGCCGGCCAGGGCCTAGAGGCGCGTGCTGGCGAGTGGCGCTTCGTGCTTTGTGCTTTGTGCTAATCGCCAGCAAGCCGGCGCCTACGAACGCCTAGACCGCAAATCCCGTGGCGCGTCCACACAATCCAACGCCATCCCTAACTCCCGTAGGAGCCCGCTTGCGGGCGATCCCCACTACCACGAAGCGGTGCCTGCAAACACAAAGCATCCCCAGGCGCCTAAACCCCGTCCTGCACGACCGCGGAGCATCTGGATAGCGGCTGATTGCCACAACACAACACGTCCCTACGCCCCGGCGTCGGCGCAAGCCGCCCACTGATACCCGCCCATTCGCCGCCCCGCAGCCGCCCGATTTATGGCGCTCCTGCTATCCAACGCAACACGACCAAGAGGCAGGCGCCTCCCAGCCCGCTTTCCCTTTGCAAACACCGCCTTACACGCCAGCGGCAGCCCGGCTGCCATCTGCCGCACAAATTCCAGACCTGGTGTTTTTTAGGCTGTTCAAAAGCTGATCAGCATGCTAAAACCGTTCTATCGAGTGATCTAGCCGCTTGAAATAGAAGGGAAAACCATGACCAAGTCGGAGTTGATCGAGAGAATCGTCACCCACCAAGGGCAGCTTTCCAACAAGGATGTCGAGTTAGCCATCAAGACCATGCTTGAGCAAATGTCGCAGGCGCTCGCCACGGGCGACCGCATCGAGATTCGCGGGTTTGGCAGCTTTTCTCTTCACTACCGCGCCCCCCGCGTCGGCCGTAACCCGAAAACCGGCCAGTCCGTCACCCTGGACGGTAAATTCGTGCCGCATTTCAAGCCGGGCAAGGAGCTGCGTGATCGGGTGAATGAGGACGAGTAGCACCTGTAGCGCGTCTGCTACCAACCTTGTTCGGCTGTCGCCTTTGAGCTTCAGCCCATTCATATTTGCAAAGATTTCAAGCAAGCCAGACCGGGCTTGAGCGTTTGATTCCGTGATCGTTCTCACGTTAAACGTGCTCGATTTCCCTTGAAACCTGACAGCATTGTCGGTTTCCCCGATGTAAAAAAGCCATTAGAATGCCAGCCACTTAAAATGGTGCCGATCTCCTACTGGCTGGATTCAAAGTCGCCTTGGCACCGCTTCGCGCAATGGACGCCCCACCCAATCTACCTAGGGTGGCGTGCTTATGGATTAGCAGGCTCATCGTGTATCCCCACATCCTTCACCATGGCGCCGTCGACGGCGTAACAGGGTCATGCCATCAGCTCGCCATTAATGAGCAGCAGAGCCTGCTAATTGACTGTGGTTTGTTCCAAGGTAGCGAAGCATCATGCTCGCGAGCGGCCGGCCAAGGTTGCCATGCGATTGACTTCCCGCTGGCCGGCATCTTGGCGCTAGTTGCTACTCACGTGCACATCGATCATGTAGGGCGTATCCCTTACCTACTGGCCGCAGGTTTTGATGGCCCCATTCTGTGCAGTGAGCCATCAGCAAAGCTGCTACCCATCGTGTTGGAAGATGCGTTCAAACTCGGCGTTAGCCGGGATCAAAATGCAGTCGAACGCTACCTGAGCCTTATCCAGCAACGCATCATTGCGCTGCCTTACAACACCTGGTTTACCCTGCGTGATGATGAGCTCTCGCTTTGCCGCATCCGGTTACAGCGTGCAGGGCATATTCTCGGCTCGGCTTATGTTGAAGTTGATTTAACGCAGCGCGCCACCGGGCAACGTCAACGCATTGTGTTTTCGGGCGACCTGGGCGCCCCGCATGCGCCCATCCTGCCAGCGCCCAAAGCGCCCTATAAAGCTGACGTCCTGGTTATTGAAAGTACGTATGGCGACCGCCTGCATGAGAGCCGACGTAATCGACGCGCGCGACTGGAGCAGGTACTCGAGCAGGCTTTAGCCGATCACGGGACTGTCCTCATACCGGCCTTTAGCATTGGTCGAACCCAAGAGCTGCTCTATGAGTTGGAAGACATCCTGCACCGAAAAAAAACCGGTGAAGGCGGGGCCCGTGCCGCCGCCACAGGCCGAAAGCGGCAGGTTGACTGGAGCAACCTGCCAATTATTCTCGATTCGCCACTGGCCAGCCGTTTTACCCAGGTCTATCGGGAACTTGAGCCCTTCTGGGATGCCGAAGCGCTGGCGCGTTTAAAAACCGGTCGAAAGCCATTGTCGTTCGACAACCTGCTCACCGTGGACAGCCATGCCGCGCACCAGGCAATGGTCAACCGGTTGGTGAGCACCGCCCAACCCGCCATTGTCATTGCGGGTAATGGCATGTGCTCCAGCGGACGAATTCTCAACTACTTAAAAGCCATGTTAGACGACCGCCGGCACAACGTACTGTTCGTCGGTTACCAAGCCAAAGGCACGATTGGTGCTGCAATCCAGCGTCACGGCCCTTCAGGCGGTTACGTGGATATCGACGGGCAGCGTTACGGCATCAAAGCGTTAGTCCATACCCTTGGCGGCTATTCCGCACATGCGGATCAGCGCGGTTTGCTCGCCTTTGTAAAAGGCATGCGCAAGTGGCCGTCGCACATACGCATCGTGCATGGCGATGCAGAAGCTAAAGCCAGTTTGGCACGCGAGCTGCAGTCGCTTTACCAACACACCGGGCGGCGGTTGCTACTGGAGATTCCCGGCACGCACCCATAGATAGACAGAAGGTCGTGACCCGCAGCAGTTGCTGTGAGTCCGACCTAGCGGTGGTGGCGGTGCCTGTCTGGCACGCTCTGCCGGGCAATATGCCAATGCGCCAGAGCACGTCGCCGCGGCTGAACACCTACGTAGCATCAACTGAGTATGGAGCCACCGTGTACCAGAACGCCCAACCACCTCGTGACGACAAAGCGGACGAAATCGACCTGCTTGCCCTTTTTCAGAGCCTTTGGGCACAAAAGTACTTGATCGTCGCCATCACCTGCGTGGTAGCGCTCTGTGCCGGAGGGTATGCATTCAATGTCACTCCTACGTACCAAGTTCAAAGCATGTTGCGCCCCGCGCCCCTCAAAGACCTTGATGAACTCAACAGCACGGGCGTTTACAGCCTGACTCCAGAAGAGGCACTGAGTCGTGTGGGGGCTGCACTCGACTCTTATGGTACGCGCTCTCAGTTTTTTCAGAGTAACCGTGAATTGTTTTCGCCGTTGCAGAGCGCTGGAAGAAGTCTAGAACAAGCTTTCGAAGGCTTTAATGCCGAGGGATTCACGCTCGTACAGCCAGACCCAAAGAAAACAGACAACCTCTCGCCTTTCGTCGGTCTGCGCCTTCAATACCCGGACACCATCGATGGTGTAGCCATCCTCAACGGCATTGTTAAACAGGCCATCATTGATGAACGCCAGCGCGTCGCCTTGGATATGGAAGGGGTTATCCAGAACCGTCTGAATAAAATCGAACGGCAAATGAGCGCTGCGCGCGCCAGCTATGAAGCCGAAAAAGAGACACGTATCGCCAAGCTGGGTGAAGAAGACGCACTGCAGCGCGCCATCCTGCAGGACGAACTCAAGGCATTACGCGTGGAGTTGCGTACCCGCAGGCTCAACCGCATCACTCAACTGAACGAAGCCATTGGCATTGCTCGGGCATTGGGTATCACTAAACCCACTAACCCCACCTCTATGGGTGACAGTGCCGGGGCAGGGCAGGGCAACGTCTTCCGTACCGAGGTCATTAGCCAGCAGTTCCCATTGCACTTTATGGGCAGCGATGCATTGGAAGCAGAGCGTGACGCCCTGCTTAAGCGTCGGTCAGATGACCACACCGAACCGCAAATCGCCAAGATTCAGAACAAGCTGCAAATGCTCGAAAACAACCGTCAGATCGAGCTGATTAACAGTCGCCAAAACGAAGACCTCTTCCTCGCCAAACTGGCTGAAATGCGCGAAGAAGCCGCTCGCTTGAAAAGTATCAACCTACAGTTAAGCGAGCTGAACCTGGTGCGTATTGACCAGCCGGCAATCCAACCGCTCAAACCGATCAAGCCGAAGAAAATGCTGATTGTTGCGGTCGGTATTGTGCTGGGCGGCATGCTAGGTGTGTTTGTTGCGCTGATTCGCGCGCTGGTACGCCAGCGTCCCCGGCCTGAGTAACGCAAAACCGCTCAGCCCCACACGACTATTTGGCAGCGTGCGCATCCCGCGCGCTGTGTTTGTAAATGGAATCACTGCATGACATCGCTTACCTGTTTCAAGGCTTATGACATCCGCGGGCAATTAGGTGCCGAGCTCAATGAGGACGTTGCTTACCGCATTGGCCGTGCCTATGCACAGTTCCTCCAAGCACGGCGCGTTGTCATCGGAGGCGATATGCGCCTCTCGACCGCCGGGTTGAAGCGCGCGCTGGCCAACGGGCTGATGGACAGCGGTTGCGATGTAATCGACCTCGGTATGACTGGTACGGAAGAGGTGTATTTCGCCGCGTTCCACCTGGATGTGGACGGTGGCATTGAGGTCACTGCAAGCCACAACCCTATCGACTTCAACGGGATGAAGCTTGTTCGCCGTGGTGCGGTGCCTATCAGTGGCGACACAGGCCTGAACGATATTCGGCAGCTGGCCGAGGCTAATTGCTTCGCGCCCGCCGCGCGTGTAGGTCAACTCAGCGAGCAGAGCTGCCTGAATACCTATATTGAGCACCTGTTGGGCTACGTAGATGTGAAGGCGCTCCGCCCCATGAAACTGGTGGTTAACGCAGGCAATGGCGCAGCCGGGCATGTGATTGATGCGCTGGAGGCCCGCTTCCAGGCAATGGGCGCTCAGGTGAGCTTTATAAAGGTGCATCACAACGCCGACGGCACCTTCCCCAACGGCATTCCCAACCCTATTTTGTTGGCCAACCGAGCAGCTACGGCAGACGCCGTAAAAGCCCATAGCGCGGACATGGGGATTGCCTGGGACGGTGACTTTGATCGCTGCTTTCTGTTCGATGAGCGCGGTGAATTTATTGAGGGCTATTACATCGTCGGCTTACTCGCTGAAGCGTTTCTCAAGAAAGAGCCCGGCACTAAGATCATCCACGACCCCCGTTTAACCTGGAACACCATTGATATTTGCGTGCGCAATGCCGGCCACGCGATACAAAGCAAGACCGGCCATGCGTTTATCAAAGAGCGTATGCGCAAAGAAAACGCTATTTATGGTGGGGAAATGAGTGCCCACCACTACTTCCGTGACTTTGCTTACTGCGACAGCGGCATGATTCCCTGGCTGTTGGTAGCCGAGTTGATGAGCCGCCAGGGGGAAAAACTCTCAGCGTTAGTCGGCGAGCGTATGGCTGCTTACCCCTGCAGTGGCGAAATCAATTACACCGTGAAAAACAGCGCCGAAGTGATTCAGGCCGTACGTGAACACTACGCATCACAAAATCCTCGCGTGGATACCACTGATGGTATCAGCCTCGAGTTTGCTGAGTGGCGCATGAGCTTGCGCGCATCGAATACAGAGCCATTGTTACGCCTGAATATTGAGGCTAAAGAGTGCCCTGATTTAATATCAGAAAATTTAAGTATGATCGAAGTGATTATTGAAAGAATAAATGACTAGACCAACGACCTTGCACAATTGAAATCTCATAAAATAGAGCAAAAGTTTTGCAGATACTGAAGTCGTTAATTAAAGATCCAAAGATCCAACGATACGTTTTTAATTCGTCGTGGATGTTGGCAGAGCAGCTGTTGCGCATACTGGCGGGTGTGTTTGTTGGAATATATATCGCTCGTTATTTAGGGCCTGAATTCATAGAATAAGTGCAACGTTTGAAACGATAGTCAGAGAGTCAGCCACCGGTAGAATCCAGGCTCTCACACCGAAGGATTCAAG
>LNFM01003555.1_pt1 | contig 30426 bp, 26 predicted proteins | sample 596031 | NCBI WGS metagenome assembly LNFM01 (sample SAMN04254537, study PRJNA301005) | activated carbon metagenome | isolation source: dual media filters at the Ann Arbor, Michigan drinking water treatment plant | place: USA: Ann Arbor
TGGCCGACAGCGCCGAGATCGGCGTATCGGTGCCCATCGAGCCGACCGCCTCCTGACCTGTCTGCACCATCGGGCTCATCAGGAACTTCAGGCTCTCCTGCGTATAGCCGAACGCCTGCTGCAGATCGAGAAGGTTGACGTTGCTCGCCTTACGCACGACCGGCTTGGAAAGCGGCAGGTCGCCCACCTGAATCTGGGTCTGCTTGAGCCAGGTCTCGTAGGGGAAGCGGGCGGCGAGATCCTTCTTCAACTCGTCGTCCGAGATGATCCGGCCCTCGGCGAGGTCGATGAGCAGCATCTTGCCCGGCTGCAACCGCCACTTGCGCACGATGTCGCTCTCGGCGATCGGGAGCACGCCCGATTCCGACGACATGATCACGCGGTCGTCCTTGGTGACGAGATAGCGCGCCGGCCGCAATCCGTTGCGGTCGAGCGTCGCGCCGATCTGGCGGCCGTCGGTGAAAGCCATGGCCGCAGGGCCGTCCCACGGCTCCATGAGGCAGGCGTGATACTCGTAGAAGGCGCGGCGGGCCTGATCCATGGTCGCGTGACCGGCCCATGCCTCCGGGATCATCATCATGGCGGCATGCGCCAGCGAGTAGCCGCCCCGCACCAGGAACTCGAGGCTGTTGTCGAAGCAGGCCGTATCGGACTGGCCCTCGTAAGAGATTGGCCAGAGCTTGTTGATGTCCGCGCCGAACAGGGGCGAGGCGACCGAGGCCTGGCGGGCCGCCATCCAGTTGACGTTGCCGCGCAGCGTGTTGATCTCGCCGTTGTGGGCGACCATCCGATAGGGATGTGCCAGCTTCCACGACGGGAAGGTATTGGTCGAGAACCGCTGGTGGACGAGCGCGAGGGCCGAGGCCAGGCGAGGGTCGGAAAGGTCCTTGTAGTAGGCCTTCACCTGATTAGACAGGAACATGCCCTTGTAGACCAGCGTGCGCGACGACAGCGACACGCAGTAATGGCCGATGTCGCGCCCCTTGTAGGCGTCGTAGAGCGCGTTCGAGACCACCTTGCGCACGATGTAGAGCCGCCGCTCGAACTCGTCCTCGTCGGACATGCTTTTGGGCCGTGCGACGAAGATCTGCAGGTGCCGCGGCTCCGTCGAGCGCACCATCTCGGAGAGCGAGCCGTTGTCCACCGGCACAGGGCGGAAACCCAGCAGCTCGAGCCCTTCCTGGCGCACGATGCGCGCCCAGACCCGCTCGCAGTGAGCCAACAGCCGCTCGTCCTGCGGCATGAAGATGTGGCCAACCGCATAGGCACCGGGTGCCGGCAGCTTGAAGCCGTGCTTGGCGCATTCGTCCTTCAGGAAGGCGTGCGGGATCTGGACGAGAATGCCGGCACCGTCCCCTGAGGTCGGGTCGGCGCCCACCGCGCCACGGTGCTCGAGGTTTTCGAGGATGGCCAGCGCATCGGCTACGATCGCATGCGAGGGACGCCCTTTCATGTCGACGATGAAGCCGACGCCGCACGCATCGTGCTCGCGCTTTCGGTCGAACAGCCCGGCCTTGTCGGGCGCCGTGTAAGCGCCGTTGCCGGAAATCCGAAGCGCCGTCGATCTCGTCTCAGCCATGGCTTTGTCCTCGCGGATCGTCTCGATCCGTGCTCGTGGCCCCCGCGCCGCGTCCGTCCATGCGATCCGAACCGGACCGCCTGGCGATTGCGTCGCACATGCGTCGGAACGCGCCGGCATGCAACGATTTTCCCCCGATGCCCGCGACCGGACAGCGCTGTCTGCCGGATCGGACAGCGCGTGTCGGAGGCGTGGACGGTGCGTTGCGAGCCTGGCCCGTCTTCTTCCCTCAAATTGTGGTCTGCGCCGCCCGCACGATCTCGTTGCCGACAGTGTTCGGCGCGAGCAACCGGGGCGTGGCTTCGGCAGTCAAACCACGTAAAGGACAGGATAACTGACCTATCGGCGACTGCAAATGGAAATTTGCACTGCAGCGAGAGGACGACGGGCCGGCGACGTGGTAGGTGCGCCGCAGCGTTCGGCCGTCTCCAGCACCGACCGGACCGTCCGTTCCCGCACGACCGACGGAGTATTCGATCATGTCCACCCGCGAAGCACTGGGGACCTGGGCCCTCGACCGCGAGATCGTGTTAGCGATCGTGGTCGCGGCGCCGCGCGAGCAGGTGTTCCAGGCGTGGGCCGCGGCGCATCATCTTGTGCGGTGGTTCGGCCCGGAAGGCTTCGTGGTCGAGAGCCGCGAGGCAGACGTGCGCCCCGGCGGCCGATGGCGGTTCGACTACGTCGGCCCTGATGGCACGCGATACGGCAATCGAATCGCCTTTCTCGATTCGGATGCGCCCGCGCGCCTCGTCTTCGACCACGGCCCTGATGAGGACGACGCGCCCGAGCGCTTTCGCGTCACCGTCACTTTCGATGCCCAGGAGGATGGCAAGACGGTCGTGACACTCCGCCAGCTCCACCCGAGCAAGGAGCAGCGCGACGCAACGATTGGCTTCGGCGCGGTTGAATTGGGGTATCAGACGATGGACAAGCTGGCGCGGTATGTGGCGTCCGCGTCCTAGCGCTGTCACACGCCGCGCTGGCGCGCAGGTCCCACTCTGATAGCGTCGCGACATGCCAGCCAAAATGACAGCTCCCTTCGGCCATTGGCCGTCCCCGATCCGCCCACGCGACCTGACGCGTGGAGCCCGACGCTTCGGCCACATCCAGGGCGAAGGCGCATATGTCTACTGGACCGAGGGTCGGCCCGAGGAGAAGGGCCGCCAGGTTATCGTGCGCTTACGTCCCGGCACAGACGACAAGCCCGCTGACGTGCTCCCGGCCCCGTTCTCGGCGCGCTCCAAGGTGCACGAGTACGGCGGCGCGGAGTTCCTGGTCGCCGACGGCACCCTTTACTTCGTCAACGCCGACGACCAGGACATCTGGCGTCTGATACCCGGCAAGAAACCTGAGCGGATCACCGAGGCGCCGACCATGCGCTTCGCCGACATGGCCCTCGACGCTGGCCGTGATCGCCTGATCGCGGTTGCCGAGCGCCACCCGGAGGGCGACACCCACGGCCAGCCCGTAAACCTGATTGCAGCCATCGGCCTTGACGGCGAGCACTGCGGTCGCATCACCGAGCTCGTCACGGGCCGCGATTTCTACGCCTTTCCGCGTTTGTCGCCGGATGGGGCCCGCCTGGCTTTCCTCGGCTGGGACTTGCCCGATATGCCCTGGGACCAGTCGGCGCTCTACATTGCATCCGCGAAGCCGAACGGCAGCGTCGGCCGTGCCCAGCGCATTGCCGGAGGTAGCGGCGTCGCCACCATGCAGCCGGCCTGGCTCGACGACCGGCGGCTGCTGTTTCTCTCCGATGAAACCGGCTTCGGCAATCTGATGCTGTGGGACGGTGAGACGACGCGCGCCCTGACCAGGCTGAAGACCGAACTCGGGCAGCCGATGTGGAACCTTGGGCCCCGCACGTTCGTCGCTGCCGGACCGGATCGGATCGTCGCGAGCGCTCATGTCGGCGACGAGCCCTCGCTGGTGATCGTCACCGGCCTGGACCAGCGCAAGGCGTCCGTCGATGTGCGCCCGATCGCCGCTGCCTCGATCGGCAGCCTTGCCACCTTCGACGGCGGCGTCGCGACCGTGATCGGGCGCCCGAAGGCACCCGCCGCCTTCGTTGCCATCCCCGAGAAGCGCAAATCACCCGCCATCCTGCGCACAGCCACCGATCTCGAACTCGAGCCTGCCGCCGTCTCTGTCGGCCGCACCGTCTCGTTTCGCGGTGGCGACCGCAAGACCACGTTCGCGCAATACTACCCGCCCGCCAGTGCCACCCATCGCGGCCCGCGCGGCGCGCTTCCCCCTGCGCTTGTGCTCGCCCACGGCGGGCCGACTTCGCAAGCGGGCCGGGGCCTCGCACTTCGTGTGCAGTTTTACACCAGCCGCGGCTTCGCCGTTCTCGATGTCGATTACGCCGGCTCTACCGGCTACGGACGTGCCTACCGCGAGCGGCTCGACGGCCAATGGGGCATCGCCGACGTCGCCGATTGCGCGGCGGCCGCCAGGTTCCTCGCCGCCGAAGGTCTCGCAGATCCCGGCCGCATCGCCATCGCGGGCGGCAGCGCAGGCGGCTACACCGTGCTGATGGCGCTCGCCACAACGACGACGTTCGCTGCCGGATGCAGCCACTACGGCATATCGGACCTGTCGCTGCTGATGGGGTCGACGCATAAGTTCGAGGGCGGCTACCTGCACCGGCTGCTCGGCACCACAGCAAAGGCCTGGAAGAAAACCTGTGTGGCGCGATCACCGCTCACGCTGATCGACGGCATGACCGCGCCGCTGATCCTCTTCCAGGGCCTCGACGACAAGGTCGTGCCGCCGGAACAGTCGCGCCTCATCCACGAGCGGTTGCGCGAGCGCAGCATCCTGACGGAGCTTTACGAGTTCGCTGGCGAGGGCCACGGCTTCCGCCAGGCGGACACAATCGTCAAGGTCGCCGAAGCCGAGCTCGCATTCCTGCGCAAGGCGCTGCACCTCAAGTGAGGTGCTTTACGAGAGCCGTCATGAAAGCACACTGAGGCAAACGAGCATCAACGCACGGAAAAATTGCGCTCCCCACCGTGCATATAATAGCCAGCCCGAGCACCTCGGATAGTTTGGCCTCATCGCATCAAGTTGTTGCAGGGGGCGCGTCGTGCCGGGGCATGGGGATTACAAGGTCAACGATCGGCGGCTCCGCCACGACGGCTTTCTGAAGATCGAGGACGTCGACTTCGAGTTCACCCGGTATGACGGCACATCGAGCGGCAAGCAAACACATCAGGTCTGTGTGCACGGCGATGCGGCGGCTGTGCTCGCCTACGACCGCACGCTCGACAAGCTGGTCCTGGTCGAGCAATTCCGGGTCGCGACGGTGCGCCACCACTCCCCGCAGGAAGGCTGGATCACGGAGATCCCCGCCGGGCGCGTGGAGCGCCACGAAAATGCGCGCGAAACGGCCCGTCGCGAACTTGCCGAGGAGACCGGCTACGACCTGACGCTGCCGCCGAAGGACGACCCGGCGATGCCGGCAAGGTTCGAACATATTGCAACGATCCAGGCCTCGCCTGGCTGGACGAGCGAGCGCATCCACATCTTCTTCGTCGAGGTCGAGGAGAAGGACCGCCAAAACGACGACGGCTCGCTGCGCCCTGGCGGCGCCAAGAGAGCAGACGGCGAGGACATCCGTCCCCACCTCGTCTCACCGGAGCAGCTCTTCGCGGACATCGACCGGGGCCTCTACCGGGACCCCAAGCTGCTGGTCGCGGCGCAGTGGTTCCGGACGGTGGGTGCGAGCCGATCACGAAGTGGCGTGGCCGGCCGGATGCCGCGACTGACCACGTTCAAGTTCAGCGCGGACGATAGGAAGCAGGACCTAGAGAAACGGGTGCTCGGCATTTGGACGGGCAACATCCTCGACATCGACGGCATCGACATCTGGGTGAACTCCGAGAACACGGACATGGTCATGGACCGGTTCTTCGGCACGTCGATCTCGGCGACGATCCGATACTACGGAGCCGAGAAGCACAGGAACGGCACGATCTACCGCGACACCATTGCCGAGCAGCTCAAGGCCCGCCTCGGCGGCGAGATCTTCGTCAAGCCGGCGGCGGTGCTCGTGACTGGCTCGGGAAGCCTCATGGCGACCCACAAGGTGCGCAAGATCTTCCATGCGGCGGCCGTCTACGGCCAGCTCGGCAAGGGGCTCTCCGCCGACCCGAAAATCTCGGCCCAGTGCGTCACCGCATCGCTTGATCAGGCGGCCGATCTCAATGCCTACCGCTCACGCTGGTGGCCCGACCGCTTCCTATGGTCGCCTTATCGCTCGATCCTCTTTCCCCTGCTGGGCGCCGGCTCGGGTGGCCGCAAACCTCCCGAGATCGCACGTGCGATGGTGGATCAGGCTGTAGATCACATGCGGCGCAACCCGACCTCGACACTCAACCAAGTCTATTTCCTTGCCTATGACAGGTATCAGCTCGACGTGCTGACGAACGAGTTGAAGCGGCATACCGGCGAGCATCTCGAGTTTGTCGCGGCGGAGCGTCCGCGATGACCGCGGCGAAAGCGTCGTCACGGGGGAGCGCGCCTGCAGCCGCCGCGCCGCCGACGTCCGAGCGGGACTCCTTCTCCTGGGCCGTCTGGCTTTTTGGCTTCAATTTCCGCCGGTGGTGGGTGCAAAACTGGCACCGACACGTCTTGCCGCTCAGCCGCATCGCGCTGCTGCTTCCGGTTCTGTTCAGCTTCGTCACGGCCTTGGTCCTGGCCACAAACGGGCAAATGCGCGAGATCGTACAGCTGATCGTCGAGACCGAGGAGAATGCCCAGTACGTCAACGGTCTGGTCGTCTTCTGTCTGATCGGCTGGATGAGCTTTTCGTACTACATGTCGCAGACGAGCACGCGGCACCCGGCGGTCTTCGGCTCTCTCTCGCGCTATCAGGTGCCGGCCTGGATCCGAGCTTTGCGGCCGGTCATCGCGACGGCGTGCGCGATACTGCCCCTCGCAGGCTTGGGCTGGGCCCTCTACGGTTTGCACGCGCAACGCCGTGCCGTTGATCTCCTCGTCTACACGATGATCGCCATCATGGCGCTTGCCGTCCTGCTATGGGGCGGGCGCCACCTCGCACGCCACTGGGCGCGCCTCAGAAAGTTCTCCCGCCAGCAAATCTTCTACTGGGCCGGAGCCGTCATCTTCTTGATCCCGATGTTCTTGCCGGTCGACTACATCGTCAAGTGGAGCCGCACGATCGGCCCCCTGGCCATGACGGGGCTGCAGCTGCTCGCGGCGTTCCTGGCGGTCGTGACGGTACAACGGATCTGGCTCAGGGCGCGCGGCTGGGCGCTTCCGGCGCTGGTCCTCTGGACCCTCGCAACGATCGGGCTCGGCCTTTGCCACTGGTTGCTGCTGCCGCAGCGTGCCGGCAGTAGCCACAAGCAGGCCGATGTTGCACGAGCGGTCGGTCCGGCGGCCGTCGCAGCCTCCTTCGACAGTTGGATCAAGTCGGGGTCCGAACGAGCGAGCGGACCAGCCTTCATCGTCGCGGCCGAAGGGGGCGGCATTTTCGCCGCCTCGGCGGTTGCGACGTTCCTCGCTGCCATGCGCGACAGTCAGCCCGCGTTCGCCGACCGGGTATTCGCGATCACGGGCGTCTCGGGAGGTGCGGTCGGAGCTGCACTTTACAGCGGGGTCACAGCGACCGACAGGAAGCACGAGGCAAGAGCCAGGAAAGTCCTCACCGCCGACCATTTGTCGCCAGTCCTCGCGGTCATGGTGCCCGACCTCGTCTGGACGCTTGCACGAGACTTGGCGATGCTGGCAGGCACACCCGTTAGGCTCCTCGGTGATCTCCTGCCGCTGTCGTGGTTGAAAACGCCTCGGCAATGGTGGTCTGATCTCTATGCGCGGCTACCTGAAATCAATCGCCGAGACGACCTGCTCGAGCAAAGCCTGAACCATGGCTTGGGACCGGGCGCCCACTCGAAGACGATAGCCGATCATTGGAACGAGGGCCGCGGCTACGCCCTCATCCTCAATACGACCGACGCAGGGAACGGCGACACCGTCGCCTTCGCGCCCTTCTCCCTCGAAGGGCTCGGTGACCACAAGATCACTTCTTTTGTCGATGCTCCTTATGCGATCCTCGACGATCCGAGCACGGTGACGGAGGCGGCGGTGGCGAGTGCCCGCTTCCCCCTCGTACTGCCGCCGCTGATCCGGACGTCGGGCGACCAGAAGCGCACGTTCGTGGACGGAGGCTACGCCGACAACTCGGGCGCCGTGGTCGCCGGCGCGCTCTTCGGTCACTTGCGCAAGCACGCAGCCGGGAATCACTCGAACGTCGATCTCCGGCTGATCGTGCTCACCAGCGAGACGACCAACCGGCGGCCCCATGCACCGGGCAGCGACGTCTTCGTCGACTTCCGGGTCCCCTTCGAGGCGCTGCTCAACGTCCGCGCCGGCATCGGGGCGCGCGAGGTGACGCGGATCGCAGAGCGCTTTGCCGATCCGGCCAAGGCACTGCACCAGCGTTCTGTTCTGCAAATCGACTACGGTGACGATTTCTTTCTTGGCTGGACTATTTCAGGCACGACACTGGACTCGATTGCGACCCAGGTGATGCCGCCAGAGACCCTGAGGCTTAGCCATGAGATGGCAACCTCGACCGCAAGCCCCGCGCATACGTCTCAAGACCAGCTCGAGACCCGCGCCGAGCGCAACAGGTCCGCGATTGAGACCATCCTCTGTATCGTGAGAGGCACCCGGAAGGCGGGCAGTAGCGATTCATCCGAACCAGCGCCGTTGACATGTCCCTCGCGGTGACGGCTTTCAGCGCTCGTGGTGGGCCACTTGCAAGATCGGCTTCGGGCACCGATGTCAGAGGATGAGGGCGCGCGGTGGGACATCACCATGCCTGACACCCTGACAGGAGCCCCGAGATGCACATCGAGATCAGCACGGACAACAACATTCGCGGTGGCGATCTCGGGCCGCATGTCGAGAGCGTGGTTGGCGCGGTGCTGGGCCACCTCGCGCCACAGATTACGCGGATCGAGGTGCACATCACCGACGAGAACGCTGGCAAGCGTGGCCCTGACGACAAGCGCTGTGTGATGGAAGCCCGCCTTGAGGGCCGCAAGCCGCAGGCAACGACCCACAATGCCGAGACCGTTGAACAGGCGATCAAGGGTGCTGCCGACAAGCTGCGCCGCGTGCTCGACAGCAGCCTCGGCCGGCTGGACGACGCGCGGTAGGACGACGCCGATCGGCGCGACGCCAGTTGGTATTTCCAGCTCGATGATCCGGCTCGTCAGGCCGTGACGAGCTTCGCGGCGTCCTTGTCGGGACGGACTCTTTTAAAGGCTGCTTGGCGCAGAATTCCATCGGGCGACCAGCCGCGGTGCTCCACTTCCACGACGAGGCGTGGCTCGACCCACTTGACGCCCTGGCTCTGTGCGCGCTCCAGCCTGCGCGTCAAAGCGGGTGGAGAGGCCCGGAGCGGTTGCAGCGCCTCCCAGATCGCGGCTGCTTCCTTGGCTGAAAAGCCGCTCCCCACCCGACCGACGTAGCGCACGGCGCTCTCGTCCGGGATGCCCACGACCAATGCGCCGATAAGCCCGCTCGCGCCTTTGAGATCGAGATAGCCGAGGACGATGAGATCTTCGGTGTCCGCGATCTTGATTTTCAGCCAGTCGGCCGAGCGCCCCGTGCGGTATGGCGAGTTGCAGTGCTTCGAGACGATCCCCTCGACGCCGAGAGCCGACGCACGCTCGAAAATCGAAGGCCCTTGACCACTCGCATGGTCACCGAAGCGGACCAAACCGCGCTTGTGACGCCGCGACAGAACCATCTTGAGCAAGTTCTTGCGCTCAATAAGTTCGCGGTTGCGAATATCTGCGCCGTTCAGCCTCAGGAGATCGAAGGCAATCATCGAGATCTGAGCCCGTTCACCCTTCGTCAGCTCCTCGCGCAGCCGATGATAGTCGCTGACTCCGCTCGGCAGCAGCACCACGGCCTCGCCATCGAGAACGAGCTCGCGTACCTTGAGATCTTCGAGCTCGGCGGCAAGCAAGCCGAATCTGCGCGTCCAGTCGTGGCCATTGCGCGAGAATATGGTCGCCCGGCCGGCGACGACATGAGCCTGGATGCGATAGCCGTCATACTTGATCTCGTGCACCCAGCCTGGACCCGACGGCGGCTCGGCGGCGCGTGTAGCCAGGCAAGGTGGCATGAAGCAACCCGCGAGCAGCGCTGACATTGTGCAATCCTCGTCGTTACATGCGGCCGAGAAGCTTCTCGATCGCTCGGCCGAGCGGCCGCGCCGACGCGCGATAGGTGCGCCAGGGCCGCGATTTTTCGAGCAAAGCCGGTGCGGTGTGCAGAGTGAAACGCGCAGGTGACAAACCTCGGCGGACCTGGGTCCACTCGAGCGGCATCGAGACGAGAGCACCGGGCCTCGCGCGGGGCGACAAAGGCGCTACCGCGGTGGCGGTCAGGTCGTTCCTCAGATAGTCGATAAAGATCTTGCCGGTACGCTCGCGCTTGGACATGACGGTGACGAAACGGTACGGGGCGGCGTCCGCCATGCGCGCTGCAAGCGTATGGGTGAAGAGCTTTGCCTGATCGAATCCGACTTTGGGGTCGGGCCGCAGCGGCACCACGACATGCAGACCCTTGCCGCCAGTCGTCTTGCAAAAGCCCATCAAACCGACGCCTGCCAGCCGGTCTCGCAACTCGCGCGCCGCCTCGACGACGACGTCGAACGCGACATCCGGCGCCGGATCGAGATCGAAGACCAGCCGGCCCGGCACGCGCGGGGCGCCCGGCGCCGAGTTCCAGGGATGGAACTCGATGGCCGAGATCTGAGCCAGATCCGCGAGCGCCTGCGCACTCTCGATGATCAGGTACGGTGCGTGTCGCTCGCTGACTTTGACAGTAGCGAGACCACTCGTCAGGGCGCCCAGCGGATGGCGCTGAAAGAACGTCTCGCCGGAGATGCCTTCGGGTGCGCGCAGCAACGAGCAAGGCCGCCCGCCGACGTGATCGATCATCCACGGCGCAACCGCGGCGAGGTAGCCGGCGAGATCGGCCTTGGTCACACCGTCGCTGGGCCACAGAACGCGCTCCGGATGCGTCAGGCGCGGCAGCGAGACCATCCTATTCGCCTGCTTCTTGCACTGTTTGTCGACCGGCGTCTGCGCCGCTGCCGACTGCTCTCGCGAATGCCAGACTGCGTCAGCGCCGTGGACGGTTTCCCGCGTCATGAAGGGCGTCGGCGGCTTGCCCTTGCCGGAGGCGATCGCCGACATCGTCCGGCCCGAGGCAACGGACATCGCTTGCGCAAGGATCTTGTCGCGCCCGGGTGTCGCCCATTGGTCGCGATGCTTGATCAGCAGCCAGTTGTCACGAGGCTCGCCGCGTTTGCGCTTCATGCGCACGAGCACCCAACTGCCGCGGACCTTCTCGCCGGCAAGCGCCAGCTTCAGCTCGCCCTTGGCGAGTGCCTCCGCGATCGGCTCGACCGTCTCGGGTGCCCAGAAGCCCCGGTCCCAGATCATCACCGTGCCACCGCCGTACTCGGCCTTGGGAATCGTGCCTTCGAAGTCGCCATATTCAAGAGGATGATCTTCGACCTCGACCGCGAGGCGCTTCTCGGCCGGATCGAGCGAGGGCCCACGCGTCACGGCCCAGGACTTGAAGACGCCATCGAACTCGAGCCTGAGATCGTAGTGCAAGCGTGTCGCGTCGTGCTTCTGGATAACGAAACGCAAATGCTTAGATGGCGCGACCCGCGCCACTTCCCTGCCGCTCGGCTCCCGCGTCTCGGTGAAGTCGCGCATGCTGCGGTACTGTCGGAGGGCATCAGCCATGTCGCATCCGAACGGTTAGCTCTTGCGCTTGGCACGCGACGCCTGGGCGCCGGTGCTTCCACTTTTTGCGGGAGCACTCCGTTTCCCGCCCCTGCGCGACGCCCGCTTGGGCTCAGCCGCGTCGTCGGCTTCTGCTTTTTCGGGTCTGCCGACGCTCCGCTTCAACGCTTCCATGAGGTCGACGACGTTGGCGCCGGACGGGCGCCCTTCGGTCTCCGGCGCAACAATTGCTCGCCCCTTCATCTTCTGTTGGATGAGGTCCCTCAGGGCCAACTTGTAGCGATCCTGAAATTCGGCGGGCTTGAACGGCGATGTCTTCTGCTCGATGAGTTGTGTGGCGAGCGCGACCATTTCCCTCGGCGGGGCCTCCTGGGGCACCTCGGTGAAATAGTCGGCCGGATCGCGCAACTCGTCGGCATAGCGCAGCAGCTCCATGACGAGCCCGTCGCCGAGCGGGCCTATTGCAACGAGCCATTCACGCCCGCCGATGGTGACCTGCGCGAGTCCGAGCTTGCCCGACGATCTCAGGGCATCGCGGATGACGACGAACCCCTCCCCTGCCAGAGTATCCGCGGGGGCAACGAAATAGGGACGCTCGAAGAAGCGGTAGTCGACCTCCGCCGTCTCAACGAATTGGACGAGGTCGATGGTCTTCTTGCTCTCGAGCTTGAGACTGTCGATCTCGTCGGCCTCGAGCGTGACGTAGGTGTCTGCGTCGACCTCGTATCCCTTTACGATATCGTCGTTGGCGATCTTTCCCACGCCCGGCACCATCTTCTCGTAGTTCACGCGCCGACCGGAGGGCTTGTGGATCTGCCGGAAGCTGATGTCGCTCGCGCTCTCGGTCGCGTTGTAGACCTCGACGCCGATCGTCACGAGCGACAGGCGTAGATAGCCTTTCCAATAGGCGCGGTGCTTCTTTGGCATGGACACGAGACTTCGCGTGAGGGGGCACAACGAGTTGGCGTCACAACGCGACGAGCATGCAATTGGTTCCCCCCGCGAAGTGCGGTTCCCTGAGCAGCCTCGCCCAATCACCGGCAATGCGCTTCGGCGAGGCCATTGACCCACCGCGGTCGGCGGCCTCTAGTGTTCAACCATCCATCGGGGAGAGTGGGCTGCCATGACCGATCCGATCGTGATCGTGGGCGCGGGACAAGCGGGGGCAAAAGCGGCCGAGACCTTGCGCCGTCTCGGCTTCGATGGCGCCATCATGATCGTCGGCGATGAGCCGCACGAGCCCTACCAGCGCCCGCCGTTGTCGAAGAAGTACCTCTCAGGCGAGATCGAGACCGCGCAACTCTGGCTGAATGGTCCGGGCTTCTACGAGAGCCAGCGCATCGAGGTCGTCACCGGCGAGCGTGTCGTGAGCATTGATCCGCGTGCCAGGCGGGTCGAGACCGCATCCAACCGCGCCTTTTCCTACTCGAAGCTTCTCCTGGCGACCGGATCCCGCCCTCGTGCCTTGCCGCTCCCCGGCAGCGATCTGCCCGGCGTCCACATGCTCCGCTCCATCAGCGACGTGCTCGCAATGGAAGCGGTGAGAGGCGGCAGTTGCCGCGTGGTCATCATCGGCGGCGGCTATATCGGCCTCGAGGTTGCCGCCATGCTCCGCTCGATGGGCAATGCCGTCACCATTCTAGAGGCCCAGCAGCGACTTCTGCAGCGCGTTGCCGGCCCCGTCCTGTCGGGCTTCTTCCACGAACTGCACACCCGGAGAGGTGTCGACATCCGCCTCAGCGCTTCGGTTCGCGCTATCGTCGGGACCGGGAAGGTCGAGCAAGTCGAGACTGCAGACACAGTTATCCCGGCGGATCTGGTACTGATTGCCGCCGGCAGCATCGCCAACGACGACCTTGCCGCGGCCGCTGGCCTGTCGGTCGGCGATGGAATTCTCGTCGACGAGACCTGCCGTGCCGCCGACGACATCTACGCGGCCGGAGACTGCACGCGCTTCTTCTCCCGTCGCTATGGCCGGTCGATCCGCCTCGAGAGCGTGCAGAACGCTACCGATCAGGCCCGCGCCGCAGCAGCGGCGATGCTGGGTGCCTGGGACATCTACGATCCAGTTCCATGGTTCTGGTCGGACCAGTACGATGTCAAACTCCAGATCGCAGGGCTGAACCTGGGGCATGACCGGACCGAGGTCAGCGGCGACACCGGCATCGCGAGCTTCGCACTCAGCTACTTTGCTGGCGACCGGCTGCTCTGCGTGGACGCCGTCAACGCACCGCGCGAGCACATGCTGGCGCGCCGCCGCATCGCAACCGCGACCGGCTGACACAAGACGTTGATTGTGGTGACGCGCCTCGTCTGGCGGTACTCGAAAGACTTGCCGGATCGTCGATGACGAAAACAAGGCTCCAACCCGAGTTGCAGGCGGCACCCATCAAGGCTTCGTGGCGTGATCAAACGCAAGCGGGGTGCATGAGGGAACTACCACCCATGCACCCCGTGTAGCTACGTCCGCTCAGGCGTCGTTAGTGCCAGCGGCGCCAATGCCAAGCCTGGTGGCGCCGGTGATGATGGCGATCGTAGCGATGCCCATGGTGGTACCCACGATGGGCCCGATACCCATGGCCCCAACGGGGGCCGTGATACTTCTGGGCGTAGTGATGGTGATGGCCATAGCCATAACCGCGGCCATAGTCGCCATGTCGATCCCTGGCTTGGGCCACGCCGGAGAGCGAGAGCAGCGATGCGAGGGCGATGCCGACGAGGAGTGCCTTTTTCATCCGTGCGGTTCCTTAGATCGAGGGAAACTGCATGGAGTTGTAGGGCAACTGATATGAACGCAGCCGGACTGGCGCGTTCACCCGGCCTTCAGCTGATCGGCGTCGCTGCGCCACAATGAAAGACGTGGGTTGCGGCTCAAGCGAACCTCGACGACCGCGCCACCTGTCGGTCCGGGCTCTGGACAGCGCGAATGGTCGGAGCGGAGGGATTCGAACCCCCGACCCCTTGCTCCCGAAGCAAGTGCGCTACCAGGCTGCGCTACGCTCCGCCAATGGCGTTGATTCCGTGTGGGTCACGGAACGTTGCCCGCGAGGCGCGCCTCGCAGGCTCGGGACACGGGCATGCCGCTTGGGCCTCCGTGTTGTGACGGCGTTATAACGACACCCCCGGCGCCCCGCAAGCGAGGATCGCCAGGGTCGAGAGAAAGTCGTGACTCACCATGCCGCCTTGATCGAGGCTCGGCGCGCGATGGCCCACCCGTAGCTGTTGGGCCACATCTTGCAATCCGGATCGACACCCATGCTCTCGGCGGCGCGCAGCGGCCAATAGGGGTCGTACATCAGTTCACGTCCGATTGCGATCAGATCGGCCTTGCCTTCCTCCAGGATCGCCTCGGCCTGCGGACCCGAGACGATTACGCCGACGGCCATGGTGGCAATCCCGGCCTCGCGCCGAATACGGTCGGCATATGGCACCTGGAAGCCCGGAGCGCGGTCTCCGCGATCCTTGAAGGGTTGGCCGGTATCGCTCGCCCGGAACGACGGTGGGCCCGCGATGCCACCGGCCGAGCAATCGACCACGTCGACGCCGCGCGACTTGAGTTCCCGGGCAAAGACGACCGAGTCGTCGAGACTCCAGCCGCCGGCCGGACCGTCGATTGCCGAGATGCGCATAAAGAGCGGCAGCTCCTTCGGCCAAGCGGCCCGCACCGCCTCGGCAACCTCCAGCCCGAAGCGCATGCGGCCGGCGCGGTCGCCGCCGTAACCGTCGTTGCGCTTATTGGAGAGGGGCGACAGGAACGAGTGGATCAGATAGCCGTGCGCGCCATGGATCTCGAGGACCTTGAAGCCGGCTTTGGCCGAGCGATGGGCCGCCGCGGCGAACTTGGCCACCATCGCTGTGATATCGCTCTCAGTCATCGCCTGGGGCGTCGGCCAGGATGCGTTGACGGCCTCGCCGAATGGGCCAACTGTTCGCCACGGGGGTGAACCGGCGGCCGCATCCGTGGCATCGAGCGCAGCACTCCCCTGCCAGGGCGTCCGCGCCGAGGCCTTGCGTCCCGCGTGTGCGATCTGTATCGCCGGCACGGCGCCCAGTTCCTCTATCGCCTTGGCGATGGGCTGGTAGGCCTCGACCTGTGAGTCGTTCCAGATGCCGCAGCAGCCGTGACTGATCCGGCCCTCCGGCTCCACCGCCGTCGCCTCTGTAAACACGAGGCCGACACGTCCGCGCGCGAACGCGGTAAGGTGCGAGAAATGGAACGCGTTCGCGAGGCCGTCCTTCGCCTGGTACATGCAGAGCGGCGACAGAACGACCCTGTTCGGCAACGTGACCGAGCGCAACGTGAGGGGCGTGAACAGCTTGGGGAGCGACACCTGGAGGATCCTTCTGGGGTTGCATTTCTATTGCGACGCTCGGCTCTGCCTGAGCAGGTCGCCTCACATGTGGATCACGCGGCCATAGGCATCGAGCACGCTCTCGTGCATCATTTCCGACAGCGTCGGGTGCGGGAAGACGGCGTGCATCAGCTCTTCCTCGGTGGTCTCTAAGTTCATCGCGACGACGAACCCTTGGATCAACTCCGTCACCTCGGCACCGATCATGTGGGCGCCGAGAAGCTGGCCGGTCTTCTTGTCGAAGATGGTCTTCACCAGTCCCTCCGGCTCGCCCAGCGCGATGGCCTTGCCGTTGCCCTGGAATGGGAAGCGGCCGATGCGCACCTCGCGGCCCTGCTCCTTGGCCTTGGCTTCAGTGAGCCCCACACTTGCAATCTGCGGATGGCAGTAGGTGCAGCCCGGGATTTTCGCCTTGTCGAGGGCGTGGACGGGGAGCCCCTTGATCGCCTCGATGCACAGCACGCCCTCATGCTCGGCCTTGTGAGCCAGCATCGGGGGGCCGGCCACATCGCCGATGGCGTAGATGCCAGCCACGCTGGTGCGCCCCAGGCCATCCGTGACGATCGTACCACGCTCGCTTCTGACGCCGAGCTTCTCGAGGCCAAGGCCCTCGACGTTGCCCACGACCCCCACGGCCGAGATCACCTTCTCCACCTCGAGCCGCTGCTGCTGGCCCTTGTCATCGACGATCGTCGCCAGCACACTGTCGCCGCGCTTGTCGAGACTGGCCACCTTCGCGCCCGTCAGGATCTTCATGCCTTGCTTCTCGAAGCGCTTGCGGGCGAGCCCGGCGATCTCGGCGTCCTCGACGGGGAGGATCTGCGGCAACAGCTCGACCACGGTCACATCCGTACCGAGCGTGCGGTAGAACGAGGCGAACTCGATGCCGATGGCCCCCGAGCCGACCACCAGCAGCGATTTGGGGAGCGACGGCGGCACCATGGCCTCGAAATAGGTCCACACCTGCCGGCCATCAGGCTCGAGCCCCGGTAACACGCGCGGCCGCGCTCCCGTTGCGACGATGATGTGCTTGGCCTGGTAGCTGCCCGCCCCGAGAGTGCCTTTGGGCGGAGGCACCTGCGGTTGCATCGCGACTTTCGTCGTTGCGCTGACCGAGACCTGTCCCGGCTTATCGATAACCGCCTCGCCCCAGATCACGGAGACCTTGTTCTTGCGCAGCAGGAAGCCGACGCCACCATTGAGTTGCGTCGACACCCCTCGCGAGCGCTTGACGATGGCCGCCGGATCAGGCCGAACCGTGCCTTCGAGCACGAGGCCGTAGTCCTTCGCGTGCGTGGCCATGTGGTAGGCCTCAGCAGAACGCAGCAGGGCCTTGGTTGGGATGCAGCCCCAATTCAGGCAGATTCCACCGAGGTGCTCGCGCTCGACGATGGCCGTCTTGAAGCCGAGCTGCGCCGCGCGGATTGCCGTCACATAGCCGCCCGGGCCTGAGCCTATGACGATGACGTCGAACGCGGAATCAGTCATGGCGCGGGGTCTCGCTCGAAAGCACGGGCTGATTGGCGAACGGCTCGAGGCCAAATTCAAACGAGAACGGCCCCGACCGCTAGGTCGGAGCCGATCATTGTGCAGAGCTGGCGATCCGGCTCAAGCAAAACCCGCATCGCCACGTCGGCGACTCGAATTTACACGTGGCAGCGCCCCCCGAGGTAGTAGCTGAGCATCGTGTTGTATCGGTCGGCGATTGCGCGATCACCGTCGGACATCTTGCGGCCGGAATTGGCGGCTTCCACCTTGGAGGCCGCCCCGCGTGCATCCAGGCTATTGAGCTCCTGGCGAACCGACTGGCAGGACATGCCCGGCGGCAGCGGTCGTGCGCCTGGATCGCCCCCGGCCTTGCCTTCGGCTGCGCACCCGCCCAAGAGGGCGACGACACCGAGCACACCGACTGCACCCATCGACCGCAGCGATCTATCCACGATCATCTCCCCGAATCCGAAGCACTTTCGCGCCTAGAGACCACAATGGGCCTGCCCGGGCAACCCGACTAGGCTGCGACACGCAGAGCCGCGTCCGCGTTTCTGTCAGGCTTTGTGTCTCAACGGCAACTAACCACGGCTCAGAGCAACTACGCGGATTCCAAGCCTCCGGCACTCCATCGATCTGCTACTGGGCCTTGGCCGCCACAGCAGACGATGCCTTTGGTTTCGCGGCAGCGGTTGCCTTTGCAGACTCGGCCGTCGCCTTGGCAACGAGTGCCGCCGCCTTTGCATCCTCGCTCGACGGAGCCGCAGCAGCGGTCTTGACCGGCGGAACCACGGCTGCCCGGGGCAAGGTCGAGCACTTCGCCTGGAATTCCAGGTTGGCCTTCTCCAGCTCCGCGATCTGGCCGAGCGACTCGCGCTTGACCTTCACGGTGCTCCCCTTGCCTTTCGCCGCGGCCTCCATGCGATCGACGACGCCATCCTTGCGCAGACCATCGATGCGAGCCGCCAAAGTTGTGCACGCCGGATCGACCGCAGGCTTCGCTGGCAGAGCCGCTGTCGGCTGAGCCGACGGCGTCAGTCCCCCGATCAGGGTGTCGTTGGCGCAGGCGCCAAGAACGAGCGCCGTGCAAATGGTGCATGTGACCGTGAACGCCCGCATCATGCGAGATCCCCCATGAGAAAACGACTGCCCCCGATTCGTTACGCAATCGTCCCGCTTGGTAGGCACGCAAGTGCCGGACGACAAGCGACCCTAGGGACTTAGCCCCAGCTACGAGAACGCCGCCATCCGTGCGCCCACAAAAGCCGGGCGCTGTGCCTGATGTGCAACAGGCCGACAGAAGCACGTTGGAGGCTGTTTACGTCGAATTTCCGACCAGCTCAGACGAGCATGCGAACGGGATCCTCGATATAAGCGCGGAAGGCGTTAAGCAGCTCGGCGCCGAGCGCACCATCGACGACGCGATGGTCGCACGACAGCGTGCAACTCATGATGGTTGCCACTTTCACATCATTGCCGACGACCACGGCCCGCTTCTCGCCTGCGCCAACCGCGAGAATAGTAGCGTGCGGCGGGTTGATCACGGCGTCGAACGATTTGATGCCGAACATACCGAGGTTGGAGATCGACGTTGTGCCGCCTTGATACTCGTGCGGTGCCAGACGCCTGTTGCGCGCCCGCGCGGCCATATCCTTCATCTCGTTCGAGATCTCACCCAGCGTCTTGAGCTCCGCGTGCCGTATGATGGGCGTGAACAGCCCGCCCTCGACCGCGACTGCAACACCCACGTCGGAATGCCGATGGCGCAGCATGCCCGCCTCTGTCCAGCTTGCATTTGCCGCCGGCACCTGCTGAAGCCCCAGTGCCAAGGCCTTGATGATGAAGTCGTTGACCGACAGCTTGTAGGACTTCGGGCCATCCTTCGGGGCAGCAGCGTTAATCCGCTCGCGAGCCGCCAGAAGGCCGTCCAGAACGCAGTCAACCGACATATAGAAATGCGGGATCGTTTGCTTGGATTGCGTGAGGCGCTGAGCGATGACGCGGCGCATGCCGTCGTGTGGCACCGTCTCGTAGCTGCCCTTGTCGTAGAGGGCGAGAATCTTGTCGTCCGGCATCGCGGCGACGGCCAATTGGCCTGAGGAGGGAGCTTGAGGGGCCGCACCGAGAGCGCCGGCCGCCTGGGTTACCAGGCCGCGTGACCCGGCACCTGCCACCGCCGCTCGTGTGACACCTTCGCGCGCGGCCTTCTCGATGTCGCGTTGAACGATCCGACCGTGCGGCCCCGAGCCGGTCAGACGCGCCAAGTCTATGCCCTTCTCTCCCGCCGAACGGCGGGCCAGCGGCGAGGCGAAGATGCGTGCGCCGTCGTCATGGCCGTTGCTTGCCGATGGCTTGGCCTGGGGAGCCGATTTTGGTGTCTCTGCGCGGGCCGGGGCAGGCGTCGACGCAGCCTGCGGAGTCGCCGACGCGCCCGGGGCGGCCGGCGCTTTCGGTGCTGGCGACGCCGCGCCCGATGTCTTGGCACCCGGCGCCTCGCCTTCGCCGAGTAATGTCGCGATCGGTGTGTTGACTTTTACCTTCTCCGTCCCTTCCGCCACGAGCAAGGCGCCGACGGTGCCCTCGTCGACCGCCTCGACCTCCATCGTCGCCTTGTCCGTCTCGATCTCCGCGAGGATGTCCCCGGCCTTGACCGTCTGCCCGACGGAGACGAGCCACTTGGCGAGCTTGCCCTCCTCCATGGTGGGCGAGAGCGCGGGCATCAGGATATTGGTCGGCATCGGAAAGGAACCTTCGTCGAGAGCGCCGCGCGACCGGCGCCGGATTGGGTTGACGTCAGAATTTGAAGCGGAATGCACCTTGCGTCCATGATTGCTTGGCAGCGAGGCGCGTCACAGGCCTCCCGTTCGCATCATGAGGAACGCATCGTTGGGGGCGAAGCGGACTTTACCTTCGGCAATCACCAGCGAATGCGGCCGGTCGATCCGCATCTCGTGCGAGTTGTGCCAGACCTCGACGCCCTGTGTCTCGAGACGCGCGTGAACCTCCCCGGCCTCGGCTAGCTGACCGGCCTCGACCGCACGCGCGAGCTGCAGGAACAGTGGCGCATAGTCCGCATAGGCGGGCCGATGCGAAAATGAGCCGCTCATGGCCGCATCCGACTCGGATTGCAGGCGCGCGACCTCGCCGAGAACCTTATCGTTGGCCCTTACCTCGATGGTGCCACCGTCGGCCGAGAGCTTGACCGAGACCGAGCGGCGCTGCGGTCGTGGACGGCGCATTTGGTCACCTCCTCCGTCTCGACGGTGGCCATGATGGCAGGGCCGTCCGCAGCATTGATCAACTCCATTCCCCGACCCGAGCACCGCCCGTTTGCTCGTGACCCGGCCAGCGATAGACGAACGTCAGATAGGCGAGAGCAAAGTAGACGGAAACCGCGACGAGCCAGCCGATCACCACGCCAGCCTCTTGCAGCGACCAGCCATTGTCGAGAACCGTCGCGATGGCGATCGGGTTTCTGAGCTGCGTCACCGATATGGTTGGCTCCGGCAACTTGGCCCAGGCTGCGAACAGCCCGTTCTGGATGTTCTGCACCGTCATCGCCACGCCGCCGAGAAACACGAGACCGCTCGAGAGCAGCGCGAACGCGACAAGGCGTAATGTCGCTGGCGCCTGCGACAGGAACAGGTAGAGCGCCGCGAGGTAGCCGGAGACGAGCGTGAAGAAGAGCGAAAAGATGGTCAGCACAGTATCAACCGCATTGAACAACTGCTGCGTGAGCTCGGCCTCCGACATTACGAACCCTACCCTTGCCGGCTCACTTCGACGGCCACCACTCGTCATTGTCGTCAGGCATAACACACGCTCTTCACCGCGTTGACGACCTGCTCGGCCGAGGGCAGAGCGAGCTTCTCGAGGTTGGCGGCATAGGGCATCGGAACGTCGGCGCCGTTGACCTTGGCTGGTGGTGCATCGAGATGATCGAAGGCCTGGATCGCGACCTGCGCGCAGATCTCCGAGCCAACCGAACACACCGGCCAGGCCTCCTCGACCGTCACGATGCGGTTGGTCTTCCTGACCGAGGCGAGGATCGTCTCCATGTCGAGGGGGCGGAGTGAGCGCAAATCGATCACCTCGCACTCGATGCCGTCCGCGGCCAGCGTCTCTGCAGCGGCAAGCGCATAGGTCAGGCCGCGCGCGAAAGAGACCACCGTGCAATGCTGACCCGGCCGGACGATCTTCGCTTTTCCGATAGGAACAAGCCAGTCGTCGCCCTTGGGCACCGCGCCGGACATGCCGTAGAGCAACTCGTTCTCGAGCACCAGCACCGGGTTCGGATCGCGTATGGCCGACTTCAAAAGACCCTTGGCATCGGCCGGATTCGATGGGCACACGACCTTCAGGCCTGGAATGTGCGCATACCAGGCCGAGAAGCACTGGCTGTGCTGAGCAGCCACGCGCGCGGCTGCGCCGTTCGGTCCGCGGAACACGATCGGCGAGCCCATCTGGCCGCCTGACATATAGAGCGTCTTTGCCGCCGAGTTGATGATCTGGTCGATGGCCTGCATGCCGAAGTTCCAAGTCATGAACTCGACGATGGGCTTCAAGCCCGCCATGGCCGCACCAACGCCGATGCCAGCGAAGCCCTGCTCGGTGATCGGTGTATCGATGACGCGCTTGCCGCCGAATTCCTCGAGCAGGCCTTGGCTGACTTTGTAGGCGCCCTGGTACTGGGCGACCTCCTCGCCCATCAGGAACACGTCCTTGTCGCGACGCATCTCTTCGGCCATGGCATCGCGCAAGGCTTCGCGCATGGTCTGGGTGATGGTCTCGCCGGCAAAAGCGGGCTCCGCTGGGGCCGGTTTGATTGCAGGAGCCGCCGCAACAGCCGGTTGCTGCGTCGCCGCAGGCGCTGCGCTGACGGGCGCCCCTTGGGCATTTCCGTTTGGCCTCGCGGCGGGCGCAGCGGAGCCCTTGGCCTCTCCATCCTGCCGGACGATGGCAATCGGCGTGTTGACGGGCACCTTCTCGGTGCCTGCCTCGATAAGCAACTGCTCGACCACGCCCTCGTCGACCGATTCCACCTCCATGGTGGCCTTGTCGGTCTCGATCTCGGCAATCACGTCGCCCGGCTTGATGTGGGAGCCCACCTCGACGAGCCACTTGGCGAGCTTGCCCTCCTCCATGGTGGGCGACAGTGCAGGCATCAGGATCTGGATGGGCATCGGGGGCTCGGGTCCGTCAGGTTGCGGGCTCGGAGGCGGTTGGATCGGAGGGCGGATCGAACGGCCAGAGGAGGCCGAGCGAGAATGTGATGGCGTCGAAGGGCGGCGCGCAAACGTCTTCCGTGTCGACAAAAGTATGTGTCAGCAGCCAGCTCTCGTCCTGAAGGCGGTACACTTCCAGGATGCGAGCGCGCGGATCGAGATGCCAGAGATTCAGCACGCCGAAGTGCGCGTAGATGCGACGCTTGTCGCCCTTGTCGTATTTCTCTGTGCGGTCGGACAGCACTTCGCAGATCCAGTCGGGGGCGATTTCGAAGAACGCCTTTTCTGAGGTCTCCGTCATACGCTCGCGACGCCAGCCAGCGATGTCGGGAACGACGATATGAGGGCCGAGATGCAGCTCCGGCTCGTCCACGAAGACCCAGCCACCTGGACCGCCGACGCCGAACTGAAACGCATTCGTGGAAATCGCTCCAAGCGCACTAGCCGCCAGCCCATGGCGACAGTGCGGGCGCGGATGCGTCACGAGATTGCCGAACAGGATCTCGCCCACGAGGTGGGGCGGAAGGGCCTCGACGTCGGCGTAGGTTGCGGTCCGCTGCATGGCCCGGAGCATGACAGTCTGGCCTTTCAAATGTCGACGCGACCGTCGGAATAGACGAGAAAGCTAGTGCCTATCGGGGTGCGAGCCCAGCGCGCGCTCCCGTCGTCTACGGTCACGCTCACATGCACGTAATTGGCCTCGTCCTCCAACAGCAACACCTCACATTGCAGCCAACCTTCGTCGCCATCTCGTTCGTAACCGGTGGCTTCGTTCAACTCTTGTCGAAGCACCTCGATCGGCTTCCTGCTCCACTCAAGAGCTTCACGGACGGCAATGGCCTTCAGCTGCTGTTCGGAGTTCGGTGTGGCCTCAGCAACCATAATCACCCTCTCACGCCTCCACCAGCACGTCCGTCCACAGCTCCGACGGATCGGGCTCGGGGTCGTTCTGGGCGAACTCGGCGGCGCCGGTGACGATGGTGCGGATCTCCGCGTCGATGGCCTTGAGCTCGTCCTCGCCGATCAGCTTGCCGTCGAGCAGCCGCTTCCTCACCCGTTCGATCGGGTCCTGCTGCTCGCGCACCTTGTCGACCTCCTCGCGGGTCCGGTACTTGGCCGGGTCCGACATCGAGTGGCCGCGATAACGGTAGGTCAGCATCTCGAGGATATAGGGGCCGTTTCCTGCCCTCGCATGCGCCGCGACCTTCTCGCCGGCAGCCCGGCAGGCGCGCACGTCCATGCCGTCGACCTGATCGCCCGGAATGTCGAACGAGGCGCCGCGCATGGCAAAATTCGTCGTGGCCGACGACCGCTCGATCGCCGTGCCCATGGCGTAGCGATTGTTCTCGATGACGAAGATCACCGGCAAGTGCCAGAGCTTCGCCATGTTGAACGTCTCGTAGACTTGGCCCTGGTTGGCGGCGCCGTCACCGAAGTAGCACCAGCAGACGTTGTCGTTGCCCCGATAGACGTTGGCGAAGGCGAGACCGGCCCCGAGCGGCACCGAGGCGCCGACGATGCCATGGCCCCCGTAGAAGTGCTTTTCCTTCGAGAACATGTGCATGGAGCCGCCTTTGCCCCGCGAGTAGCCCCCGCGGCGCCCGGTCAGCTCGGCCATGACGCCCTTGGGGTCCATGCCGGTCGCCAGCATGTGGCCGTGATCGCGATAGGTTGTAATGACCTGATCGCCCTCTTTCGCTGCCATCTGCAGGCCGACGACGACGGCCTCCTGGCCGATGTAGAGGTGGCAGAAGCCGCCGATGAAGCCCATGCCGTAGAGCTGGCCGGCGCGCTCCTCGAACCGGCGGATCAGCAGCATCTCGCGATAGGCGGCAAGCTCCTCATCGCGAGTGAACTCAGGCGGCTTCGGGAACGCGATGGCAGCCTGCTGGGCCGACGTTGCCTGTGTGCCGAGCGGCGCCATGCATCCTCCTTGCGCGAAAGCCGATTGATCGACCGTGAGCGGTCTCCCGAGCCTACACGACGGCTACAGGCCGGGCTAGGGGACACGCGTCGATCTGAAACCGGTCCATTAACGGAGGACGAGCGTTATCGCCAGCCCTTGCTGGCGCTGGAGAGCATCGTGAGACGACTGTCGGGGTCGATCAGGATGCGGTCGCCGGGCCGGGCGTAGCCCAGCAACCCGCGGGCCACCTCCTCGACATAGTCGGGGTCGGGAGTAGAGGCGCCCAGAAGCGCCACCTCACGCTCCAACGCAGCCCGCACGGCGTCGAGACCTCGCAGCTCCGCACCGAGCTTGACTGCTCGCTGCTGGAGCCCCGAACGCGCCTCGAGGCCGTGCCTGCCGTGAAGTGCATGAAAGCCGAAGTAGGCCGTCAGGCAACAGCAAACGAGCAACACAGGGGATCGCCGCTGCACCGACATGAGACCAACTCGACCACGTTACGCAAAACCGTGTGTCGCTCTACGCTCGAACCGGCGACAAGGGGCACTCTATGCCGGGATGGTAAAGTCCACGTAAAGCTACGAGCCAGCCTCGACCAATTTCGACCCAGCCTACCTGTTCGTGGCCTTGAGGGCGGAGCGACCGGCATAGATGGCCGCCGCGCCGAGTTCTTCCTCGATACGGATCAATTGGTTGTACTTGGCGAGACGATCCGACCGCGACAGCGACCCGGTCTTGATCTGCCCGCAGTTGGTCGCCACCGCGAGGTCGGCGATGGTCGCATCCTCGGTCTCGCCCGACCGGTGCGACATGACCGCCGTGTAGCCGGCGCGGTGCGCCATATCGACGGCGGCAAGCGTCTCGGTCAGCGAGCCGATCTGGTTGACCTTGACCAGGATCGAGTTCGCGGTGGCCTCGCGAATGCCCCTCTCGAGCCGCTTGGTGTTGGTCACGAACAGGTCGTCGCCGACCAACTGGCAGCGCGCGCCGACCAGCTCCGTCAGCGCCTTCCAGCCGGCCCAGTCGTCCTCGGACATGCCGTCCTCGATCGAGACGATCGGATAGCGCTTCACGAGGTCGGCGAGATACTTGGCCATCCCCTCGGGATCGAGCGTCTTGCCCTCGCCTTCCATGACGTACTTGCCGTCCTTGAAGAACTCCGTCGCCGCGCAGTCGAGCGCCAGCATGACGTCATCGCCCGGCTTGTAGCCGGCTTTCTCGATCGACGTCATGATGAAGCCCAGCGCCTCGTCGGCCGACTTGAGGTTCGGCGCGAATCCGCCCTCGTCGCCGACATTGGTGGCGTGGCCGGCGGCCGCGAGGCCTTTCTTGAGGGTGTTGAAGATCTCCGAGCCCATGCGGATCGCCTCACCGCACGTGGCGGCACCGACCGGCATGATCATGAATTCCTGGATGTCGATCGGGTTGTCGGCATGCGCCCCGCCGTTAACGATATTCATCATCGGCACCGGCAGCACGTGGGCCTGCGTGCCGCCGATATAGCGATAGAGCGGCAGCCCCCGGGCCGCAGCTGCCGCCTTGGCGGTCGCCAGGGAGACGCCGAGGATGGCATTGGCCCCGAGGCGAGCCTTGTTCGGGGTTCCGTCGAGCTGGATCAGCGTGGCATCGACGGCCCGCTGGTCCTCGGCGTCCATGCCGGCGAGCGTGTCGAAGATCTCGCCGTTCACGGCGGCGACGGCCTTGGTCACGCCCTTGCCCAGGTAGCGCTTGGGGTCGCCATCGCGCAGCTCGACCGCCTCGTGGGCCCCCGTCGAGGCGCCCGAGGGCACGCCGGCCCGGCCGCGCGAGCCGTCCTCCAGCACCACATCGACCTCGACCGTCGGATTGCCGCGAGAATCGAGGATTTCGCGGCCCTGGATGTCGACGATGGCGGTCATGTGGCTCTGCTCCGGTTGCCTTGCGTTGCCGCGCGTTCTAGCCGAGCCGGCCTACGGGCGAAAGCACCCCACCGCATGGAATGGTTGATAGGGAGGGGGAGCCTCGCGGGAAAGACGGTGCCTGCGCGCTGCGCTGCACGCCCATCGACAGAAATCCGCCTCCACTACCCAAAAAGCCGAACCGCCTCCGGCGGGACGCCTGCCCGCTGGCAGTGCGCGGGACGTAAGGCTGTGAAGATCAAGGAGGTAACGTCCTCGCCAAACGGAAGCCCAGGTCGTTGAAGCGGTTGACCGGGAGGTACCTGACGCGGAAGGCCGAACGGAGGAACCTTGGCTCGTAGAACCAGGAACCGCCGCGGACGACGCGGGAAACGGTTTTATCTGCTCCGTCTCGTGCCGTCCCAGCAGCCGGGGCGCCATCGTAACTATTGTACCAGACGTCCGCGCACCACTCCCAGACGTTGCCGTGCATCTGGTGCAGGCCCCAGGGGTTGGGCTCGAATTTCTCGCCCGAGTAGTCCACCGCCAGTGTGGCTTTGCGGTACGCACCCTTGTCACCGCCTCCGGCATAGACGTAATTCCCGTCGTAGTTGGCCTGGCTCGGCGTGATGGCCTTGCCCCACCAGAACGGCGTGTCCTCGCCTGACGGGCCGCCCCGGCACGCGTACTCCCACTCGGCCTCCGACAGGAGGCGGTAGGCTCTTTTGGTCGCCTCCGACAGCCACTTCGCGTAGGCACCGGCATCGTCCCATGACACGCCGACCACCGGATGCCGGCCGGTCTGCGCGAAGCCGGGGTTGCGCCACGTGCGGCCTTTGCGGCGCTCCCACTTGTCGCTCTCGTAGGTGAATATCTCGTCCGGCATCATGTGACCGGTGGCTGTGACGAACGCCGCGAACTCGTCCACCGTCACCGCGCAACGGCCGACGGCGAAGGGCTGGGCAATGGTCACGCGGTGGCGCGGCTCCTCGAAATCCGCAATGTCGGCATGCTCGTGCCCTTTACCGACCCGCCCGGGCTCGTCGTCCGGTGAGCCCATCATGAAGTGGCCCGCCGGGATCACCACCATCTCGGGGCCGTCGGGCAAGTCGCGGAACCACTCCGTGCGGCCCGCGCCGGGGAGGAGCCAGCCCGCACCATCGACGCTCTTCGGCGCGCCGTGACTGTGCGGCGCCTCGATGCGGATACGGCCCTCGGCGCGGAAGCGATCCTCAGGCTTCGGCGGCGGCGCGACTGGCGCTGGACGCTGTACTACCGCTGCCGGCACAGCCTCGCCTCGCGCCAAAGCGATCGAGCGCGCCACTCCCGTCACCAGCACTTCTGCATCACTATCGAAGCTCAGTCGCTGCAGGCGTGCCGACTGGAGGGCCAGCAGCGGGCGCACGCTTGGGGGGAGATCGGCGCTCTTCGGGACCGGCGCATCGCCAAGGAAGACCGGAACTACCGGAATGCGCCGCGCTAGCGCGCTCTCGATCTCGACCCGCACGAAATCGCGCTCGTCCGGGTCGGCTCGCGCCTGGAACTCGGCGACCCAGGTCCGCCCGATCAGAACCAGCATCAGGTCGCAGGCGGCGACCTGATCGTCCAGCCACTTGGCCCATGGGAAACCGAACGGAATGTTCCCGTCGATGTCCATGAACACGTTCTCGCGCGGGAATTGCCGGACCAGTCGCTCGAACACCCGATCCGCCCAGGCCTCTGCGTCCGCGCGCCGGTAGTTGAGAAAAATCCTGCCGGTCATCGCCTGCCGATCCACGCGAACTGGTTCGTCGCCAAGCTATCGTGGGTCGGACGATGTGACAACGTCGCTCAGCCCCCGTCGGACGCTGGCCGCAACGCAATCCACGCCGCATATCCGGCAAGCACGGCAACAGCCGCCACGCCTGGAACCAATGCCCAATTCGGCAGTTCATGCCACGGCAAAAGCCGGCCATGCCACCAAGCCCAGACCACCCATCCCGTTGCTGCGCTGTAGACGACGAGCGCGTGAGTCGATTGCTGCCGCCCGACTGCGTCCGCTGGGTCCGAGGCGTCGAGCACTTGCGGCGCAAGCCACCCGAGATAAATCGCCTGCCACGCCAGCGAGGCAAGGAACAGCCGGGGTGCGAGGTCGGACAGTAGCAACAGGCTCACTCCGCCGGCAAACGTCAGCAGCGCAGTCCCGACGTTCCAGACCGCCCGCGCGGCTTCTGCTTTCCCCGGTTTGACACCGCCGAGCCGGTCGAGCGCATCGTCGAGGAAGCGCGACATCGCGAACGCGCGCACCACCACGACGCCGCCGAACATATAGAACGCCCCGATCAACCGGAGTGCAATATCGACAACGCTCATGGTCCCCGCACGACGCGCATGCTTTCGATCGTCTACCGGTCGCCGCAGGGCCGAGCCCTTTGGCCGTAAGCGCGAGGGCGGGCAACCCTCGCACTTGACGTCTCACCCCGTCATCGCCTGCGCATGGGGCCCGCGCAGGCGCTTCATCATCAGCTTGTTGAGGGCTGCGACGTAGGCGCGGGCGGAGGCGACCATCGTGTCGGTGTCGGCGCCGCGGCCGGTCACCTCCTTGCCGTTCTCCTCGAGCCGCACCATCACCTCGGCCTGCGCGTCGGTGCCTTCGGTCACAGCCGAGACCTGGTAGAGCGGCAGGCGGGCCTCGTGCGGGACGAGCGCCTTGATGCACTTGAAGATGGCGTCGACCGGGCCGTCGCCGACCGTCTCGTGCTCGTGGCGCTGGCCGTCGATCTCGAGCGCCAGCGTCGCCTTCGGCGCGACACCGAGCCCAGCCGCGACGCTCAGGCCCACCAGCTTGATGCGGTCGTACTGCGTCGCGACCTCCTGATCGACGAGCGCCTCGATGTCCTCGTCGAACACGAGCTTCTTCTTGTCGGCCAGATCCTTGAAGCGACGGAACGCATCCTGGAAAGCGTTGTCGCCCAGCTCGTAGCCGAGCTGCTTGAGCTTGTCGCGGAAGGCAGCGCGTCCCGACAGCTTGCCGAGCGACAGCGTCGACTTCGACAGGCCCACACTCTCCGGCCGCATGATCTCGTAGGTCTCGATGTTCTTCAGCATGCCGTCCTGATGGATGCCGCTCTCGTGCGCGAAGGCGTTCCGGCCGACGACGGCCTTGTTGTACTGCACGGGGAAAGCCGACACGGCCGCCACCAGCTTCGAGGCACGCACGAACTTCGTCGAATCGACCTCCGTCCAATAGGGGAGGATGTCGCCGCGCACCTTCAATGCCATCACGATCTCCTCGAGGGCGGCGTTGCCCGCTCGCTCACCGAGGCCGTTGATGGTGCATTCGATCTGCCGCGCTCCGGCGCGCACGCCCGCGAGCGAGTTGGCGACCGCCATGCCGAGATCGTTGTGGCAGTGCGTCGACCAGACCACCTTGTCACCGCCCGGCACCTCCTCGCGGAGACGCTTGATGAGGGCGTAGTACTCCTCCGGTACGGAGTAGCCGACCGTGTCCGGGATGTTGATCGTGGTGGCGCCCTGCTTGATCGCGAGTTCGCAGCACCGGAACAGCACGTCCCACTCGGTGCGCGTCGCGTCCTCGGCGCTCCACTCGACGTTGTCGGTATAGTTTCGCGCGCGGGAAACGCTGGCACCGACCGCGTCGATCACCTGCTCGGCGTCCATCTGCAGCTTCCACTTGCGATGAACGGGGCTCGTCGAGATGAACGTATGGATGCGCGGGTACTTGGCGAACTTCACGGCCTCGCCTGCGCGGTCGATGTCGGCAAAGCTCGAACGCGACAGACCGCAGACGACCGAGTTCTTGACCAGCTTCGCGATCTCGCAGACGGCCTCGAAGTCGCCGTTGGACGAGATCGGGAAACCGGCCTCGATGATGTCGACGCCCATCTCGTCGAGCACCTCGGCGACACGCAGCTTGTCTTCGAGCGTCATGGCGGCGCCGGGCGACTGCTCGCCATCGCGCAGCGTGGTGTCGAAGATGAGGACCCGGTCCTTGGGGTCCTTGGCCGCATTCTCGGCGATGACGGTGGCAGTGTCGTGCTTGCCCGTTTGGCTCATAACTTTGTTCCTTCGTGCAGCCAGCCTCATGGGGCCGGCCAATGATCCATCAGCCCGGTTAGCCGTTCGGTCCCCTGAGCGCCGCCCGAGACAAAGTGGTCCGAGCTTGATCGGCTCAGGGGCTGGTAAGGAGGAGG
>LNFM01003556.1_pt1 | contig 30425 bp, 27 predicted proteins | sample 596031 | NCBI WGS metagenome assembly LNFM01 (sample SAMN04254537, study PRJNA301005) | activated carbon metagenome | isolation source: dual media filters at the Ann Arbor, Michigan drinking water treatment plant | place: USA: Ann Arbor
CCTACCCGAACCAGCTCGAGATCATCACCGCCGAGCAGATGATGGATGCCTACGCCAGCGTGGGCATGCCGGTGAACTACCGCCACTGGAGCTACGGCAAGGAGTTCATCTCGACCGAGAAGAACTACCGCCGCGGCCACATGGGCCTGGCCTACGAGATCGTCATCAACTCCAACCCCTGCATCAGCTACCTGATGGAGGAAAACACGATGGCGATGCAGGCGCTGGTGATCGCGCACGCCGCCTACGGCCACAACAGCTTCTTCAAGGGCAACTACCTGTTCCGCATGTGGACCGATGCCGGGTCGATCATCGATTACCTGGTCTACGCGAAGAACTACATCGCCGACTGCGAAGAGCAACACGGCCTCGACGCGGTGGAAACGCTGCTCGACAGCTGCCACGCGCTGATGAACCACGGCGTCGATCGCTACCGTCGCCCGAGCCGCAAGAGCTTGGCGCAGGAACTGGCCGCTCGCAAGGACCGCGAGGCCTATGCGCAGCGACAGGTCAACGAGATGTGGCGCACGCTGCCGCGCAAGTTGGGGCAGATCGCCGAAGAGGCGGAGGCACGGCGCTTTCCGGAAGAGCCGCAGGAGAACCTGCTGTACTTCATCGAGAAGAACGCGCCGCTGCTCGAACCCTGGCAGCGCGAGGTGGTGCGCATCGTGCGCAAGGTCGCGCAGTATTTCTACCCGCAGCGGCAGACGCAGGTGATGAACGAGGGCTGGGCCACCTTTTGGCATCACCACCTGCTCAACACCATGTACGACCGCGGACACTTGAGCGATGGCGTGATGATCGAATGGCTGAAGTCGCACACCAACGTGGTCTACCAGCCACCGGTCGGCCACAAGGCCTACAGCGGCATCAACCCGTATGCGCTGGGCTTCGCGATGTACACCGACATCAAGCGCATCTGCGAGGCACCGACCGAGGAAGATCGGCAGTGGTTCCCGGCGATAGCTGGCGGCGACTGGCTGGAAACGCTCGACCACGCGATGCGCAATTTCAAGGATGAGAGCTTCATCGGCCAGTACCTGTCGCCCAAGCTGATGCGCGATTTCCGCCTGTTCGCGATCCACGACGACGAGAAGGAAAAAGAGCTCGAAATCTCGGCCATCCACGATGAAGCCGGTTACCGCCGCCTGCGCGAATCGCTGTCCCGTCAGTACGACCTGGGCGAGCGCGAGCCCAACATCCAGGTCTGGAGCGTCAACCTGCGGGGTGACCGCTCACTGACGCTGCGCCACAGCCAGCACAACGACCGACCGCTGAACGACAGCGCGAACGAGGTGCTGAAGCATGTGGCTCGGCTGTGGGGTTTTGGTGTTCACCTGGAGAGCGTGAAGGGCAATGGCGAGATCAGCAAGCGCTGGTCGGTGAGTGCGCCCGACAGCTGACCGCCAGACGTTGACGTGCCTGGGCCGAGGGCGATTTGTCGTCCTGCAAAGCCGGGCCTGACTTCGGGCATCATCCAGCCCCGATCCGGCGCGATGCCGGGCGCATTAACGCAGCAGGCCCACCCCATGTCGAACCGACTCACACAGATCGCCACCCGCACCGGAGACGATGGCACCACCGGCCTGGGCGATGGCAACCGGGTGTCGAAGGACAGCCTGCGCGTGCACGCGATGGGCGATGTCGATGAGCTGAATTCGCAGCTCGGTGTGCTGTTGGCCGAGCCGCTGCCGGGCGATGTTCGCGAGCTGCTGGTGGTGATCCAGCACGAGCTGTTCAACCTGGGCGGCGAACTGTCGATCCCGGGCTACGAACTGCTGAAGACATCCGCGGTCATCCAGCTCGATGAGGCGCTGGCGCACTACAACGACCAGCTGCCGCGCCTGAAGGAATTCATCTTGCCCGCCGGCACGCGCAGTGCGGCACTGGCGCACGTGGCTCGCACGATCGCGCGGCGTGCGGAACGTGCGGTGGTGGCGCTGGCTGCGGGTGAAGCGGTGCGCGCTGAGCCGCGCCACTACCTGAACCGGCTGAGTGACCTTTTGTTCGTGCTGGCCCGGGTGCTCAACCGCGCCAACCTCGATGGCCTGGGCGGCGACGACGTTTACTGGAAGAGCGAGCGGCTCGCCCAGCAGGACGCGGCCGAATAAAGAGGCAAAGAGGGCGGCAGAAGTGCGCCGCCACGCTCAGCGGCGGCGTGCCTTGATCGCGCTGCTCAGCGTGTCGAGCACCTGCAGCGTGTCATCCCAGCCGATGCAGGCGTCGGTGATGCTCTGCCCGTAGGCCAGCTTCGACGGGTCGTCCTTGCCCGGGCTGAACTTCTGAGCACCGGCGCTCAGGTGGCTTTCGACCATCACGCCGAAGATGCGACGGCTGCCGCCAGCCAGCTGGCCAGCGATGTCGCGCGCCACATCGATCTGCTTGTCGTGCTGCTTGCTGCTGTTGGCGTGCGAGCAATCGACCATCAAGGTGCCCGTCAGCTTGGCGGCCTCCAGGTCCTTGCTGGCCGCCTCGACGTGGGTGGCATCGTAGTTGGGGGCCTTGCCGCCTCGCAGAATCAGGTGGCAATCGGGGTTGCCGGTGGTCTCGACGATGGCGACCTGGCCGTTCTTGTGCACGCTCAGGAAATGGTGCGGGCGGGCGGCGGCCTGGATCGCGTCGGTGGCAATGCGGATGTTGCCGTCGGTTCCATTTTTAAACCCAATAGGCGCCGACAGCCCCGATGACAGCTCCCGGTGCACCTGGCTTTCGGTCGTGCGTGCGCCGATCGCGCCCCAGCTGATCAGGTCGCCGATGTATTGCGGCGAGATCACGTCGAGGAACTCGCTGCCTGCAGGCATGCCCAGGCGATTGATCTCTACCAGCAGTTGGCGCGCGATGCGCAGGCCTTCGTCGATGCGGTAGCTTTCGTCGAGGTAGGGGTCGTTGATCAGCCCCTTCCATCCCACGGTCGTGCGCGGCTTCTCGAAATACACACGCATCACCACTTCCAGCGTGTCTGCGTGGCGCTCACGCTGTTCCTTCAGTCGGTGCGCATAGGCGAGTGCGGCGGCCGGGTCGTGGATCGAGCACGGCCCGACGACCACCAGCAACCGATCGTCCTGACCGGACATGATCCGGCGGATGCGCTGGCGGGTGTCGGCCACCAGGGTCTCGATCGCCGTGCCGCGGATCGGAAAGAAGCGGATCAGATGCTCGGGCGGTGGCAGCGGCGTGACGTCGCGGATGCGTTGATTGTCGGTCTCGCTGGTCTTCTCGATGAGGCCGTAGCGGCCTTCGGAGGCGGCATTCTGGTGAGGCATGTGAGGTTCCAGGGTGCAGTCGATGGGAGAGAATTCGGAATCAGCGTCAGGCGGTGCCGCCGACGGTCAGACCGTCGAGGCGCAAGGTCGGTTGGCCCACGCCGACCGGCACGCTCTGGCCTTCCTTGCCGCAGGTGCCAACCCCGGTATCGAGCTTCATGTCGTTGCCGATCATGCTGACGCGGGTCAAGGCGTCGGGGCCGTTGCCGATGATGGTGGCGCCCTTGACCGGGTACTGGATCTTGCCGTTCTCGACCCAGAACGCCTCGCTCGCCGAGAACACGAACTTGCCGCTGGTGATGTCGACCTGACCGCCGCCGAAGTTCGACGCGTACAGGCCGCGCTTGAGTCCGGCGATGATTTCCTCTTTCGTCTTGTCGCCCGACAGCATGTAGGTGTTGGTCATGCGAGGCATCGGCACCGCGGCATAGCTTTCGCGGCGGCCATTGCCGGTGGGCTTGACGCCCATCAGCCGCGCGTTCATCGCGTCCTGGATGTAGCCCTTCAGGATGCCGTCTTCGATCAGCACATTGCGCTGGCTGGCATTGCCTTCGTCGTCCACGTTCAGCGAACCGCGCCGATCAGGCAGCGTGCCGTCGTCCAGCACCGTCACGCCCTTGGCCGCGACACGCTGGCCGATCAGGCCGCTGAACGCGCTCGACCCCTTGCGGTTGAAGTCACCCTCCAGGCCGTGGCCGATCGCTTCGTGCAGCAGCACACCGGGCCAGCCGGAGCCGAGCACCACGCTCATCTCGCCGGCCTTCGCCGGGCGTGACGACAGGTTGGTCAGCGCCGCGTTCACCGCGTCATTGACGTAGCTCTCCAGCAGGCCATCGTCGAAGTAGCCGTAGCCGAAGCGGCCGCCGCCGCCGCTGCTGCCGGTCTCTCGGCGCACCGCACCCTGGATGGTCTGCTCGGCGATCACCGTGACGTTCATGCGCACCAGCGGGCGCACGTCGGCGGCCCGCGTGCCATCCGCGCGGGCGACCAGCACCACGTCGTACTCGCCCGACAGGCTGGCCATCACCTGCTTGATGCGCGGGTCCTTCGCGCGGGCCATCTTCTCCACCCGCTCCAGCAGTGCCACCTTCTGCGTGCTGTCCAGTGAGGCGATGGGGTCCATCGGGGCGTACAGCACCCGGCTGCCGGCCACCTTGCACGCGGTGTTGACCTTGACGCGGCGGCTCTGCCCGGCCGCAGCGATCGTGCGCACCGTCTGCGCGGCGTCCATCAGTGCGGCTTCGGAGATGTCGTCTGAATAGGCGAAGGCGGTCTTCTCGCCGGCCACTGCACGCACGCCCACGCCCTGGTCGATGCCGAAACTGCCGCTCTTGACGATGCCCTCTTCGAGGCTCCAGCCCTCGCTGCGGGTGTACTGGAAGTACAGGTCGGCATCGTCGATGCGGTGGGTGGCGATGGCCTGCAAGGCGCGCGAGAGAGAAGCCTCGGTCAGGCCGAACGGCTCGATGAGCAACTGCTGGGCAACCGCCAGGCGTTCGATGGTGGGTTCGCGCGAAATCATCGGTGGACTTTCAAAGCTTGAAATTCATTGTAGAAGTGGCCCACACCGGCGGTGTTTTCAAGGGGCTGTCGGCGACCCGCCCTTTAATCGCCCTTTAATTCGAGGGCCCGTGCGTACAGCGCATTGCGCGGCGCGCCGGTCAGTGACGCCGCCAGCGACACCGCCTGTTTCAGGGGCAGCTCGGCGAGCAAGGTCTGCAACACCGCATCGTGGCGAGCCCAGGTGTCGGCCGAGGCGGTGGAGGCCACGGCATGCACCACGAGCACGAACTCGCCGCGCAGGCGGTTGGCGTCTGCGGCCAGCCATGCCGGCAGCGCCGACGCGGGCAACGTCGCCACCGTCTCGAACTGCTTGGTCAGCTCGCGGCACAGGGTGACGGCGCGGTCGCTGCAGGCTTCGGCCAGCCCCTGGGCCAGCGACTCGATCCGGTGCGGCGCTTCGAACAGCACCTGGGTCTCGTCGGCCGTGGCCAGCGCCTTCAGCGCGAGGCTGCGCTCGTTGCCTTTGGGGGGCAGGAACCCGATGAAGCGAAAGCCGCTGCCGATGGTGTCGCCGGCCACGCTGACGGCGGTGACAGCGCTGCTGGCGCCAGGAATCGCCACGACCGTGCGACCAGACGCCGCGACCGCCGCCACCAGCGCGGCGCCCGGGTCGCTGATCGCCGGCGTACCCGCATCGCTGACATAGGCGACGCGCTCACCGCGCGCCAGCCGGGCGATCACGTCGCCCGCCGACGATTGCTCGTTGTGCTGATGCACCGCCAGCAAGGGCTTGTCTAGCCCCAGGTAGCGCATCAGCGGTGCGGTGTGGCGGGTGTCTTCGCAGGCCACCGCATCGACTTGCGACAGCACGTGGATCGCACGCAGGGTCAGGTCGGCCAGATTGCCGATCGGCGTGGCCACCACATACAGTGCGCCGACGGGATACTGTTGGCTGCCCGCGGCGGCGGCAGCCGCCTGGAGCAGCAGGGAGGCGGGGTTGATGGTCACGACGAAGGCGGTGGGAGATGTCGGCGAAGCCCGCGCGTTGGCGCATCTGCTGGCCCACGGGCTCGTGCTCGTGAAGCGCAATTATCGGGTCGCGGCCGGGCCCAGGGCCCGCGGCGGTGAAATCGATCTGGTGATGCGTGACCGCGATGGCACGCTGGTGTTTGTCGAGGTCCGAGCCCGCAAGACCGCGGGCTTTGGCGGTGCAGCGGCGACAGTGGGTGTCAGCAAGCAGCGCAGCCTCGTGTTTGCTGCGCGTTGCTTCCTGAGAAGCTGCGCCACGCCGCCGGCCTGCCGCTTCGATGTGGTCGCGATCGACGGGGATCACATGGAATGGCTGCAGGCGGCCTTCGACGCTGAGTAGCCGGTGGCATCCGCTGTGCACCACAACCGCACGGAACCCGTGCACCATCTCGGCGATCTATCATCGATCGTCATGATTGAACAACGCATCCAACAGCAATTCTTCGACAGCGCCGATCTGATGTATGCGGCGGCGGACGTGCTCAGCAAGCCGATCGCCGATGCGGTCGATGCGGTGATGGGGTGCATCACCGCCGGTGGCAAGCTGATGGTCTGTGGCAATGGCGGTTCGGCCAGTGATGCCCAGCACTTCGCGGCCGAGTTCGTCGGGCGCTTCGAGCGCGAGCGCCCGGGCTTGGCGGCCCTGGCACTGACCACCGACACCGCCATCCTCACCGCGATCGGCAACGACTACGATTTCAACGCCATCTTCTCGAAGCAGGTGCAGGCCTTGGGCACGCCGGGTGATGTGTTGATCGTCATCACCGCCAGTGGCAACTCGGCGAATGTGCTGGCTGCGGTGCAGGCCGCCCGCGCGAAAGACATGACGGTGGTCGCACTGACGGGCCGTGCCGGCGGGAAGCTGGCCTCGTTACTGACTGATACGGACGTGCACATCTGCGTCCCCCACGATCGCACCGCCCGCATCCAGGAAATCCATGGCCTGGTATTGCACTGCCTGTGCGACGCGGTCGATCAACAGCTACTCGGAGAACAAGAGTGAATCGAATCTCGAAGCTTGCTGCCGCCACCCTGGCCGCAGTCACCGTGTCCACCAGCCTGACCGGCTGTTTCCCGCTGCTGCTGGGCGGCGCCATGGTCGGCGGCACGGTGGTCTACACCGACCGGCGCACCTCCGGCACCCAACTGGAAGACGAAGCCATCGAATTGAAGGCGTCGAACCGGATCCGCAAGGAGCTCGGCGAACGCGCCCGCGTCAGTGTCGTCAGCTACAACCGGTTGGTGTTGCTGACCGGGGTTGTCAGCGGCGAGGCGGACAGGGCGGTCGTTGGCAACCTGGTTTCGAGCGTCGACAATGTGCGCTCCATCGTCAACGAGGTGACGGTGGTCAGTGCGCAGCCCACCAACACCGTCGCCAGCGATGCGCTTGTGACCAGCAAGGTCAAAGCCTCGTTGGTCGATTCCAAGGACATCTTCGCTCAGTCGGTGAAAGTGGTTACCGAGGGTGGCACGGTGTACCTGATGGGCCGTGTCACGGAGCGCGAGGCCAATCGGGCCACCGAGATTGCCCGCGGCGTCAGCGGGGTCGACAAGGTCGTGCGGGTCTTCGAGATCATCACCGAGGCGGAGCTTGCCAATATGCAAGCGCCGTCGCCGCCGCCACCGCGTCCGGAGCGCTGATGTTCTCGCCCCACCTGCCTGGGGCTGCTCAGCGTAGGCGGGTGATCAGGCTCGAGGTGTCCCAGCGGCGCCCGCCAGCGGCCTGAACATCAGCGTAGAACTGATCGACCAGCGCGGTGACCGGCAGCCGGGCGCCGTTGCGCTGGGCTTCGGCGAGCACCAGCCCGAGGTCCTTGCGCATCCAGTCGACGGCGAAGCCGAAGTCGAACCGTCCCTCGATCATGGTCGGGCCTCGGTTGTCCATCTGCCAGCTCTGCGCAGCGCCTTTGCCGATGACCCCCAGCACAGCCTTCATGTCGAGGCCCGCTTTTTCGCCGAAGGCGATGGCTTCGGCCAGGCCCTGTACCAAGCCGGCAATCGCGATCTGGTTGACCATCTTGGCCAGCTGGCCCGCACCGCTCTCGCCCAGCAGCGTCACCGCTTTCGAGTACGCCATGGCCACGGGCTGCGCTCGGGCGAATGCCGCGGGGTCACCACCGCACATCACCGTGAGTGCCCCATTGACCGCGCCGAGGTTGCCGCCGGACACCGGGGCGTCGATGAATTGCAGGCCCTGCGTGAGCGCCACTGCACTCAGCTCCCGCGCCACGGCAGCCGAGGCGGTGGTGTGGTCGACGAACACCGCGCCAGGCGCCATGCCGGCGAAAGCGCCCTGCTCGCCCAGCACGACCGAACGCAGGTCCTCGTCATTGCCGACGCAGGAGAAGACCAGCGTCGCCCCGTTGACGGCATCGCGCGGCGTTGATGCCGCATGGCCGCCGTACTCGGTCACCCACGCATCGGCCTTAGAGCGTGTGCGGTTGTAGACGGTGACCTGGTGCCCGGCGCGGGCCAGATGGCCGGCCATCGGGTGGCCCATCACACCCAGACCAAGAAAGGCAACGCGTTGCGGGGAAATCGGATCGTAGGTTCGTGTGCTCATCGCCGAATGCTACAGACGCACGCCGAAACAAGCATCGCTACCTGCAAGGCGGCAGCGCAGCGACTGGGGGGCTAAACAATCGTCATGTGCTCGGTGCCTGCCGACAGATCGGTGTTGCGCGCGCGCTGGCTGTTGAGTTTGATCTGCAGGCGCAGGTCGTTCACCGAGTCGGCATTGCGCAGCGCGTCTTCGTAAGTCACCGAGCGTGCTTCGTACAGGTCGAACAGGCTCTGGTCGAAGGTTTGCATGCCCTGCTCGCGCGAGCGCTTCATGACTTCCTTGATCTCGGCCACTTCGCCCTTGAAGATCAGATCCGAAATCAGCGGCGAATTCAGCATCACCTCGACCGCCGCGACGCGGCCCTTGCCTTCCTGCCGCGGGAGCAGGCGCTGCGATACCAATGCCTTCAGGTTCAACGACAGATCCATCAGCAGCTGCGCGCGCCGCTCTTCAGGGAAGAAGTTGATGATCCGGTCGAGTGCCTGGTTGGCGCTGTTCGCGTGCAGCGTGGCCATGCACAAGTGGCCGGTTTCGGCGAAGGCCACGGCGTGCTCCATCGTTTCGCGGTCGCGGATCTCACCCATCAGGATCACATCGGGCGCCTGGCGCAGCGTGTTCTTCAGCGCGGCTTCCCAGCCCTCGGTGTCGATGCCCACCTCGCGTTGGGTGACGATGCAGTTCTTGTGCGGGTGCACGAACTCGACCGGGTCTTCGATCGTGATGATGTGGCCGAAGGAGTTCTCGTTGCGGAAATCCACCATCGCCGCCAGCGAGGTGCTTTTCCCGGAGCCGGTGGCGCCGACAAAGATCACCAGCCCGCGCTTGGTCATCGCGATGTCCTTGAGCACCTTCGGGAGATTCAGTGCGTCGATCGTCGGCAGCGTTTGCGGGATGGTCCGCATCACCAGCCCGACATTGCCTTGTTGCACGAAGGCGTTGACGCGGAAACGGCCGATGCCCTGCGGCGAAATGGCGAAATTGCATTCCTTGGTGCGCTCGAACTCGCCGGACTGCTTGTCGTTCATCACCGCGCGCGCCAGCGCCATCGTGTGCTGGCCGGTCAGTGGCTGCGGCGACACCTTGGTCACCTTGCCGTCGACCTTGATCGCCGGCGGAAAGTCGGAAGTCAGGAACAAGTCGGAGCCATTGCGCGACACCATCAAGCGCAGCAGGTCGTTGACGAATTTCGAGGCCTGGTCACGTTCCATGAGATTTCCTTCGAGTCCTTAGAACCTAAAAGAGCGCCAGCGAAGCGAAGTGTTCCCCATCAAGCAACACCCAAGGAAACGGCTACGCCGGGCCGATGGGTGGCGCCCCTCGGGGGCAGGAGCGCAGCGACTGGGGGGTTGTCATCAACCGGGGAAGTTTTCCGGGAATTTCGCCTTGGCGCGGGCTTCGGCGGGCGACACGACATTGCGCCGCACCAAATCGGCGAGGTTCTGATCGAGGGTCTGCATGCCGACGTTGTTGCCGGTCTGGATCGCCGAATACATCTGCGCGATCTTGCTTTCTCGGATCAGGTTGCGGATGGCGGCGGTGCCCAGCATGATCTCGTGAGCGGCGACGCGGCCGGTGCCGTCCTTGGTCTTGCACAGGGTCTGCGAGATCACGCCGATCAGCGACTCCGACAGCATCGCGCGCACCATTTCCTTCTCGGCCGCCGGGAAGACGTCAACGATCCGGTCGACCGTCTTGGCGGCGCTCGAGGTGTGCAGTGTGCCAAACACCAAGTGGCCGGTTTCGGCAGCGGTCAGTGCCAGCCGGATGGTTTCCAGATCGCGCATTTCGCCGACCAGGATCGCGTCCGGGTCTTCGCGCAGCGCCGAGCGCAGCGCGTTGTTGAAGCTCAGTGTGTGCGGCCCGACCTCACGCTGGTTGATCAGGCACTTCTTGGATTCGTGCACGAATTCGATCGGGTCTTCGACCGTCAGCACGTGACCGTACTCGTTTTCGTTCAGGTGGTTGACCATGCCGGCCAGCGTGGTCGACTTGCCCGAGCCGGTCGGACCGGTCACCAGCACCATGCCGCGAGGCTTCAGGGCCAGTTCGGCAAAGATCTTCGGCGCGTTCAACTGTTCCAGTGTCAGGATCTTCGACGGAATGGTCCGGAATACCGCGCCCGCACCGCGGTTGTGGTTGAACGCATTGACGCGGAACCGCGCCAGGCCCTGGATCTCGAAGGAAAAATCGCATTCCAGAACTTCCTCGTACGCCTTGCGCTGCGAGTCGTTCATGATGTCGTAGACCATCGAGTGCACGTCCTTGTGCTCCAGCGGGTCCACGTTGATGCGGCGCACGTCGCCGTTGACCCGGATCATCGGTGGCAGGCCGGATGACAGGTGCAGGTCGGAAGCCTTGTTCTTGACCGAAAACGCCAGCAGTTGTGTGATGTCCATGGGGCTCGCTAGAAGGCGGTGACGACGGGCTGGGGGCGGAAGCGGCGTCACATGCGCCACCGTGCCGCTGTTATCGGCAGATACTGACAAAGATTATGGCGACGATCGCTGAAAACATACAGGAAGTGCATCGACGCATCGCGGCGGCCTGTGCGCTCGCCCACCGGCCCGTGGAAAGCGTCACGCTGCTGGCGGTGAGCAAAACCTTCCCCGCCGACGCCGTTCGGGAGGCCTTCGACGCCGGAGAGCGCAGCTTCGGGGAGAACTATGTCCAGGAGGCGCTCGACAAGATGGACGCGCTGGCCGATCTGCGCGGCCGCCTCCAGTGGCACCTGATCGGGCCGCTGCAAAGCAACAAGACGCGCGCGGTGGCCGAATCCTTCGACTGGGTGCACACCGTCGACCGGCTGAAGATCGCCCAGCGCCTGAGCGAGCAGCGCCCCGCCAGCCTGCCGCCGCTACAGCTGTGCCTGCAGGTCAACATCAGCGGAGAGGCCAGCAAGAGCGGTTTGACCGTCGATGAAGTGCCTGAGGTCGCGCGTGCGGTGGCAACCCTGCCACGGGTGCGACTGCGTGGTCTGATGGCGGTGCCCGCGCCAACGGTCGATGCGGCGGCGCAACGACTGCCGCATGCACGACTGTGCGAATTGCTGGCGGGGCTGCAGCGCGATGGCCTGGATGTCGACACCTTGTCGATGGGCATGACGGCCGATCTGGAGGCGGCGATTGCCGAGGGGGCGACGATCGTGCGGGTGGGCACGGCGATCTTCGGCGCGCGCTGACGAAGCCACGGGAATTGGCGATGCTCACCGAGCCCGTCACCTTCACCGCCCTGCCCGAGCGCGCCCGACTCCCGCACCCTGCGCGTGCGGAGATGGACGTCCTGTCTCATCTGGCGCCACCGGTCCAGGCGACACTGGACTGGCCGCGTGTGATGGCCGTCGCGCGGCCCTGGGTGCAAGCGGTGCGCGAGAAGCCGGCCCCGTTCTGGGCGCTGGAATCGCTGCTGCGCGAGTACCCGATTTCCAGTGCCGAAGGCTTGGCGTTGATGCGCCTGGCCGAGGCACTGCTGCGTGTGCCTGACACCGAGACCGCGATCGCGCTCACCGCCGACCAGCTCGGACACGCCGATTTCAGTGCGCATCCCGGTGGTCACCACCCGCTGCTGGCAGGACTGTCGGCCCAGGCGATCGCGCTGTCGAAGAAGTGGCTGCCTGAAGGCGGGGCAGCCGATGCTGGGGGACTGATTCGGCGGCTGGGCGCGCAGACGGTGGTGGCGGCCACGGTGCGGGCCATCCAGCTGCTCGGACGCCAGTTCGTGCTGGGCCGCTCGATCGAAGAGGCGGTGCGCGAGGCCGATGAGCAGCGGCACGCCCCGTTTGCCCAGTGCTTCAGTTACGACATGCTTGGCGAGGGCGCCCGCTCGGACGGCGATGCACAGCGTTACCTGGCGGCCTACCAGCATGCCATCGAGGCATTGGCCCAGCGGGGCAACGGGCGCGGACCCGAAGCGTCCGACGGCATCTCGATCAAGCTGAGCGCACTGTTCAGCCGCTATGAAGTCGCGCAGCGCGAGCGCGTCTTTGCCGAATTGCTGCCACGGGTGTGGCGCCTAGTGGCGCAGGCCGCACGCGCCGACATTCACCTGACGATCGATGCCGAAGAGAGCGATCGGCTCGAACTCTCGCTGGATGTGTTCGAAGCGCTGGCTTCGCGTGTGGCCTTGCACTGGCCGACCTGGTGCGGCTTCGGGTTGGCGATCCAGGCCTACCAGACCCGTGCGCTCGAGGTGGTCGACGAGGTGGCGCGCGTCGCCCGAGTCCACGGCCTTCGCTTCATGGTGCGGCTGGTCAAGGGCGCCTACTGGGACGCCGAGGTCAAGCGCGCACAGGAGCAGGGGCTGGTGGGCTACCCGGTCTACACCCACAAGCAGCACACCGACCTCTCCTACCTCGCGTGTGCCCGCGCGCTCCTGGGTCATGCCGATGTGATCTACCCGCAGTTCGCCACCCACAACGCGGCCACGATCGCCGCCATCACCCTGATGGCCAAGCCTTCGGGTGCGCGCTACGAGCTACAGCGATTGCATGGCATGGGTGTGGGTGTCTACCGCGAGGCCATGCAAGACGCACGGGTGCGCGTGCGGGTATACGCGCCGGTGGGGGAGCACCGCGATCTGCTGGCCTACCTGGTGCGGCGGCTGTTGGAGAACGGCGCGAACTCGTCGTTTGTTCATCAGTTGGCCGATGAGTCGATGGCCATTGATCAGTTGCTGGCGTCGCCTCTGGTGCCGATTTCCACACCGAGCCTGCCGCTGCCGGGGTCCCTGTTCGGCGGGTCCGCCAGCGAGCCGGGCCGAGGCCGCCGCAACTCGATCGGTGTCGATCTTGCCTGCCTCGCCGATCGGGAGCCGCTGGTGCGCGCCGCGGAGGGTCTGCAGATCGACACTGTTCGCGAAGCGACGCTGGACGAGGTCAGCGCCACCATGACGCGCTTGCAGGTCGCCCACGGTGCCTGGCGCGCCACGCCGCTGGCAGAACGCAGCGCCGCACTGCGCCGCGCAGCCGATGCGCTGGAGTCGCGCCGTTCCGAGTTCTGCGCCTTGCTGGTCAGCGAAGCGCGCAAGACCTGGGGCGATGCCGTGGCCGAGGTGCGTGAGGCGGTCGACTTCTGTCGTTACTACGCCGACCAGGCCGAAGCGACCTTGAAGCCGCAAGTGCTGCCGGGGCCGACCGGGGAGCGCAACGAATTGCGGCTGCACGGGCGCGGCGTGTTCGTCTGCATCAGCCCCTGGAACTTCCCGCTCGCGATCTTCACGGGACAGGTGGCGGCGGCCTTGGTCGCGGGCAATACCGTGGCCGCGAAGCCGGCGGAGCAGACACCCCTGGTGGCCCAGCGGATGGTCACCTTGCTGAACGACGCCGGCGTGCCCGCCGATGCCCTGTCGTTGCTGCATGGCTCTGGCGAAACAGTGGGCGCTGCACTGGTGGCGGACCTGCGGGCGGCCGGTGTGTGCTTCACCGGATCAACCGCGGTGGCCCGCGTGATCAACCGCGCGTTGGCGGCGAAGGACGGGCCCATCGTGCCGCTGATTGCCGAAACCGGTGGCATCAACGCGATGCTGGTCGACAGCAGCGCGCTGCCCGAGCAGGTCGTCGATGCGGTGGTGCAAAGCGCCTTCCGCAGCGCCGGCCAGCGCTGCTCGGCGCTGCGTCTTCTGTGTGTGCACGACAGCATTGCCGATGCGGTGATCGCGATGATCCGCGGCGCCCTGAGCGAGCTGAGCGTCGGCGATCCAGCGCTTTGGAGCACCGATGTCGGCCCGGTGATCGACGACGAGGCGTTCGACCAGCTGCAGCGGCACATCGCCCGCCTGCGAGTCGAGGCCCGATGGATCGGTGAATCGTCGCGCGTGGCATCCGAGGTGCCCAGGTTGGTCGCACCGATCGCCTTTGAGGTGGACGCCATTGCCGAGGTGCCGCAGGAGGTCTTCGGCCCCGTGCTTCACGTGGTGCGCTGGCGTGGCGATCCGGCCGAGGTGATCGCGCAAATCAATAAGCTGGGCTACGGCCTCACGCTCGGTCTCCAGACCCGCATCGACAGCCGTGCGCAGCAACTGGCCGCGGCGGCTCGGGCTGGCAATGTGTACGTCAATCGGAACATGATCGGCGCAGTGGTCGGTGTGCAGCCTTTTGGCGGGGAGGGTCTCAGTGGCACCGGCCCGAAAGCCGGAGGGCCTCATTACCTGCTGCGCTTTTGCGCGGAACAGACGCTCACCGTCAACACGGCCGCAGCAGGCGGCAACGCCGAGTTGCTCGCACCGTCGCACCCCTTCGGGCATTGACTTGGGGGGCGCCAAAGCAGCCACCGCTGGGTGTGAAGCGGTTACAGTTCCTTTCGACTGTCCGCTCTCAATGTCTCGCCCAGGAAAAACCATGCAAAGCTCACACCGCCCCCACATCCTTGCGTCTCGTCCTGCATCTTTGTGCGCCGCTGTCGCTGCAGCACTGCTGGCAGGCTGCGTGTCCACTGCGCCCGTCGTTGGCGGTGGTGACAAGGGTCCGGTCACCGGGTCTGCAGGTGGCGCCGCCACCGAGAACAAGAACAGCACGCTTGAGCACTGCGACACCACGCTGGGCACGCTGGGTGTGGTCGAAGACCAGAATGCGTCCTGGTACCAGGAACTGCGCAATTACAAGCTCGGCTCGACGATCCCTGTCATCCGGCTGATGATCCAGCAATCCAATTGCTTCGTTATCGTCGAGCGCGGCAATGCGATGCAGAGCCTGAACACCGAGCGCGCCTTGCAGCAAAGCGGCGAGATGCGCGGCGGCAGCAACTTCGGCAAGGGCCAGATGGTCGCGGCCGACTACACCATGAGCCCGAGCATCCAGTTCAGCCAGAACACCGGCGGCGTGGGCGGTGCCCTGGGTGGCTTCAGTCCCGGTCTTGGCGTGCTCGGGGCCGTGGCCGGTGGCATGAAGACCAACGAAGCGGCAACCACGCTGATCCTCATCGACAACCGCTCCGGCGTTCAGTTGGCCGCTGCAGAAGGCACGGCCAAGAACACCGACTTCAACATCATGGGTGGCTTGTTCGGCGGTTTGGCGGGTGGGGCCGCCGGCGGCTACTCCAAGTCGCCGGAAGGCAAGATCATCGTCGCCGCATTCGCCGACTCGTACAACCAACTGGTGCGTGCCGTGCGCAACTACAAGGCACAAACCGTCAAGGGCGGCCTCGGCACCGGTGGTGCGCTGGGTGTCTCGGGCGGTTCCACCGCGGCGTCCAAGGCAGTGAGCGGTGCGGCCAAACCGGCTGCCAAGCCCGCTGCCAAACCGGCCGCGAAGCCTGCCGCGAAGCCAGCGGCCAAACCCGCTGCCAAGCCGGCCACGACGACGCCCTGATGCAGACCTGCCGCTCATGACACTGTCGTCGGTGGTGTTCGTGGGCGGCGGCAACATGGCCGGCGCCTTGGTGGGTGGTCTGGTGCGCAGTGGCTGGGCGCCCGAAGCGATCCGCGTGATCGAGCCGGAACCGGCCCGTCGAGCCGCCCTCGAGGCCAGTTTCGGTGTGCGCACGCTCGACCAGGTCGATCGGACCCTGGTCGGCGTCGATTGCGTGGTCTGGGCGGTGAAGCCGCAGCTGTTCCAGGCTGCGGCCGTACCGTGCGCGCCGCACATCGCCGGCGCCTTGCAATTGAGCGTGATGGCCGGCATCCGCAGCGATGCCATCGTGCACGCCACGGGCAGCGACCGCGTGGTGCGCGCCATGCCCAACACCCCGGCACTGATCGGGGAGGGCATTTCCGGTCTGTATGCGCGGCCAGCTGTGTCGCTCGATGAATGCGCCGCGGTCGAACGATTGCTCGCGCCCACGGGCGAGACGCTGTGGGTCGAGCGCGAAGAGCAGCTCGATGCCGTCACCGCGTTGTCGGGCTCGGGCCCGGCGTACGTGTTCTATGTGCTCGAAGCGTTGATCGACGCGGGTGTGGCGCTGGGCCTCAGCGCCGCGCAGTCCCGGCAGCTGGCGCTGGCCACCCTGGCCGGCGCCACCTCGCTGGCGCGAAGTGCCGACGAGCCGCCCGAGGTGCTGCGCCAGCGCGTCACCTCCAAGGGTGGCACCACCCATTCAGCGATCACCGTGCTCGATGCAGAGGGTGTCAAGGCCACGTTCGTGCGTGCGCTGACCGCGGCGAAGCAACGGGCGACCGAACTGGGCGATGAGTTCGGCCGCTGATCCGCGCACGGCCTGAGCCCCCGACCCGCCGGCGGCACCTCAGCAGCATGGCTGAAAGGCTCATTATTGAGAACGATTCGCATTTGTATTAGGATCTGGGCAGTCTGTCGCGCCGCCGGAATGGGCGTCGCAGCGTTTCTCACCGAACCTGCCCAGGAGCCTTCATGCCACGAACCGATCTTGAAGACCATCCCGATGCCTCGAACTCGTCCGCCGCGACGTCAGGCCATGCCAGTGAAGAGTACGAGCTGCCCAGCATTGAAGCGGTGCTGGCCGGTACGTTGGCGTTGATGACCGGCTACAGCCAGGCGCTGCAGGCTGAACAGCACCCGCAGCAGCGGGTGCTGATGGGCAGCAAGATCGGACGCAATATCGGGCTGTTGGCTGAGCATCCGCAGTTGTCGGTGTCGTTCAAGCGCGTGATGCAAGGGCTCCAGCAGCGCTGGGTGCTGATGACCGCGTGCACCGTCGAGAGCGAACCCCCGAGCGCCTCACGCGGCACGCGCGTTCACTGACCTCGCTGATGCAAGAAGGCGTTCATCACCACACCGGCGAACACCGCCAGCCCGACCCAGTGGTTGATCCGGAAGGCACGAAAGCAGCCGTCGCGTGATCGATCGCGGATCAGCGTGAAGTGCCAACCGGCCAGTGCGGCAGCTATGGCGATGCCGGCGAAGTAGCCAGCGCCCAGGCTCAGGTGCAGCCCGACACCCGTCCACACCGCCAGGTAGGCCGCGTAGAACACCATCACGGCCGCAACATCGAAGCGGCCGAGCGTGATGGCCGAGGTGCGAATACCGATCTTGAGATCGTCGTCGCGGTCGACCATCGCGTACTCGGTGTCGTAGGCCAGCACCCAGAACAGGTTGCCCAGCAGCAACGCCCAGGCCACGGCAGGTACCTCGCCGCGCACGGCCGAGTACGCCATCGGGATGCCAAAGCTGAACGCGACGCCGAGTACGGCCTGCGGCATCGAAAAGAAGCGCTTGGTGTAGGGATAGATCACGGTCACACCGAGTGCCGCCACGCTCCACAGCACTGTCGGCAGGTTGGTCGTCAGCACCAGCAGGAAGGCGATGAAGGCCAGCGCCGCGCCGAAGGCCAGCGCCGCGCCCGGGCTGATCGCGCCGCGCGTCACCGGGCGCAAGGCGGTCCGCTTCACATGCCGGTCGAACTCGCGGTCGGCCACGTCGTTGACACAGCAGCCGGCGCTGCGCATCAGCACCGTGCCCAGCGTGAACACGGCCAGCAGGTGCCAGCCTGGAAAGCCGTCGGCCGCGAGCCACAGTGCGGACAGCGTCGGCCACAGCAGCAAGTAGCTGCCCGCGGGTCGGTTCCAGCGGATCAGGTCGAGGTAGAGCGACAGCCGTGACGGCGCAGGCAACGAAGACATGCGGCAGATTGTCGTGTCGCATTCACGGGCGGCGGCCCGTCGCGCGGTCTCCGGCGGTGGCGGTTGTTCGGCTCAGGCCGCTTTCAGCCCGCTGAACAGCCCCGCGGCATCGCAGCAGCGAGGGCGGTACCGGCCCACCCGCTGCGCGATCTCGGCGATGTGCGCAGGTGTCGTGCCACAGCAGCCGCCGGCAATGTTCAGGAAGCCGCTCTTCGCGAATTCCTCGACCAGCCGGCCCGTGATCTCCGGGGTTTCGTCGAACCCGGTGTCGCTCATCGGGTTCGGCAGCCCGGCATTTGGGTAGCAGCTGATGAAGGTGTCGCCGGCCACCTTCGACAGCTCTTCGATGTAAGGCCGCATCAGCGTTGCGCCGAGCGCGCAGTTCAGGCCGATGGCCAGCGGCCGCGCATGACGCACGCTGTGCCAGAACGCTGTCACCGTCTGCCCGGAGAGGATGCGTCCCGACGCGTCGGTGACCGTGCCGGAGATGATGACCGGCAGCCGCTCACCGGTGGTCTCCATCAGCTCATCCAGCGCAAAGATCGCCGCCTTGGCATTGAGCGTGTCGAAGATGGTTTCCACCAGGAACAGATCGCAGCCCCCCTCGAGCAGCCCCGAGGCCTGTTCGAGGTACGAGTCCTTGAGCTCGTCGAAGCTGACATTGCGTGCGGCCGGGTCGTTGACGTCAGGACTGATGCTCGCGGTGCGCGGCGTCGGGCCCAGCGCGCCCGCGGCGAAACGCGGCTTGTCGGGCGTGCTGTAGCGCTCGCAGGAGGCGCGTGCCAATTGGGCCGCCACCACATTCATCTCGCGCGCCACCGAGGCCAGGCCGTAATCGTCCTGCGCCACGCGGGTCGAGCCGAAGGTGTTGGTCTCGATGATGTCGGCGCCCGCAGCCAGGTACTGGTCGTGGATCTCCGAGATCACGTCCGGCCGGGTGAACAACAGCAGTTCGTTGTTGCCCTTCAGGTCCTTCGGGTGGTCCTTGAAGCGCTCGCCGCGGTAGTCGGCCTCGCCCAGCTTGTAGCGCTGGATCATCGTGCCCATGGCGCCGTCGAGGATGACGATGCGCTGGCGCAGCAGTTCGGGCAACGCGCCGCCGCGGGTGTAGGTCTGGAGGGTCATGCGCCCGATTTTAAGAACGGCTCGCGATGTCAGCGCCCGCGACGACTCAAACCAACTCAGCCGCGCAGGTTTCCTTGAACAGCGACGAGCGGAAATTCATCGTTCGCGGGCCGACATCGTCCATCGCCCACAACGCCAGCGCCTTCGCCGACATCGGCTTGGCGAACAGGAAGCCCTGCAGCTGGTCGCAGCCGAACTCACGCAGGATCTTGTTCTGGCCTTCGGTCTCGACGCCTTCGGCCACCACCTTCAAGTCCAGCGACTTGGCCAGGTTGATGACCGCAGAAGCCACCTTGCGCGCGTCCTCGCTGGTTTCGAGATCGAGCACGAAGCTGCGGTCGATCTTCAGCTCGCTGGTCGGCAGCTTGCGCAGGTACGACAGGCTGGAGTGGCCGGTGCCGAAGTCATCGATCGAAATGCTGACGCCCAATTGCGTCAGCCGGTTGAAGATGGCGATCGTGCCTTCGGCGTCTTCCATCGCCACCGATTCGGTGATCTCGCAGGTCAGCAAGCCGGGGTTGACATCGTGATCGCGCAGCGCGCGCCCGATGCGCTCGACCAGATCGGGCTGGCGCAGCTGGTGCACCGACAGGTTGATCGCCACCCGCATCCGCAGCCCGCCGTCGCGCCAGACGCGGATCTGTCGGCATACCTCGTCGATCAGCCAGTTGCCCAGCGAGCCGATCAGCCCGTAGCGCTCGGCGATCGGGATGAAGAGGGTCGGGCTGACCATGCCCAGCTTCGGGTGCTGCCAACGCATCAGCGCCTCGGCGCCGGTGATCTCGCCGGTGGGCGCATGGATCTTCGGCTGGTAGTACAGCTCCAACTCGCCCTGTGCCAGCGCGCGCCGCAGATCGCGCAGCAGCTCGGTCTGCTCGCGCAGGCCGCTGATCATGCGCGCCTCGAAGAAGCAGTAGGTCGCGCCCCCGCTGCCTTTGGCGACACGCATGGCCGCATCGGCGTGCGCGATCAAGGTCGACAGCGCGCCGTGCTGCGGGTACATCACGATGCCGATCGAGCTGGTCACGATCGCCTCGCGGCCGTCGATGCGACACGGCAGGCAGGTCGATGCCAGCGCGCGCGCCGCCATGCCCGACGCGTCTTCGATGCTCGGGTTGTCGGGGATCAGCAGCAGGAACTCATCGCCACCGAGCCGCGCCACCATGTGGGCTTGGGCCAAGCTGCGCAATCGGGCGGCGATCTCGCGCAGGACCCGGTCGCCTGCGCGGTGGCCGAACGACTCGTTGATCGGTTTGAAGCCATCGAGGTTGACCAGCAGCAACGCCACCCGGCCTTGCGACGCATCGGCGCGCTGCGTCGCCTGCGCGAGCGTGCCTTCGAAGATCTGTCGGTTTGGCAGCCCAGTCAGCGAGTCGCGCCAGCGCGCTTCGAGCTGCGACAACAGCAGCAACATCGATAGCAAGGCGATCGAGCCGACGGTGACCAGCATCGCCATGCTGTCGGCGGGCACCCGGTCCTGCCAGGCGGACGAGGTTTGCACATCGAGCCCCGCCGCACCCAGCACCAGACCTTGAGACACCACGATGGCGGTGGACAGCATCAACGCCGACACCGCCTGGCCTGCCATCAAGTAGCGTGGCGCACGAGCGCGCACCTCGGCGTGCAGCCACAAGGCGCAGGCACAGCCCAGGCCCGCGCACAGCCATGCTGTACCGACCGCCGGCCCGGGCCATGTGATGCCAGGCCGCAGGCTCAGCGCCCCCAGGAACAAGATCTGAGTCACCACCACGCCGCTGGCCATGAGGCCCGCGCCAGCCAGGCAGCGCGCCGCGGCGGTGGCCCGGCGGCAGGCCACGGCCAGACTCAGCGAGGAGAACATCGCCGCGAACAGCCACACACCGACGCTCAGCCCAGGGTGGTAGCCCAAGGCATAGGACAGGTTGAGCTGGTCGATGCCCACCACCAGAGCCGACCACAGCCCGGTGGCAAAAGCCACCGACGCGCCGGCCAGCCAGCCGAAGGCGGGGCCATCCAGCCTCGATTCGAGGCGCTTCACCAGGTCGAGCATGGCGAACGCGGCCAGGAAGGCCAGCACGAAGCCCAAGGCAGTGACGGATGGCGCGAATGCTTCGGTCATCCGTCGGTATCGGCCTCGCCCCCGCTGACTTGAGGCGGGCAGACCCGAGGCCTGGATCGTCTGGCTTGCGTGCGCCCTGGCGGGTCAGTGCATGACCACCGGCTGATGCATCAGCGAGGCAAAGCGCTCGAGGTAGTCGTCCATTTCCTCTTGCGTCGGCCCGGTGGGGCGCGTCTCGATCAGCGCGGCAACGCCGTCCTTGAAGCTCTGCGCCATCGCGCCTTCGATGAAGATTTCCTTGCGCGCGAGCTTGTCGACGATCTCGTAGCCACCCCGCGTGAGGGTGTCATGGGCCTCCGGCAAGTCGGCATCGGCCGGCCCGTCGAACTGCACCACGACGAAACTGTCCGAGTTGTAGAGCATGTGCATCGGGGAACTCCTGGAGGCTGCAAGCTTGGTCAGACCACTCAAGTGGGTCTGGCCGAGTGGGTTTCAAGCCGCACTGTCTTCAGGGCCCGGTATGCAGCTCGCGCAGAACGAGGTCCAGCGCACCGTCGGAGTCGCTCTGGGTGAGACGCGCGCGGACCGGCAGATAGTGGCGCTTCGGGTCGAGCCAGACTTCGGCCAGCGTGTCGCGAGAGGAGCGCAGCGTGCGGGTGAACTTGACGGTCTGCAGGGCGCCCGAGGGGGTGTCGATGGTTTCGACGCCGCTGGAGCGCAGATCCCAGAGGTCGACGTCTCCACGTGCCCCCGCGATGTAGAGCACCACCTCACCGCCGCTGGCCGCTCGCTTGGGCTCGCCGGCCACGACGGCCGGCAACTGGATCATCCAGCTCAAGCGGTCTTGCGATCCGGCGGCCAGGGCGAACTCATCGCGCGGACTTGAAAAAGTGATCTTCCCGGTGTCTCGCTCGAAATTCGCTGCCCGGGCTGCCTTGCGCACCCGCTGGTCGGTGAAGCGCGTGGGTGCCAGTCCGGCGGCATCGAAGCCGCCCTGGCTGATCTGCGTCAGCAGGGTGAACCCAGCAATGCTGGCGGCCAGACGCGCCTCGTAGTGCCCATGGGCCGGCCGCCACTTCAGCTCCCCGGTGCCCGACAGCCCACCACGCCGGATCTCGTACTCGATTGTGGTCAAGGGCGGAATGCGGGTCTTGTAAACCGGCACCGGCCGCTCCGGCTGACGCAGCAAGGGTGTTTCGGGCGCCGTGACAGATGTGTCTGCTGCGGCGGAAGCGGGCGTGAGCACTGCCGATGCCGCCTGCAGGGGCGCGGCCAGCGCCGGGACTTCGAGCGTGCCCGCGCCAGCGTCGGGCTCGGCCGGTGCGAACACCGCCGCGGGCTGCGCGGCATGCGCGGATGTCGACAGGGCTTCCAGCGGCATGCCATCGAGCACGCAGCTGTGAATGAGGGACGCCACCAACGTCAGCGCGAGCACAACAACGGCGGGCGGGCGGGCCCGCGGCAGTGTCACAAGGGCTTCAGGGTGCATGGGCTGTCCGGGTGCGTCGAGAATGAGGGAACGAAGGCAGCGGGCTGCTTGTCTGCGCAGGAGGGTGCCGGCGCCCCGGAAAACCCGTCTGCCCTCGCGATACAGCACACCCTGGTCATGAAACTCGCCAACCCCCGGAATGGTTTACACGAGTGCCTGAATCACCCTTCGGGTGGCTTGGCAATGCCATATCTGGGCGGGGGCGCTTCATTGGCGCATTGTCAGGCGCCACGCCGATGAGCCAGGAATTGCCCCGCACCTTCAAGGTGATCACGTTGTGGTTATTGCTCGGGCTGGTCGTGTTTCTCGGTGTCCAGTGGTGGCTGCATCAGCAGCAGCAAGCGCGATTTCACAGCGAGGGCGGCGCGATCGAGATCACCCGCGGCCCGGATGGTCATTACCACTGGCCGGGCCGCATCAACGGCCGCCCGGTCGATTTCTTGATCGACACCGGAGCCACCTCGACCGCGATCTCCTCAGCGCTCGCCCGCGAACTGCAGCTCGATTCCCTCGGCTCGGTGCAGTCGAACACCGCCGGCGGTGTGGTGTCGGGCCAGGTGGTGCGTGCGGATGTGGTGCTGGAGGGTGGCGTCACCGCCGAGCGCCTGCAGATCACCGCATTGCCCGGTCTGGGTGAGCGCCCTTTGCTCGGCATGGACGTGCTGGGTCGGCTACGCTGGACTCAGGAGGCGGGCGTGCTGCGCATCGAGTTGCGGCGGCCGTGACGGCTCGTGAGCGCGGCCGCACCGCACCGATCGTGTGCGGACACCCGCGCGGCACAATCGAACGGCACTGTGTCCAGGAGACCCCATGACCGACCACCCTGCCCTCACGTCTTTCGCGCCCGGCTTCGAGTTCCTGCAGGGCCTGGTGAAGAATGCCGGTGCGTCGCTGCCGGGCATGGGACAGTGGATCGCACCGACGCTGAACCCGGAAGAACTGGACAAACGCATCCAGGAGTTGAAAACGGTGCAGTTCTGGCTTGAGCAGAACGCAAAGATGCTGGGCGCGACCATCCAGGCGCTCGAGGTGCAGAAAATGACCCTGACGACGCTGCAGACGATGAACGTGCAGATGGGTGACCTGCGCGACGCGCTGACGATACGTACGCCTGCGGCCACCGCATCCGCTACGCCACCAACGTCCCCACCCCCAGCGCCAGAGGCAGCTCCCGCCGCCCCGCCGGCGCCCCCGACACAGGCCGGGAGTGCAGCCACGCCGGCGGTCGACCCGCTGCAATGGTGGGGCGCCTTGACACAACAGTTCGGCGAACTGGCTGCGGCGGCCCTGAAAGACGGCGCAGCCGCTTCGGCGTCACTGCCGCCCACAGTGACCAAGCCGTCAGCTGTGAAGCCCCGCTCGGCTCAGCCGGCCGCCAAGAAGTCCACCGGCCGAAGCGCCCGGCCTGGCGCGACCGGAACGCCCAAGCGAGCCGCGCGCAAGCCCGTGGCGCGCAGTCCGCGATGAAGCGCTTCCTGCATGCCCACGCCACCCACCCCGACTGGCGGTTTGCGCTCTCGCTGGCGACCGCGCAGCTGGAGGCGCAACGAGCCCTGCCCGATCACATCGACACCCCGACCCTGGGTTGGGTCTACCTGAGCGACCACTACGGCGCTGCGGCAGAGGCCCTGCTGGCGACGCTGCGCAACCAATGGCCAGGCGTGGTGTGGGTCGGCTCCGTGGGTGTCGGCATTGCGGCCAATGGTGTCGAGTACTTCGACGAGCCCGCACTCACGCTGATGCTGGGCGACATCGCGCCTTCGCAGTTCCGCGTCTTTTCTGGCGTGCAGCCTCTGTCAGGTCAGGCCGGCTTCGCCGCCGCCACGGCGTTGGTGCATGCCGATACCTCGGCGCACGACGCGGCCGAGCTCATTGCCGAGTTGGCCGAGCGGACGAGCACGGGCTACTTGTTCGGCGGCGTGGCCTCGGCGCGCGGGCGCGCTGTGCACATCGCCGATGGCGTCTATCGCGGGGGGCTGTCGGGCGTAGCGTTCGATGCGCAGGTCCCGGTGATCTCGCGTGTGACACAGGGCTGCCAGCCAATCGGCGCGGTGCGCCGCGTCACGGCCGTCGAGCGCAACCTCGTGGTGTCGCTCGATGATGAGCCGGCGCTGGCCTGCCTGCTGCGTGACCTGAAGGTCGATGCCAACGACCCCCGCGAAGCCTTGCCACGCCTGCGCGGCACCCTGGTGGGTCTGAGCGATCCGGACGGCGAGCAAGCCCGCGGCGGGAACTTTGGCACCGAGACGCGGGTTCGTCACCTGGTGGGCATCGATCCGGGTCGCCATGCGGTGGCGGTGGCCGATGTGGTGGAGTGCGGCATGCAGCTGGCTTTTTGCCAACGCAACACCGACGCCGCACGGCGCGACCTGGTGCGCATCTGCACCGAGATCCGCGAGGAGCTCGAGCCCGAGATGCTGCCGCTCGAGGCAGCGGTGGCGTTGCAGGGCGGAGATGCAGGCGCCGCGCCGCACACGGCAAGGCACATCGCCGGCGCCATCTACATCAGCTGCGCCGGCCGGGGTGGCCCGCACTTCGGCTCGCCCTCGGCCGAGCTCGCGATCGTGCGCCGTGCGCTCGGTGACGTGCCGCTGGTCGGCTTCTTCGCCAACGGCGAGATTGCCCATCGCCACTTGTACGGCTACACAGGGGTGCTGACGGTGTTTGCAGCGCCAGGGAGTCTCCGATGAACGCCCTGACCCACCCGCCGGATCTCGCCGCGGTTGCCCGCGTCACCCGGCGCGCCGAGGTGGTGGCCGCACTGACGCCCTTGCTGCCGGCCCATGCGCTGTTGTGGCAGGACGAGGACACGGTCCCCTACGAGTGCGATGGCCTGACCGCCTACCGAGCGCTCCCGCTGGCGGTTGCACTGCCCGAAACCGAGGCGCAGGTGTCTGCGGTGCTGGCCGCCTGTCACCGCCTGGGCGTGCCGGTGGTGGCGCGCGGTGCCGGCACCGGTCTGAGCGGTGGCGCGACACCGCACGCGCTGGGTGTGACGCTCAGCCTGGCCAAGTTCAACAAGATCCTGAAGACCGACCCGGTCAGCCGCACCGCGGTCGTGCAGAGCGGCGTGCGCAATGCGGCGATCAGCGAAGCCGCGGCCCGCCATGGCCTGTACTACGCGCCGGACCCCAGCAGCAAGATTGCCTGCACCATCGGCGGCAACGTGGCCGAGAACTCCGGCGGCATGCACTGCCTGAAGTACGGCCTGACGATCCACAACGTGCTGCGGGTGCGCGGCTACACGGTGGAAGGCGAGGCTGTCGAGTTCGGCTCCGAGGCGCTCGATGTCGCCGGGCTCGATCTGCTGGCGGTGGTGATCGGCTCCGAAGGCATGCTGGCGGTCACGGTGGAAGTGACCGTCAAGCTGGTGCCCAAGCCGCAGCTGGCGCGCGCCATCCTGGCCAGCTTCGACGACGTGCGCAAGGCGGGACACGCGGTCGCGGCACTGATCGGCGCCGGCATCATCCCGGCCGGCCTGGAAATGATGGACAAGCCGATGACGGCCTGCGTCGAAGACTATGTGCACGCCGGTTACGACCTCGAAGCCGCTGCGATCCTGATCTGCGAAAGCGACGGCACGCCCGAAGAGGTGGAAGAGGAAATCGGCCGCATGGTCGCGGTGCTCGAATCTGCCGGTGCCACGCGCTTCGAGATCAGCCGCGATGAGGCCGAGCGGCTGAAGTTCTGGAGCGGCCGGATGAACGCCTTCCCCGCCAGCGGGCGCATGAGCCCGGACTACATGTGCATGGACTCGACGATTCCGCGCAACAAGCTGGCCGAGATCCTGGTGCGCATCGCCGAGATGGAGGTCACCTACGGCCTGCGTTGCTGCAATGTGTTCCATGCGGGCGACGGCAACCTGCACCCGCTGATCATGTACGACGCCAACGACCCGGATCAGCTGCACCGCTGCGAGCTGTTCGGTGCCGACATCCTGGAGACCAGTGTGCGGCTGGGGGGCACGGTGACCGGTGAGCACGGGGTGGGCATCGAGAAGCTCAGCTCGATGTGTGTTCAGTTCACGCCGGCCGAGCGCGAGCAGATGCTGTCGGTCAAGCGCGCTTTCGACCCCACCGAGCTGCTGAACCCTGGCAAGGCCATCCCGACCCTGCACCGCTGCGCCGAGTACGGAAAGATGCATGTGCGCAAGGGCCTGCTGCCATTCCCTGAGCTGCCCCGGTTCTGAGGCGTGATGAGTCCCCGATGATTGACGACGTCCCTGCGCTTGCGCGCCTGATCGACCGCGTCCGCGCTGCGCAGCAGGCCGGCACCTCGCTGTGCATCCGAGGCGGCGGCACGAAAGACTTCTACGGTGAGGCGCCCGCTGGCGAATGGCTGTCGACCACCGAGCTGGCCGGCATCTCCAGCTATCAACCATCCGAGTTGGTCGTCACCGCGCGCTGCGGCACGCCGCTGGCCGAGCTTGAAGCTGCACTCGCCGAGAAAGGCCAGTGCCTGTCCTTCGATCCGCCGCATTTCGCCGAGGGCGGCACGGTGGGTGGCATGGTGGCCGCCGGCCTGTCCGGTCCGGCGCGCGCCACGGTGGGCGCGGTGCGCGATTACATCCTGGGCGCCACCTTGCTCAGCGGCCAGGGCGAGGTGCTGAGCTTTGGTGGGCAGGTGATCAAGAACGTCGCCGGGTATGACGTGTCGCGACTGCTGGCCGGATCGCTCGGCACCCTGGGCGTGATCCTGGAGGTGTCGATCAAGGTCCTGCCGGTGGCGCCCGCCAGCGTGACGCTGCGCTTCGAGATGACGCAAGCCGCGGCGCTGGCGCAACTGCACCAATGGGGCGGCCTGCCGCTGCCGCTGAACGCCAGCGCGATCTGGAACGATCAGTTGGTGGTGCGCCTTAGCGGTGCGGTTGCTGCGGTGCAGGCGGCGAGTGCCAAGTTCCAGGCGCTCGGCGGCGAGGTCCTGGAGCCCGCGCTGGTCGATATGTTCTGGCAGGACCTGCGCGATCACCGCGATGAATTCTTCACCGCGGCGCAGGCGGCGGTGGATGCTGGCGGTGCGCTGTGGCGGTTGTCGGTGCCGCAGACCGCTGCGGTGCTGGACCTGCCTGGTGTTCCACTCATCGAATGGGCGGGGGGGCAACGCTGGTGCGTGACCCCGGGTGCCGATACCGACACCGCGACCCGCCTGCGCGACATCGCCAAGCGCGCCGGCGGTCACGCCACGCTGTTTCGCAGCGCCGACAAGTCCGCGGGTGTGTTTGCCCCGCTGGCCTCGCCGCTGGACCGCATCCACCGCGAACTGAAGCGCTCGTTCGACCCGCACGGCGTATTCAATCCCGGCCGGCTTTACCCTGGCTGCTGACGCCTCACCCTGTGTATGCAAACGAACCTGTCTTCCGAATTCAAAGGCACGCCAGACGGTGAAGCGGCCGAAGCGATCCTGCGCAAGTGCGTGCACTGCGGCTTCTGCACCGCCACCTGTCCCACCTATCAGTTGCTGGGCGACGAACTCGACGGCCCGCGTGGCCGCATCTACCTGATCAAGGAAGTGCTGGAAGGCGCGGTGCCGACCCGCAAGACGCAATCGCACCTCGACCGTTGTCTGACCTGCCGCAACTGCGAGACCACCTGCCCCTCCGGTGTGCAGTACGGCAACCTGGTCGAGATCGGCCGTCGAATCGTCGATGAGAAAGTGGAACGCCCGCGTGGCGAACAGGCGGTGCGCTGGCTGTTGAAAGAAGGGCTGACCTCGCCGCTGTTCGCGCCGGCGATGAAGCTCGGTCAACTGGTGCGCCCGCTGTTGCCGGCTTCGCTGAAAGGCAAGGTGGCTCCGAAGCCAAGCGCGTCCGAGCAGGCCACGGCGAACCGCTGGCCGCAGCGCGAACACCCACGCAAGGTGCTGATGCTGATGGGTTGCGTGCAGCCGACGATGCTGCCCAACATCAACAGCGCCACCGCGCGCGTGCTCGACGTGGCCGGCATCCAGACGCTGGTGGCCGAGGAGGCGGGCTGTTGCGGCGCGATCCGCAGCCACCTGGGCGACTACGAGGGCGGCCTGGCCGACATGCGCCGCAACATCGACGCCTGGTGGCCCAGCGTGCTGACCCACAAGGTCGAAGCGATCGTGATGAACGCGTCAGGTTGTGGCGCCACCGTCAAAGACTATGGTCACGCCCTGGCGCACGACGAGGCCTATGCCGACAAGGCCCGACGCATCAGCGAGCTGACGAAGGACCTGAGCGAGTTGCTGCCCGAACTCGTGCCGGTGCTGAAGTCGCGCATGCATCGCCAACCCACGACACGGCTGGCGTTTCACCCACCCTGCACCCTGCAGCACGCGCAGCAACTGCGCGGCGGCGTCGAGGCGCATTTGGGTGCGCTGGGATTCGATGTGCAGGTGTCGCCGAGTGAAAGCCATCTGTGTTGTGGCTCGGCCGGTACCTACTCGGTGTTGCAGCCGACGCTGGCCTACCAGCTGCGCGACCGCAAGCTGGCCAACTTGGCCGAGGTCGGAGCGCAGACCATCGTGTCAGCCAACGTCGGTTGCATCCAGCACCTGCAGTCTGGCACGGCGTCACCGGTGAGGCATTGGGTCGAGGTGCTCGACGAGGCCTTGTAGGGCGGACGGGTCAGCCGGCCTGGCGGCGCCGCACGAAGCGGCCGATGGCGGCAACGCCCAGCAACATCATCAACCCCGTCGTGGGTTCGGGCTCGGGGCTGACCGACGGCGTGAAGCTGAACTGGCCGTAGGCCAAGCCGGAGCCGGAGCTTTCGTCGTCGAAAACCAGCTTCGTGACACCGCTGAAGGCGCTGAAATCGACAAGGACAGGGTTGGGATCGGTGTCGACATCCAGCGGCGTGGCAAATTGCAGGCTGCGGAGCAGCGAACTGCCGGCATACGCAGAGATCGTGACGCTGTCACCAGCGTCAAAGCCGATCGCCTGCAAGCGCAGCTGACTGACAGCGGTCGTGAAGGTGATCTGCAAGTCGCCGGTGCACGATGTGCTGACGGGCGTGGTGAATGCCGAACAGATGGAGCCACCATTGCCGACGAAGTACTCGTTCGTGGTTCGTGTACAGCACCGTGCCGGTGCCGCTGATTTGCGCTTCCGGCAGGCTCGCCGAGGCACTGCCAGTGTTGCCGGAGCTGAGCGACTCGAAATTCAAACTGGCTGCCGATGCAGACGCGCAGGCCAACGCGGTGGACAGCAGGATCGTGGCGGCGCGGAAGTGGGTCATGGAGAATGATTCAACCTAGGGTTATCGCGCATGGTCTATCGGGGGTGCTGGCGGGTCAACCCCCCGATTCCGGGGGGTCGCGTGCCAGATGCCACCGCAGTGCCTCAGCGCTTCAGGTGCCGGTACACCGTGGTCTCGAAATCGACGAATCCGGGGTACGAGGACACATCCTGGAACGGCAGGATCTGCGAGCCCCAGTAGCCGCCGATGCCGTTCTTGCGATCGATCCAGTAGAACAGGTTGGCGAGGCCGGCCCACATCAGCGAACCTGCCGGGCGGCCCGAGGGCGTGGGCTCCTCGTTGACCTGGAAGGTGTAGGCCCACGACTTCGCGAGGCCGGGGAAAAATTCGCCGGCGTTCGACAGCGACGGGATCGAGGTGATCCAGCCGCCGGACTTCAACGCACCCAGCCCGTTGCGCGACATCTGCTCGACCGTCTCGGGCTTCAGCACGCGGCCGTTCTGTCCGGCGCCGTCGTTCAAGATCATGCGGATGAACTTCATGTAATCGGCCACCGTCGAGTACAGCCCGTGGCCACCCATGTCCATCTCGGGTGGCTGCGGCAGCACCAGATCCGGCAGCGGCGTCAGCTTGCCATCCATCGCGCGGTCGTGGATCACCGCGCGGCGGGCCTGCATCGAGGGCGTCATCACGAAGCCGGTGTCGCTCATGCCCAGCGGCGCCAGCACGC
>LNFM01004020.1_pt1 | contig 30425 bp, 28 predicted proteins | sample 596031 | NCBI WGS metagenome assembly LNFM01 (sample SAMN04254537, study PRJNA301005) | activated carbon metagenome | isolation source: dual media filters at the Ann Arbor, Michigan drinking water treatment plant | place: USA: Ann Arbor
CACCAACGGGGCGCGTGTCGTCCACCATGTGCCGAGGGCAACAAGAAGGGCGGCGACCAAAGCCACGATGGCGAGAACGGAGCGACGTGACATTGCGTCCATTGTTGCACCCTATCTGTTCGGGCACCGTCAGACGCCCAGGCACGGCCATGCCGCCCGCCGAGTCACCCGACCGAAGGTCGTTGTGTGTTTGCAACCGAACAGACCGCTGCGGACTTTGGTGCGTAAGCTGATTGAGGCGAATGCGCGTCGCGATGCCCGCGACAGCGCCACCACCCCTTTGGAGACGGAAACCATGATCACCCGCAGGCAGTTTGCCGCCACGACGCCGTTGCTGGTGACGGGGTCGCTGGCGCTGTCAGGGTGTTCGCAGGAGCCTGCGACCGACGGTTACGAAGCGGTCGCCCAGCGCACCTGGCAGCCGGGTCCTTTGACGAATCTGAGTGGAGCCGCACTCGGTCGGGAACTGGTTCGCTGTGCTACCTTGGCCCCGTCCAGCCACAACACGCAGTGCTGGCAGTTTGCGCTCGACGCCGACGGCCGGTCGATCAGCATCCTGCCCGATCTGGCGCGTCGCTGCCCGGCGGTGGACCCTGACGACCACCACCTCTTCGTCTCGCTGGGCTGCGCCACGGAGAACCTGGTCCAGGCGGCGCTCGCATCGGCCACGCTGTGCGCGTGACGCTCGAGCCCACGCGAGCGCAGACCACACCTTTGTTCTCGGCCATCCCCGCCCGTCAATGCACACGCGGTGACTACGACGGCAAACCTTTGTCCAGCGAAGAACTGGCGCTGCTGCAGCGCGCCGGCAGTTCGGACGCCGTGCGCCTGTTGCTGTTGACGGAGCGTCCGGCGATGGAGCAAACGCTGGACTACGTGGTGCAAGGCAACACGGCGCAGTTGGCCGACGCTGCCTTCGTCAAGGAGTTGAAAGGCTGGATCCGCTTCAACGGCGCGGACGCCGTTCGCACGCGCGACGGGCTCTACGGTGCATCGTCGGGCAACCCCAACATCCCGTCGTGGATCGGTGATGTGGCGTTTCGCTGGCTCCTGACCGCGAAGGGCGAGAACGACAAAGTCGCGCAGCAGGTGCGCAGTTCCGCTGGGATCGCGGTATTCGTCGGTCAGGCCGCCGACAAGGCGCACTGGGTCGAAGTCGGGCGCTGCTACGAGCGCTTCGCACTTCAGGCCACCGCCCTGGGCATCCGCAATGCCTTCCTGAACCAGCCTGTTGAAGTGGCGGCATTGCGGCCGCCCTTCGCAGCCGCACTGGGCCTGAGCGGCCAGCGGCCGGACCTCGTCGTGCGGTTCGGACGTGGGCCGGTTCTGCCGCGCTCGCTGCGTCGGCCTGTCGAAGCCGTCCTGGTGTGATCGATACGGCGCGGGCCAAGGAATTGCGATGACGGTGCCGATGTGGGTTGGGATTGGGCTTGGGGCGCTGGTGGTTCTTGCAATCGGGTTGAGGACCGTGGGCGCCGCCCGGTGGGACGAGATGATCCGCACGCACACCACCCAGCTTGACTCGGGTCGCCTCGGTGCCCGAGACCGGCTGCCGTCACCCGCACGCTTCGACATGCGGGAGCTGGAGGGCCTGCCCGAGCCGGTGCAGCGCTACTTCCGCGCAGTACTGACCGACGGGCAACCGATCATCGCCGCCGCCACCATCGAGATGACCGGCACCATGAACATGTCGGCCACCGCCGAGCAATGGAAGCCGTTCACATCGCGGCAGCGGGTGGTCACCCGCAAGCCGGGCTTCTTGTGGGACGCTCGGGTTGTCATGTTCCCCGGCCTGCCCGCGCACGTGGAGGACAGCTACATCGCCGGCCACGGGAGGCTGATCTGGCCGACTCGCAGGGCGTTGGCGAGATCGCACGCGGCGAGTTCATGCGCTACTTTGCAGAAAGCCCGTGGTACCCCACCGCCTTGCTGCCCAGCCAGGGTGTGCGGTGGGAAGCTGTGGACGACGCTTCCGCCCGCGCCACCCTCGTCGACGGCCCGATCAGCTTGACCTTGCTGTTCCGGTTCAATGACTCGGGCTTGATCGGCTCGGTGCGTGCCGAGGCGCGGGGCGCAGGGGTGGGGAGGGACGGGGTCATGGTGATGCTGCCCTGGGACTGTGCCTTGTCGGACTATCAACCGCAAGGCGGCATGCAAATCCCGATGACCGGTGAAGCCGCCTGGATGCGACCCGAAGGTCGCAAGATCTACTTTGTCGGGCACGTCAAGACGCTGAGCCACGAGTTCCTGCCATGAGGTTGCGGGCATGGCTTCAGCGCGCGCCACTGCTGGGCTTCTTCGCGCTGACATTCGCCTGGTCCTGGGCGTGCTGGGCTCTGTCGCCGGTCGTCAGACCGGAGCCGTCCTGGCTTGCGACGCTGCTGATGTTTGCCGGCAGCTTCGGACCCAGCCTGGCTGCGATCGTGGTGGTGGCGAGCACCCGCCCGGCCGGGGGTCTGCGCGCCTGGCTGTCACGCTGTCTCCAGTGGCGCATCGGTTGGGGGTGGTGTGCTTTCGCTCTGCTCCTGCCCCTGGCCGTGATGCTCCTGGCGGCGGGACTGCACATCGCGCTGGGTGGCACCATCGGCACTTCGCCCGCCTCCGGGCACATGCTGATGACCGTCGTGAACCTGCCGCTGGTCCTGCTGCTGGGTGGGCCCCTGGGCGAAGAGTTCGGCTGGCGCGGCTTTGCACTGCCTTTTCTGCAAGACCGGCTGGGTTGGCGGACCGCCAGCCTGGTTCTGGGGCTGGTATGGGCCGTGTGGCACCTGCCGCTGTTCTACATTGACGGCACCGCGCAAGCGCACATTCCGCTGGCGCTGTTTCTCCTGAGCGTGGTGGCGATGTCCGTCGTGTTCGCATGGCTGGTCCATCGCACCGCAGGCAGCGTGGTGGCGGCACTGCTGTTTCACACGGCGATCAATTTCTGGCCGTCCGTTGTGCCCGTGTTGCCCACCGAGGGCAGCTACCGGGCCTATGCGTTCGTGGTCGCGATGCTGGTGCTGCTGGCACTTCTGGTTCTTGGACTGACACCTGAACGTTCTCTGCGCCGTCAACAGGCAAGGGCAAAGAACGGCAAGTGAGGATGGTGAATTTCAACTCACACGTGGCGTTAACGGTCTGACGAGTTTTGCGCCAGTCACCCCGTTGAGCGGCCGGTCCAGGTATTCGAGCGTTGGTTCGAAATCCGGTCCATTGAACGACAGGAAGTGGTGTCTCGATAGGACCCGGTCGTTCAAGTCGAGTGACCGTACCCAGCGTGAGCCGTCGTTCGTTAGCAGGGTACTATCGTGACAACAACTTGCTCAATAACCTGTTGGCTTCGTAGGCGAGTAGTCAAGAGGCAGCCACATGCACCTGAATGCACAATGTCTGAGGGCCACGTTTCTCCTCGCGATGCTGCTGAGCAGTGTCGTGCAGGCCGCTCCGCGCGTGGTCCAGGTAGGCGTCTACGAGAACCCGCCCAAGCTGCTCGCCGATTCGCAAGGACAGCCCAGTGGCATCCTCGGCGACATGCTGCGCGAAGTGGCGCGACTGGAGAGCTGGACGCTGGTACCCGTACCTTGCGAGTGGGATCGCTGCCTGCGGCTGCTGGAAGACGGCGAAATCGACCTGATGCCGGACGTGGCCTTCAACGAATCCCGGGCCCAACGCTTTGACTTTCACCGTGTGCCCGCGCTGGCCAGCTGGTCGCAGGTGTATCGGCGCCCCGGCGTGACGCTGCAGTCGGTGCTCGACCTGGAGGGCAAGCGCGTGGTCGTGCTCGACGGCTCGGTCCAGCAGGATCACCTGACAGGCCTGTTGAACAGCTTCGGTCTGCGCGCCGAGCTGGTGCCGGTGAAGACCTTTGAGGAGGCGTTCAGCTTGGTGGCTGCCGGCGAGGCCGATGCGGTGGCCGCGAACCACTTTTCTGGCGGAGGCGCGGCTAGCCGCCACGGACTGTCGGCCACCAGCCTGGTGTTTCTGCCCAGCAAGCTGTACTTTGCTGCCGACAAAGGCCGCAATGGCGACCTGCTGGCCGCCATTGACGCCCGGCTGGACACCTGGCAGGCCGACACGGGCTCGGTCTACTTTCAGGCTCTGCAGCGCTGGGGCATGCAAAGCACGCCATCCCGAGTGCCGACCGCTTTCTGGTGGGGCCTGGCGGGGGTGCTGGGGTTGCTGGTGCTGGCGCTGGGTTTTCTGACCCTGCTGCGGCGCGAAGTGGCGCGACAGACGCTCGCCCTGCGCGACAGCGAGCAACGGTTCCGCAACCTGGCGGAGAACTCGGTCGACTGGATCTGGGCGCTCGATCTGAATGGCCGCCACACCTTCAGCAACCCCGGTACCGCCGCGATCCTGGGTTACCGGACCGAAGACTTTCTTGCGCTCGATCCCAGGACCCTGGTGCACCCCGGCGACCTGGCGTTGTTTGGTGCCACCCTGAGCGAGGCCCGTTCCCGTCGGACCGGCTGGCGAAATGTCGTCATCCGCTGGCGCCACAGGGACGGCGCTTACCGGGTGCTGGAATCCAACGCCGCGCCGGTCCTGGATGCCCAGGGCGAGTTGCGGGGCTTTCAGGGGGTCGATCGCGACATCACAGTGCGCGTGCAGGGCGAGCAGGAACGCCAGCGACTGGCCTCCATCCTGGAGGCCACGAGCGACTTCGTCGGCATGGCAGATCCCGAAGGGCGCCTGATCTACCTGAATGGACCGGGGCGCGCGATGCTGGGAATCGGACCGGCAGGATCCCTACCCCAGGTGATCGCAAATGTGCATCCGCAGTGGGCATCAGACATCATCCTGGCCGAAGGCCTGCAGACGGCGATCCAGGAAGGCAGATGGTCCGGGGAGACGGCGGTTCTCGGACCGGAAGGGGAGGAAATCCCGGTTTCACAACTCATCCTCAGCCACAAGGACCCGGAAGGCAAGCTGCTGTTCCTCTCTACCATCATGCGCGACATACGTGCCAGCCGTGCGGCCGAGCTGGCGCTGCGCGAGAGCGAGGAGCAACTGCGCCTGGCCCTGGCTGCCGCCAGCCAGGGCCTGTACGACCTGGACCTGACCACGGGCGTCGCCAAGGTGAGTCCGGAGTACGCCACCATGCTCGGATACGACCCCGCCACTTTTCTGGAGACCAACGAGGCGTGGCGCGATCGCATGCACCCGGACGACCAGGCTGCGGTGTATCGGACCTATGAAGACTACGTGGCCGGCCGCCTGCCGGAATACCGGGTCGAGTTCCGTCAGCGCAAGCGCCACGGTGGCTGGAAGTGGATCCTTTCGCTGGGCCGGATTCAGGAACGCGCTGCTGATGGTCGCCCGCTGCGCATGATGGGCACCCACACCGACATCGACGCCATCAAGGCGGCCGAAGCCGCCTTGCGGGAACTCAATGCCACCCTCGAGGCCCGGGTCGATGAACGCACCGCCGAGCTCACGGCAGCCATCCAGGAACTGGACAGCTTTGCTTACGCTGTTTCGCACGACCTACGCGCACCTCTTCGCGCGATGAGCGGCTTCGCCCATGCGCTGCAGGAAGATCACGGCAACGCCTTGCCCCTGGAGGCCAAGTCCTATCTCGATCAGATTGTCCTGGCCGGTCGCAAGATGAGTGATCTGGTCGAGGGCTTGCTGACGCTCTCGCGCAGCACGCGTGGCGATCTGCGGATGGACCGTATCGACGTGTCGGCGCTGGCACAGAAGCATTTGGCTGAACTGGCGGCGGCTGAGCCGGCACGTCGCGTGTCTGTCGAGGTCGAACCAGACCTGGCGGTGCAGGCTGACGAGCGCATGATCTCCAGCGTGCTGGACAACCTGCTCGACAACGCCTGGAAATACACCGGAGGCACCGCGCAACCCAAGATCCGGGTGCATGCCTGCGATGTCGAAGGACGGCACGGTTTTTGTGTCTCGGACAATGGCGCCGGTTTCGACATGGCTCACGCGGAGCGCCTGTTCAAGGCCTTTCAGCGTTTGCACCGTCAGGACGAGTTTCCCGGCATCGGGATCGGTCTGGCGACGGTGCAACGCATCGTGCATCGACACGGTGGCCAGATCAGCGCGCACGGCGTGCCGGGGCAGGGCGCCACGTTTTCGGTTGTATTGCCGGCCAAAGCGGGCCAACGCGAAGAGGAATCAACTAAATGAACATCAAGACCATCCTCCTCGTCGAGGACAACCCCCAGGACGAGATGCTTACCCTGCGGGCGCTGAAGAAGGCCAACCTCGCCAACCGCATTGACGTGGCTCGTGATGGCCAGCAAGCACTGGATTACCTGTTCAGGACCGGTGAGTTTGCCGACCGCGACGGCCCCGATCTGCCCACAGTGGTGCTGCTGGACATCAGCCTGCCACGGCTGTCGGGACTGGAGGTGCTCGAGCGCCTGCGCTCCGACGCCAGAACCGAGCTGCTGCCGGTGGTGATCCTGACATCGTCCGACGAGCAGAAGGATCGCCTGGAGAGCTACGAGAATGGTTGCAACAGCTTTGTGCAGAAACCAGTGGATTTCGCGGACTTTGCCGAAACCGTGGCGCGGTTGGGCGTGTACTGGCTGGCAACCAATGAGCCGCCACCGGAGCGGCCGCTCCGGCGTTGACGTCGAAGCGAAAGACGACCGTTACCAAGAACCCGACAATCACCAGGCTGCGATGAATGGCAGCTTTGGCGCCTTGCGAAAGCACAGTCTTCGAATCTGAGTGTCCGCCACCTTCAGCAGTCGAAAGCCTGGACACACCGACGTTTGCTTCGTCGCAACGAAATGGCAGCTGAGATGACGGCCATGCCAGCGCTTCGAATCGTGAGTCATCTTGCGAAATGTTGAGGGCATCGCCCCGGCCTCGACTACCTTGCGATCATGCAGCGCGTCTTGTCGGCATTCGTTTGGCCGGAGCATTGACACCTGTGTGCAGCCGCTCCAGATAGTTTGCCCACTCGTCCATCATCTTTCGACGCTGCTCCATGAACTCGGCGCGGTCGTCGGCTGACCCCAATGGCCCCGACTTGCCGTGGGCGAGCTGCGCTTCGATGACGTCGGGTTGCATGTTCAGCCTCTCGACCATGATGGTTCTGGCCATGGCGCGAAAGCCGTGTGGCGTCATGTCGTCGTTGCTGTAGCCCATGCGCCTAAGCGCCACGCGCAGGGTGTGCGCCGTTTCCCTCGCGCCCCGCTTTTCAATCTTGTGCAGCGTGTTGAGCAGCCTGGGGGCCGTGATCTCTGGCAGGCGAACAGGTCCGATCCAGGGGAACAAGTCTTTCTCCATCCGTTCAAGCCAGCGTTCCCCGTACTGTTTGCTCCACCCGCTGGCCTTGGTGGCATGTAACTCGCGCGCAACTTCCTCGAAGGTGTTGGCCTCTGCAAGTTGGAGTTCAAGCCGCTCGATCTGCCTGCGTTTGGACGGGTCCGAGCCCGATTGCAGGGTGCGGCGGGCGAGATCCCGCTCGCTGCGGGCTTGCTTCAGGGACGCCGCAGGGTGGTGAGCTACAACGGGTTTGTCCCCAATCTTGAAGGACTTCAATTTCAATAAACTGTATTGAAATCAAAGTCTTGCGAGACAATCTGGGACTTTATGGGACCTCTTGAAACTTTTCAATGGCCCGGAGGAATTCGAACAAACCTATGGGACCCGCATGGAAACTCGGTTTTCTGTGTTCGGTTTTTCGCGTGTTCCCCTACTCGTTCCCCCAAGTGACTTGAACCCGGTCGGCGCAAGCACTCTTCCAAAGAGGAAGGCACACCTTCGCCGGGCCGGGAAACCGGGACACGAGCCGGGTCGGATGTCTGCGGGCTTTCAGGGCCGCCGTTGCTCTGCGAAAGCCAACACCGCTTCGAGCATGCGCTGCAAGGTTGGCTGGATGAGCGCGGCCCGCTCGGGCCGGTAGGCAAAGGGCCAGCTTTCGTCCATGTAGACACACTGCGTCATTTCCAGCTGCACCGCATGCACGTCCTCGGCGGGGTTGCCGTACAGGCGCGTGATGTGTCCACCCTTGAAGCGGCCATTCAGCACCGCGCTGCAACCCGGCGCGGCCTGCGCCAGTGCCAGCAGTTCGTCGGCCAACCCGGGCAAACAGCTCGCGCCGTTGGCCGTGCCCAGGTTCAGATCGGGCAGCCGTCCTTCAAAGAAGCGCGGCACCACAGAACGGATCGAGTGCGCGTCCCACAGGGTCGCACAACCGTGTTCGGTTTTCAGGCGCGCCAGCTCAGCGGCGAGTTGCTCGTGATACGGGCGCCAGTGGGCCTCAACCCGGCGTTGTATCTCGGCCTCGTCCGGAGCTTGCCCGGACTGGTACAGCGGTGTTTCATCGAAGGCATCGACGGGGCAGAGGCCGGTGACGCTTTGCCCGGGGTACAGGCTGGTGCCATCGGGTGGTCGGTTGAGATCGATGACGTAGCGGGAATGGGTGGCCATCAGGACCGAGGCACCCAGGTCGCGCGCGAAACCGTAGAGCCGGTCCAGGTGCCAGTCGGTGTCGTGGGTTTGCAGCGCCTGGGGCGTCATGCGAGAGGCCAGATCGGGCGGGATGTGGGTGCCCATGTGGGGGATGGACACCAGCAAGGGCCGGGTCCCCGCATGAAACAGGAAAGGGGGGACGGTGATGGTCATGGGGGTCATCAGGGAGTGAGCAAGGTGCGGCGAGCGGCGATGAACGCACGCTGGCTCTGCTCCGCCAGCGGGTGGTGCCCTGCCTGGACGCGCACCTGGCCACCGGACCACACCGTGTGAACGGCGCTGGTGCGGTGGCTCGCGAACACGTGGGCCGACAGCATCAGGTCGGGGGAGGGCAGGCCGGCCAATGCCGGGTGGCCGGCGTCCAGCGCCACCGCGTCCATGCGCTGACCGACCGCCAGGCCCGAAACAGGGCGGCCGCTGGCCTGGGCGCCGCCGGCCACGGCCGCCAGCGTCATGGCCGTGGCGATGCTGGGCTGCGCTGCGGAGGACAGCACGTTGCGTTCCCGCAAGGCCAGGCGCTGGCTGTATTCAAACTGCATCAGCTCTTCGGCCGCATTCACGCACGCATGGCTGTCCGACCCGATGCCCCAGCGACCCGCAGCGGCGGTCCAGCTTGCGCTGTCAAAGATGCCATCGCCCAGGTTGGCTTCGGTGCTGGGGCAGATGCCGGCGACAGCGCCGGTGCGTGCGGCCCGTTGAGATTCTTCGGTGGTCATTTGGGTGGCGTGCACCAGGCACCAGCGTTGATCCACTGGCGCATGGTCCAGCAACCACTGCACCGGGCGCTGCCCGCTCCAGGCCAGGCAGGCCTCGACCTCGCCGGTTTGTTCGGCGATGTGGATGTGGATGGGCGCGGTGGGGTCGATCGCGGTCAGGCCATCGACGGCGTGTCCAAGCGCATCAGGGGGCACGGCCCGCAGCGAATGCGGTGCCAGACCGAGCCGCATCCCCTGGTTTTCGCACAACGGTTTCATGCGCTCCAGCAGCCGCAGCATGTTGTCGGTGGTTCGCAAAAAGCGGCGCTGCCCATCGTTGGGCGGCCTGGCGCCAAAGCCACTGGTCTGGTAGAGCACTGGCAGCAGCGTGAGGCCGATGCCCGCGAGCGACGCCGCTTCGATCAGGCAGGTGGACAGGGTGGCGTCGTCGGCATAGGGCTGGCCATCCTGATCGTGGTGCAGGTAGTGGAATTCGCACACGCTGGTGTAGCCGGCTTCCAGCATCTCCACATACAGGGCGGTGGCGATGAGCCGCAACTGTTCGGGCGTGATGGCGCCTGCGAACCGGTACATCAGCTCGCGCCAGCTCCAGAAGCTGTCGTTGTGGGTGCCGGGACTGCGGTGTTCGGTGAGGCCCGCGAAGGCGCGCTGGAAGGCGTGGGAGTGCAGGTTGGGCATGCCGGGCAACAAGGGGCCGGGGGCGCGGGCGGCACCAGGCGCGGCGGCGGTGTCGCTAGTGACCGAGGTCAATGCGCCTTTTTCGTCCCAGGTCAGCGACACATTGCGCGCCCAGCCGCCGGGCAGCAGGGCGTGTTCGGCAAACAGCGATGGCACCTGTTTCACAGCGCCTCCGCTTGAACGGCGATGCGCCCCTGGCGCACCACACGGCAGGCCGGGCGCTGGCCCAGCCAATAGACGAGCTCCGCCACCTCGTCCAGGGGCCAGAGCACGAAGTTGGCCGGCATGCCGGCCGCAATGCTTCCGTGCGTCCGTTGCAGGCCCAGGGCCTGGGCCGCGTGGTGCGTCACGCCTGCAATGGCCTCGGGCACGGTCAGGCGAAACAGGGTGCTGGCCATGTTGAGCATGAGCAGCAGGCTGAGGGCGGGTGAGGTGCCGGGGTTGTGGTCGCTCGCCACGGCCATGGGCACGCCCGCGTCGCGCAGCGCCTGTATCGGCGGCAGGTGGGTGTCGCGCAGAAAGTAATAGGCCCCGGGCAACAGCACCGCCACGGTGCCACTGGCTTTCATCGCGGTGATGCCTTCGGCGCTCAGGTGTTCGATGTGGTCACACGAGAGCGCACAGTAGCGCGCGGCCAGCGCCGAGCCGCCCATGTCGGACAGCTGCTCGGCGTGCAGCTTGACCGGCAGGTCCAGCCCTTGCGCGGTTTGAAACACCTGCTCGGTCTCGGCGAGCGAGAAGCCGATGGTTTCGCAGAACACGTCCACTGCGTCGATCAGCCTTTCGGTGGCGAGCGCCGGCATCAGGGTGTCGCACACCAGATCGACATAGGCCTGGCTGCGGCCCGCGAACTCGGGTGGCAAGGCATGGGCGCCGAGAAAGGTGGTTTTGACGGTGACGCCAAAGGCCTCGCCCAGGCGGCGTGCCACACGCAGTTGTTTACGCTCGGCTTCCAGGTTCAGGCCGTAGCCCGACTTGATTTCAATGGCGCAAACACCTTCGTTCAACAGCGCCTGCAGGCGCGGGGCGGCGAGCGCAAACAGCTCGTCTTCGCTCGCAGCGCGGGTGGCCTTCACGCTGGAGACGATGCCGCCACCTGCCTTGGCGACCTCTTCGTAGCTGGCACCGCCCAGGCGCATGGCGAATTCGTTGGCGCGCTGACCACCGTAGACCAGGTGCGTGTGGCAGTCGATCAAGCCGGGCGTGACCAGCGCATGGGCGCCATCGTGCTCAGGTGTGCCGGGTTTCAAGCTTGGAAGCTGTTCGGCTGGACCGACAAACGCAATGTGTCCGTCCTTCACCAGAATCACCGCGTTGTCCACGGCAAGAGACCCCGGTGCCGTGGCGCCCGGCGCGAGGCGCAGCTGGGTCCAGAGGCCGTCGGCACTGGGCAGGGTGTGCAAGGATGGGTTCATCGGGGCGGTTGGATAAGGACAGCGATCAAGGCGGCATCTTCGCCCTGGGCGGTCAGCGTCCAGACACCAGGCTCATCGTGCCACCACAGGCCCTCACCCGCGGCGAGGGTTTGACCGTTGGCCTCCCACTGCCCGCGGCAGGCCAGCAACAGGCCTTGGGACCCTGACGGCAAACGCGTTGAACCGTCCAGCACCTGCACGCTGGCCGAGCAGGCCGAGCGGCGGGTCATGACATTGAAATCATGGCAATCCTGGCCCAGCAGATCGGCTCGCATCGGCACCTCTCCCTTGAAGGCATACGGCTGCAATGGCTGGTCCAGGCGGTGGTCGACCGAGCCGTCAACCGCTTTCAGCGCCACGCCGGCGCCTTCGAGCAAGGTGATCACGCGGTCCACGCCCGGAAAGACGGAAAACAGACCGCAGCTCGCGATGTGCGCAATGCTGATGCGCCAATCAAAGTGGCTCACCGTGGAACCCGGCGGCCAGCTCACGATTTCGCGCGTCACGCCGCCCCCGTTCTTCCAGGGCTGCGCCAACAGGTCGGCGCGCCGAAAGCGGTGCGCGGTGCTCATCTCCACAGGGGTGCGAGCAAAGCCTGGTGCGGCGCGCTGGCCGCGCCAGAGAGCACCAGGGACTTGGCGGCTTCGATGTCGGGCGCGAACAGGCGGTCGCGCTCGTAGAACGGCACGCGTTCGCGCAGCAATGCGTGCACCTGCGCCAGGCGCGGGCTGGTGGCCAGGGGCTTCAAGAAATCCACGCCCTGGGCGGCGGCCAGCCATTCGATGGCCAGGATGGTGGCCGTGTTGTCGGCCATCTCCGCCAGGCGGCGACCGGCGAAGGTGGCCATGCTCACATGGTCTTCCTGGTTGGCGCTGGTGGGCAGGCTGTCCACGCTGGCCGGGTGGGCCAGTGACTTGTTCTCCGAAGCCAGCGCCGCGGCGGTGACGTGGGCGATCATGAAGCCGGAATTCAGGCCCGGGTTGTCCACCAGAAAAGGCGGCAGGCCCGAAAGCGAGCTGTCGATCAGCAGCGCGATGCGGCGCTCGGCAATCGCGCCGATCTCGGCGATCGCCAGGGCCAGCGTGTCGGCGGCGAAAGCCACCGGTTCGGCGTGGAAGTTGCCGCCCGAGAGCACGTCACCGGTGTCGGTGAACACCAGCGGGTTGTCGGTCACGGCGTTGGCTTCGATCAACAGCGTGCGTGCAGCGTTCACGATGAGATCGCGGCAGGCGCCCATGACCTGCGGTTGACAGCGCAGGCTGTAGGGGTCCTGCACACGTTCGTCGTTGTCCAGGTGCGAGCGGCGGATGACGCTGCCTTCGAGCAGGGCGCGGGTCACGGCGGCCAAGGCCACCTGGCCCGGCTGGCCACGCGCCGCGTGGATGCGCGGATCGAACGGTGCGTCGCTGCCCTTGGCGGCGTCCACGCTCAGGGCGCCGGTGATGGCGCCCGCTTCGAGCAGGCGTTCGGCCATGAACAGGCCATGCAGGGCCAGCGCCGTCGACACCTGGGTGCCGTTGATCAGCGCCAGACCCTCTTTGGCCGCCAGCGCGAGCGGCTCGATCTGCGCGGCGGCCAGGGCGTGGTGGGCGGGCATCACGATGCCGTTCACGCGCACATCCCCTTCGCCCATCAGCGCCAGGGTCATGTGCGACAGCGGGGCCAGATCGCCCGATGCGCCCACCGAGCCCTTGATCGGAATCAGCGGCGTGATGCCGGCGTTGAGCAGGGCCATGAGGGTGTGCACCACCACCGGTCGAACACCGGAATACCCTCGCGCCAGGCTCACGGCCTTCATCACCATGACCAGCCGCACGGTGGCGTCGCTCATGGGTTCGCCCGTGCCCACGGAGTGGGACAGGATGAGATTGCGTTGCAGCAGTTCCAGCTGTGCGTCGGGGATGCGCGTCTTCGCCAGTTTGCCGAAACCGGTGTTGATGCCGTAGGCGGCATCGCCTTTTTCAACAATGCGCTGGATCGTGGCAGCGGCGGTTTCCATCACCGCCTGCGCGGCGCCGGGCAAGGCCAGGGGCAGCGGGCTTTGCCAGATGGCACGCAGCTCGGCCAGCGTCATCTGGCCGGGGTTGAGGACCAATGTTGTGCTCATGAGGGCAACTCTTCTTCAGGCGATCATGGGCAGCTTCAACCCCTGCTTCCTGGCGGTTTCGATCGCCAGTTCGTATCCCGCATCGGCATGGCGCATCACGCCCGAGCCGCAATCGTTGACCAGCACGCGCGCCAGGCGTTCAGCGGCAGCATCCGTCCCGTCGGCCACGATGACCATGCCCGAATGTTGCGAGTAGCCCATGCCGACGCCGCCCCCGTGGTGCAGGCTGACCCAGCTCGCACCGCCGGCGGTGTTGAGCAGGGCGTTGAGCAGCGGCCAGTCGGAGACCGCGTCGGTGCCGTCTTTCATGGCCTCGGTCTCGCGGTTCGGGCTGGCGACCGAACCGGTGTCCAGGTGGTCGCGGCCGATCACGATCGGGGCCTTGAGCTCACCGTTCTTCACCATCTCGTTGAAGGCCAGGCCGGCGAGGTGGCGCTCGCCCAGGCCCAGCCAGCAGATGCGGGCCGGCAGACCCTGGAAGGCGATGCGCTCGCGCGCCATGTCCAGCCAGCGGTGCGTGTGGTGGTTGTTCGGGAAGAGCTCTTTGATCTTGGTGTCGGTCTTGTAGATGTCTTCCGGGTCACCCGAAAGCGCGACCCAGCGGAACGGGCCCTTGCCTTCGCAGAACATGGGACGGATGTAGGCGGGCACGAAGCCGGGGAAGTCGAAGGCGTTCTTCACGCCCTGGTCGAACGCCACCTGGCGGATGTTGTTGCCGTAGTCCACTGTGGGGATGCCCATGCTCTGGAAATCGAGCATGGCCTGCACGTGCACCGCACAGCCTTGCGCGGCTTCTTCTGTCAGGCGTTTGTGTTGCGCCGGGTCCTTCTGAGCGGCCTTCCATTGCGCCACGCTCCAGCCCACCGGCAGGTAGCCGTTGATGAGGTCGTGTGCCGAGGTCTGGTCGGTCACCAGGTCGGGCTTGATGGCGCCGGCTTTCGCGCGCTTCACCAGCTCGGGCAGGATCTCGGCGGCGTTGCCCAGCAGGGCGATGGAGACAGCTTCTTTCTTCGCCGTGTGCTCTTTGATGAGTTCGAGCGCGTGGTCGATGTCGCGCGCCTGTTTGTCCACGTAGCGGGTGCGCAGGCGGAAGTCGATGCTGCTTTGCTGGCACTCGATGTTGAGCGAGCAGGCGCCGGCCAGCGTGGCGGCCAGCGGCTGCGCGCCGCCCATGCCGCCGAGACCGGCGGTGAGGATCCATTTGCCCGAGAGATCGTTGTTGTAGTGCTGCTTGCCAGCTTCGACGAAGGTTTCGAAAGTGCCCTGCACGATGCCCTGGCTGCCGATGTAGATCCAGCTGCCGGCCGTCATCTGGCCGTACATGAACAGGCCCTTGCGGTCGAGTTCGTTGAAGTGTTCCCAGTTGGCCCATTTGGGCACCAGGTTGCTGTTGGCGATCAGCACGCGCGGTGCGTTCGAGTGGGTCTTGAACACGCCGACCGGCTTGCCCGACTGCACCAGCAGGGTCTCGTCGTCGTTCAGGTCTTTCAGAGAGGCCAGGATCTGGTCGAAGCAGGCCCAGTCGCGCGCGGCGCGGCCGATGCCGCCGTAGACCACCAGGTGCTGCGGGTTCTCGGCCACCTCGGGGTCGAGGTTGTTCTGGACCATGCGGTAGGCGGCTTCGGCGATCCAGTTTTTGCAGGTCAGCGTGTTGCCGCGCGGCGCACGAATGAAACGCGTCGGATCAAAACGGGGGTCGTTGTTGGATGTCATGAAGGACTCCTTGATGGGTGTGAGTTGGGGGAGCTCAGTGCAGGCCGAGGTAGGCCGCTGTGAGCTGGGGGTCGTTGCGGGCGGCTTCGGCGCTTCCTTGCCAGACCGTGCTGCCGGATTCGAGGACGCAGACGTCGTCGGCGATCTTCAGCACGCGCTCGGTGTTTTGCTCCACGAGCAGCACCGTCATGCCGTCGCTGCGCAGCTGGATGAGCGCCTGGTAGCACAGATCGATGATCTTGGGCATGAGTCCCAGCGACAACTCGTCGATCATGATGAGGCGCGGGCGCGTCATCAGGGCGCGACCGATGGCCAGCATCTGTTGCTCGCCGCCGGAAAGGTTGCCGGCCAGGGAGTTCAGCCGCTCGCCCAGGCGCGGGAACAAGGCCAGCACGCGGTCGCGGTCCTGGGTGAATACCTGTGCGGGCTGCACCATGCCGCCCACGCGCAGGTTGTCTTCCACGGTGAGGTCCTTGAACAGGCGCCGGCCCTCGGGCGAGATGGCGATGCCTTTGCGCACGCGCTCGGTGGGCCCCGCGTTGGAAATGTCTTCACCATCGAGCCGGATGCTGCCGCCCTGGCGCTGCACGTGTCCGGCGATGCACATCAAAGTGGACGACTTGCCGGCACCGTTGGCGCCCAGCAGACCGGTGATGGTGCCCGGGCGCAGCGACAGGGAGAGTTCGTGGACGGCCTGAAACGCGCCGTAGCCGCAGGAAATCGACGTGAGTTCAAGCATGGTGGGTCTCCGTGGAGGTCTCGCCTTCGGCTGCGGCAGCACCCAGGGCGTCGCCACCCAGGTAAGCCGCACGCACCACCGGGTCGGCCATCACGGTGCGCGGATCGCCGTCGCCGATCTTGCGGCCGTTGTCCAGCACCACCAGGCGCTGGCAGATGCGCATGACTTCGCCCAGGTTGTGTTCGATCAGCACGATGGTCAGGCCTTGCTGGTTGATCTCGGCAATCGTGGTCGCCAAAGCACGGGCTTCTTGCGAGTTGAGGCCCGCCAGGGGTTCGTCAAGCAGCAGCAGGCGCGGCTTGAGCGCCAGGGCGCGCGCCAGCTCCAGGCGCTTGAGCACACCCAAAGGCTGGATGCCCGGGCTCTGTGATGCCATGCTGGCGATACCGACACGCGCCAGCTCGACTTGCGCAATGCCCAGCTCGCGCTCGGTAGAAACGTTCAGCAGAGCGCGAAGAGGACTCTTGGTCTTGTCGCTGGCCGCGGCCAGGGCGACGTTGTCGGCGATGCTGATGTCGCGCAGCGGCTTGACCAGCTGCTGCGACAGGGACATGCCGCGCTGGATGCGCTTGTGGATGGGCAGCCCATTGAGGGATTCACCGTCTAGCGAGACGCTGCCCTCGGTGGGCTGCACCACGCCGATGATGGCGCGCATCATGGTGGTCTTGCCCGCGCCATTGGGACCGATCAGGCCCAGCAGGTCGCCCTCATGCACCTCGAACGACACGCTGTCCACGGCGGTCAATCCGCCGAAGCGCACGGTCACGCCGTCCACTTTCAGCAAAGCTCTGCCGGAAGCTGGAGACTTGCTCATGGCTGGCCTCCCTGAGCAGGCGCTTTTGCGGGGAACAGGCGCTTGGCCAAGCCGGTCATGCCGCCGGGCGAGAAGCGCATCATCAGGAACAGCAGTCCACCGTAAACCAGCAACTTGTAGTCACCGATGACCTGGAACCAGGCCGGCAACACCGACAGCAGGGCCGCCGCGATGATCACGCCCGGCACCGAACCGATGCCACCGAACACCACCATGGACAACACGGTGATGGACTCCACGAAACCGAAGCTATCGGCACCGATGAAGTTCAGGTGGTAGGCGTAGAACGCACCCGAGAGGCCGGCCAGCGAGGTGCCCATGGCAAAGGCGGCCAGCTTGTAGCGCGGCACATCCACGCCCAGAACGCGCATGGTGTCTTCGTCTTCAGCGATGCCGTTGAAAACCCGACCCATCCAGCATCGCTTGATGTACACACTCAGCGCGGCGACGGCGGCACAGACCACCAGGGCCAGTGTCATGAAGCCCACGCGGCCGAGGCCGTGGTCGGGGATGGACGAGATGCCCAGTTCGCCGCCCAATGCGTCCTGCTGACGCACGATGCCAACGAACAGGAATCCCACCCCCATGGTGGTGATGGCCAGGAAGTCGGCTCGTACCCGCAGCGACGCCAGCCCGACGATCACGCCCAGCAGGCCGGCGAGGATCATTGAAATGGGCAGGGTGGCCAGGAACGGCCAGCCGGCCTGGCCGAGCATCGCAGCGGCGTAGGCACCGACACCCTGAAAAGTGGCGTGGCCCAGGCTGATCTGGCCGCAGAAACCGGTGATCAGATTGAGTGACAGTGCAAACGTCACGGCGATCGCCATGGTGGTCAGCAAAGATATTTCGTAGTTCATGGTGTGTGTTTCCTCTTCAGCGGCGGGCAAAAAGGCCCTGAGGGCGCACCATCAAAACAGCGATCAGGAAAGCGAACGCGATGGCGTTGCGGTCCAACAAATCACCCAGGTAGATCGTGCCGAATGCCTCGATGACACCCAGCAGCAAGGCGGCGGCCAATGTGCCGGGTACCGAGCCAAGCCCACCCAGCACGATGATCGCCAGCGCCTTGTAGGACGGCACGCTGCCCATGGTCGGCTCGACCAGGTTGTTGAGCAAAGCCACCCACACGCCAGCGAAGCCCGCCAGCGCCGAGCCCACGAAGAAGTTGATGTCGCGCACCTTGCGCAGTGAGATGCCAAAGGATTCCGCCATCTGCGGGTCCGACACCGTTGCCTGGCAGGCAATGCCCACGCGGGTCTTCGCTTGCAGCCAGGCGAGCGTGCCGATGATGGCCGCCGTGCTGAGCATCACCAGCAGCTCGGCCAGCTTGAACTGCAGGCCGCCACCGATGGCGATCTGCTGTTGCAGCGCCGGGTTGGTGAACGACATGCCCTGCGCGCCAAAGATGATGCGGAACGCTTCTTCCGAGGCAATGAACAGCCCGATGGAAGCGATGAGCGCCACATACGGCGGCTGGCTCAGCAGCGGCTGGTAGGCCAGCCGGAACATGACCACGCCACCGAAACCCGCGACCAGGGCGGCGCACAGGAAACCCAGGGCGAGGCTGCCGCTGGCGTTGCACACCAGCACGCCGACATAGCCACCGAGCGTGAACAGCGCCGCGTGCGCCACATGGAGTATGCGCAGCAGGCCATAGACCAGGGTCAGCCCCAGCGCCACGAGGGCGTAGATGCTGCCCTGGATCAGGCCCTGCGCGACGAGTTCGATCGCGAGCATGGTCTGATTCCTGGCTTACTTGGCTTTGGTGGGCGGGGCCAGCAGCACGGGGTCGGAGATGACCGAGTGGCGGCGGAAGGCCTTGTCCTTGACGATCTGCACCTGGATGTCCTTCCTCACTTCATGCAGGTCGTTGAAAGCAAACTTGCCAATGGGCATGTCGTAGCTGCCTGACGCGATCGCATCACGCAGGGCCGCGCCGCCTTTGCCGCCGGTCTTCCTCAGGCCTTCAATGGCCACCGCAGTGGCTGTGAAGGACGAAGCAGCGACCATGTCGGCACCCGAGTTCGTGGCCTTGCGGTAGTCGGCCAGGAAGGCCTTGGTCGCCGGCGCGTCGGAGTCGCGGTCCAGCGAGGTGGTCACGAACGTGCCTTCGGACGCTGGTCCAGCGATTTCGATGAACTTGTCGGAGTCGTAACCTTCCTGCCCGATGATTTGCGCGGTCACCCCGGCGGCACGCAGCTGGCTCACCAGCGGCCCGGCGGTGAAGAAATAGCCAGAGGCATAGATCACTTCCGGGTTGTCGGACTTCACCTTGCTCACCAGCGCGCCAAATTGCCGATCGGCAATGCCGTATTCGTATTCATTGACGATATTGATGCCCAGCTTGGGCGCCGCTTCCTTGAAGCCGGCAGCCAGGGCCTGGCCAAAATCGTTCTTCAGCGTCACCAGCACCACGTTTTTCTTGCCCAGGTTCTGCACCAGCTTGGCGCCGCCACGGCCCTGGACCTCGCCCATGGCCGAGACGCGGAACATGTAATCGCCGGCCAGCGTGATGTCGGGGTGGATGGCGTAGGCCACCACATAGGGCACCTGGGCACGCTGGAAGATCGAAGCAGCAGCGCGCGTGGATCCTGAGTACGAGCCGGACACGGCTGCCACCACCTGGTCTTTTTCGACCATCTTGGTGGCCGAGGGCACGGCTTCCTTCGGGGTGGCCTGGTCGTCATAGACCACCAGTTCGATCTTCTGACCCGCCACACCGCCCTTGGCGTTGGCCTGTTCGACGGCCAGCTTGGCACCCTCCAGAGCCGACTTGCCGTCTGCGGCCGCAAATCCCGTCAGTGGTACGTTGAAGCCCAGTTTGATCTGAGCCCAGGCGGGCGATGCGGCAAATGCCATGGTCGCAGCAGCGACTGCCAGCAGTGGAAATCGGGTGGTGCGGAATGTCATGATCGGGTCCTTTCAGTGACGGGCGTTGGGTCAGGGTTGACGAGGTTTGACAGGAGAATGCACGATATATACATATACATTTAAGATAGAGAATTAATCTTGTTGTATATACATCTTCGTGAAGCAAAATGTAGTGAGCGCTGAAACCCGTGTCAATGGTGTTTCCGGCAGACATGGGAAAACCCCTACAAAATGACCAAAGACAAGGTGACGACCAAACGCCAACCCGCCTTTCAAGCCATCAAGACCCACGTCCTGAGCAAGATCCACGACGGTGTGTGGAAAGAAGGGGAAGCCATTCCGGGCGAAGAAGCCTTGGCGCGCGAATTCGGCGTTTCGCGCATGACAGTGAATCGGGCGATACGCGAACTGTCGGACGAGCAGATCGTCGAGCGGATCCAGGGGTCGGGCACTTTCGTGGCTCAACAGAAGTACCAGTCCACCCTGGTGGAGATCCGCAACATCGCCGACGAGATCGCCGCGCGCGGACACAAGCATCGCAGCGAATTGCACCGTCTGGAGCGTTTGAAGGCCGGGGAAACGCTGGGTCGCCGCATGGGGTTGCAGTCCGATCAGGTGCTGTTCCATTCGGTGGTGGTGCACTTTGAAAATGAACTGCCGATCCAGGTCGAAGACCGACATGTCAACCCCAAGGTGGCCCCCGACTACCTTGCACAGGACTTCAGCAGCCTTACGCCCAACGCCTACCTGATGCGCGTGGCGCCGTTGCAGGGCGTGCATTTTGAGATTGAGGCGTGCCTGCCTCCATCGCACATCCGGGAGATGCTGCACATGCCTGCCTCAGAGCCCTGTCTGGTGCTGCACAGGCAAACCCAGTCGATGGGGCAGGTGGCCTCCGTAGCTGTGATGTGGCACCCGGCCTCACGCTACCGCTTCACTGGCCACTTCTGAAGCGAGGACCTGGCTGGGACCATCAGCCTCGACCATGTTGAAGACCAGCTTCAGGCGCGCGGCCGGCACACCAAGCCACCTCAGCTCGATCAGGGTGGCAATCGTGTCCTGCTGTTGTTTGAGCGCCGGCACCGTGGGCACCACAAAAGCATCGAAGTCCTCATGGCTGCAGCGGTAGCGCTGTACCTGGCCCATCAGCTCTTCCACGTTGCTTGCGCCGATGTCCACCACCACGCTGGAGACGGTCTGCAGGTACTCCTGCAGTTCCCCGAACTGGCGACCTCGCAGGGCCTGACCCTGACCCTCGTCGGCGTTCAGGCTTTCGATGGTGATGAGTTCTGCGCCCGGGATGCGGGGCAGCAGCAGATGGCGGGCGACCGTGGACTTGCCCACGTTGCCGGAGAAGTTGATGACGGCGATCTTCATGGGAGGTCCTTTTCAATGTGCCTGGCACGGAAGAGGGGGTTGGTGTTCCAGGTGCTGGCGAACGCTTCGGCGATGTCCTTGCCGCTGGGCAGACCAGTCGCGGAAGCCGTTGCCACAGCGCAGGGTGCAGGCGCGGCATCCGGTACGGGAATCAAGGGTTCAGCAACGACTACCGAACCCGAAGGCGGGCCCGAAGCCAGCCGCCGAATCTCACGCTGGACCGTGCTCTTACTGACCTTCACTCCGGCTTCGACCAGAGCTTCGCGAATCGCTTCGAAGGTGTAGCCCTGTGCACGCAGCTGCCGGATATCGGTCGCGTAGCCACGGGCACGGCGCGTGCTTCGACCCGGTGGATCCTTCGGTGCCAGCTTCATGACGGTTTTCTGGTTCGGTGGTGGTTCACTCTCGACCCGATCCGGGTTCGCTGCTGTAGCGGATCTGGTCCGGTCTCGGGTGGGTTGTCCCGGTGCCGGGTCAACGCTGGAGAAATCGTTTCTGGATCCTGGGAACTGAGGCCCATCTTCAGGGCGAAACAGGGCTGTTCAGCTGCTGGATTCAGGGCGAAATCCAGCAGGTCCTAGTGCTCGAAACAGACCCAGACTGCCTCCATGGGTGAGTGCAGAGATAGGCGCGGTGGCGCCAGTTGTCCGACACGCTCACCCAGGGGTGATCACGTGTCTGGAGGCCGACCATGCAATCCAACCCGCGCGAGCGCATCAGCATCGATCTGCAGGGCCTGAAAGAGGCTTTGATGGAGCGATCCCAGGCCCTGGGCGTGTCGCCCTCAGAACTGCTGAGGAAGGCTCTGGTGCAGGCGCTGGACACGCCCGCGGTGCGGGGACGGGCGGCGGCAGTCAGGCCGTCCATGAAGAGGCCAAGCGACCGGACACGACTGTGCCTGCGTATGGGGCAGGAGGAGGCCACAGCCACGCTGGCAGCGGCCAAGCGGGCCGGGATGAATCCTGGCGACTACGTGGCCGGTCTGGTGGCGGGCGTTCCCGTGCTGATGAACGGGGGAGGGCGGTCAGACTACATCGCGGCGCTCACCACCTCGAATGCCCACGTCGCCAACCTCAGTCGCAACATCTACGCCCTCACGCGCTTTCTGACCCAGGCCAACGTGGAGCAAGCGCGGGTCTACCGCGACATGCTCGACACGTTGAACGGTGACGTTCGTCGGCACCTGATGCTCGCGTCAAGTGTGCTGGCCGAATTGGGGGGACCGGGAAGAGCAACGTGGCACAGTGAATCCCGGCGGAGGTAGTGCGTATTCGTCTGGTATCTACCCACCAGGGCCGGTGGTCATCACAACGTCAACTACCGGTTTGCAGCGATTGCCGTCGGTCGCAGCCGGGCGCTGGGTTCACGGTGCCCCGCACGAAGCTGTCATAGGCTTGCCCGGAAGTGCGGCAGCATGTAGGACTGGTATCGAGGGGGCTGCAGACGTACTTCGAGCCGCACCAAGAGCGCCCGCTTCTGTCCGTTGCTAACGACTAGCCTTGCAGCTGGGGAAGAGGCTGGCCATCAAGACGGGATCGCCAACCGCTTACCCTCAACTTCTACCGGTACGACTCATACGCATCTAGAGGCGGCACGTCGTCCCACCAGCCTGGAGGCTCGAGATTCGCAGCATTGCTGGTTGCGAAACCTACGTTCGGGCGACGGTCCGCTTGCCTACGTCGATTAGTTGCCGCTACACCCTGGATTAACTTTGCCTGGCACGATTCGCTGCAGAAGCCGCAAGTGCTACAGATCAACTTGCCGCAAACAACACACGTGCGATCCCTTCCGATGACAAGTGGCGAGCGCCCGCACTTCCCCTTCACAAACTGCGGTTCGCCTTCGTCGTTAACCAACACGGTCCCGGACTCGTCGGTCTGGTAGATCGTTCCTCCGCAGTAGGCGACAAGAGTCGTCCATCTGGCCTGTGTCGCTTCCCTCCCCTGAAGGATGCCGAGCCCACCAAATCGAAAGCTACTGAATCGAGCAAGGCTTGTTTTCTTGCGCCCCAGCCATAGTGCAGTTAGCGTATCGACAAGCGCTCGGACCATGCCCAAGGGGTCGATGGCCCCAAGGGGGTACGCCAATTCAGGGGTCCATCCTGAGCCCCGGCGCATGTCTGGTGAGACTGCACTATGACGGGGAATATCTGGGAAGAGCATCGGCAAATATCCTTGCGGCGAATACCCCGGATCGTCTTCCTTGAGTCGCTCAAGAAAGTCCGAAAGGACGGTGAGGAAGATTGCCGGCAGCACAGGCGGGCAGCCCCCAGTCACCTGCAGCCTTTGGTAAAGCTCTAACTGCTGGGGCGAAAGCTTCGATGCGATGGCCCTGGGTAGCGGCACACCGGCAACGCACAGACCAGGGATGGCGCTCAGCTTTTCCGCGTCGTCAAGCACATGCTGCCATTCGCCATCTTCCGGCCAGTCGCAATCACTCTTGAACTGCCCGACGTGTTCTACGAACGCCCGGTAGAAAGTCTCTGGATACCCGAACACCCAATTGGGAATCGTTCGTTCAGAGCCGCGAATCACTTCAAGATGGGCAGAGGTAAATGTCGACGAGAGACGATCTATTTGTTCACGGCTCGTCTCACCGAGGAAGACCAAGTCGTCCACTTCGAATTTGGAAGCAGTTTTGCGCGGATCGCGGAGGAACTCCAGTTGGAGGTACGGGGAGAGGATTCCGGCAATCCTCACGTTGCGGCCACTACGATCTAGCTTGAACCTTGGCACCGTGTGTTCAACATAGAAGTCCTTCCCGTTCATGGGACGACGTGCGTTCTTGACGTCAACGGCGATGGTCCCATCCAAAAGCAGGTCGTGCGTCTTCCATTCGTCCGTACCACCCTCTAGCTGACGTATCGCAACATCCTCCACGGACGATCCGATTCGCTCGTAGAAGTGCTTGACAGCTTTTTCAGCCGCTCTGGCCGAAAGCATTTTGGCCTGCGAAGCATCGGCGTTGGTAGGGGCCCAAAGCGCTGCTATCCGTTCGTCCCGCTCGTCCAGATTCAGGTAGGCTTCTTTGAAATCCAAGTTCGTGCGGACGGCCCCCAACGGTTGGAAGAGGCCGGCGAGTGCCGTTCTGAAGCCAGCATAGTGTTGCTGACAAACTGACCGTTTCACGTCGTCCGGCGCGACTCTGTAGAGATCGCCGTCCGGAGTCATTGCGGCGAATTGTCGCCAGAAACTGTGCAAAAGCGTCGAGGATTTACTCTCCAGGACTGCAACTGCGGCAGTCACCTCATTCTCGCAGGGTGGCAACTTCTTTCGGTGCAGCGCAATTAGGACGGTGTCTTCTGCGGTCAGCTGCGATGACTTGATAGCAGCGACGAGGTGATCGTCCGACACTTCCGAGAGTACCTGAACGGACTTGGCCTCGAACTCCTGGTTTCGGCCCGAAACGCGTTCAAAGATAACCTGAGTCCCGCTAGTCAGTGACTCCAACGGCGACAGGGCCTCGGATCGGTGGAAGTAGACATCGCCCTCAGGGGCGGAGACGAAGCCGTAGTTGTTGGCATGCCCCGTCTTGCGATTCATGCCACCGAACCACTTGATCTCGCCTACCAGCTGCCGTTCCTGGGGACGCGGCGATGTCATCCGAACCCAAGCCAAGAGCCATCTGTCTCCTTCCCAATTTAAGGGGTTTGAAATGCTTCCCTCCTCGAAGCCAACCCGAATTCGGCCGGGTTTGCCGAGGTGCCCACAACCCTCCAACTCGAGCCAGAATTCATCAGTCAGGACCTCGTCGACCAGCTGCTCGATGCGGTCGACGCCAACGTACTTTCGCAGCGTCAAGTTTCCGCAGTCGTTTAATTCAAAGTGGGCGACATAGCCTCTCCAGCACGCCGAGGTGACGATGCTAGATTTCCTCGGCCGGGTGGAGAACTGATACTCAGTGTGCTGGCCGAGTCCCCCTTTGCAGATTCGCAATAGTTCCAAGTCCTCGAAGTTGATGGCCTTGTGCAAACTGACAATTACGTCCGGGCACTGATGGAAACTCATTGATGCTCACTTGTACTGCAGGGTGGTTTCGATTCGCACAGCTGGATAGCTAGATGCCCTTCGTGGTCGAGACCGCTAGGCTATTGTGCTCGTTCAGCCAAGTGAAAACTCAGGGGTACGCGTAGGTATCGTGGCCATTGAGCTTGGCCGAGTGGATCAGGCTCATGCCCGCAGCAGCGCGCTTGCCGGTGCGCGGGCTTCTTGCGAACTGCCAGTTGGAGAGTCCGATCGCAACCGGCCGGATCTGGTTTTCCACACAATTGTTGTCCGCAGGCAAGGGGCCATCGTCGATGTAGCGCACCCACGCTGCCCACCGGTTCAGGCTGAAATAGATCGCCTTCGCCGTCGCCGACCCTGGCGGCACCTTCTGGAGGTGCAGCGGTCGGTCGTCTCGCTGGATGACGAATGACGGGTTCTGGCGGCGGCTGTGATTGGTTCCAAAAAACCTGACCGGCCGCAGTCAGCCTTCAGCAGTCGGTTGCCTAGACACATCGCCGGTTCTTTCGCCGCAACGAGATGGGCGAGAGGCATGAGGACCGTGCCAGTGCATCGAATCGCGAGATTTCTTGCCATGGGTCGATAGCATCGACCCGGCTTCGACGAAATTTCGTTTCATGCAGCGCGCTTTGTCGGCTTTCGTTTGGCAGGGGCATTGACACCTGTGCGCAGTCGCTCCAGGTAGTTCGCCCATTCATCCATCATCTTGCGACGCTGCTCCATGAATTCGGCGCGGTCGTAGGCTGCTCCCAGCGGTCCTGACTTGCCGTGGGCGAGCTGTGCTTCGATGACGTCAGGGTGCATGTTCAGCTTCTCGACCATGATGGTCCTGGCCATGGCGCGAAACCCGTGTGGCGTCATGTCGTCGTTGCTGTAGCCCATGCGCCTAAGCGCCACTCGCAGGGTGTTTTCGCTCAAGGGGCGTTGCGCGCTCACCATGCTCGGGAACACGTAGGGTGAGTGACCGGTGAGGGGGAACAACTCGCGCAGCAGTGCCACGGCCTGAGGGGGCAGGGGAACCAGGTGCGGGCGGCCATTGAGCTTGCCATAGACCGTGCGCTTCATCTTGACCGCCGGGATGGTCCAGACGCGACCGTCGAGATCCAGCTCGTTCCATTGCATGGCCTGCATGTTGCCAGGGCGCTGGAAGAGCAGCGCGGACAGGAGCAGTGCGGCACGTGTGACTGGCTGGCCGGAATAGTCATGGATGGCCCGCATCAGTTCGCCGGCCTGCGCGGGCTCCAGGATGGCGGCCATGTGCTTGATGTTCAGCGGCTGCAGCGCGCCGTGAAGGTCGGGCGCGGGGTTGCGCTCGCAGCGGCCGGTGGCCACCCCATAGCGGAACACCTGGCCAGCCGTCTGCCGCAGTGTGTGAGCGGTTTCCCGGGCTCCCCGCTTCTCGATCTTGCGCAGCGTGTTGAGCAGCATGGGGGCCGTGATCTCGGGAAGGGGAACAGGACCGATCCAGGGGAACAAGTCCTTCTCCATCCGTTCAAGCCAGCGTTCCCCGTACTGCTTGCTCCAACCGCTGGCTTTTGTGGCGTGTAACTCGCGGGCGACTTCTTCGAAGCTGTTGGCTTCCGCAAGCTGGAGTTCAAGCCGCTCGATCTGCCGGCGTTTGGACGGGTCCGAGCCCGCTTGCAGGGTGCGGCGGGCGAGATCGCGCTCGCTGCGGGCTTGCTTCAGGGAAACCGCTGGGTAGCTGCCGAGCGCTAGGCGCTTTTCTTTGGTGGCAAAGCGGTATTTCCAGAACCAGCGTTTGAATCCGGTCGGTGATATCTCCAGGTACAGGCCACCGGCATCGGTCAGCCGGGCACGCGCTTTGCCAGGCGGGCACACCGCGGATTTGCAGGCGATATCGGTCAACATGGGGGAACGACCTCGGTTGAGTGGCCCAAAATCGGGCCTCGTTCCCCCAATTGTTCCCCGTTTTGGGTGAGCTGCAACGGGTCTGTCCGCAATCTTGCGGGACGTCAATTTCAATAAACTGTATTGAAATCAAAGTCTTGCGAGACAATCTGGGACTTCCTGGGACCTCTTGAAACTTATCAATGGTCTACCCGGAGGGACTCGAACCCCCGACCTGCTGCTTAGAAGGCAGCTGCTCTATCCAGTTGAGCTACGGGTAGACAGGGTGATCCTGGTACGAAAAAGGCCCACAGAGTGGGCCTTTTTGTTTTTCAAAGATGGTCGGAGCGGCGGGATTCGAACTCGCGACCCTCTGCTCCCAAAGCAGATGCGCTACCAGGCTGCGCTACGCTCCGACTAGAGTGTGATTGTACCCGGTGAATGCACGTCATCCGGCGGTCAGCGGTCGAATATCGGGTTCCGGGGCGTGCGAAAGATGAACGCGGCGGATTCACCTGTACCTTCTGCAGGCAGTGTTCGGCAGGCCATGCACGCCCGTAGAATGGTTTCATTCCATCACACCCGTGCTTTGTTCATGTTTGAACGTCTGCGAAATGCACTCTTGCGTCCCCCACCTCCTGCTGGTGGTGTGGATCCGGTGGTCCATTGGGCCACCGGACAATTCCTGCACCACCAGACGTCAGGGCCGCACCAGTTCACGCTGTCGGGTCGGCTGCACGATCGGGTGTTTCAGGCGGAATGCCACCCTTCGACACGCCCATACATCGAAGGGCTGGAGCTGCGCGCCCGTGTCGACCTGGGGCTGCCCCCAGCTGGCCATGTGATCGTGATGTCGCAAGCGGTCAAGGTCTCACTGGAAGCGCAGGCAGACCGCATTTACCTCGATGCCGTGGATTCGGTGAAGACCACGACCAAGGAGTTGCCGGAAGAAGTTCGATGGTTGTCCATGTACCGTCCTGTCCAGTGGCCAGGCGTGGACGCGCGGTTCTGGCACAACTACAGCGTGCTCACGGACTCGGTCGACCTGGCGCGCCGCTGGCTGGACGAGGATGCGCTGGAGTACCTGATGGCGGGCAACGGCAGCGCAGCCACACAGGTGCCGATCCTGGTCATGCTCCGACGCGGCCGGTGCTACCTGCGTCTGCAGGTCAACCCGCATGCGCAGGGCGCAGACGCCCTGCTGGCGCTGGAACTGCTGGACCACCTGTGCGAGGTGGCCCTGCAACTGGCCACCCGTTCCGGGGCCCTTGACGATTCCCTCAGCAACCCCGGGTGATGGGCATCTCCACGTCGCCTTTGAGAGCGACATGCTTGGCCAGTTCGAGCTTGGCGATCGACTGGCGGTGCACCTCATCGGGTCCGTCGGCCAGCCGCAGCGTGCGCTGGTTGGCGTAACTGTAGGCCAGCGGAAAATCATCGCTCACGCCGCCGCCGCCGTGGGCCTGGATGGCCATGTCGATGATGTCGCAGGCCATGTTGGGTGCCACCACCTTGATCATCGCGATCTCGGCTTTGGCCACCTTGTTGCCCACGGTGTCCATCATGTAGGCGGCCTTCAGTGTCAGCAGGCGCGCCATCTCGATGCGGCAACGTGCATCGGCAATGCGCTCGTGCCAGACCGACTGGGCCGATACCGGTTTGCCGAAGGCGACGCGGCTGTTGAGCCGCCTGCACATGAGTTCGAGTGCGCGTTCGGCGGCGCCGATGCTGCGCATGCAATGGTGGATGCGGCCCGGGCCCAGGCGGCCTTGTGCAATTTCAAAGCCACGGCCTTCGCCCAGCAGTAGGTTGCCGACCGGCACACGCACATTCTTCAGTCGTACCTCCATGTGACCATGGGGCGCGTCGTCGTAGCCGAACACCGAGAGCGGGCGCACCACGTCGATGCCTGGCGCGTTCGAGGGCACCACGATCATGGACTGCTGCGAATGACGCGGCGCATCGGGGTTGGTCTTGCCCATCACGATGTAGACCGCACAACGCGGGTCACCCGCACCGGATGACCACCACTTCAGGCCGTTGATGACGTATTCATCGCCGTCGCGTTCAATGCTGCACTGGATGTTGGTGGCGTCGGACGAGGCAACGGCGGGCTCGGTCATCAGAAAGGCCGAGCGGATCTCACCCCTGAGCAGGGGTTCGAGCCATTGGTCCTTCAAGGCTTCGCTGGCGTAGCGCTCCAGCGTCTCCATGTTGCCGGTGTCGGGCGCCGAGCAGTTGAACACCTCGGCGGCGAAAGGCACCCGGCCCATGATCTCGCACAGCGGTGCGTATTCCAGGTTCGACAGGCCTTCGGGCGCGCGCGCGCTGCTCGGCAGGAACAGGTTCCACAGGCCGGCCGCACGTGCCTTGGGCTTCAGTTCTTCGACCAGGGTGGTGGGGATCCAGGCGTTGCCCTGCGCACGGTTGGCGGCGATTTCAGAGAAGAAGCGCGCTTCGTTCGGGTAGATGTGTTCGTCCATGAACGCCAGCAGGCGTTCGCGCATGTCCTTGACCTTGTCCGTGTAATCGAAGTTCATGGGGTGTTCCTTGATGGCGTTGGTGTGAACGGCGTGTGTGGAGGAAGACAGGCTCAGGCCTGCTGGGCAAAGCGCCAGGCCATCTCGGCCAAGGGGCGCGCGCCCGCGGCCGAGGTCACGGCCTGGGCGCTGGAAGCCGTGCCGGCCTCCACGCGTTTGGCAATGCCCTGCAGGATGGCGGCCAGGCGGAACAGGTTGTAGGCCAGGTAGAAGTTCCAGTCGGCCCGCAGCGGGCGATGTACTCGGCTTCCGTGGGAATGCCCAGGGCTTGGACGTCCAGGCCACCGATGCCGCGGAAGGCGCCGGGCGGGATGTGCCAGGCCATGCAGTGGTAGCTGAAGTCGGCCAGCGGGTGGCCCAGGGTCGAGAGCTCCCAGTCCAGGATGGCGAGCACGCGCGGCTCTGTGGGGTGGAACATCAGGTTGTCCAGCCGGTAGTCGCCGTGCACGATGGACGTCAGCGACTCGTCGCGCGCCATGGCCGGTATGTGCTGCGGCAGCCAGTCCATCAGCCGATCCATGTCCGGGATCGGCTGGGTGATGGAAGCGATGTACTGCTTGCTCCAGCGGCCGATCTGGCGTTCGAAATAGTTGCCCGGCTTTCCGTAGTCGGCCAGCCCCACCGTGGCAGGTCGCACGTTGTGCAGCGCGGCCATCACCCGGTTCATCTCGTCGTATATGGCGCCGCGCTGCTCCCGCAAGAGGTCGGGCAGGGACTGCTCCCACATCACCCGACCTTCCACGCATTCCATGACGTAGAACGCTCGGCCGATGACCGATTCGTCTTCGCACAGCACGTGCATTCGTGCCACCGGGACGCCGGTGCCGTGCAGCGCACCCATGACGCGGAATTCGCGTTCAATGGCGTGCGCCGAGGGCAGCAGCCTGGCCACCGGGCCGGGCTTGGCGCGCATCACATAGGAACACGCTGGCGTGATGAGCTTGTAGGTGGGGTTGGACTGCCCGCCCTTGAACATCTCGACCGTCAGAGGGCCCGAAAAACCGTCCAGGTGCTGTTCCAGCCATCGCTGGAGGGCGGAGATGTCGAAGGCATGTTGTGCCGCCACCGGCCGGGTGCCCGTGAAGTTCTGAAGGTCTGTCATGCTGTCCCGAAGTGAAAGGGGCGGCAGGGTGCCATCAGGTTTCGGCTTCGGCGATGCGCATGAGCATGTCG
>LNFM01003557.1_pt1 | contig 30423 bp, 27 predicted proteins | sample 596031 | NCBI WGS metagenome assembly LNFM01 (sample SAMN04254537, study PRJNA301005) | activated carbon metagenome | isolation source: dual media filters at the Ann Arbor, Michigan drinking water treatment plant | place: USA: Ann Arbor
AAGAGGGGTCGCAGACAGCAGGGTCGCCTTTTCTTTGCTTACTTTCTTTTGGCGAAGCAAAAGAAAGTGAGTTGCCGCCGGGCAACCCCCGGCCAACAGGTGGAGGCAAACCTCCAACAGTACGAGGAAGCAAAGAGGGTTCCCGGATCAACGTCCAGAATGACCACAAGCCAATGCCGATGCTACAAATTCAATAGCTGCTTGCCCCCGCCAGACGGGGGCTGGAGACCGAAAAGACTTGAAAATCACTCGCCGAGATACGCCGCCCTCACGCGCGGATCCTTCAGCAATTCCCTGGCGTCCCCGTTCATCGTGACGATGCCCGACTCCATCACATAACCGCGGTCGGCAATACCCAGCGCGCGGCTGGCATTCTGCTCGACCAGCAGCACGGTGACGCCGCGCGACGAGACGTCCTTGACCACCTCGAAGATCTTGTCGACCATGATCGGGGACAGGCCCATGGACGGCTCGTCGAGCAGCAGCACACGCGGGCGGCTCATCAGCGCGCGGCCCATGGCCAGCATCTGCTGCTCGCCGCCGCTCATGGTGCCGGCCAGCTGGTCCTTGCGTTCGCGCAGGCGCGGGAAAATCGTGAACATCTTCTCGATGTCCTCGGCGATGCCGCTCTTGTCGTCGCGGATGTAGGCGCCCATCTGCAGGTTTTCGGTGATGGTCATGCGGGTGAACACGCCGCGGCCTTCCGGCACCATGGCCAGGCCGTCCCTGACCAGGTCCCAGGCGCCCTTGCCCTTGATGCTTTTGCCCAGGTATTCAATATCACCGTCGACCAGCGGCAAGGTTCCGGTGATGGCTTTCATCGTGGTTGTTTTGCCGGCACCGTTGGAGCCGATCAGGGTGACGAGTTCGCCCTCGTGGACTTCGAAGTCAACACCCTTGACCGCCTGGATGCCGCCGTACGCGACCTTGAGCCCCGCGACCTTGAGAAGTGTGTTTGCCATGCTGCTGTTTCCCTTCAATGACCCGCGCCGAGATAGGCGGTAATCACTTTTTCGTTTTTCTGCACCTCGGCCGGCAGCCCTTCGGCGATCTGCTTGCCGTAGTCGAGCACGGTGACGCGGTCGCACAAGCCCATCACCAGCTTGACGTCATGCTCGATCAGCAGGATGGTGCGGTCGTCCTTGCGGATCTGGTCGATCAGCTCGCGCAGCTGCACCTTCTCGGTGGCGTTCATGCCGGCCGCGGGTTCATCAAGCGCAATCAGCTGCGGGTCGGTCGCCAGTGCGCGGGCGATCTCGAGGCGGCGCTGGTCGCCGTAGCTGAGCGTGCGGGCCTTGTAAGCGGCAAACTTGCCGATGCCCACATAGTCCAGTAGTTCATGCGCACGTTTGGCGATCGCCGCTTCCTCGGCCTTGAAGCCGGGCGTGCGGAACACCGCGCCGATCAGGCCCGATTTGGTCCGCACATGGCGCCCGACCATGACGTTTTCGAGGGCCGTCATGTCGGCGAACAGGCGGATGTTCTGGAAGGTGCGGGCAATGCCGGCCTTGGCGACTTCGTGCACCGCAGCCGGCTTGTAGGGCTTGCCGGCCAGCTCGAAGGTGCCGCTGTCGGGCGTGTACAGGCCGGTCAGCACATTGAAAAAAGTGGTCTTGCCGGCGCCATTGGGACCGATCAGTCCGTAGACCTGGCCACGTTCGATGTGGATGCCGACGTCGCTGAGGGCCTGCAGGCCGCCGAAACGCTTGGAGACGCCGGTGACTTTGAGAATGGTTTCGCTCATGTCCATTCCTTAGGGGTTGATCGACTGGATGGGGTCTTTGCCGGCCGGCTTGTTCAGCGTCTTGCCGTGCTCCCGTGCCGGCCACAGGCCCCGCGGCCGCGACAGCATGATGGCAATCATGGCCAGCGCGATCAGCAACTGGCGCAGGATGGACGAGTCCAGGCGCCCGCCCGTCATGGCCTGCAGCGGACCGGCCACGTGACGCAGCACCTCGGGCAAGGCAGCCAGCAGCAGGGCGCCGAGAATGACGCCGGGCAAATGGCCGATGCCGCCAAGCACGACCATCGCCACAATCATCACCGACTCCATCAGGCTGAAGGATTCGGGAGACACAAAACCCTGGAAAGCGGCGAACATGGAGCCGGACACGCCGCCAAAGGTGGCGCCCATGCCGAAGGCCAGAAGTTTCATGTTGCGGGTGTTGATGCCCATGGCCTTGGCGGCGATCTCGTCCTCGCGGATGGCCATCCACGCGCGCCCTATGCGCGAGTTTTCAAGCCGGTGGCAGATCACCACCGACACGATCACCAGCACCAGGAACAGGTAGTAATACATGGTCACCGAGGCGATCTCGAAGCCGAACAACTGATGTGACTTGCCCAGATCAAAACCGAAGAACTTCATCGAGTCGATCTGGTTGATGCCCTTGGGACCATTGGTCAGGTTGATCGGGCGGTCCAGGTTGTTGAGGAAAACGCGGATGATCTCGCCGAAACCCAGCGTGACAATTGCCAGGTAATCGCCACGCAGCTTGAGCACCGGAATGCCGAGCAAGACGCCGAAGCAGGCGGCCAGCACGGCCGCCATCGGTATGACCGCCCAGATCGGCAGGTGCAGGCCATTCGGGAAGGTCGCTGCCACCACCGGGAAGGCATCGGCCAGATGCGGCGAGCCCAGCAGCGCAAACAGGTAGGCGCCGACCGCGAAAAAGGCGACGTAGCCCAGGTCCAGCAAGCCGGCGTAACCGACCACGATGTTCAGGCCCAGCGCCAGCAGCACGTACAGCAGCGCCATGTCGACAATGCGCACCCAGGCGTTGCCGCCCTGTTGCAGCAGCAGGGGCAGGATCAGCAAGGCGGCCGCAGCCACCAGAAAGGTCAGGAGTCGATGTTGTTTCATCATGATGCGCTCCTAGGCCCGGTCCGCCACACGTTCACCGAGCAGGCCGGACGGCCGCAGGGTGAGCACAAAAATCAGCACAATAAAGGCAAAGATGTCCGAGTACTGGCTGCCCAGCACGCCACCGGTCCAGGTGCCGAGGTAGCCGCCGCCTATGGCTTCGATCAGCCCCAGCAGGACGCCGCCCAGCACGGCGCCGCCGAGGTTGCCGATGCCGCCGAACACCGCCGCGGTAAAGGCTTTCAGGCCGGGCAGGAAACCCATGGTGTGCTGCACCGTGCCGTAGTTGGAGGCGTACATCACGCCGGCCAGCGCCGCCAGCACCGCGCCAATGATGAAGGTCGCCGAAATCACGGTATCGGGTTTGACGCCCATCAGTGCCGCCACGCGCGGGTTCTCGGCGGTGGCGCGCATCGCGCGGCCCAGCTTGGTGTAGTTGACCAGGTACATCAGGATGGCCAGCGAGACCACGGTCGCCCCGAGGATGAAAATCTGCGTGACGGTGATCACGGCGCCGCCCAGGTGCAGCGGCTCGGAAGGCAGCAGGGTCGGGTAAGGCTTGTAGTTGGGCTTCCAGATGATCATGGCCAGGGTCTGCAGCAGGATGGACACCCCGATGGCGGTGATCAGCGGCGCCAGCCGGGGCGAGTTTCGCAAGGGCCGGTAGGCTATTTTTTCAATCGAAAAATTGAGGGCCCCGCACACCACAAAGGCAATCAGCAGCGAACACAGCAAGATGAGCCAGCCGGGCGTTCCGGGCATGGCCTCCTGCATCCAGACAATGATGGTCCAGCTGGTGATGGCCCCCACCATGAGGACCTCGCCGTGCGCAAAGTTGATCAGGCCGATGATGCCGTACACCATGGTGTAGCCCAGGGCCACCAGGGCGTACATGCTGCCCAGCACCAGCCCGTTGATGATCTGCTGAAGAAAAACTTCCATGACTCACTCTCCCGTTTGAATTCGGTTGCCAGCTCTGCGCCGCACCATGCGAGGCCGCGTTCCACGGGATCACCATGAAATCACGCGAGTTAACAAAAAGCCCGCCTATCAAAACCAGCGGACTGGCTGGGCTTGGGTGGCGAGCTGATGCGCAAATTGTAGCCACGGCTCTCTAGCGAGAATCGGGCCAGCGCGGCCGTTTTTGCGGGGTTTACCCTTGAGAAATTTTAGTCGCCAGGCAGGCGAACGAATCCGTCGGCATTCGTTCTGCTCAGGTGTTTTTGTCGTTTTTCGACTTCAGCTCGTTGAGCTTGTCCGCGATGCGGATTTCAAGGCCGCGATGGACCGGCCGGTAGAAGCCCGGCGCCGCCATGCCCTCGGGCAAATAAGTTTCGCCGGCGGCAAAACCGTCTTCCTCATCGTGCGCATAACGGTAGTTTTTGCCGTAGTCCAGCTCTTTCATGAGCTTTGTCGGCGCATTGCGCAGGTGCAGCGGCACCGGTCGGGTGCCATCCTTTTTCACAAAGGCTCTGGCCTCGTTAAACGCCTTGTAGGCAGCGTTGGACTTGGGCGCAACCGCCAGGTAAATCACACACTCGGCCAGCGCCAGTTCACCTTCGGGCGAACCCAGTCGCTCGTAAACTTCTGCGGCATCCAGCGCCAGCCGCAAGGCGCGCGGGTCGGCCAGACCGATGTCCTCGCTGGCCATGCGGATCAGGCGCCGCGCCATGTATCGGGGCTCGGCCCCGCCGTCGAGCATGCGCACCAGCCAGTACAGCGCGGCGTCGGGGTCGGAGCCGCGCACCGACTTGTGCAAGGCCGAGATGGTGTCGTAAAACTGCTCGCCCCCCTTGTCGTAGCGGCGCATCTGCTGGCCCAGCACCTTGAGCAGCCAGGCGCCGGTCACGTTGACACTGCCGCCCTTGTTCTCGCGCCGCGCGGCAACATCGAGCGACTCCAGGGTATTGAGCAGCCGCCGGGCATCACCATCGGCATAGGCCACCAGCTGGTCCGCTGCTTCGCTCGTTATAGCTTCGATAGCGGGCAGCGCGCGTTCTGCAAGGACTTTGGCGATGATTTGCCTTAAATCGTCGTCGCCCAGCGGCTGCAGGACGTAGACCACCGCGCGCGACAACAGGGCGGAGTTGACCTCGAACGAGGGGTTTTCGGTCGTGGCGCCTATGAAGGTGAACAGGCCGCTTTCCACATGCGGCAAAAACGCGTCCTGCTGCGATTTGTTGAAGCGGTGCACCTCGTCGACAAACATGATGGTGCGCCGGCCCTGGCCCTGCCAGATGCTGGCCTGCTCGACCGCCTCGCGGATGTCCTTGACGCCGCCCAGCACCGCCGAGATGGTGATGAAGTGGGCATCGAAGCTGCTGGCCATCAAGCGGGCGATGGTGGTCTTGCCGACACCCGGCGGCCCCCAGAGAATGCAGCTGTGCGGCTGGCCGGACTCGAAGGCAATGCGCAGGGGCATGTCTTCCCCAAGCAAATGCTGCTGGCCGATCACCTCGCCCAGCGACTGCGGCCGCAAGCGTTCGGCCAGCGGCGCCGCGGCTCTGGCGTCCGCGCCGGGGCTGAAGGAAGTCTCAGCGCGTGTGGCCATTGAATGTTTGCTACTGGCGGATCACGTCCGCGCCCGCAGGTGGCTTGAACTGGAAACCGGCCGCATTCAGCGAGGGATTGACCTCGAAATTGCTGAAGCTCATGACGGACCGCTGGCCAAAGCTGTCGAGGATTTCCAGCCGCGCCAGTTCGCTCCCCCTGGCGCTTTCCCGGAAGCCGACCGTGATGCTTTGCACCTGGCCATCTTTGGTCTTCGGCGTGGCAAGAATCCATTCGAGGCCGTCCTTGTCGGGCTGGGGCACCAGCGTGAAATCGGCCTGCAGGGCCCGGATGTCGGCTGCCGCGGCAATCACCGCTGCCGGCGTGCCGCTCAGCACCTGGCTGAGCTTGCGGGCCGTGACCTGGTTCAGGTCCACGTCATGCAACCAGAGGGTCTGGCCGTCGGAAACAATGCTTTGCTCAAACGGCTTTTTATAGACAAACTTGAAGCGGTTGGGCCGCAGGAACTCGAAGCTGCCGCTGGAGGTTTTGGTCTTTGCGGTCTGGCCGTCGCGTGGCGGACTGGTCACCACCTGGGTGAACTCGGCGCGCCCGCTTTTGGTGTTTTTGACAAAGGCTTCCAGGCTCTCCAGACCGCTGACGGTGCTGACCTGCGCGCTGGCGGCGATGGAGGCCGACGCCACCAGGCCGGCCAGCAGGATACGCGCCCCGCGGGGCAGCAGGGACGCAAGGGTAAGTGGAAAATTGTGGTTCATGGTGTTCCAGGTGATGTCTGACCGGCGGCCGATACACATGTCCTTGGGACACCGGCGCGCGGGATTGGTTGCCTGAACAATGTATCTCGCCCGTAAAGGCTGGCCTGTCATCCTTCGGCGCGCGCGGGCACCAGAATCTCGCGCTGGCCGCTGCCCGACATGGCGCTGATCATTCCCGCTTTTTCCATCTCTTCCAGCATGCGGGCGGCCCGGTTGTAACCTATCTTCAGGTGACGCTGCACCAGCGAGATCGAGGCCTTGCGGTTTTTCAGCACAATCTCGACCGCCTGGTCGTACATCGGGTCCTTGTCGCCTTCTGCACTGCCGCCGGCATCACCGAGCAGGTCGCCGTCACCATCCACAGTGCCGCCCTCGAGCACACCGTCGATGTAATTGGGCTCGCCCTGCTGCTTGAGGTAAGCCACCACGCGGTGCACTTCGTCATCGCTGACAAAAGCGCCATGCACCCGTATCGGAAAGCCGGTGCCGCTGGGCATGTAGAGCATGTCGCCCATGCCCAGCAGGGCTTCGGCGCCCATCTGGTCGAGAATGGTGCGGCTGTCGATCTTGCTGCTGACCTGGAAGGACAGGCGTGTCGGGATGTTGGCCTTGATCAGGCCGGTGATCACGTCGACACTGGGCCGCTGGGTCGCCAGCACCAGATGAATGCCGGCGGCACGCGCCTTTTGCGCAAGGCGTGCAATCAGTTCCTCGATCTTCTTGCCGACCACCATCATCAGGTCGGCCAGCTCGTCGATCACGACAACGATGTAGGGAAGGCGCTCCAGCGGCTCCGGCTGCTCCGGCGTCAGGCTGAACGGGTTGTAGATGAACTCGCCGCGCGCCTTGGCCTCATCGATCTTGACGTTGTAACCCGCCAGGTTGCGCACCCCCATCTTGCTCATCAGCTTGTAGCGCTTTTCCATCTCGGCCACACACCAGTTCAGGCCGTGTGCGGCCTGGCGCATGTCGGTGACCACCGGGGCGAGCAGGTGCGGAATGCCTTCGTAGACACTCATTTCCAGCATCTTCGGGTCGATCAGCAGCAGGCGCACATCCCGCGCGTCCGCCTTGTACAGCAGGCTCAGGATCATGGCGTTGATGCCCACCGATTTGCCCGATCCGGTGGTACCGGCCACCAGGCAGTGCGGCATCTTCGCGAGATCGGCCACCACCGGCGCGCCGCTGATGTCCTTGCCCAGGCCGATGGTCAACATGGACTTGGCTTCGTTGTAGACCTGCGAACCGAGTATCTCGCTGAGCTTGATCGACTGGCGCTTGGCGTTGGGCAGTTCCAGCGCCATGTAGTTCTTGCCGGGAATGGTCTCGATCACGCGGATCGACACCAAGCTCAGCGCGCGCGCCAGGTCCTTGGCCAGGTTCACGATCTGGGCGCCCTTGACGCCGGTGGCCGGCTCGATCTCGTAACGCGTGATGACCGGCCCCGGTGCGGCTGCGACCACACGCACCTCGACGCCGAAGTCCTTGAGCTTTTTCTCGATCAGGCGCGAAGTCATCTCCAGCGTCTCAGGTGCCACGGTTTCCTGCCGCGTCAAGGCGCCGTCGAGCAGGTCCACCTGCGGCAGCTTGGAGTCCGGCATCTCGCTGAACAGCGGCTTCTGGCGCTCCTTGGCCACCCGTTCGCTTTTGGGAATGTCTGCCAGCGTCGGCTCGATCAGCACAGGGATCGGGTGGTGCTCTTCGATGTCGATGCGTTCCTCGTGCAGCGTTTCCTCGCGCTCACGCGCCGCTACGCGGCCCACGGCCAGGTCTTCGGCAATTTCGCGTTTTTCACGGCGTGATTCGATCAGTTCATCGATCCATGCGCCTATGCGCTGCGCCACATGTGCCCAGGAAAACGCAAACACCACCGATACCGCGATCACGCCGATGGCGATCCACACCAGGCCCGAGCCGGTAAAACCCAGCCACTTGACACTGGCCGGTCCGGCCAGGTAGCCCAGCACACCCCCGGCGTGCCCGCCCGGCAACAGGGATTCAAACCGGTAAAGCCGGGACCATTCGAGCGCCGTACTGGCCAGCAACAGCAGCGCCAGGCATGACCAGTATCTGGCCCGCTCGGCAGCGGATACGGAAGCGGACTGTCCGCGCAAGCCGCGCGCCAGGGATCCCAGCCATGCGCGAAAACCTGCGGCCAGCGCCCACCACACTGAAAATCCGAAAAGAAAATAGCTGGCATCGGCCAGGTGCGCACCCAGGCGCCCGCCCCAATTGCGTGCGGCGGCGCCGACGACATCCCTGCTGCCGGTCGTCGACCAGGCCGCGTCCTGTGGTGCGTAGCTGATCAATGCGCCCAGCCAGAAAGCCAGCGCCAGCAGGCCGAGAATCAGGCTGACTTCGTGGGCAAAGCGTTTCACGCCGCCCGCAGCAGGTGCGGCGGCAGAGGTTCTGGTGTTCAATGTGTCGAGGGAGTAAGTCATAAAACCAGTGGCTGAGCTTAACCCAGTTGAACAGGCCCCCAGGACTGCAAACGCAGCAAAAACCGGCGGTTTAACCCAGCGTATTGAGCCGGTCCTTGACCCACATCGAGCCGTCAACACGTGTCTCGATGTAACCGCGTTCTTCCAGATCCTTCATGACGCGGCTGACCATCTCGCGCGATGCGCCAACCATCTTGGCCAGATCCTGGCGCGACACCTTCTCGCGGATGATCGTGTTGCCTTCGCGATCGGGCACAGCCGACTCCAGCAAAGCCCTGGCCACGCGTCCATAGACATCCATGAGCGCCAGTGACTCGATCTTGCGGTCCGCGTGCCGCAGGCGCTGGACCAGGCCCTTCATGACCGCATAGGCCATGGAGCTGTTTTCGGGCAGGCAGCGCGCGAACTCCGGCCGGCCCACGACCAGCACGTCGGTCTGGACTTCGGTACGCACGGTTGCCGAGTGCGGTTCGCTGTCGATCAGGCTCATTTCACCGACGTAGTCGCCCGGGTGCAGGGTGGCCAGGATCACTTCCCGGCCCCGCGCATCGGTGGTCACGACACGGGCGCGTCCCGTCAGCAGAATCGCCAGGGCGTTGGACTGCTTGCCCTGCTCGACAATCGCTTCCCCGCGTTTGTAACGGCGCTTGATCACTGCCGCGGCAACCGCTTCGGCCTGGGAGGCGGTCAGCATCGAAAACAGGGGAACACGCCGGATCAGTTCCAGGTTGGACACCATCGTGGACATATCAAACTTCTCCTGATTGCGCCGCCGGAGGGGCTTCGCTCGAGTTCTTACAATGCATGTGTTGTACCAGCCAAATTCCGGGCCACGGGGTTTTAAATCCGCCGGCCAGCCTCAGCTGTTTGCAACTCTAACTGAGTTCCCATGCTTTCCGAATCAGATTTTCACTTATGAAACACTCCAAAGTCCTCATTCTCGGTTCAGGCCCTGCCGGTTACACCGCCGCCGTGTATGCCGCGCGCGCCAACCTCAACCCGGTGCTGATCACCGGGATTGCTCAAGGCGGGCAGCTGATGACCACCACCGATGTGGACAACTGGCCGGCCGACGCTGAAGGGGTGCAGGGTCCCGACCTGATGCAGCGTTTTCTTGCGCATGCCGAACGCTTCAAGACGGAGATTGTTTTTGACCACATCAACAAGGTCGATTTCAGCCAGCGCCCCTTCACGCTGACCGGCGACAGCGACACCTACACCTGTGACGCGCTGATCATTGCAACCGGCGCTTCCGCGAAGTACCTGGGATTGCCTTCGGAAACGGCCTTCATGGGACGGGGCGTGTCGGGCTGCGCCACTTGCGACGGTTTTTTCTACCGCGACCAGAAAGTCTGCGTTGTGGGCGGTGGCAATACTGCCGTCGAGGAAGCGCTTTACCTGTCCAACATCGCCAGCAAGGTGGTGCTGGTGCACAGGCGCGACAAGTTCAAGGCCGAAGCCATCCTGATCGACAAGCTGCACGAAAAAGTCGCCGCCGGCAAGATCGAGCTGAAATTGCACCAGACCCTGGACGAGGTACTGGGCGATGCTTCCGGCGTCAATGGCGTGCGCCTCAAAAGCACCCAGACCGGTGCCACCGAGGACATCGCCCTGCAAGGCTGTTTTATCGCCATCGGCCACCAGCCCAATACCGACATTTTTGCCGGGCAGCTGGACATGAAGGACGGCTACATCATCACCAGGTCCGGCTTGCAGGGTTTTGCCACCATGACCAGCGTGCCGGGCGTGTTTGCCGCCGGCGACGTGCAGGACCATGTCTACCGCCAGGCCATCACCAGCGCCGGCACCGGTTGCATGGCCGCGCTCGATGCGCAGCGCTTTCTGGAGCAAAGTTGAGCCCCCACGCTTTTAGTTGCGTGTAATGCGCTGCCAGGGGAGCCGCTGCGCCTGCGGCCAGCAAAGCCGGACCCGCGGCCCCTGCTGACAAGGGACGCTTCGCGCCCTCTCAAGCGTTTCTGGCAGCCCGGACTTGAGGGCCGCTGGTTTTCAGGCTATAATCTATGGCTTAGCTGCGCATCCCCCGGGAGCCAGCATCCGATTTCTATTTTTTACGGAGAGTGCTCATGGCACGCGTCTGTCAGGTAACGGGCAAAGGCCCGATGGTTGGAAACAATGTTTCCCATGCCAACAACAAAACCAAGCGCCGGTTTTTGCCTAATCTGCAATACCGCCGCTTCTGGGTCGAAACTGAAAACCGCTGGGTGCGCCTGCGCGTGACCAGCGCCGGTTTGCGTCTTGTCGACAAGCTCGGTATCGATGCGGTCCTGGTGGACCTTCGTGCCCGCGGTGAAATCTAAGGAGCATCACCATGGCTAAAGGCGCACGCGAAAAAATCAAGCTGGAATCAACCGCCGGCACCGGTCACTTCTACACGACCACCAAGAACAAGAAGACCACACCTGACAAGATGCTGATCATGAAATTTGATCCCAAGGCACGCAAGCATGTGGAATACAAGGAAATCAAGCTGAAGTAATTCAGACTGGTTAGCGCTGCTTGCAGCGTTTTTTGAGAAACCCGCTGGCATCCGGCGGGTTTTTTTATGTCCGCGTCAAACTGCCTCCCAGCTGCCGGACCCTAGAGCGAGTCCTTCCAAATAGCGGCATGACAAATGCCAATGAACCACCGGGCATGCCTGCACCCAGGCTGGAGACGAAAGAAAGGCTGCAGCAGCAATGAAGCTGGTGCAGCCTGATGGACACCCGCCGGAGCGGGCATCTGGTGTCAAGCGCGGGCAGCGCGCAGATTCATCGAGAAATCACGCAGTGCCGCGATCCCGCTTTCCTCAGCACGGCGGCACCAGGCCTGCAGGTCGCTGGCCAGCTGTTCGCGCGAGGCAGAGGTCGTCAACCACATCTGGCGCAGCTCTTCACGCATGGTGACCATCTTGTCGAGCACAGGGTGCTCGGCACGCGCCTGGGCGATCTGCGGCTTGGCCGCTTCAGGCACCTTGTCGTCGTCGCGGTGCAACCAGCGGTTGGCGGCTTTGAGCACCGAGATATCGGCCTTGCGCGCCTTGAGCGCCTCAAGTTCCATCTGTCCGGCACGGCGCAATTCGCGCGCGAACCCCGCCATCACTTCATAACGGTGGGCGATCAGCGCTTCCAGCGTTTTCTCGTCAGCCACCGGCTGGATGGTGCCGAGTGTCAGCTTGGGCGGCACCTTCTTGACCGTCGCGAGGCCGACTTTTTCCATGGCGCGGATATAAACCCAGCCGATATCAAACTCGTACGGCTTGACGGAAAACTTGGCGGCAGTCGGGTAAGTGTGGTGGTTGTTGTGGAGCTCTTCTCCACCAATCATGATGCCCCAGGGGGAAATGTTGGTGCTGGCATCAGGTGCCTCGAAGTTGCGGTAGCCCCAGTAGTGGCCGATGCCATTGATGATGCCGGCCGCCGTCACGGGAATCCAGGCCATTTGCACCGCCCAGACGGCAAGGCCCGCTGCCCCGAACAATGCCAGGTTGATGATCATCATCAAGCCCACGCCCTGCCAGCTGTAACGGGTGTACAGATTGCGCTCCAGCCAGTCGTTCGGCGTGCCGTGCCCGAACTTGACCATGGTTTCCTTGTTCTTGCTCTCGGCGCGGTACAACTCGGCACCTTGCCAGAAGACCTTCTTGATGCCGTGCGCCTGGGGGCTGTGCGGATCCTCAATGGTTTCGCATTTGGCGTGGTGCTTGCGGTGGATGGACACCCACTCCTTGGTGACCTGCCCGGTGCCCAGCCAGAGCCAGAAACGGAAAAAATGCGAAGGAATCGCGTGCAGGTCCATGGCGCGGTGCGCCTGGTGGCGGTGCAGGTAAATCGTCACACTCGCAATGGTGATATGGGTCGTCACCAGGGTGTACAGCACGATTTGCCACCAGCTGGCGGCAATCAGGCCGTTGGCCAGCCAGTCAAGGGCGGCATCAAACAAAATCATGAGAGTCCTTTAAACAATCTGTAACAGCGCCCCGCAAAACCGGTGAAAAGAACCCGGCTGGGCTACTTTTCTATTGTAGGCGGGGTGGACTGAATCACCAAACCACGGCGGTCAAGAAACCCGGGATTACGGTAAAAGTCCGGTAAATCCCTGAAAAGTCTTCAAAAATTGGATTTGGGCGGCTTTACGCCGCCAATGGCTTCAGGCTTTTTGCCAAACTGCGGCAAAAAACCCGTCGGTCTGATGCAGGTAGGGCCACAGGCGCAGATACGGGCCGCTGCAAAGTTTTGCCGCGCCTTCCACCCCAAGATGCGTCAAAACGTCGCTTGTTTCAATAGGCGAAAAATCTTTATTTGCGGCCGTAAAAGCCTCGGCAATGGCTTCATTTTCGTCGCGCAACACGCTGCAGGTGGCATAAACCAGGCGCCCGCCCGGTTTGAGCAGACGGGCGGCGCTTTGCAGGATGGCGGCCTGCTTGGCAGTCAACTCTTCGATGGCTTTGGGCGTCTGGCGCCACTTGAGGTCGGGATTGCGCCGCAGCGTGCCCAGCCCGGAGCACGGTGCATCGATCAGCACACGGTCGATCTTGCCGGCCAGGCGCTTGATGCGGTCGTCACGTTCATGCGCTATCGCCACCGGGTGCACATTGGACAGGCCGCTGCGCGCCAGCCGCGGCTTCAGGGCATCCAGCCGGTGACCCGAAGTGTCGAAGGCGTAGAGGCGCCCGGTGTTGCGCATGCTGGCGCCGAGTGCCAGGGTCTTGCCGCCGGCGCCGGCGCAAAAGTCCACCACCATCTCGCCGCGTTTGGCATCGACCAGCAGGGCCAGCAGTTGCGAGCCTTCATCCTGCACCTCGATGGCGCCGCGGGTGAAGGTGTCCAGCTTGTTCAGCGCCGGCTTGGTCGTCAGACGCAGGCCCCAGGGTGAATACGGCGTTGCCACGGATTTGATGGCTGCCCGCGCCAGCTCCTTCTGGACTTCAGCACGTTTGTCCTTGAGTGTGTTGACGCGCAGGTCAAGTCCGGCTGGCGCATTGAGGCTCTCGACCAGCGGCCAGAAGTCCTCGCCGAGCTGGGCCTTCAGCGGCTCAACCAGCCAGGCCGGCAGGTTGTGCCGGTGCAACTCCATCAAATCTTCGGGCTTGACCTGGTCGCAGCGTGCCAGCCAGTCCTTCTCCTGGTCGCTGAGCGCACCCAGCAAAAAGTCGCGCTCGGCGGCAAAGCCCAGAATGGCCAGGCGCCGTTCGGTCGGGCCGCTGCCGTGTTGTGCCAGATAGGTATAGAGGTTTTTCTTGCGCAGCACACCGTAAATCGTTTCGGCCACGGTGGCGCGCTCGCGTGGGCCCAGGCGTTGCTCACGGAAATGGCGCGACACCACCATGTCGGCGGGATGGTCGAAACGGAGAACCTGCTTGAGGAGAACGGTACAGCTGTCGAGTAAGGCGTTAGGATGCATAGCCCCCATTGTCCCACCGCGGGCGCGCCAGCACCCTCCAGAACCTGGATGACCATGTCCGACGAACTTCCACCCCTGATTGAAACCCCGCCCGGCCTCTACCGCCACTACAAAGGCCTGCTGTACGAGGTGGTCGGCACGGTGCGGCACAGCGAAAGCCTGGAGCCGATGACGCTGTACCGCGCCCTGTACGGCGACAAGGGCCTGTGGGTGCGCCCGGCCGCGATGTTCAACGAAGAGGTCGTCATCAACGGGCTTGCGCAGCCGCGTTTTGCCAGGCAAGCCGCCTGAGCCGGGCTTTCCCCCGTCAACGATAATCGTGGGTTATGTCCGAACCCACTGAAATCGAAAAACAGGTCAAGCGCCGCCGCACGTTTGCCATCATTTCCCACCCTGACGCCGGCAAGACCACGCTGACCGAAAAGCTGCTGCTGTTTTCCGGCGCGATCCAGATTGCCGGCAGCGTCAAGGCGCGCAAGGCCGCGCGCCATGCCACCTCGGACTGGATGGAGATCGAAAAGCAGCGCGGCATCTCGGTCGCCTCCTCGGTCATGCAGATGGAATACCGCGACTGCGTGATCAACCTGCTGGACACCCCCGGCCACCAGGATTTTTCGGAAGACACCTACCGCGTGCTGACCGCTGTCGATGCCGCGCTGATGGTGATCGATGCGGCCAACGGCGTCGAGCCGCAGACGCGGCGCCTGCTGCAGGTCTGCCGCGCGCGCAACACGCCCATCCTGACCTTCGTCAACAAGATGGACCGCGAAGTGCAGGACCCGATGAGTGTGATGGACGAGATCGAGCAGGAGCTCGGCATGACCGTCGTGCCCTTCACCTGGCCGGTCGGCATGGGCAAGCTGTTCCATGGCGTGTTCGACCGGCGCGAAAAACGCATGCGTGTGTTCAGCCCCGGCGAGGACAAGGCCGGTGGCGACGACGAGATCCTGGCCGGCCTGGACAACGCCGAAGCCGCCAGGCGCTTCGGCGCCGAATTCACGCAAGCGCAAGGCGAGCTCGAGCTGCTCGAAGGCGCCTCGCCCGAGTTCAACCGCGCCGATTTCCTGAGCGGCAAGCAGACGCCGATGTTTTTCGGCTCGGCCATCAACAACTTCGGCGTGCAGGAAGTGCTGGACGCGCTGGTGGACCTGGCGCCGGCGCCGGCCGACCGCACTGCCCTGCAGCGTGTGGTGCACCCGGAGGAGAAGAAGTTTTCCGGCGTGGTCTTCAAGATCCAGGCCAATATGGACCCGGCGCACCGCGACCGCATCGCGTTTTTGCGCGTCGCCAGCGGCGAGTTCACGCGCGGCATGCGGCTCAAGGTCGTGCGCAGCGGCAAGGAGTTGCGCCCCAACACCGTGGTGAGTTTCATGAGCCAGCGCCGCGAGCTGCTGGACACCGCTTTTGCCGGCGACATCATCGGCATTCCGAACCACGGCGTGCTGCAGCTCGGCGACACCCTGACCGAAGGCGAAGCCCTGCAGTTCACCGGCCTGCCCTTTTTCGCGCCCGAGATGTTCCGCGCGGTCGAGGTGGCCGATCCGCTGCGCAGCAAACAGCTGCGCGCCGGCCTGACGCAGCTCGGCGAGGAAGGCGCGATCCAGGTGTTCCGGCCGATTGCCGGCTCATTGCTGCTGCTGGGCGCTGTCGGCCAGCTGCAGTTCGAAGTGGTGGCACACCGCCTCGAGCATGAATACGGCGTCAAGGCGCGCATCATGGGCAGCCAGTTCAACCTGGCGCGCTGGGTCACCAGCGAGGACCCGAACGAGCTGAAAAAATTCATGGACGCCAACTCGCACCGCGTGGCACTGGACGCGGTGGACGCGCCCACGCTGCTGGTGGACCACAGCGCCACCTTGCGTGCAGTCGAGCAGCAGTGGCCCAAGATCAAGTTCTACGCGCTGCGTGAACACGCCGGCCTGGTATTCCAGTCCAAGATCTAGGGCTATTCTTCAGGGTTTTTTGGCCTCCAGTCCATGACTGGCGGGCGTAATCAGCTATTAATTCGATAGCGTTTTTCGCCCGCCCCGCTTACTGGGCCTTCAGGAAATCAGCGACTTCCAGCAGGATCAGCTCGTTGTCGTCGGCCTTGTTCGGCTCGCGGCTGCTGGAAAACGGCAGGTTGTTGTCGTTGCCGACAATGATGTGGCTGGCGTCCACCACGTCGACGTTTTCGATCGTGAAAAAGGGAAAGGTCAACACCCCGTTGTTCAGCGGCTTGCGCGCCAGCTTGCCGGGGTCCTTGATCGCCATCAGGTCGATGTAGGCGATTTTGCGCACCGCTGCGCCGACATTCGCGTCGCTGAGCTCGACCTTGTAAACACGCTTGAACTTGGCGATGTCGTGGAAGCAGTCGCTGCGTTTCTGGCCTTCCGGGCAGGCCTTGTCGGCCGTGCCTTCGCCGTTGTCGCGTTCGATCACCAGGCCGGTCGTGCCGTCTATCATGTTGAAGTCGCCGATCGCATGGCTGGCGCCTTCGAGCACGTACTTCCAGTGGCGGCCGGTCCAGCTTTCGCTCCTGACATCGAACTCGAGCACGCGCAGGTAGTCCTTGCCGTCGAGCTTTTCATTGCCCTGGGTGGACGCGTCCCACAAGGCGCCTTCCAGCATCGCGTACAGCTTGCTGCCGTCTTTGGAAGCGGCCATGCCTTCGTAACCCTTGGAGCGGCGCACCTGGAAATCCACCGCGCCGCCGGGCACCCCGGGTGTGGTCACCGCCGGATGGTCGGGCGAGCGCACCGGCTTGCCGTCGACCTGGGTTTCAAACACGGCCAGCACGCGCCCCTTCATGTCGGCCTTGATCAGCCAGGGGCCGAACTCGTCGCCAATCCACAGCGCGCCACCGGCGATCTGGAAACTCTCGGTGTCGAAATCGCTGCCGGTGAGGTAACGCTGCTTCGTGCCCTCCTGGACGATACGGAACGGCACCTTTTTGTCCGGGTCGCTCAGGAAGATGGTCTCCAGCCGCTTCATGCCGCCGCCCTTGAAGTCGACCGCATAACGGTTCAGGTAGAGCATGGAATCGGGCGAATTGGCCTTGGAGCCGGAGCCGTTGTCGGTCAGGATCCAGAAGCTGCCGTCGGCCATCTTCTTGATGCCGGAGTGGCCTTGAACGGGTTGGCCCTTGAAGGGCAGCGAGACGCCGGTGGGGCGACCGGCCGAGCGGCCTTCGACGGTACCCAGGGCCTCGACGCGTTTGCCGGTGGTGAATTTTCCGGCGTTCCTGAGATCCTGCGGGGCGTCCTTGGGCGCTGCAATGAAGGACTGCGCGGGCAGCAGCGCGTGACCGGCCAGCGTGGCAGGGAAAGCGGTTTGCGCATGCAGGGGCGCGGCCAGCAGCGCGGTGGCACAAAGGGGAAAAGCCGCGCGCAAAGCCAGGCGGCGGGTTTGAGTGAGCGTAATGCGGAAGGAAGGCATGGTTCATCCGTTGTTGGTGAAGCACGCATGCTGGTTTATTCGTGTGACATCGTGATGACCGGGCGCTCCCGGCGCCGACAAGGCATGCTTTTGCAATAAGCTATGCGGATGAATGGAAAGGCAGGATTGCGCGGCTGTTTGCTGATGCTGCTTGGGCTGGCGCTGCAGCCGGGGCATGCGCAGGACTTCGGCCGCCTGTTTGAAGACAGCGTCACCATTACGCTGTCGGCACCGCTGCAGTGGGTGGCCGTGCCCAAAGGCAGCGTGGATTCGCCGGACGCGCTGGACGCCGCCGGCCCCTCGCGTTTCGCGCCTTACACCCCCACCACGACGCTGCCCACCTCCCGCAGCCAGGACGTCTGGGCCACCTTTTCGCTGCCGCCCACCGAATCGCCGCAGACCTGGTTCATCCGCCTGCCCGGGCAGGCGCTGGTCAGGGCCAGCCTGTTTTCACGCGGGCCCCGGGATGAATGGCTGGTGCAGACCGCAGGCGAGGCGATTGCGCCGGCGGCCTGGTCGCTGCCCACGCGGGTGCCGAGTTTTGAACTGCAGACCCGCCGGGATCGCGCGCAAACCTACTACCTGCGCTTCGAGAACAACCGCGCCCTCACCGGGCGCCCGATGTTGCTGTCACCGGTGGAATATGTCAACGGCGCGTCCCGCGTGGGCGTGGTGATCGGGCTGATGTGGGGCATGTTCAGCGTGCTGGCTGCGCTGAGCATCGCTGCCTTCGTGATGGCCCGCAACCGGGTGTTCCTCTGGTTCGGAGCGGTGGTGGTGACCCTGATGTTCACGCAGCTGGTGCTGATCGGTTACCCCAGCTGGCGCATGTGGCCGGGCAGTGCACACCTCAACCAGGTCATGGGCTGGGTCTCGGCCGGGCTGAGCATGGCCGCAGGGGCCTGGTTCTGCGCCCAGGCCAGCTACGCGCGCAGCGGCCATCCACACATTTTCAAGTTGCTGGTGCTCGTCACCGCGGGCAGCCTGCTGATGGCCGGCATGATGGCGATCAGGCAGGACTTCATTCCGCGCGACATGCGCAACCTGTGGCTGGGGGTGGCCACGGTGACGGTTCTTGGCAGCCTGGTCTGGATGTCGCTGCGCGGTCAGGCCTGGAACCTGCTCCTGTTGCTGGGCACCGCCCCCATCGCACTGGCGGCACTGGCGCGCATTTTCTACAACGCCGGCTGGGTCATGAACATCGAGGCCGCGCAGGCCGCCGGGGTGTTGTCGGCCATGGTGGGCCTGCTCTGGGTCTTTTTTGTGCTGGCCTGGCGCAGCCGGGCGGCGCTGTTTTCCAACCATCGCATTGCTGCCCTGGCCAACTACGATCCGGCCAGCGGGCTGATGCTGCCGCGGGTGGTGGACAACCGGCTGGCGCAGATGCTGCTGCGCGCGCGCCGCCGCCGCTCGGAGTGCGGCATCGTGCTGTTGCGCTGGCTGGACCAGGCGCCCAGCCCGGACGAACTGGTTGACCACAAGCGCAGCGTGTCCCTGTCGCGCGTCGGCGAAATCCTGCGCCGCGCGGCGCGCGACATGGACACGGTGGTGCGTTATGAAGAGAACCTCTTTTTGATGCTGATCGAAGGCCCGGTCAACCGCGAGGCCGTCTCCGAGGTCTCGACCAAGATCCTGGCCGACTGCATCCGGCTGTCCGACAAGCTCGACGAACCCAACGCCTTCAACCTGCACATCGCGATCTGGCATGGCACGCCGGAGCGCCACACCGGCCAGCAAATCATCGACAGCCTGAAAACCCGGCTGCGCCGCATGAGCCCCGGGCCCAGGCGTTATGTGCAGTTCGTCGATCCGGCCGGCGAACCGGCCAGCCTGCCGCCCGAGGAAGGCACGCGACGCGTGGAACTGGTGGCCAAAATCAACGCGATCGAGGTCTCGCACCCGGCGCTGAACGACGACAAGCGCGGCCAGCCCGATCCGCAACGCGCCCCGGCGGCCTGAGCCGGCTCAGGCCGCCGGCAAAGGCAAGGCGGTCTTGTACCTGACCTGCTTGAGCGCAAAACTCGAGCGTATCTTGTCGATGCCCGGGATCGGAGTGAGTTGCTCGAGGATGAATTTTTCCAGCGCGCCCATGTCGGCCACGGCCACCCGGATCAGGTAGTCGCTGTCACCCGTCATCAGGTAACACTCCATCACCTCATCGTGTTCGGCAATGCGCCGCTCGAACTCGGCCAGCGACTCCTTGCTTTGCGAGCGCAGGCTGATCGAGATGAACACCGTCAGGCCCAGCCCGAGCGCCGCCGCATTGGTGATGGCCACATACCGGTCGATCACACGCGCAGCTTCCAGCGCCTTGACGCGGGCCAGGCAGGGCGAGGGACTCAGGTGAACGCGCCGGGCCAGCTCGACATTGGACAGCGAACCGTCGCGCTGCAATTCGTCGAGAATTCGCAAATCGATGACATCCAGTTTTATCATCTCCAAAACTCCATTTTTCAAGCATTTTATGCGTCAATACCGGCTTAAACTCCGCAGCTTGGTCACTCATGCTGCGCCTGCATCGGTATATTGGTTTTCATGAACGCACCCCTGCCCCTGCAAGCCCTGCTGCACGACATGCCCACCCCCTCACAGCCGGACACCGACCCCCAGGAAACCGCCGAATGGCGTGAAGCCTTCACCGCGCTGGCCGCAAGTCAGGGGCCGGCACGCGCGCGTTTTGTGCTCGACGAACTGGCCCGGCTGGCACGCGAGCAGCGCGTGGGCTGGACGCCCGAGCTGTCCACCCCCTATGTCAACAGCATCGCCGTCGACGAGCAGCCGGTGTTCCCCGGCGACCTCGCGATCGAGGAGCGCCTGGCCTCGTTGATGCGCTGGAACGCGCTGGCCATGGTGGTGCGCGCCAACCAGGCCGAGTCCGGCGGCTCGGCCGAGCTGGGCGGCCACATCGCCAGTTATGCCAGCGCCGCCGACCTGTTCGAAACCGGCTTCAACCACTTCTTCCGCGCCCGCGAGGGCCTGGGTGAAGGCCAGCACCGCGGCGACCTGGTGTTTTTCCAGCCGCACAGCGCACCCGGCGTGTATGCGCGCGCCTACCTCGAAGGCCGGCTGACCGAGAAGGACCTGGGCTTTTACCGGCAGGAACTGTCGGCAAGCGGCCAGGGTGCGCAAGGCCTGTCGAGTTATCCGCACCCCTGGCTGATGCCGGACTTCTGGCAGTTCCCGACCGGCTCCATGGGCATAGGCCCGATCAGTTCGATTTACCACGCGCGTTTCATGCACTACCTGACGCACCGGCGCCTGCTCGACTGCACGGGCCGCAAGGTCTGGGGCGTGTTCGGCGATGGCGAGATGGACGAGCCCGAATCCATGAGCGCACTGACGCTGGCCGCGCGTGAAGGCCTGGACAACCTGGTCTGGGTTGTCAACTGCAACCTGCAGCGCCTGGACGGTCCGGTGCGGGGCAACGGCCGCATCATCGACGAGCTCGAAAAACTGTTTGCCGGCGCCGGCTGGAAGGTCATCAAGCTGGTCTGGGGCAGCGACTGGGACGGCCTGTTTGCGCGCGACCTGACCGGTGCCCTGACACAGGCCTTTGCGCACACGGTGGACGGCCAGATGCAGACCTTTGCCGCGAAAGACGGGCGCTTCAACCGCGACAACTTCTTCGGCCAGAACGAGGAACTGGCGCGGCTGGCACAAGGCATGACCGACGAGCAGATCGACCGGCTCAAACGCGGCGGGCATGACCTGGTGAAGATCCATGCAGCTTATGCGGCGGCGGCCAACCACCGCGGCCAGCCGACGGTGATCCTGGCGCACACCAAAAAAGGCTACGGCATGGGCAGCGCCGGCCAGGGCAAGATGACCACCCACTCGCAGAAGAAGTTCGACGAGACCGACCTGCTGGAGTTTCGCAACCGCTTCAACCTGCCGCTCAGCGACGCGCAGGCCACATCCCTGAGCTTCTACAAACCCGCTGCCGACAGCGCGGAAATGTTGTACCTGCACAGCCGGCGCCAGGCACTGGGCGGCTCCCTGCCCCGGCGCGAAACCACCGCAGACACCGTCGCTGTGCCTGCCCTGCCCGCCTACGCGCAATTCGCGCTGGCGGCCGACGGCAAGGAGATGAGCACCACCATGGCTTTTGTGCGCATGCTCGGCGGGCTGCTCAAGGACGCGGCACTGGGCCCGAGGATCGTGCCCATCGTCGCCGACGAGGCGCGCACCTTCGGCATGGCCAACCTGTTCAAGCAGGTCGGCATCTATTCGAGCGTGGGCCAGAAGTACGCGCCGGAAGACATCGGCTCGGTGCTCAGTTACCGCGAGGCGCTGGACGGGCAAATTCTCGAGGAAGGCATCAGCGAGGCCGGCGCACTGGCGAGCTGGACCGCGGCGGCCACCAGCTACAGCGTGCACGGGTTGGCAATGCTGCCTTTTTATATCTACTACTCGATGTTCGGTTTCCAGCGCGTCGGCGACCAGATCTGGGCCGCCGCCGACCAGCGCGCGCGCGGCTTTCTGCTGGGCGCCACCTCGGGCCGCACCACGCTGGGCGGCGAAGGCCTGCAGCACCAGGACGGCTCCAGCCACCTGGTGGCGGCGACCATTCCCAATTGCAAGGCCTGGGACCCGGCCTTTGCCTGCGAACTCGCGGTGATTGTCGACCAGGGCATGCGCGAGATGATGGTGGAGCAGCAGGACGTGTTTTATTACGTCACCTTGATGAACGAAAACTACGCCCAGCCTGATTTGCGGCCCGGCGCCGGGGCCGGCATCCTCAGAGGTTGCTATCGATTTAATAGCTATCCGCCCATGGCGGACATGGGCCAGGACCCGAAAACACTTCAAAAAGTCAGCTTGATGGGCTCCGGCGCGATTTTGACCGAGGTCATCAAGGCGGCGCAGCAACTGGCGGCCCAGGGTGTGGAAGCCACGGTTTACAGCGTCACCAGCTGGAGCGAGCTGGCGCGCGACGGCGCGGCCTGCCAGCAGCGCGCGCTCGCCGGTGAGACGGCGCCCAAGGCCTTCATCGCAGAACAGCTGAAGGACAGCGAAGGCCCCATCATCGCTGCCACGGATTATGTGCGCGCCGTGCCCGAAAGCATTCGCGCCTTCCTGCCGCCGGGCCGCAGCTACCTGACCCTGGGCACCGACGGTTTCGGCCGCAGCGACACACGTGCAGCCTTGCGCGGTTTCTTCGGTGTCGATGCGGCCAGCATTGTGAAGGCTGCGCTGCACCAGTTGGATTTGTCATTGCGGACTTGATCCGCAATCCACGACTCCAGTCTTTCTTGAGGCGTCAGGAAAGCGATGGATACCGGGTCGAGCCCGGTATGACAAAAAACAAAGCCCCCGCGCGGCGCAAACCGTGCGGGGGCTTTTCATTTCAACCGGCCCCTCACAGGGCGGTATGCAATTATTTCGGCAGCAGCACCTTGTCGACCACGTGGATCACGCCGTTGGACTGGTACACGTCGGCGATCGTCACGGTGGAGGAGCCGCCTTTTTCATCGGTCACCATGACCTTGCCGCCCATGGCCTTGGCCGTCAGCGTTCCGCCGGCCACGGTTTTCAGGGATGCAGAGCCCTTGCCATCGGCAATCGCCTTGGTCAGCGCGGCGGCGTCCATCTTGCCGGCCACAACGTGGTAGGTCAGGATGCCGGTCAGCATGCCCTTGTTCTCGGGCTTGAGCAGGGTGTCCACGGTGCCGGCAGGCAGCGCTGCGAAAGCAGCGTTGGTCGGTGCAAACACCGTGAAGGGACCGGGGCCTTTGAGGGTGTCGACCAGGCCGGCAGCCTTGACGGCAGCGACCAGCGTGGTGTGGTCCTTGGAATTCACGGCGTTGTCGATGATGTCCTTGGACGCCAGCATGGGCGCACCGCCGACCATTACCTGGGCGAAGGAAGAAGCCGCCGTCATGGACATCATGACCGCGAGACCGATGGAAGCCAGTTTGTGTTTCGTTTGCATGTGAATACCCTTTGAGTTGAACAATCAGCCGACATCCGGGATGGGACATCAACGGCTGACTTCAATACGGGCCGGATGCAGGGCTGGATTCAACCCGGTTCGGCACTCGGGTATCTTTTTGTATCCGCGCTGCTCAGGGCTGGCCCTGCAGCCAGTCACGCACCGCCTGCGGATACAGCCGGTGTTCTTCCACCAGCACCCGCGCGGCGAGTGTGTCGGCGGTATCGTCCGGCAGCACCGGCACCGCTGCCTGCGCGAGGATGGGGCCGTGGTCCAGTTCAGCCGTGACCTGGTGCACGGTGCAACCGGCTTGCGTGCAGCCGGCGGCGATGGCGCGCTGGTGTGTATTCAGGCCAGTGAAGGCCGGCAGCAGCGAGGGATGGATGTTGATCAGCCGTCCTGCATAGTGGCTCACAAACCCCGGCGTGAGTATGCGCATGAAGCCGGCCAGCACCACCAGCGCGGGCCGGTGGCTGTCGATCAGCTGCATCAGCGCCGCGTCGAAGGCTTCACGCGTGTCGAAAGCGCGGTGGTCCAGCAGCTGCGTGGCCACACCGAGCGACTGCGCCAGTTGCAGGCCTGCCGCGCCGGGCCGGTTGCTGATCACGGCCGCGACCGTGGCGCCGAACTGCCGCTGCCAGTCCTGCTGCCGCGCGGCCTGGACGATGGCGGCCATGTTGGAGCCGCTGCCTGAAATCAGGATGACGATGTTTTTGGGGTGGGGCATAAAACGGAAAGCGTGCGCCGGATTATCGCGGTCACGAACGCGGCGCCGGCCGCCTGGCCAGGGCGAACAGCGCGAAAGACATCACGCCCATGCCGACCAGCCCCCAGAGCAGGCCGGTGTAGCCGCCCAGCCCGACCAGGGCCCAGGCGGCCAGGAAGGGCGCGGCGGCGCGTGTGCACAGCGCGATGCCCGACATGGCGCCGCCGATGCGGCCCACATGTTCGCGGCCGTAAAAATCCGGCACGATGTTGCTGCGCACGATGGTGATCAGCCCGTTGGCCACGCCGAACAACACGGCAAACGCGAGCAGCACCGCAGGCTCGCGGCCCAGCGCAAACAGCACCAGCGACACGGGAAACAGCGCAAAGACCATGAGCCCCAGCGTGCGCTGGTTCAGCGAACGGCCCAGCCACAAAAAGGCGAAGCGCCCCGCGACCTGCGCCGGGCCGAACCAGACCATCACGGCCACCGCCTCGGACTGCGTCAAGCCGCGTGATTCGAAGGCCGGCATCAGATGCGCCCAGATGGTCGAGATCGCAAAAATGTAAAAAGTGAAGGCGGCCGTCAGCAGCCAGAAGGTGCTGCCCTGCATGGCCTGGCGCAGTGTCGCCTGGTCCTGCGCGGCTTCCACCGGCGCGGCGCCGGGCAGCGGCGGCCGTTTCCAGGCGCCACGCAGCACCCAGGCGTGTAAGGGCGCCACCAGCAGCAGGGCCAGCGCCATCACCAGCAGCGCGGGCCGCCAGCCCAGGCGCGCCTGCAGCCAGGCCACCGCGGGAAAGGACAGCGTGCTGGCAAACCCACCAACCAGCGTGAGCGTGGTGATGCCCTGGCGGTAGGACTCGGGGAAACGTTTGGTGATCTCCATGAAGGCCGGCTCGTACAGCGTCATGGCCATGGCCAGTCCCAGCAGCGCCCAGGCGGCGTAGAGAACCGGCAGGTTGTAGGCCTGCGACCAGAGCGCGCAGCCGGCCGCGCCCAGCAGCGCGCCACCTGTCAGCACCGCGCGGCCGCGCCCGCGGTCGATGGCCGCGCCCACCGCGTAGGTGGCCAGCCCCCAGACCATCAGGCCCAGCGTGAAAGCACCCATGATGTCGGGCTGGCTCCAGCCCATGTCGCGCTGCATGGGCAGCACAAACGATGAAAAGCCGTAATACAGCACTGCCCAGACAAGAATCTGGCCGACACTGAGGGCGCTGATGATGGTGCGGTAAGACGGCAAGATGTGCCGATTATCCCGGGCTGGGAAACAGCGGAATTCTGCAAGGCGGAATCGCTCGCTATTTGTCCCAACTGGGACATAAAATTCCGAACGACCGTGCTAAAAATACGAAGTTACCGAACCGATTGGAGACATGCCGTTTATGGATCTAGCTTTCACCCCTGAAGAACAGAAATTCCGCGAGGACATACGCGCCTGGGTGGGTGCCAACCTGCCGGCCGACATCTCGCACAAGGTCCACAATGCGCTGCGCCTCTCGCGTGACGACATGCAGCGCTGGGCCAAAATCCTCGGCAAAAAGGGCTGGCTGGGCCACGCCTGGCCCAAGGAGTTCGGCGGCCCCGGCTGGAATGCCGTGCAGAAACACCTGTTCGAGGAAGAATGCGCGCTGGCCGGCGCGCCGCGCGTCGTGCCTTTCGGCCCGGTGATGGTCGCGCCGGTGATCATGGCCTTCGGCACGCCCGAGCAGCAGCAGCGCTTTTTGCCCGGCATAGGCAGCGGTGAGGTCTGGTGGAGCCAGGGTTACAGCGAACCGGGCTCCGGCTCCGACCTGGCCTCGGTCAAGTGCCGCGCCGAACGCGTCGGCGACAAATACATCGTCAACGGCCAGAAAACCTGGACCACGCTGGGCCAGTACGGCGAGTGGATCTTCTGCCTGGTGCGTACCAGCACCGAAGGCAAACCGCAGACCGGCATTTCCTTTTTGCTGATCGACATGAAATCCCCCGGCGTCACAGTGCGGCCCATCGTGCTGCTCGACGGCGAGGCCGAGGTCAACGAGGTCTGGTTCGACAACGTCGAGGTGCCGGCCAACAACCTGGTCGGCGAGGAAAACAAGGGCTGGACCTACGCCAAACACCTGCTCAGCCACGAACGCACCAACATCGCCGATGTGAACCGCGCCAAGCGCGAGCTCGAGCGCCTCAAGCGTATCGCCAAAACCGAAGGCGTGTGGGACGACCTGCGCTTCCGCGACGAGGTCGCCAAACTCGAGGTCGATGTGGTGGCGCTCGAGATGCTGGTGCTGCGCGTGTTGTCGGCCGAAAAATCCGGCAAGAACTCGCTGGACATCGCCGGCCTGCTGAAAATCCGCGGCAGCGAGATCCAGCAGCGTTACAGCGAACTGATGATGCTGGCCGCCGGCCCCTTCAGCCTGCCCTTCATCGAGGAAGCCATGGAAGCCGGCTGGCAGGGCGACTTCCCCGGTGGCGTGACCGCCAACGCCCCGCTGGCCTCGACTTATTTCAACCTGCGCAAGACCACGATTTACGGCGGCTCGAACGAAGTTCAGCGCAACATCGTCTCGCAGTTCGTGCTCGGCTGACCAGAAGGAAGAACAACATGGATTTCGATTTCACCGACGACCAGGAACAGTTGCGCGACGCGGTCCGCAAATGGGTGGACAAGGGTTATGACTTCGAGCGCCGCCGCGGCATTGCCAAAGCCGGTGGTTTCTCGCGTGAAGCCTATGGCCAGATCGCCGAACTCGGCCTGTGCGGCCTCTACATTCCTGAAGACAAGGACGGCCTGGGCATGGGCCCTGTCGAAGGCATGGTGGTCATGGAAGAGCTGGGCCGCGGCATCGTCGCCGAGCCTTTTGCCCAGACCCTGATCGCCGGCGCTGTTTTGTCCGGCTACGCACCCGAAGCCGTGCAGGCCGCCTGGCTGCCGAAAATCGCCAGTGGCGAGGCGCTGGTGGTGCTGGCTTCGCAGGAACGCAAAGCCCGTTACCGGCTCGATGTTTGTGAAGCAAAAGCGGCTGAAGCCCATGGCAGCTGGTCCTTGTCTGCTACAAAAAGTGTAGTACCCGCGGGTGACCAGGCTGACGCCTTCATCGTTCCGGCGCAGGCCAATGGCAAGATCGCGCTGTTCCTGGTGGAGCGCGCGGCCCCGGGTGTCACGACCCGCGGCTACGGCACACAGGACGGCGGCCGCGCCGCCGATGTGGTGCTCAAAGATGCACCGGCCACGCTGATCACACTGGATGGGCTGGCGGCGCTGGAACACGCAGTCGACATCGGCATCGCCGCGACCTGCGCTGAAGCCGTCGGTGTGATGGACAAAACCATGGCCATCACCGTTGAGTACATGAACACCCGCAAGCAGTTCGGCGTGTTCATCAGCAGCTTCCAGGCGCTGCGGCATCGCGTGGCCGACATGAAGATGCAACTCGAGCTGGCCCGCTCCATGAGTTATTACGCCTCGCTCAAGCTCAATGCGCCGGCACCAGAGCGCCGCGCGGCCATTGCACGCGCCAAGTACCAGCTCGGTGTTTCCATGCGTTTTGTCGGCCAGCAGGCGGTGCAGCTGCACGGCGGCATCGGCGTGACCGACGAATACATTGTCAGCCACTACTTCAAGAAGCTCACGCAGCTGGAAATGACATTCGGCGACACACTGCACCACCTGGGCGAAGTCTCAAGCAGGATGCAGGACACCGCCGGCGTCTTTGCCTGAACATGCTGCCCCCACGGTCGCTCACTGCGTGTAGCTCCCTGCCCCCCGAGGGGGCCGCTGCGCCTGCGGGCCGGCGGAGCCGGACCCGCGGCCCCTGCTTGAATTGAAAACAAGAACCCTTCAGGAGACACACCATGATGATGCAACGCCGCCTTCTTCTCGCCATCGCTGCCGCCGGCCTGGTGCTCGCCGGGTGCGCCACCTCACCCGCGCCCGAACAACACCCGCCGATTGTGTTTGTGCACGGCAACGGCGACACCGCCGCGCTGTGGCAGACCACGATCTGGCGTTTTGAATCGAAGGGCTGGCCGCGCGAGCGCCTGCACGCGATCGACCTGCCCTACCCGCTGGCGCGCGACGATGACGGCAAGGCCCAGCCCGGCCGCACTTCGACGGCCGAACACATGGCTTTCCTGAAGTCCGAAGTCGACAAGGTGCTGCAGGCCACCGGCGCGCGCCAGGTCGTGCTGGTCGCAACTCGCGCGGCGGTTATGCCATCCGCAACTACATCTACAACGGCGGTGGCGCGGCGCGTGTCAGCCACGCCGTGCTGGGCGGCACGCCGAACCACGGCGTCTGGGCCACCAAAGGCTTTCGCGAAGCCAATGAGTTTTCCGGCACCGGCCCTTTTCTGACCGGCCTCAATGCACCCAAAAATGCCGCCGGCGATGAGGTCACCGGCCCGGTGCGCTGGCTGACCATCCGTTCCGACAACAACGACAAGTTTGCCCAGCCCGACGGCCTCTGGATAGGCGCGCGCGGCACACCGACCAACGTGACGTTCGAAGGCCCGGCGCTCAAAGGCGCGACCAATTTGGTGCTGCCGCGCGCCGACCACCGCGAAGTCTCTTTCTCCCCGGCTGCCTTCGAAGCCACCTACCGCTTCATCACCTGCAAAAATCCGCAGACCACCGCCATCCAGCCTGAAGTGCCCATCGTGCTCAACGGCAAGATCAACAGCCTGGGCCTGACCCCGACCGATCCGGCCTCGGGCAACTATTCAAACAACCTGCCGCTGCCGGGCGCGCAACTGAGGGTGTTCGCCACCGACCCCGCCACCGGCGCGCGCATCGGCAACGCAGTGTTTACCAAAACCGTGGGCACCGACGGCATGTGGGGACCGTTCACCGCGCAGCCCGGTGTGCCTTACGAGTTCGAGATCACCGCCACCGGGTACGCCACCACCCACATCTACCGCAGCCCTTTCCCGCGCGCCAGCAAGATCATCCACCTGCGCGCCGAACGCCTGGCTGAAGCCGACAAGGCCGCCAAATCCAGCATCACGCTGAACCGGCCGCGCGGCTACTTCGACGCGCAGCGCGACCGCATGATGTTTGACGGCAAGGCCGCGCTGCCCGGTGTGCCGCCGGCAGGCGCGGGCGTTTCAGCGTCCAGGATCCATCTCACGCAGGACGGCTTCCGGCCGATCTCGGCGGAGTTCAATGGCGAAAAAATCACGGGACAGACCTGGCCGGTTTCGGGCAACCATGTGGTGGTGCTGGAACTGACTTACTGAGCAAAGGGTGCTGGCATTGCCGGCTTTCGCCGGCAATGCCGGTGTCCTGGTCACACCAGTGTCATCGCCTGAGCGGCACTCACTACCGTGGCGTATTCGCCATGCAGGTTGGACAAGGCCATGACGTGCACATCATCCGCCGTACGCTGAACCCCGTGGAAATCCGCCTTCGCAAAAGCAAAGGTGGCGTCAGCAACAACATGGGTGGCAAAGCCCAAATTCCCGGCGCTGCGCGCGGTGGCTTCAACCGAATTGTTGGTGCTGACACCGAGGATGACCAGAGAGGTCTCGCCACGTGCGTGCAGCCAGCGCTCCAGCCCGGTGTGGGTGAAGGCATCCGGCACATTCTTCTCAACAACGTGCTCGTGCCGCAGGGGCGCAAGTTCAGCCTGAAACTCGACCCCGACTTGCCCCGGCCAGAAAGGCGAACCAGGTGACCGCGACATGTGGCGTACATGCACGACGGGACCGGACGCCTGGCGCCAGTGGGCCAACAAACCCGCGATCGCCGACTCTGCGCCGGGATTGTTGCGGATGCCTGATTCAGGCCAGGTCATGCCGACCTGCATGTCAATGATGATGAGCGTCGTCATGAGATGCGAAAAGTACGCAGTGATGGGTTTGGCGAAGTCGCCGCCCCCGGCTTCGAACATGAAGCGGGGGCGTCGCCCGGCTCACACGAGCAGCCGCGACGTCCTGGGCACATGCGCCATCAGAAACTCCATCTGGTCTGCCAGGATGCGGCGGTTGCGCAGGATGAAGTCTTCCCACAGGCTGGGCACATACGGGGTGTAGAGCAGCGGCATGTGGGCCTGTTCCGGCGTGCGGCTGCTCTTGCGGTGGTTGCAGGCGCGGCAGGCGGTCACCACATTCATCCAGGTGTCGATGCCGTTCTGCGCAAACGGGATGATGTGCTCGCGCGTCAGGTCTTCCTCGTGGAAGTGGTCGCCGCAGTAGGCGCAGATGTTGCGGTCGCGCGCAAACAGCTTGCCGTTGGTCAGCCCCGGCTTGAGGTTGAAGGGGTTGATATTGGGCACGCCCTTGGTGCCGATGATGCTGTTGACGTGGATGATGGACTGGTTGCCGGTGATGGCGTTGTGGCCGCCATGGAAGGTCGCCACCCGTGCACCCATCTCCCAGCGCACTTCATCCGAGGCATAGTGCAACACGGCTTGTTCGAGGCTG
>LNFM01011945.1_pt1 | contig 30420 bp, 21 predicted proteins | sample 596031 | NCBI WGS metagenome assembly LNFM01 (sample SAMN04254537, study PRJNA301005) | activated carbon metagenome | isolation source: dual media filters at the Ann Arbor, Michigan drinking water treatment plant | place: USA: Ann Arbor
TGCAAAGCACCTTTTCGCCTGCTGAAAACCTGATGGAGTTACTCCTGATGATCGACGCTGCCAGGAGAGCCTCCGCTTACAAAGTAATCGCTGTGTTGCCCTATTACGGCTATGCCCGTCAGGACAGAAAGGACAGGCCACGGGTGGCTATAGGAAGTAAACTGGTAGCCAATATGTTAGTAGCTGCCGGAGCAGACCGGGTAATTACCATGGATCTGCATGCCCCGCAGATACAGGGCTATTTCGACATCCCGGTTGACCATCTTGATAGTCATGCTGTTTTTATCCCTTACATAGAGAATTTAAAGCTTGAAAACCTTACCTTTGCCGCCCCCGATGTAGGAGCAACAAACCGCATCAGGGAAATTGCCAGTTATTTTAATGCAGAAATGGTGATCTGCGATAAGCACCGTAAAAGGGCTAACGAGATTGCCAGCATGGTGGTGATAGGAGATGTAACGGATAGGGATATTGTGATCATTGATGACATCTGCGATACCGGTGGAACGCTGGCAAAAAGTGCAGGTCTTTTAAAAGAAAAAGGAGCAAGAAGTGTAAGGGCTTTGATCACACACCCGGTACTAAGCGGTAAAGCATACGAGAATATTGAAAACAGTGTGCTGGAGGAATTGATCGTTTGCGATACAATACCGGTGAAGAAAGAAACAGGAAAAATTAAAGTGTTGAGCGTAGCTGAACTTTTTGCAGTAGCTATTAGAAATGCGTATGAGAATAAGAGTATAACAAGTCTGTTTATTCATTCGCAGAGAAGAGATAAATAAAGCCGGAGTCGATAGTCATGAGTAAGGTCGCTGTAATTTTGAATCTAACAGCAATAACTAAAGAGTATCTATTAACACAAAATAAAAATTAAGAAATGAAATCAATTACAATCGAAGGACAACTGAGGACCGGATTCGGCAAAGGCGCCACCGGTGCCCGGTGTAATTTATGGCGGCTCTGCAGAGATCAGCTTTCATGCTCCTGCTAAAGCTTTCAAAAATTTAGTCTACACCCCGAGTTTCCAGATCGCTGAAGTAAAATTAGATGGCAAAACGTACAGAACTATTCTGAAGGATTTGCAATTTGACAAAGTGGATGATAAATTGATCCACGTTGACCTACTGGAACTGGTAGAAGATAAAAAAGTGATCGCTGATATTCCATTGAAGTTTGTAGGAACTTCTAAAGGTGTAAAAGACGGTGGTAAGTTAATTACCAAAATGAAATCACTGAAAGTAAAAACTTTACCTAAGTACCTGAAAGAGCAAATTGAAGTTAGCATTGACAATTTGGAATTGAATGGTAACATCAGAGTTGAAGATGTAAAATTGGACAACTACGAAATTCTTAATTCACCTCGTATTCCAATTGCTTCTGTAGTATTAACAAGACAGTTGAAACAAGAGGAAGCTGCTGCAACACCTGCTGCTAAGCCTGCTGCCGGTGCTGCTGCTCCAGCCGCTGCTGCTGCGCCTGCAAAAGCTGCTGCCAAGAAGTAAGCATTTTTTTAAAGAATATTCAAACCCGTCTCGTTTTATGCGAGACGGGTTTTTTAATCGGTAAACCCGATATTTGATTTAGATAAAAACACATGAAATTTTTAATCGTCGGATTAGGAAATATTGGTGATGAATATGCACACACAAGACATAACATTGGCTTTGATGTGGTGAATGCGTTTGTACAAAAGCACCAGGCTACTTTTAAAGTTGACAGGCTTGCATATATGGCAGCTATTAAATGGAAGGGAAAACAGTTTATTTGTATTTGCCCTACCACTTATATGAACCTGAGCGGTAAAGCAGTAAAATACTGGATGGACAAAGAAAAAATTCAATTAGAGAATGTCCTGGTAATTGTGGACGAGGTGGCCATTCCGTTCAATAAATTAAGAATAAAGCCCGGAGGAAGTGATGGTGGACATAATGGATTGAAGAGTATCCAGGAATTGCTGGGTACAACTAATTATCCCAGGCTAAGATTCGGTATCGGAAACGACTATCCCAAGGGCTTGCAGGCCGATTTTGTACTGGGAAAATGGATGAAAGAAGAGGAACCATTGGTAAAGCTTAAAATAGAGAAGTCGGTAGAAGCCATTGAATGCTTTGCCACACAAGGCATTGCAACGGCCATGAATAAGATAAATAATCAGGAGTTTTCACTATGATAAATCAGATTGATTACTTACTTTAGCTGCCCGACCGGCGATAATCGCTACGAATCCAATAGACTTACTGATAGCCACCTGAATATATGGGATAAACAGCCGTATGAGCAATGTATCCGATGTATTTACTAAAACCACCACCTTTCGTTTATGAAAATCTTTTGTGTTGGACGAAACTATGTAGCACATGCTGAAGAATTAGGCAATGAGGTTCCAGATGAACCTGTGATATTTATGAAGCCTAAAAGCGCCATGTTGCAGCCACATACACCTTTTTATTACCCTGAATTTACCAATGAACTTCACTATGAGTGTGAGCTGGTATTGCGTATCAGTAAAAATGGTAAATACATCCAGGAAAAATTTGCCAGTAAATATTATGATGCTATTACTGCAGGTATTGATTTTACGGCAAGGGATATACAAAACCAGTTAAAAGAAAAAGGGCTCCCTTGGGAAAAAGCGAAAGCCTGGGATAATTCTGCTGTAATTGGCAAGTGGACACCGCTTACCAATATTAAAAACAAGAAAGACATCAATTTCTGTTTATACAAAAACAAAGAACTCGTTCAACAAAGCAATTCATCGATGATGATTCACAATTTTGATGAAATTGTAGCCTATATTTCGAACTACTTCTCTGTGAATATTGGCGATGTAATTTTTACGGGTACTCCTGCCGGCGTAGGTGAGGTTGTAGTGGGGGATGAACTGGAAGGCTTTATTGAAGATGATAGCATGTTTACACTGGAAGTAAAATAAAAGCAGCATGGCGGTTAATATCCGGCCATGCAAGCGAAACCAACTGCAACAAGAAGGCCATTCTGGTAAAACAGGATGGCCTTTCTTTATAAAGTTAAGATAGCTGCGAAATAAATTGCTCTACCGGGTTTCCCTTAAATTTGTTAGTTATTATTGCTTGCTGCAAATGATCGATACAACTATTTTATTGAAAGCTTACCGCCTGATGAGTCAGGTAAAAGCAATGGCTGAAACATATGAAGCCAACCGTTCTACCTGTAAATATGTTCACTCTACTTCAAGAGGCCATGAAGCTATACAATTAGCCACGGCATTTCAATTACAGCAACAAGATTTTGTAAGTCCATATTACCGGGATGAAAGTCTCATTATGGGTATTGGCTTTTCTCCATACGAGCAAATGCTACAATTGCTGGCCAAAGGCAATGATATTTTTACTGGTGGCCGGGAATATTATTCGCATCCAAATTATCGTGGCAATGATAAGCCAACCATGATACACCAAAGCAGTGCAACGGGTATGCAGGCGATACCAACAACAGGGGTAGCGCAAGGGGTTAAATACAAAGAGCAACAGAAATCCAACAATTCTTCCATAGAAGGGCCAGTTGTTATCTGTTCTCTCGGCGATGCAAGTATTACCGAAGGCGAAGTAAGTGAGGCCTTTCAATTTGCAGTATTAAAACAACTCCCGATTATATATTTAGTACAGGATAATAACTGGGGCATAAGTGTAACCGCAGAAGAAGCAAGAGCGATGAATGCTTTTGAATTTGCAGCTGGTTTTAAAGGGATGAACAGGGTACAGGTGGATGGTAGTGATTTTGAAGCATCCTTTTTAGTAATGAAAGATGTAGTAGAGTTTGTACGGAGCGAAAGAAAACCATATCTCGTTCATGCACAAGTGCCGTTACTGGGCCATCATACAAGTGGAGTAAGAAAAGAATTTTACAGAACCGATACAGATTGGGAAAAACATTTACAAGATGATCCCCATCCAAAACTTAGGAAAAAATTATTGGAGAGAGGCGTAAGTGAAAATGATTTAATGCAAATAGAAAAGGAAGCAGCAGAATTAGTGGCAAATGATTTTGCAAAAGCAGTTGCTTCGCCAGAACCTGATGCAGCAACGGTGATGGAGCATGTATTTGCACCAACAACTATTACTGAGGAGAAAGGAGAGAGGAATCCCACAGGCTCCGCAAAAATTGTGATGGTGGATGCGGCTCTATTTGCTATTCGGGAAATAATGGAACAACATCCAGAATCAGTGTTATACGGACAAGATGTTGGAAAAAGATTAGGCGGCGTTTTTAGAGAAGCTGCAACACTGGGAGAGCAGTTTGGTGAGAATAGAGTTTTTAATACTGCTATACAAGAAGCATATGTTGTGGGTTCAACAGTAGGTATGAGTGCGGTGGGTTTAAAACCAATTGTGGAAGTGCAGTTTGCTGATTATATCTACCCGGGTTTTAATCAACTCGTAACAGAAGTTTCTAAAAGTTGCTATCTCACTTGCGGAAAATTTCCAGTGTCAATGATATTGCGGGTGCCGGTTGGTGCTTATGGTGGTGGAGGTCCTTATCATAGTGGCAGTGTAGAAACAACAGTGCTTTCTATCAAAGGAATTAAAGTGGCTTATCCTTCCAATGCTGCGGACATGAAAGGATTAATGAAAGCAGCTTACTATGATCCGAACCCGGTTGTGATGCTGGAGCATAAAGGACTTTACTGGAGTAAAGTACCCGGAACCGAAGATGCAAAAACAGCAGAGCCTGATAAAAATTATATTTTACCATTTGGTAAAGCCAATATTATTCTCAATGCATCTGCATCTGCTATTGCCAATGGTGAAAGCTGTGTAGTGATCACTTATGGAATGGGAGTGTATTGGGCAAAGGCGGCTGCAAAGAATTTTAACCAGCAAATTGAAGTGGTTGATCTGCGAACATTATTCCCACTGGATGAAGAACTGGTATTTGAAAGAGTGAAAGCACATGGAAAATGTTTGGTACTTACAGAAGAACAGCAAAATAATTCATTTGCTGAATCATTGGCAGGAAGAATTTCTAAAAATTGCTTTCAATCGTTAGATGCAGCGGTAGAAGTTTTAGGTGCATTAAATACTCCTGCTGTGCCGATGAATATGATTTTGGAGCAGGCAATGTTGCCGAATGCGGAGAAGGTAACGGCTGTGTTGAAGCAATTGTTGAATTCCTGATAAATTTTGTTATCATCGTTCGGTTCCTTTGCTATGCGAAACTTTCAGTTTCGCAGTTTTATTCTATCGCCTTTGGCGATAATGCAATTGCCGGAGGCAATAAAATAAAAATGCGGGGCTGCAAGCCTCGCATAGCAAATGTATTCATAATTTTTTTTTCTATAAGCTACAACAATTGATATTGGGAATAGTACTAAATAGCATAAGGTAGGAAAAATAAATAGAAAATAATTAAACCTATCAAAAGGGAATGAGAAAAATATTTTTACTATCGGCAGTAATAATAAAATGTATGCTATAATTTCAATTACTAAAGTTAACCTTGACTTTTCATTGAAAGAAGCAATCATTAATGCAATTAAAGAAATATCTGCAAGTAAGATTAACACTCTCATTAGAGGTTCGGCTTCAAACAAACCTGTGAACAAAAAGAGGCCAAACGGAATTAAAATCATTGAGCCTTGCAAGAAAATGAAAAAATAAGCTAATAAGGCAAATACTCGCATAGAATTTTTTGCATATTTTTCAACCAAGAAAATGTTATAACAGATGGTATTCGAAAATTAATAACCATTTATTTAAGAATATCCGAGTAGTTATCCCTTCAAATTCAATTTTATCTGCAACTCTTCAAACTGCTTTTCATCAATCGTAGCAGGTGCATCCAACATTACATCTCTACCAGAATTGTTTTTTGGAAAAGCAATAAAGTCACGGATGCTTTCGCTGCCACCGAGTATAGCACACAGCCTATCAAAACCAAAAGCAATACCACCATGCGGTGGTGCACCATATTCAAAAGCACCGAGAAGGAAACCAAACTTGTGTAATTGTTCTTCTTCATTCATACCGAGTGCTGCAAACATTTTTTCCTGCAACTCTCTTTGGAAAATTCGGATGGAGCCTCCGCCAATTTCATTCCCGTTCAATACCATGTCATACGCATTGGCTTTGATGTTGGCATAAGGATGTTCCAGGTATTTATCTAAGTTCTCTACTTTGGGCGAATTGTTAATCATTGTATCAACATCAGAAGGCCTTGGACTGGTAAAAGGATGATGCCTTGCTACCCATCGGCCAGCGCCGCCACCGTCCTGATCTTCCAACGCAAATTCAAACAATGGGAATTCCAGTACCCATAGTAATTTGAATTCATCTTTTTTGCGTAGCGATAATTTATCAGCCATATACATACGTAAATCGCTGATAGCTTTTCTCGTTCTTTCTTCTGCGCCGGCCAATATTAAAATCAAATCACCGGCTTTTGCATTTGCTGCATCAGCAATGGCTTTTAATTTTTCTTCGCTATAAAATTTGTCTACACTGCTTTTATAGGTTCCGTCGGCATTTACTTTTATAAATACCAACCCTTTCATTCCGATCTGCGGACGTTTTACCCATTCCGTTAATTCATCGGTTTGTTTGCGACTGTATTCGCTGCAACCTGGTACTGCAATAGCAACTACTGTTTCGGCTTCATCAAATACTTTGAAGTCGGCTCCATTTATAAGTGCAGCATTATCCTGTTTATCTGTATAAACGGTGGAAGGTTTTTTCAGGTTCAGCACTTTCATGTCGAAGCGAATATCTGGTTTGTCATTGCCATAATTCCACATCGCATCCTCCCAGGTCATCCGTTGCACTGTTTCTGTATAGTCAATCCCTTTTACATCTTTGAAGATCGATTTTATCATGCCTTCAAACATGTTCAGAATATCTTCCTGTTCTACAAATGCCATTTCACAGTCAATCTGTGTAAACTCTGGCTGGCGATCGGCTCTCAGATCCTCATCCCGGAAACATTTTACAATTTGATAGTAACGGTCATAACCACTAACCATTAATAATTGTTTGAATGTTTGTGGCGATTGTGGCAATGCGTAAAACTGCCCGGCATTCATTCTTGATGGAACTACAAAATCTCTTGCACCTTCTGGTGTTGATTTAATAAGAAACGGAGTTTCTATATCCATGAAATTATGCTGGTGTAAATAATTTCTGGCGGCACGGTTTACGGCGTAGCGTAGTTCCAGATTTTTCTTCACTGCATTTCTGCGCAGATCAAGAAAACGATATTTCATGCGAAGGTCATCGCCACCATCTGTATCATCCTGTATAGTGAACGGTGGTACCGCTGATTTGTTTAATATTTTAAATGCCGTAACGGTAATCTCAATTTCACCAGTTGGTATGTTTGGATTCTTATTGCTGCGTTCGCTTACAACACCTGTTGCTTGTAATACAAACTCACGGCCCAACGGATTTTCATCCAGTTGTTTGGAAAGGTCTTCACCAATTAGTAACTGGGTAATGCCGTAGCGGTCACGCAGATCAACAAAAGTGATGGCAGTTCCTAATTTTCTAACGGTTTGCACCCAGCCTGCCAAAGTGACTTCAGTGCCTTTTTGTGCTAATCTTAATTCGCCACATGTGTAAGTTCTGTACATAGTTGTAAACTTCTAAATTAATCTATCGCATTACTGAATGACCGAGTTTTATCGGGGTGCTGCAATATGCGGAATAGAATTACTGCAGTACAAGAGTGCGACGCAACAGCCGATGCTAGTAGTAAAGTCGCTGGGTAAATAATTGTATTTATCCGCTCTTCAATCGGCGGCAAAGATAGCAATGCAGCCCCTATTTTCAGGGGTTTTCAGGCTGTTTTAGAGAAGGCACTTATATTCGCAATGAAGTAGTTACAAGTAAATGCCACCGCCAGATACAATTTACATTCCGGGACAAACAGGGCCGCCTCCACGAACCGGGAATTATTATATTGACTCCGTTGTGCAATCCCATTGGAAGGAAAAGGATAGCCATTTATACCAAGCGGCAAAAGTGGGAGAGGGAGGTTCTTTGTCGGTAGGAGAAATTTTCTGGATGTTATTGTTTGGATTCGTTTTGATAGCAATGAATACGGGTTTGGGGAGGTTTCCAGAATTAATACGAAAAAGAAAAAGAGAAAAAGCTGCCCGGAAACTAATTGAAGCGTTTGGATTGAAGTATCACAACTGGCTTTTTGCTTATAATCCTTATTATAAATCTTTATCGGAAGAGAACCGGTTACGTTTTTTACAGCGAACAATTGCTTTTGCCAATGCAAAAGAATTTCGTTTTCACTATTTGAATGCGGAGGAATACATTCCGATATTAATAAGCGGAGCTGCAGTGCAACTTACTTTTGGTTTGCATAATTACATGCTGAACCATTTTCCTACCATTCATATTGTGCGCAAGGAATATGTACGACAGGCAGATGATGAAACATATTACGGGCATGTAAGCAGAAGTGATATTTATATTTCCTGGAATCATTTTTTAGCAGGGTATCATGATTATGAAGATTCCGTAAATGTGGGCTTACATGAAATGGCACATGCACTTCAGTTTGATGCTTATCTGGGATTTGAGGATTCGAGAGATCGTAATTTTAAAGAACGATTGAATGATTTTTCAGCGGAGGGAAGGCCCATTTTCCGAGCCATGCGGGAAGGAATGAGCCATGTATTGGATGATTATGCGATGACCAATTTTGATGAATTTTGGGCAGTGTCTGTTGAAACCTTTTTTGAAAATCCAGGAGGATTTAAAGAACGATTGCCTGTACTGTACCAGGAAATGTGTGAGCTGCTTAATCAGGATCCGTTATTGCTTCACAAGGTTATTGATCCTGACCTACTCTGATGGCTATTTACTTTTACATTGTTACCGGGTGTTTCAATTTTAATTCACGGGGACGTTGAACTGCATAATAATATAGCAATATAAGGACCCCGATAAAAAATGGAATTAATGCAATGTGTTTTCCTGTAAACTCTCTCCAGATAATTAGTTGATCAAAATGAAAAAACTCACTTATCATCCAATAACCGTTAGCGCATATCCAAAATGTAATGGCAAGGTTATGCGCCAACTCTGCCTTCACTTGCCGGTTCTGCCAGGAGATAATAATAGCAATAATTAAAGTTGGGGCAAACATGGCCAAAGCCAGCTCCCGCCATATCATGCACCAACTAATATCTTTTACTAGCCAGAAAACGATGTGCATATTTTCCATACGTCTGTATCTTGCAGGAATGATGTATTGTCTTTCGTTAGCTTGATTCATTGGTAATTTGTTAGCTGGAGAAAGTTAAGAAATATTGCGGGAAAGAATTTTGCTAAAGCGATTTACATCCGCTTCTGAATTGATTGGTTCGTTGTGCACTAAATGATTTGCTAATTGCTTTGCAAAAAATGGCGCCAGTGAGCAGCCTTTTGTTCCCATCCCATTTAGTATCCCAATCGAAGGATGCAAGGGATGAAAACCAACGAAAGGCCTTCGTTCCAATGTAGCGGGACGAATGCCACACAGGTGATCGATAATTTTGAAAGGAACTTTTAGCCAATGATTTAAAAGCTGTTCTGTTTTGATATAAAATTCTTGCGTTGGATTTTCATTGTTAAACTCCCACGCATAATTGGAACCAACCCACCATTGCCCCGGCGTAGCTAATGGAACGAGCATCATTCCTTTTTTATAAATATGGGTAGGAGATAGGTCTGAAGCTTCAATCAATAGCATTTCTCCTTTGTTGGGAGCAAATGGTAATAGACTAAAATATGGATTAGTGCCACTACTGTTTCCATCGCAGAATATAATTTTATTAGCTGTTACGTTTTTATAGTGAATTTTATCTGCGACATTTAATTGGGTGATATCAAATTCTTCTTCCAATAACTGTTCATTTGTTATTAGTTGTTTGCGCCATGCAGGTAGTAATGTATCAAGATGAACAGTATAAACGGGTTTTATTTCTCCGCATCCAAAATCATAGTTGAATTGATTTAGAAAATAATTTTGTTCCGGGTAGCTGCTAACATAATCTAATTTTTCTTCTACCCGCTGCATAAAACTTTGCCGCATTTGGGGGCTGGGAAAAAAGTCAATGATATTTTTTTGAGAAAGAGCTGTAATAGCTAACTCATTTCCAATTTGTAAATAAGCACCCAATGCAAAAGGAAGAATCTCTTTTGCCATCCACACTTCTACATGGCGACGGCCGGTAACAGGGTTGATAATTCCGGCAGCAATTCTGGATGAAGCAAGCCTGTAATGATTATCAATTACAAGAAAAGATTTTTTTTCTTTTTGTAGGAAATAACTGAGCCATGTGCCTGATATTCCTTGACCGATGATTAAATAGTCAACTTGCATTTTACAAAAATAGGCTTTGGGCTAAAGCCCTTAGCAGTAAATAAATTGCCCCGGCATTAATGCCGGGGCAATGAAAATAGAATTTATATGGGCTTTAGCCCAAAAGATTATTCAACATTAATTCTCACACCTTCCGAATGACTCGTAAACTCCGGCGCATACATACATTGAATCGTCGTTACCCCGTTGCTAAAGTTGCCTGTATGTGTAGCAAACAATGTGTATTCAAAAACATAAGTACCTTTTCTTAAATAGCTGAAGAAAAAATTGGTGCTGGCATCCTTAGTGCTTTCATAATAACCCAATCCTCCCTGCCATTTGTACTGGCTTAATACATTTACAGGTTCCAAAGCAGATGCCCGCATATCTTTCATATGAACATATTCCATGTCACGATCCACTCTTAATTCAACCCTTACTTTTACTTTATCGCCTACTTTAATTACGCCGCCTTCGTTGATTGGAGTAATTACCGGTCCACGGTCTGTGTTTTTTTCTACAAACAATTTCTTCGTCAGTTTCAGTGGTGTAGAAGCAGTAGTGATTTTATCCAGATCTTCAAAATATTGCCAGTAAACACCACCCCATGATGCAGACAAATTGTTGTTTGTTGAGCTTACATTCACACTGATATTACCCATTTCTGGTTTTACCTGTTTTCCTTCAATTGTTTTTTTGAAGTAACCTGTTCCAGCTTCTAGCTTATTTTCTGTTGAACTAACTGTGGTGCTTCCTAATTTTATTTGCACTGTTGGTTCATTGCTCAACCATTCTGTTCCTTGTAATAATAAAGCATAACAAGCTTCCGCAGTAGCTTTTGTTGTTTTCCAGTTATTGGTTTGCTTATTTTTCAATAACCAGGTTCTAAGATCATCAACTGTTTTTGTGTCTTTACCAACTTCCTGGAAAGCTTCAATTAACAATGCATGGGTTTCAATGGGTGCTTCGTACCAGAACCAGCCATTGCGTTGGTCTTTCCAATACATGCCCAACTCAGCATTGGTGATTGAAGTTTCCTTCAATGATTTTAAAATTGCAACGGGTGTTTTTGTATCACCTGTTCTATTGAGTGCCAAAGCAGTCATCCCTTGCATATACTTACTTTGTTTTACCCAATATTGCTGCGCCTGCTTGTAATAATAGTTATACGCTGTTTGTGAAGCGGCATCAATTTTATATTCAGGAAAGAAGCTGCGCATATACAAGTACTGTACCTGTAAATAACTAATATTCTGTTGCTTCAGGTTCGCTTTGTATTTAATCAGGTAATCGTAATCCTCTTTTATCTTTTTATCTAAGTACGGGATGGCCGTTGTAAGTATTGCTTTTAATTTATCATCCTGTCCAGGAGAAATGCCTTTTAATTTTTTCAAATGACCAATACCTGTAACAATATATTGAGTGATGTAACGATCATCCGGGCCACCACTAAACCATACAAAACCGCCGTTAGGGCTTTGCATTTGTTTTAATTTATTATATGTGTTGTCGAGTTGTTCGCTCATTTTCACCATATCAAATAACAATGCTATATTTCTTTTTTGTTCGGCTTCATTTTTTGCCTGTAATACCCAGGGAGTTTCTTCCAGCAAGATGGCTTTTAGCTCTTGATTTTTTTGCAGGTTGCTCATTAATGCTGCAGTGTCTTTTATTTTCCATTGCTCAAACACTTGCTTGATGCGTGGTGATGAATTAGAAATATAAGTGGCCAATGAATTAGCATAATACCGGTTCCAGTTTTGCTCTGCACATTCATATGGATATTCCATCAGGTACGGAAGTGCTTGTACCGCATACCAGGCTGGGTTAGATGTGTACTCCAGCGTTAATGCATAATGTTGTAAACTTTCACTCTTCCCACTGTTCAATAATTTATCGAACGAGAAATTCTTTGTGCCGGTTCCTCTCATTGGTAAAGTGATCGTTTCTGTTACCAGCATACGGTTGGTGAGTACAGGCAATATATTTTCTTCTCCATCACTAAAGTTGCCAGCTTTTGCAACAACTCTCCAGGTTAATGCTTTATTAAACTGGTAAGGAATTTCAATAGGGAATTTCACAGCTTCACTTTGACCCGCAGCAACGGTAAAGTATTGGTTGGGTATAACACTTTTAAAACGACCGTCTACTCTTTCATTTGTTTCGGCAGTACCTGTTAATTCTTTATCAGAAAGATTTACAATTTTGGTACTAAATTCCATTTTATCGCCTTCCCGCATAAATCTAGGTGCATTCGGCTGCACCATTAATTCTTTCTGCGTAACGATCTCTTTGGTGCTCATGCCAAATGCTGCTTCTTTGGTATGCACCATTGCCATGAATTTCCATTTGGTCAGTGCTTCGGGCATAGTAAACGAAAATTCTATTGCACCTGTGCTGTCCGTTTTTAAATCGGGTAAGAAAAAAGCAGTCTCATTGAAGTTCTTGCGAATCTTAACATCACCAGATTGCTCAGTAGAGCCAGGCTCTTTATTCATTTGATCGGTTACTCCATCAGCATCTTTATCTCTCTCTTTGGATTCCTCCTGTTTAGGTGATGGTGGAGGTGGAGGTGACATCGCATCATCTGCATTACCAGGTGCCCCTTCGCTAACAGCCCTGCTCATTTTCATCACACCACCGCCATAGTATGTCATTTCCTCATTGTACAAAAGATAATCATATCGCTTGTCAACATATTTATTGTCGTCATCGGCAATATATCGTTGGTACGAATCATGCTTGGTAAAGTTTTGAGTGCCTGACCAACTGCGTCCTCCATAATAAGAAGGCCAGATATTTGGCTTATACCAATTATGGGCATAGAATTGATCCAGCGAAGCATCGTACATGCTAGCCAGCATTTCGGCAGCAACCTTTTCTTTTTTATAGCCACTGATCTTTACTTTCCATTTTTCTTCACTACCCGGTAATGTTTTATCACGATAAGTTGCATATTCAACCGTTAAATCTTTATTGGTCCAGGGAATATAAATAGACTGACTTAACTGGTAATAGCGATTATGTTTTACAAACATCCAGCTTACACCATATCCGCCACGATCTACTTCCGTAACCGGGAAGGTGAAGGTTTGTTTTTGATTATTTAGCTGGATAAAGTCGTAGGATTGATCTCCTGCATTTTTATCTATTTGGCGCACTACAAATATATTATCAGCAGCAGTGCCTACTCCAATTTTAGCTGTCTCGCCTGGCTCCACGGTCGTTTTATTATTGCCAGTCCACAAATAGGCAGGGCTATTTAGTTGATTACTTTTTTCATCAAACAATTCTATGTACTTAATATCTTTTACAATTTCTCCGTTTTTATCTTTTGTTTCAATTTCAATAATGTAGAATCCAGGCAAAAATTTGGTATTGGGGATTTCATAATTGGAATTTTCTTTTACCGTTTCTGTTTTACTAAAGACCTCTTGTCCCTTTTCCCAGCTTCTTGAATCAGTTTCATTATCATACTCATCGTATGGAAAGTTTTTAATGTACTCTTCTTTTGTCATTACAAATTGATCAGGTCTATCCCAATAACGGTCACGGATCAATCTTTTTTCTTCTTTCAATTTAGAGATGGTTACTTTAACCGTTGATGGTTCATACTCTCCATTCATATTTTCTGTGCGGATGCTTAGTTTCTTTAAACTATCAGCAGGCATGGTAGCAGGTATGTTTGCTACGAGTATTAATGCTTTATAACTTATAGAAACCGATTTTTCTCCGCTTCTTGTTTCACCATTAATATCTGTTACGTCTGCATATACGGTGTAGTCAAATACCGGCTCAAACTTTTTCTCGATCGTCAGATCAGGAATAGCCGTGAACTCTACTACAAATTTTCCGTCTTTATCTGTTTTTACTTCACCATGTGCTATTTCCATTTCCTCTGCTGGTGGCTGCCACCAACGCCAGAATAACCACGGATACAAGAATCGGGGTTGACGAACAACCCTATATTTTACCATTGCTTCATCAATATTATTGCCGGCGTATGCTTTTGCAGTTCCCGTTACGGCAATTTTATCATTTACTTTATAAGTGCCTTTAACAGGCTCATAATCCACATAAAATTTCGGACGTTTATATTCTTCTACATGAAATGCTGAATTTCCGCCATCATCTTTTGTAAAAATGGTAAACTGTCCATTCATACCTGTTTGTGGTAACTGAAACTTGCCGCTGAATGACCCATACTCGTTTGTTCTTATTTTAATGGTATCTACATTTTTGTAGTTGGCATCTCTGAGTATTACAGTGGTTGTATAGTCACTTATTACATTACCTGTTTTATCTTTTGTATTCCTGCTTAAAACGATTCCTTTAAAGTAAACTGTTTGACCGGGTCTGTAAATACTTCTGTCGGTAAATAGATGTATGGAAGTAGTGGCTTTAGACTCATTATTATTTTCTGCATTGTAGTAATAATAGTAATCATAGACCATGTCATTCATAAACAGCTTATCGCTATTATGTACTACTTCCAGCAGGTAGGTATAATTGCTGTAGTTATTATTGTTAGTTCCTTTGATCCTTTCCATTTTAAAGAATCCATTTGCATCTGTTGTATAAGCTTTGCCTTTTTCTTTTAGATATTTTGATTCTCTGTAATCATATTTTTGCTCCCATACCTGTACGGCTGCTTTTGCAAGCGGCTGTCCGTTGTTTCGGTTTAGCACAAAAAAATCATTATTGTTGTTTACATAACTAATGTTCGACACAAAAAAAAGTCTTGCTCCCAAAACGATTTTTTTACCCGTAAAGTCATTGTCATTGGATGCCAGCAACACATATTCTCCAGTTGGTAAGCCATCGGATTTAATTTCTACGGAATGTTGTTGCAGGTCGTTAGTAGCAGACAAAGATTGTTGCCAGCTTTTTACCGGAGTACTCTCAATAAGGGCAGACCAATATTTTTCATCAGATTGATTGGCGAGTAATGTTTTTATTTTTTCATCGGCTTTAATTACCCGTAAGTACAGCGTATTGAAGTTTTTGTAATTCACAAAAACCCTGAATGGCTCCCCGGGAACATTTACTTTTTCAACACTAAACTGTAATGATTTACTGTTTATTTGATTTAGTAAATTTTGCGCATTTATTTTTCCTTCTGATGAATCTTTCTGTTGAACTATCCTTTCAACAATTTCTTTTGCTTTAACTCTTGCAAAACGATTGGTAGTATCTCCGTATGGCTTGTAAGTGTTTGCCTTTTCATTGTAATAATCAGCTACCAGATACCAGGCCTGTGCAGCTGCTGGGGTAGCAGCATATTGATTAGCAATATGATTGATGGCGTTGAAATAAAGCTTGTCTTTTTCAGGATGCGTTGATTTGCTTTTTACAAATTCAATTCTTTTTATATCTGCATCGATCAACGCATCAGGTTTTGCATCTTTTAGGTGAAAGGCAATAAGCTTCTGATAAATTAAAAGAGCTTTATGTTGGAGAGACAGGGAATCGCTGGTAACGAATTTTCGGGTTATAAAATCTAAAGCAGGATCAAATGCACTGGCCTGGTTGATTTCAAAAGCATAGGCAGGTTTTGAAATATCCCTTTCATCGTTTTCAAAATAAGCAATGGCCCGGTGTGCCAGCAAATCGTAAAGGGTAGGGCGGAGGTGCCTCATATTTCCTTTTACTATAACTGCATCAAATTGGTTTAGCTTTGTTAGCTGTAAAAGTTTTTCTTCTTTTACCGATGCCAGATAAAGAGTGCTGATTGTTGTATGAAAATTTTCCGCATCCCAGGTGGCAATATCAGTCTTTTTGAAGTTTACAGTTTTAGTACGGTCATATATTTTCCAACGGTTGCGTTGGAAGTAGCTCCAGTAGCGATCTGCGAGATAACTTTTTAAAACAGATACAACGGGTTCTTTGCTTACAGTTATTTCTTTTTCTATCTCAGCAATGGAAAGTGCAGCATTGTCTTCCCTGTTGTCAACTTGCAAAGTTGTTATATACATCAATGACTTAATAATTTGTGCATCCTGCTTTTCTTTTTTTGCAAGGGCATAAATTTTCTTTACTTCATCTAATGCTGATTTAGGCAGGCCCTGGTTAGTAAAATCTTCTACTTTCTTCCAGGCAGCTTCGTAGTTTTTTATAAGGTTTTGGCTATTTGCATTCATAGTAAAAAAACCAGCTAAAAGGGTTATAAAAAATATAGATCTTAATTGTTGCATTCCTATGCTTTTAAAATTTAATACAAGGTAATTAATCTTATGCGCCCATAAGATGCAGAAAGGAAATGAATTTCATAAATAGCCCTGCTTGAACTGATTTATAAACGAGTTAAAAGCAATTTGGCTGCCAAGAAAAAGGAAATTGAAAAATATTTTTTAAGGAATAGGTCTATTTAGCTATTTAATTGTTGGTGACTTAAAATCCTTTGCCATCAAGCACTCCCGCACAAACCTGCAATCAATGTTTTGAATCCGTGTATTCCTTTAACTTTTTGTTGCAATGATTTTTGGATCGATGGCATATGCTTTGAAATTATTATTTCGGCAACAATATTTATACACATTAAAAACACGAACCATGAAAAAATTTTTTACCCTTTTATTAAGCTCACTGTTCTCACTTTCTCTTCTTGCCTTTGATGGAAATCGATTAAGCGTAGCAACCGTAACTAACGGAATGAACTTAACCATTGAAATTGATGGAAGAAGGTTTAAGATGCAAGACAATAATATTACCCTCAGTAGTCTTTCTGAAGGTAGTCACAACATCCGCATTTACCGGGATAAAAACAAAAGAGGTAACGGCTTTGGTTTTGGCCATGGAAAAAAGCTAGAGGTCATATATGCCAGTAATGTTTACCTGAAAAGAGGTTTCCATACTGATATAACTGTGAACCGCTTTGGTAAAGTGTTGGTAGATGAAAGAAGATTTACCAACAACAATAGCGATGAGTGGTTTGAAGATGAAGATATTTATGATGATGGTGGTTGGGATAATGACTACAGCAATGTAATATCAGCCCGGGATTTCGAATCAGTAAAAGAACAAATTCGTAAAGAGTGGTTCGAAAGCAGCCGTTTGGTTTCTGTTAAAACGATCATCAGTAAAAACAATTTTACTACTCAGCAAGTAAAAGAAATGATGTTGCTTTTCACCTTTGAAAACAACAGATTAGAAGTGGCAAAAGCAGCTTACCGCAGAACAGTTGATAAGCAACGCTACTTTGAGTTGAATGATGCATTTACTTTTAGCAGCAGCAGAGATGAGTTGGCCCGTTTTATCCGTGAATCAAGATAGGAAAATGAGGAACAAAAAATAGGAATACACCCTTGAAATAAGATGCCCTCCGAAAATTTGGAGGGCATCGTTTATATAAAGAATTATTTGGAATAAGGACTCTTCCTATTAAACACTTTCCATTCTCTATTTTCCTTTCATCACTTCCGCCATCTTCTTTCCAATATCAGCAGGGCTGCTTACTACATGAATTCCACATTCCGCCATAATCTTCATTTTTGCAGCAGCAGTATCATCAGCACCACCTACGATTGCTCCGGCATGTCCCATACGGCGACCGGGAGGCGCAGTTTGACCAGCTATAAATCCTACCACCGGTTTTTTATTTCCGTTTGCTTTTATCCAGTTAGCTGCTTCCGCTTCCATACCACCACCAATTTCTCCAATCATTACAATAGCATCGGTTTCAGGATCATTCATAAATAGCTCAACTGCTTCTTTGGTTGGTGTGCCAATAATTGGATCACCACCAATACCAATGGCTGTAGAAATACCTAAACCAGCTTTAGCTACCTGGTCAGCAGCTTCGTAGGTTAATGTTCCTGATTTTGAAACGATACCAATACGACCGGGTTTAAAAATAAAGCCCGGCATAATGCCCACTTTACATTCATCAGAAGTAATGATGCCCGGACAATTTGGTCCTATCAATCTCGTATTCTTCCCCTGTAAATAGTTTTTCACTTTTACCATATCCTGCACGGGAATACCTTCAGTGATACATACTACTAATGTAACACCAGCATCAGCAGCTTCCATGATCGCATCTGCGGCAAATGCAGGAGGAACGAAAATGATGCTTACATCCGCCCCGGTAGCTTTTACACAATCCACCACGGTATTAAATATTGGTCTTTCCAAATGGGTGCCCCCACCTTTTCCCGGAGTAACACCACCCACTACGTTTGTTCCATACTCGATCATTTGAGTAGCATGGAATGTACCTTCTGTACCTGTAAAACCCTGTACTAAAATTTTCGAATTTTTATTAACGAGAATACTCATATTTATGCTTTAAAAGTTGCCGCAAAAATAAGGGATTTGGTGGGTTTTAAGGAGAGCTATTCGTCCCATTGGGCTATACAGAAATTAATTTTCTTCATCCGGAGGTGGTACAAGGGTAGGAGCATTTTTATCCATCAATTCTTCCATGTTTCGGTTATTGGAAATTTTACCAGTCTCTTCCAGCATCCGCATATCTTTTGCATCCTGTAAAAATTCCGAAGCAAAAATAAAATCATTCAGCCGTTGGTTCTTACTGAAAATGATCTCTTTGTTAGTGCCTTCCCATTCTTTATTGCCCATGTACATATATAAAATGTAATTGCCAATTTCCATTACACTATTCATGTCATGGGTGTTTATAACTGTGGTAATATTATATTCAACTGTTATTTCCTTAATGAGTTTATCAATTACCAGAGATGTTAATGGGTCAAGCCCGGAATTAGGCTCATCACAAAAGAGATATTTAGGATTCAACACAACGGCTCTTGCGAGGGCAACCCTTTTTTTCATACCGCCACTTAGTTCGGCAGGAAATTTTTTATTGGCATCCACCAAGTTTACCCTTGCTAAAACTTCATTTACCCGTTCCAGCTTTTTTTTATAAGAATCTTTGGTAAACATGTTCAATGGAAACATCACATTCTCCTGCACATTCAAACTATCAAATAATGCAGAGCCTTGAAATAACATTCCAATTTCTTTACGAATCTCTGTCTTTTCCTGCCCTTTCATTTCGGTGAAGTTCTGACCATCGTATAAAACTTCCCCTTCATCTGGTTCAAACAACCCCACCATGCATTTTTGCAATACCGTTTTCCCGCTACCACTGGAGCCGATAATAAGATTACATTGTCCCGCTTTCATCACGGCACTCACATCCTCAATGACAACTTTTTCACCAAAACTTTTCTTTATATTTTTTACTTCAATCATTCGATAACTATAACAATAGGGCTGATAAAATGTAATCTGCAAATAATATTAGTATGCAGCTAACTACCACTGCTTTTGTACTGGCTCTTCCAATTTCTAATGCCCCTCCTTTTACATAATAACCATAAAATGCAGGTATGCTTGCAATAATAAAAGAAAACACATAGGCTTTTATCAAAGCAAAAATTACATTGTATGGTACAAAAAATTCAAGTAATCCTTTATCAAAAATGCTACCCGAAATAATGCCAGAAGCAGTACCGGCTAATCTTCCCCCCAAAATGCCTAGGCACATGGCTATAACCACGAGTAATGGAATCATTAATAATGCGGCAACTATTTTAGGAAGTATCAGATAGGTTTTTGTATTAATCCCCATTATCTCTAATGCATCAATTTGTTCACTTACCCGCATATTACCTAACTCACTGGCAATACGGCTACCGGCTACACCTGCTAATACAATACTTACAAGCGTAGGGGCAAATTCAAGAATAACAGTATCTCTTACAATTTGTGCAATAGTAGATGGTGGAATTAACGGGCTTACTAACTGATAGGCTGTTTGTATGGTGGAAACCGCACCAATAAAAACAGAAATGATTGCAACGATGCCCAAGGAACCAAAACCGATTTCAGTACATTGGTGAATAAACTCTTTCCAATACATCTTTCCGTTCTCCGGTTTGGAGAACATTCCTTTAAGCATCAAGAGGTATCGGCCTATGTCGTTGAAAATCGTCATATAATGTGCTAAGATACAGTATGAAAAGAGAAAAGCCATTAGCGATTGGCTCAACTATAAATCTTTACTCACTTTGCGGAATCGTTTCCACCAACGGGATTTTTTTACTATCTCCTCTGTTGAGTTTTTACTCTTTAACTGTGCATCTACTACGGCAACCAGTGCCATATTTAAAATATTGCGAACAGAACTCCCTAGTTGCAAAATATGAACCGGTTTTTTTAACCCTAACAATATCGGCCCTACTGCATCAGCAGTTTCCAGTTCTTTTAGCAGATTATAGGCTATATTGCCAGAAGCAAGATTCGGGAAAATCAATGTATTTACATCTTTATCCGCCAATTCGCTGAACGGATAGTTTTCTTTTATTAATTCTTTATTAAATGCTACGCTAGCTTGCATTTCTCCATCCACTAACAAAGAAGGCATTTTTTCTTTTACAATTTTTCTTGCTTTGGCCACCAATTGGGCTTCGGGAGAATTACTGCTTCCAAAATTGGAATAACTAAGCATTGCAATACGGGGGATGATATTAAAATTGCGTACTTCTTTGGCAACCATCAAGGTTATCTCTGCTAATTCTTCTGCCGTTGGATTAAAGTTAACAGTTGTATCTGCCAAGAACAGCGGCCCTTTTTTCGTCAACATCAAATACATACCTGCAATTTTCTTTACGCCTTCTTCTGTGCCTATTGTGTGCAATGCGGGACGAATTGTATCAGGATAATTTTTTGCCAACCCAGAGATCATTGCATCTGCATCGCCACATTCCACCATCATGCAACCGTAATAATTGCGGTCTTTCATTACTTTTTTTGCCTCATATGCATTGAAACCTTTTCTCCCTCTTTTGGCAAAGAAGAGTTCGGAATATTTATTTCTTCTTTCTTCCATGGCATCGCTGCGGGGGTCAAAAATTGGCAAGCCTTCTATATCTATACCATTGGCATTAGCGATACTTTTAATTTTGATTTCATCACCCAATAAAATAGGGTAGCCAATTCCCTCATCAAAAATAATTTGTGCGGCTTTTAAGATTTTTACATTATCTGCCTCTGCAAATACAATTCGTTTAGGGTCTTTTCGGGCTTTATTACCCAGCACTCTCATCACCTGGTTATCGAGGCCTAATCGCTTATTAAGATCGTTTACATAACTGTCCCAATTAGTTATTGGGTGTTGTGCTACACCACTTTCCATAGCTGCTTTTGCAACCGCAGGTGCTACGGTGGCTAACAATCTTGGGTCAAGCGGTTTTGGAATGATATAGTTCTCGCCAAAAGTGATATTTTTTTCATTGTAGGCCATGTTCACAATATCCGGCACCGGAGTTTTGGCTAACTCCGCTAATGCCTTAACAGCGGCCATCTTCATTTCTTCGTTAATATGCTTAGCTCTTACATCTAATGCGCCACGAAATATATACGGGAACCCCAATACATTATTTACCTGGTTGGGATAATCACTACGACCCGTAGCCATGATCACATCCTTTCTTGCTCCGGTTGCATCTTCCCAACTAATTTCAGGATCTGGGTTGGCCATCGCAAAAACGATAGGATTTTTGGCCATACTTTTAACCATGTCGGCATTCACCACATTGCCAGCACTTAAACCAATAAATACATCCGCATCTTTCATTGCCTGTGCTAAGGTCATTTCTCCTTTAGCATTCGCAAATTTTTGTTTGAACTCTTCCAGGTCGGTTCTTCCTTTATGTAATACACCTTTTCTATCGAAGAGTAAGAAGTTTTCATGCTTTGCACCGAGTGCTTCATACAACATAATACAAGCCATTGCAGCTGCGCCGGCACCATTCACTACAAACTTTACTTTATCAATTTTCTTTTTCTGAATTTCCAATGCATTCAACAAAGCCGCTGCAGAAATGATAGCGGTTCCATGCTGGTCATCATGCATAACCGGAATATTCATCTGCTTTTTTAATTCCTTTTCTATATAAAAGCATTCCGGTGCTTTAATATCTTCAAGATTAATACCACCAAAAGTTGGTTCCAGTGCTTTTACGATCTGCACAAACTTTTCCGGATCTTTTTCATTTATCTCGATGTCGAACACATCTATGTCGGCGAAAATTTTGAAGAGAACTCCTTTTCCTTCCATAACTGGTTTACTGGCTTCGGGGCCAATATCACCAAGACCAAGAACTGCAGTACCGTTACTGATAACAGCCACTAAATTTCCTTTAGCGGTGTATTTATATACGTTCTCAATATTGTCTGCAATTTCTAAACAAGGGGCGGCTACGCCGGGTGAGTAGGCCAGTGAGAGATCTCTTTGTGTTTTGGCTTCCTTGGTTGGTATTACTTCTATTTTTCCTGGCCTTCCTTTAGCATGATATTCCAAGGCCTGTTGTTTGCGTAGTTCGTTTGACATGGTTCAAATTTAATGTTCTCCTTTCTGCACGGTAATCAAAACGGGTTGCAATGTACAAAATAATAATCCGAATGAATTTTGGTAGAAAAAATTTCAAAGCCAATTACTTACCGGATTACATTTTTAAACTGCTCCCCAACCAAGCCATCATGCCCATTCCAATTTCAATCGCATCTTCATCAATATTAAAAACAGGAGTATGTACGCCGGCGGTGATTCCTTTGGCTTTGTTCATAGTGCCCAGACGAAAAAAGCAGGCTGGTATTTGCTGGGCATAGTAGCCAAAATCTTCAGCACCCATGCGTAATTCCGTTTCGCTTACATTTTCTTCACCCATATATAGGGCAGCATTTATTGCAGCATTGGTTGTTACTGTTTCATTGTTCATTACACAAGGATAACCAACATCAATATGAAGATCAACTTCGCCACCCATGGAGTGAACAAAATCCGTAGTTAGTTTGCGCATCAGTTCATGTGCTTTAAAACGCCATGTTTCATCCATTGCCCTGAATGTTCCCATTAGTTTCACTTCATTGGGCACCACATTCGTTGTATTACCGCCATTGAAGGATGTAATGGAAAGAACAGAAGGATTGAAGGGATTATTATTTCTGCTGATCAATTGTTGCAATGCAATTATTAAATGAGAAGCAATAAGAATGGGGTCAATAAATAAATGAGGAGAAGCAGCATGTCCACCTTTTCCTTTCACCGTGAAATATAATTCATCTGCACTAGCCATTACTTTGCCACTGCGAAAACTTAATTGGCCTACTTCTAAAATGGTGTTCACATGCAAAGCAAGAATTGCCTGCGGTATTGGATTTTCCAGCACACCATCTTTTATCATTAGCGATGCGCCACCAGGATTTTTTTCTTCGCCCGGTTGAAAAACAAGTTTCACCGTTCCTTCCCATTCATCTTTTAATTCTGAGAGAATTTTTGCAGCACCTAAAAGACAGGTTGTATGCACATCATGACCGCAGGCATGCATCACACCATCATTCTTTGATTTATAGGGAACATCATTTTCTTCTTTGATAGGCAATGCATCCATATCGGCACGCAATGCAATAATGCGACTATCAGGATTTTTTCCTTTGATCAATCCAACTACACCTGTTGTGGCTTTTACTTCAAATGGAATTCCTAGTTCGGTTAGTTTTCCCTGCACAAACTTTGAAGTTTCAAACTCCTGGTAGCTCAGTTCAGGATTTGCATGTAAATGATTGCGTACACCTACATATTCAGCAAAATACTTTTTAGCGAGGGCTTTAATTTTTTCTTGCATGGCGCAAAAATAGAAAATCCCTGTTGGCTAACAGGGATTATTTGATAAGCGATTATGTAAATTATTTACGGCTGGCTATCATCATTATCATCAATGCCCTTGCCCGACTTCACTTCGATCACATCTTTCATAATAAAAACACCCTTAGGAAAATAGGTGTTCAATCTTCGTTGAAAAGCTTCTGCATCTTTGCGGTCTTTAAAATTGCCGGCTTTTACTTTAAAATAAGGGGATTGGTACCACATATATGCTTTCAGGTCCGGGAAATAAGTATAGATCTTAGTTTTTGCAGCCAATGCTTCATCCCGGTTATTAGTACTGATGATCATTAAACGATAACCTTTATCAGTTCTTCTTCCATCCCGGCTGGTTTCTTCGTTGATCTGTGCTTGTTTTTTTACCAGCAATTCAAGGCGTGGGTCTTTATGAACTATGACCGAGTTGCTGTCAATAGGAGCCGAAACGGTATCCTTTTGTGCAAAACAATTTGTAGTAATAGCTAAAATTGTGAGTGTAATAATGAATTTCATATTTCGTATAAGGTTTCAAAAATCCTACCAAAAATAGGAAGGTTTATTGTTTTTAGTTTTTTGTTATTTAAAGTAAAAAGCTTTCAAAAATATTCAGGAACTTTTGCCATGCAAGAACTACAAACCCTAAACTACAAACTTTTAATATCCTCCTCCTGCGCCTGCAATATTTTCCACCGGGTGCCAGGTTGTTTTTATTTCTTGTGTGTCCATAATAAAGTAAGGTGATTGGCCTTCATCTGTGTACCAGTTTATCTTATCATAGAAAGTAATACGCTTTAGGTTGCTTGCCGATTTTTCCCGTATCATTTTCTGTGTATCAGAAATATTTTCACAGTAAATGGTTGCATTTACATCCATGTGATCTACAAACCAGCTGGCTAACTCGGCTGGTTTGCCTGTTAAAATATTTACAACGCCACCAGGGAGGTCAGACGAATTCAATACTTCGGCGAAGGTAACTGAACAAAGCGGTTTTGTTTCCGATGCTAAAACAATACAGGTATTTCCTCCCGCAATCACGGGAGCTATAACAGAAACTAATCCCAAAAGAGAATCATTTTGCGGGGCTATAATTGAAACAACACCTGTTGCTTCCGGTACCGAAAAATTAAAATGCGATGAGGCAACAGGATTTACGGCACTAAAGATTTGCTGAAATTTATCGCACCAGCCGGCATAATATATCAAGCGGTCGATAGCAAGATTTACTTCTTTCTCAGCCTTTGCTTTGGTGGAATCCTGTTGTACCAACTCATCAATGAATTGTGCTTTTCTTCCTTCCAGCATTTCGGCCATGCGATATAAAATCTGGCTGCGGTTGAAAGCGGCACGGCCACTCCATCCACTTACTGCACCTCTTGCACTTACTACGGCATCCCGAAAATCTTTTCTTGAACTCAGGCACACATTTGCCAACGTTTTTCCGGTAGCATTTACCGGTTGATAATATCTTCCAGATTCCGTTCTTGGGAATTGTCCGCCGATATAAATTTTATAGGTCTTCAATACTTCCAATCGTTTAGCAGAAGTTTTTTTCTCTAAACCATTTTCGCTGATTGAAAGCGAAGATTTTTTAATTACTTTTTGCATATAATAGAACGCAGATTTTTATGATGGTTATGATTTTCGCTGACACATATAATTGATTTTAATAATCATGATGATCAGCGTTCATGCATTTAAACAATATTCACATACGCCGACAACCCATGTAATCCACCCTCTCTTCCAAATCCACTTTCTTTATAACCACCAAATGGAGAAGTAGGGTCAAACTTATTAAAAGTGTTTGCCCACACCACACCGGCTCTCATTCTCTTCGTCATATTGAAAATCTTAGAACCTTTATCCGTCCAAACACCGGCACTTAAACCATATGGTGAGTTATTTGCTTTCTCAATTACTTCATCATCGGTACGGAAAGTGAGAATAGAAAGGACTGGTCCAAAAATTTCTTCCTGTGCAATGCGATTGCTTTGTGCCACGTTGCTGAAGATGGTTGGCCTGCACCAAAAACCTTTTGATGGCAATGCACAACTGCTTTCATACATTTCGGCACCTTCTTTTTTGCCGATAGCAATATATTTCTGAATGATATTTAATTGTTCTCTGGAATTGATAGCGCCAATATCGGTGTTCTTATCCATCGGGTCGCCAACAATTAATGATTGCATTCGGTCTCTTAATTTGCGAATCACTTCTTTCGCTACCGATTCCTGCACATACAATCTGGAACCAGCGCAACACACATGACCCTGGTTAAAAAAGATAGCATTCACCACACCTTCCACTGCCTGGTCTATTGGGGCATCTTCAAAAATGATATTCGCTGCTTTACCACCCAATTCTAATGTTGCTTTTTTATTAGTACCTGCAATGGCCCGTTGTATTATTTTGCCAACATTGGTAGAACCTGTGAATGCAATTTTGTTTACATCAGCATGATTAACGATAGCAGCACCAGTATCTCCGGCACCAGTAATTATATTCACCACACCCGGTGGTAAATCTGCTTCCTGAATTATCTCTGCGAGTTTTAATGTGGTTAACGGAGTTGTCTCTGCAGGTTTTAATACAACGGTGTTTCCTGTTGCCAATGCCGGTGCAATTTTCCAGGCGGCCATCAGTAATGGAAAATTCCACGGCGTAATTTGTCCAGCTACACCCAATGGCTCTGTTGTACGATTGGGGAATGCATATTCCAATTTATCGGCCCAGCCTGCATAATAAAATAAATGATTGGCCGCTGTTGGTACATCAAAGTCCCGGCTTTCTTTAATCGGTTTACCACCATCCAGAGTTTCAACGATTGCCAGCTCTCTTGCTTTCTCCTGCATGATGCGGGCAATACGAAAAATATATTTTGCTCTTTCTTTCGCTGGCATTTTCTTCCACACTTTATCATAAGCATTCCGGGCAGCTTTCACTGCTTTGTCAACATCAGCCGCATTGGCATCCGCTACTTCACTCAACTTTTCTTCTGTTGCAGGATTAATGGTATCAAAATATTTCTTGCTGGATGGTTTTTGCCATTCGCCATTAATAAACAGATCATATTGCTTTTTGATCGTTGCTGCACTTTTACTTTCTGGTGCAGGTGCATACTCCCACGAAGTATCAAATTTTAATTTGATAGTGTTGGATTTCTTACTTGTAACTTTCTTTTTTGTAACCGCCATAATTTCTTTTTTATGTTACCAGCGACATTAACACGGATGAACTTCCGTTGCGTCGCACTCTTCGGGGTTCTGTTCGCTATTCAGCTTTGATTGCTTTATTTGATTTGAGATTTCTCATCTTCCGTAAAATGTTTGCTTTTTAAGTGTCACCAAATCTCTATTATAAAAAACATCTTTTGCTAATCGTTCGTTTAGCTCAATTTCTTTGATTAATTCTTCCCACCCACAATTTGAATATTCTTTTATGAACTCAGACTTAGAAGTCTGCTCAATCTGTTTTTCATTTCTATTGCATTTACAAAATACAAGAGATATGAAGGCTATTGTAATGGTACGTTTCATATTGTATCACTATATATAATCATATATAATCTTCGACCGAAGTCTCCCCTTTAGGAGGACAGGGGTCCTTAATCCACACTAAAATAATTTGCACTTTGATACTGCCCTGTTTTCAACTTCACCAATTGCATCAACACATCATTCGCCAAGCTACTTGCACCAAAACGGAACCATTCATTATTCAGCCAATCTTCGCCCAATACTTCTTTTACCATTACTAAATAATGCAAAGCTAGTTTTGATTTAGAGATACCACCCGCAGGTTTCATTCCAATCATCTTTCCTGTCTTGTAATAAAAATCCCAGATTGCTTCCAGCATTACCAATGTTACGGGCATGGTGGCCGCTGGTTGTATTTTTCCTGTTGATGTTTTAATAAAATCTGCACCGGCATGCATCGCAATATCACTGGCTCTTCTTACTTTATCATACGTACCAAGTTCGCCGGTTTCTAAAATCACTTTCAATCTTGCAGCACCACAGGCTTCTTTAATAGCTGCTATTTCATCAAATACAAAATTATATTCGCCACTATGGAATTTTCCGCGGCTGATCACCATGTCCACTTCATCGGCGCCTTCATTCACGGCGTATTTTGTATCTCTTATTTTAATATCCTTTGGTGCTTGCCCGCTGGGGAAGGCCGTAGCAACTGATGCTACTTTTATTCCTGAATCGCCTAATGCTTTTTTTGCCACTTTTACCATACTTGGATAAACACAAATCGCAGCTACAGTCGGAATATCAGCCAACGCATCATGCGGATGCATCGCTTTATAACAAAGCTGTTTTACTTTTCCATCAGTGTCTTTTCCTTCCAGCGTAGTAAGGTCGATCATATTGAGTACCAGCTTCAGCCCATTTTCTTTCGATTCGTTTTTAATACTGCGTTTGGTAAACCGGGAAGCCCTTTCTTCTACACCTACCTGGTCAATCCGGGGCGACAAGGAAAAATCATGTATCATTTGTGAGGATTTGGCAATCGCCATATATCAAAATATTTGGATTTCAAAGGTAATCAAAACTTTGTGCGAAATGCCGGATAGCTTACCGTATGCAAACCCCTTGTACCACAAACTTTTATAATACGATTACCTCTTATAAAGTGCCTGTTTTAATTTGCTGTAATTGATTTACATTCGGAGTTCTGATTCAGCGCAAGGTTCTGTGATAAAAATCATCTAATAAAAAAACTTACAGCAATGAGAAAAACCCGGTTACTAGAAAAACTGGCGTTACTGACTGTTCTTTTGATGGGAACAGCACAAGTAATGGCACAGGCCACATTTCCCGAGAATGGGATTGCCGATCCAAGGCACGGACATTATGCTTTCACCAATGCTACAATTGTAAAAGATGCAAACACAACGATAGCCAATGCTACATTGGTTATAAAGGATGGAAAGATCGTTGCTGTTGGCACCGGACTTTCGGTTCCTTCAGGTGCAGTAGAAGTAGATTGCAAAGGCAAGTTCATTTATCCTTCGTTTATTGATATCTACACAGATTATGGAACTCCGGTTCGTCCGCAACAACAAGGCGGTGGTGGATTCAATTTTTTTGCTCAACCTCAATTAGAGACCAATGTAAAAGGTCCCTATGGATGGAACCAGGCCATTAAATCCGATGTGGACGTTTTTAAAGTGTTTGGAGTTAACGATGCTGCGGCAAAACCAATGCGGGAAGTTGGTTTTGGTACAGTGCTTACTCATGTTAAAGATGGTGTAGCAAGAGGAACCGGAGCGGTTGTAACATTAGCCAACGAGAAAGAAAATCTTACAATCATAAAAGAAAAAGCTTCAGCTCATTATTCGTTTAATAAGGGAACTTCAACGCAATCATACCCAACTTCTAAAATGGGCTATATCTCTTTGTTGCGTCAGACATTTTTAGATGCTGCCTGGTATAAAAACAAACCATATGAAGAAGGCTTTAATCTTAGTCTGCAATCATGGAATGAAAACCAGGGCTTACCACAAATTTTTGAAGCCAATGATAAATGGGATGATTTGAGAGCTGATAGAATAGGAGATGAGTTCGGCGTTCAATACATCATTAAAGCAGGGCAGAACGAATACCAGCGTATCAATGAAATGAAAGCCACCAATGCTACATTCATTCTTCCATTAAACTATCCGCAAGGACAAGATGTAGAAGATCCGAATGATGCAAAATTTGTATCGTTAGAAGATATGAAACATTGGGAACTGGCACCCACAAGCCCGGCTGCTTTTGAAAAAGCAGGTATACCTTTTTGTATTACTACTGCTGATCTTAGAAGTGTGAATACCTTCTGGGTCAATCTTCGCAAAGCGATGGAATATGGATTAAGTGAAAGCAAAGCGATGGAAGCTCTTACCAAAACACCAGCTACAATTTTGGGTGTGTATGATAAAGTAGGAAGTCTTGAGGCTGGTAAACTGGCTAATTTCTTAATTACAAACGGTCCAGTTTTCAGTGAAAAAACAAATATTCTTTACAATTATGTGCAGGGTATCAAATACAATGTAAAAGACGATTCAAATATTGCAGGTACTTATAATCTTAGTATTAATACGCCAACAGGAGTAGAAAAATATACACTGGATGTAAAAAGTACCAGCTCTGTTGGCATGTTTGGTAAAGACACCATGAATACTAAATTTAGTTTTGATGGTAAGCAAGTGAAATTGAGTTATGCGCCAATGGTAAGAAGACAAAGACCTCCTGGTGGTCCAGGTGGCGACCCTACTCAACCAAGACCGGGAGGGTTTGGTGGCGGACAAGTACCAGCATTACCTGCAACAGCTACAAGGTTAGGTGGTATCAGCAATGGTACAGAATGGAATGGCACTGGTGTTGATTCAGCAGGTAACTCACTTACCTGGACAGCTGTGTTTGTAAAAGCTG
>LNFM01003558.1_pt1 | contig 30419 bp, 29 predicted proteins | sample 596031 | NCBI WGS metagenome assembly LNFM01 (sample SAMN04254537, study PRJNA301005) | activated carbon metagenome | isolation source: dual media filters at the Ann Arbor, Michigan drinking water treatment plant | place: USA: Ann Arbor
GGGGGATGAAGATGCAAGGCATTCACCTGACTGGCGATCTGTTCGACTGCGGATGCAGCGCCAGCCTGTTCACCGATCTCGATGCACTGTCATCGCTGTGCCGCAAGGCCACGCTCGATGCCGGACTGACAATCGTCGACGAGAAATACCACGTCTTTCCTGAGTGGCAGGGCGAACCTGGTGGCATCACCGGTGCCGTGCTGCTGGCCGAGTCGCACCTGGCCATTCATACATGGCCCGAGCGGCGCGGCGTGACCCTGGACGTTTACGTCTGCAATTTCACCTGCGACAACGAATCCAAAGCGCGCCATCTGTTCGACACACTGACGCTGGCGTTTCGGCCGCGCGACCAGGTGGTCAACCGGATCGTGCGAGGTGACGTCGCCGCCGGCACGCCGGTGGTCACGACCGAGGCCGCCGCGGCGGCGGGGTCATCGCAGGAATCACAGCAGCGCGATGCCCTGGTGTTCGACTGGCTCAACGCGCACGCAGGCTATGGCTACACCGCGAAGAAGCAACTGGCCGCGTTCGACTCGCCGTACCAGCGTGTCGAGGTCTATGACACCCATCAGTTCGGCAAGCTGTTCCGGCTCGATGGGCGACTGATGACCTCCGAAGGCGACGAGTTTTTCTATCACGAGTGCATGACGCACCCGGCGCTGTTGGCACACCCCAATCCGCAATCGGTGCTGGTGATCGGCGGCGGCGATGGGGGCTCGTCGGAGGAGATCTTCAAGCATCCGAGCGTCAAGCGGATTGTCATGGCCGAGCTCGATCCCGCCGTCATCGACGTCTCACGCGAGCACCTGCGCGAGATTCATCATGGATCACTGGATGACCCGCGCTTGTCGATCAACATTGGTGACGGCTTCGAGTTCGTTAAGCAGTGCGAGGAGAAGTTCGACCTCGTGGTGCTCGACCTCACTGATCCGGATACGCCGGCCTTTCACCTGTACTCGGAAGAATTTTTCCGACTGTGCAAGCGCCTGCTCAACCCGGGCGGGATGATGACGATGCACCTGGGTTCACCGGTGTACCAGCCCGCCACCGTGAAGAAGAATGCGACCGCACTGCGTGCAGTGTTCAAGCAGGTGCAGCCGCTGTCGCTGTTCATTCCTCTGTACGGCTCGCTGTGGTGCCTGGCGGTCGCCAGCGACACCGCCAACCCGCGCAGCGTGAACGTCGAGGCCATCACCCAGCGGATGCGCGAACGCCGCCTGGTCGGGTTGCGCTACTACAACGCGGAAATGCATTCGGCGCTGTTTGCGCTGCCCACGTTCGTGCGCGAGTTGACCGATCCGGTGGCGCCCGTGGTGCCTGCCAAGCGGGCCGCCTGAAGCCGTGATGCTGCAGGCGTAATGCAATGAACGCCACGAACCCGGCTACGGCCGGGTTCTTCTTGCTTGCGGCGCATCCTCGCCGATGAACCTGCCTCGCTTCTTCGTCGACACCGATTTGTCCGTGGGGCAGCAACTGACGCTGCCCGAGGATGTCAGTCATCACGCACTGCGTGTCCTGCGACTCCCGGCTGGAACGCCATTGGTGCTGTTCAACGGCCGCGGCGGGGAGTACCCGGCGCACCTGGCTGGGGTAGGAAAACGGGCCACCGCTCAGGTCGAGGCGTTCGACGCCATTGAGCGGGAGTCGCCCCTGGCGGTGACGCTCGTGCAGGCTTGGGTGGGGTCGGACAAACTCGACTGGATTGTCGAAAAGGCGGTCGAACTTGGGGTCGCCCGCGTGGTGCTGATGCCGACCACGCGCAGCGTGGTGCGACTCGATGCGCAGCGCTGCGCCAAGCGCCTGGCGCACTTGCGGCAGCTGGCCGTCTCCGCATGCGCGCAATGCGGCCGCAACCGCGTGCCGACCGTGGCCGCCGCAGTCAACATGGCGCAAGCACTGGAAGAACTGGAGGGCGAGCGCTTCGTCATGCGGCCGGACGCCACGAGCGTGCTGGGCAGCTCAAGTCTCGCAGCGCGCGCAGCCGCGGTGATGGTCGGGCCCGAAGGCGGTTTCGATGACGCCGAGGTGCGTCTCGCCGAGCACCTTGGCTGTCGATCGGTTCGACTGGGACCCAGGGTGCTGCGTACCGAGACCGCTGGCCTGGCGGCACTTGCTGTCCTGCAGACAACGGCGGGCGACCTCGCCGCTTGATAGAGTGATGCCCGACGGCCTCGCAATCACTGCCGTCAGGTCGCCCGACGCACCACCCGGGTGGCATTGACGCGTTACGCTGATGACTGCCATCGTTGACCGATGGCGCTGCGTCATCCTGTTTCACCACCCCACTACGGAGCGACTCCATGCTCGACAAACTGATCACCGGCGCAATCCAGGGAATGAGCAGCGGCCAAGGCAATGCGACGAATCCACTGATGCAGGTGGTCGGCGCGTTGTTGAGCAACGGCGGCCCCTACGGCGGGCTGGCGGGTCTGATGCAGCAGTTCCAGCAGGCCGGGCTTGGACAGCAAGCGGGCTCTTGGGTGTCGACCGGCGAGAACATGCCGATCACGGTGGACCAGCTCACCAAGGTGTTCGGAAACTCGCAACTCCAACAAATGGCGTCAAGCGTTGGCATGGATTCGTCGCAGTTTGGCGGTCAGCTTTCGCAGATGCTGCCGCAGTTGATCGATCAACTCACGCCAAACGGCAAGGTTCCCACCGGCGGCGTGGAGGATCCGCTGGCCGCTTTGTCCAAGCTTTTCGGCCGCTGACGGCCCCAGCGCTACGTCGACGCGGAGTACAAGACCCGCAGGCCGACGCCGGCATCCGCGAAGGCCTCCGCTGCATCCCTGAAGACGTCCAGCAGCGCAGCGCCTTGCTCGTCGTCGAACTGCGGCGTGCTTGGCAGGTGCGTGATCACGATCAACCACGCACCGCCCTGCCCTCGCTCGGGCAGATCGGTCAGGCAGTCGTACAGCGCGTCCAGGTTGGCGCCGTACCAGGCAGGAAACGCCAGTGCGCGTCCGATCGCCCGCAGGACAGACTTCTTGTCGCGCGCATCGGTCAGATCGATCTCCACGAATTGCTGCTTGGTTTCTGCAGCCCAACGCGAAAGTGCCTGCAAGCTAAGCGAGCCGAGCGGCCGGACACAGTGCGCAGGAAAGTGCGCGAAAGGGCTTCTTGCAGCATCGCTCACCATCGGTCGCCCCGTGATCGTTGATCTGGACTCAGTCGCCGCGCGACCCTACTCGCGGATGCGACGGAACGTTTCATAGTGGTCATCGGTGTAGTAGTACACCCCGCTGGTCGCAGCCTGCCCGGTGCTTCCCTTGCCTGCAACGATGCGGCGGGCACCTCGGTCACGACTGCGGGGCGTTCGAACGGTGTACTCGGCGTAGTAGCCGCGTGGCCGCAAGGGCAACCGCTTCTCGCGGTTCTGAAATGTGCTGCCGTCCTTGCGATAGGGAAACGGCCCGCCGCGCTTGATCAGGGCGAGCGTCTCGCGCGCTTGCACCGGCAGGTCGGCGACCGAGATCTCGCCGATGGTTGGCGGCATGCGCGCGTCGCGCGCCATGGCGCCACCGACCGCGCTCGTCAGCACGGCCAGCAGCAGGATTGCGACGCTAGACCACCACCACCTTTGGCTCATGCGCGGACTCGGGTTCACTGGGTTCCGTCAGGAAGTCGATCACCGCCTGACGGCGCGACATGGTGTCTTCGAATCCCAAATCTATCAGCACGCGCGTGTACGGCGCTTCGAACATCAGATAGCTCGCCAGCGCTGCACCGTTGCCCTGTGCAGCACCCAGGCCTTCGAGCAGCGCACGCACCGGCCGCGGCAGACAGCGCATGTGCTGCGCGGCAATGCCGTCGAGCCGCTCGCTGGGCGATATCACGAGCGAACTCACCACCCGCAGGTCGAGCGTGCGCCGCTGCGCGGACGTCATCTCCTCGGCAATGCGGTTCATCCGTTCGAGGCGCTCGATGTCGGAGGCAAGCGCGTCGAGGAAGATGCTTGCCAACGCGTGCCCCGCGATCTGTGCGAGCGATGGATACGCGGCCGGATCGACTTGCCGCAGAACCCCCGGCTGGCCCAGTTGACCGGCCCCGACCACCAGCACCCGTTCGGCGCCCAGTTGCAGCGCAGGACTGATCGGGCTCACCTGCCGCATCGATCCATCGCCGTAGTGCTCGGTTGTGGCGCCGAAGGCGAGCGGCACGGCAGGGAAGACAAACGGGATCGCGCTCGATGCCAGCAAATGCTGGCGGGCGATGCGCGCGTGCACGTACTCGCGTTGCAGGCGCGCCGGAAACTGGTGGTTGTTGAGCGCCTGGTAGAAGGTGACGTGGCGACCCGAGCTGTAGCCCGACGCGGTCACGGCAAGCGCGCGCAGGTAGCCGCGTTCCAGCGCCTGCTGCAGTAACGCCGGATCGATCACGCTATCGATCAGCCCGGCCAGCGGCTCGTTGTCGAGCAGTGAGCGTGGACGCAGGCGCATCGATCGGCGCACCATCCAGCCGATCGACAACAGGGTCAACCAGCGCGCGCCGGAGCGCACCACGCCGAGGACATCTGAGCGATACACCTGTTCCGCGTGAATGTTCTCCCACACGTGGACAAGGCGCGCGACGGCTTGCTGGAAGTCATCGGCGTGCGCGGCCAGCGCCGCCGCGTTGATGGCACCGGCCGACGTTCCAACGATGATCGGAAACGGGTTGTGCCCTCGCTCGACGCCAGGGTCATGGTCGCGGCGCAGCTCACGCAGTACGGCGGCGACACCCTTGAGCACACCTACCTGATAGGCAGCGCGTGCGCCGCCTCCCATGAGCACGAGGCCCGCGGGCGTAGTGCGCAACTGCACGCGGCGGCGCGGGTGATCGAGCATGCCTGGAAGGCAGTTGACGAGGTCGCCGGACGATCAGTCGACTCGGAACTCAAGCCAACGGCAGGCTGGGCTGGCGCGCCGTATTGGCATCGAGCACCACCAGCGCTGTCATGTTGACGATGCGCCTGACCGTGGCTGACGACGTGAGTATGTGCAAGGGACGGGCAGCGCCGAGCAAAATGGGCCCAATCGCCACGTTGTTGCCAGCCGTCGACTTGAGCAGGTTGTAGCTGATGTTGGCCGCATCGATACCGGGGCACACAAGGAGGTTCGCCTCGCCGGACAGCGTCGAGTACGGCATGATGGTCTTGCGCATCGCCTCATCGACCGCACAGTCCGCATGCATTTCCCCGTCGACCTGCAGATCCGGCGCCTGCTCCCGCAACAGCGCCAGCGTGTTGCGCATCTTGACCGCGCTGGGCGCGTCACTTGAGCCGAAGTTCGAGTGCGACAGCAGGGCGACCCGCGGTGCGACGCCCAGACGGCGCATCTGTTCTGCGGCCATGATCGTCAGCTCGGCAAGTTGCTCGGCGGTCGGATCGATGTTCACGTGAGTATCGACGATCGCGATCTGGCGGTTGGACAGCATGAGGATGTTCATCGCGCCGTACACGGTGGCCCCGGATCGTCGGCCGATCACCTGATCGACATAGCGCAGGTGCAGGCCATGTGTCCCGAAGGTGCCGCAGATCATGCCGTCGGCCTCGCCCTTGTGGATCATCATCGAGCCGATCAGCGAGTGCCGGCGGCGCATCTCGATGCGCGCGTACTGCTCGGTGACGCCCTTGCGTGCGGTCATCTGGTGATAGGTCTGCCAGAAGTCGCGGTAGCGCGGATCGAGTTCGGGGTTGACCAGTTCAAAGTCCTGTCCGCTGCGCATCCGCAGGCCGTACTTCTCGAGCCGGCGCGCGACCACGCTGGGGCGACCGATGAGCGTCGGCCGAGCGAGCCCTTCGTCGATCACCACCTGCGCTGCGCGCAGGACCCGCTCGTCTTCGCCCTCGGCGTAGACGATGCGCGTGCGGCCGCCGTTGCGGTGCGCTGCCTTCGCGGTGGCGAAGATCGGCTTCATGAAGGTGCCCGAATGCCAGACGAACTGCTGCAACTGCGTCTGGTAGGCGTCCAGGTCGGTGATCGGTAGCGTCGCCACGCCACTTTGCATGGCCGCCTGCGCGACGGCGGGCGCAATGCGCATCATCAGGCGCGGATCGAACGGCCGCGGAATCAGGTACTCCGGACCGAACGACAGATCGGTCACGCCATAGGCGGTGGCCACGATGTCGCTCTGTTCCTCCTGCGCCAGGGCGGCGATCGCATGCACCGCGGCAATCTCCATTTCCTGGGTGATCGTGGTTGCCCCAACGTCGAGCGCGCCACGGAAGATGAACGGGAAGCACAGGACGTTGTTGACCTGGTTCGGATAATCGGAGCGGCCGGTGGCGATCACCGCATCGCTGCGCACGCTCTTCACGTCCTCCGGCAGGATCTCGGGGTTCGGATTCGCCAGCGCGAGAATCAGCGGTCGCGCAGCCATCTTGGCGACCATGTCCTTCTTCAGCACTCCCCCTGCAGACAAGCCTAGGAAGACGTCCGCGTCGTCGATCACATCGATCAGCTTGCGTGCGGTCGTCTTCTGCGCGAAGCGCGCCTTCTCGTCGTCCATCAGGACTTCACGTCCTTCGTAAACGACTCCCTCGATGTCAGTGACCCAAATGTGCTCGCGTGGCAGTCCGAGCAGTTCGAGCAGTCCCAAGCAAGCCAACGCGGCAGCGCCAGCGCCGCTGACGACGAGCTTGATGTCGCGAATGTCCTTGCCGACGACCTTCAGTCCGTTGAGCACCGCTGCGCCAACGATGATGGCGGTGCCATGCTGATCGTCATGGAAGACCGGGATCTTCATCCGCTCGCGCAGCTTGCGCTCGATGTAGAAGCACTCGGGTGCCTTGATGTCCTCGAGGTTGATCCCGCCGAAGGTGGGCTCCAGCGCAGCGATGATCTCAACCAGCTTGTCGGGATCCAGTTCGGCGATCTCGATGTCGAATACATCGATGCCGGCAAACTTCTTGAACAGAACCGCCTTGCCTTCCATGACGGGCTTGGCCGCCAGCGGCCCGATGTTGCCCAGACCAAGCACCGCCGTGCCGTTGGTCACGACGCCCACCAGGTTTCCGCGTGCCGTATAGCGCACCACGCTCGCAGGCTCATCGCGGATCGCCTCGCTAGCCGCCGCCACGCCGGGCGAGTAGGCCAACGCCAAGTCGCGCTGGTTGATCAACTGCTTGGTGGGCGTGACGGAGATCTTTCCGGGCCGCGGCAACTCGTGATACTCCAGCGCAGCACGACGCAGATCGACGGAATCTTGGGGAGAAGCCATACGGAGCCTTTTTCAGCGGGTCGGGAATTATGGTCGCCTCATTAGCCCGCCGGCGACTGTGCCACCTGGGCATCGTGGCGGACAGGGGATCGTGCCGGCGACCCGTCGAAACGCATCCGCTTGTCCTAGACAGACTTGACTTCTTGCTCTCCGTCCATACACTCCCTCGCAGTTGTTTGCGGGCCTGTCCCATACTTGAGCGCAACACAACCCTTAGTCGGTGCCTCTCCTCCCTCCCTCCTCAGCCGAATTTGGGTGCGTTCAAGTGACAGGCCTTTTTTTGGCCTGCTTTCCGTTAGAAGTAAACGCTAACGTCGTCAGCAAGCAAAGATCAGCAACATGTTTCCTGTCGCTGCGCGCAACGCGCAGATTGCGCCGTTCTATGTGATGGAGATCGTCAAGGCGGCCGCTCGCCGGCAGGCTGAGGGCCTGTCGGTCATCCACATGAGCATCGGTGAGCCAGACTTCTCGGCACCGCAATCGGTTCAGGAAGCGGCGATCGCCGCCGTATCGCGCGGGGCAACCGGCTACTCGCCCGCCCTCGGGATAGAGCCTTTGCGACAAAGCATCTGCGCACACTACGACCGTGCCTATGGGATCCAGGTGGATCCCGCGCGAATCGTCATCACGGCGGGGGCCTCCGGCGCGCTTTTCCTCGCCCTGGCAGCCGTGCTGGACCGCGATGCTGAAGTCTTGATGCCCGATCCCAGTTACCCGTGCAATCGGCATTTCGTGACGGCGCTGGACGGCCAAGCCAAGCTGGTCGCGGCGCGGCCGGAGGAGCGATTCCAGTTGACTGCCGAGTCGGTCGTCGCGCACTGGTCCGAGAAGACCGCAGGCGTGATGCTCGCATCGCCGTCGAATCCAACCGGCACCTCGATCACGCCCACGGTTCTGTCGGCCGTCCTGTCCGCGGTTCGAGAGCGCTGTGGCTTCGCCATCGTTGACGAGATCTACCAGGGACTCACATACGACCACGGGCCGCGCAGCGCACTGTCACTGGCGGACGATGCGATCGTCATCAACAGCTTCTCGAAGTACTTTGGCATGACAGGTTGGCGATTGGGCTGGATGGTCCTGCCGCCTGCGATGGTGCCTGTGGTGGAGAAGCTGGCACAAAACCTCTTCATCTGTGCCTCGACCGTCGCGCAGCACGCAGCGCTTGCGTGCTTCCAGCCAGAAACGCTTGCCACCTACGAGTCGCGTCGCCAACAGTTTCAGCAGCGCCGCGACTTCCTCGTGCCGGCGCTGCGGCGACTGGGACTGGACATCCCGGTCACGCCGGACGGGGCGTTCTACATCTACGTGGACGTGAGCCGCTTCTGTACAGACAGCTGGCGCTTTGCCTTCGACCTGCTTGCTGAAACCGGTGTCTGCGTCGTACCAGGCCGCGACTTCGGCTTCAGCGCGCCTGAGCGCCACGTGCGAGTGTCCTACGCCACGTCGATGGCAAACCTGGAGGAGGCCGTCGAACGGATGGGGCCGTTTCTGGCACGTCGTGCCGGCCCGAGGTCGTAACTGGCAGCTGTCGGCTCGGCGCACGCGCGCTAAACGGCAGCGTCAGGCCGGCCGGTCGTTCATCGCCCCAACCTGAGGCGAAGGCGTGGCGCCGGAGACCGGCGCGACGCCGCCTGTGTCAGACGCAGCCGCGGGAGTCACCACCGGAGCGGTGATCCGCGTGGCATCCGCCCGCAGACCGGCGCTCAGCGCGCCATCGACCTTGCCAGACGCAGCCAACTGGATGCGGGCGCGTTCGGCCATGACACGGCTGCCGTAGCCACCGTCGTCCGGCAGATTGCCGGCGCCGACATAGAGCTGCAGCCCACGTTCGACCGATCCACCGCGACGGACAAGGTCCTTGAGGATGGCAGATCCGACGTAAATGTTGGCAATCGGGTCAAGAGCTGCATGATCGCCGCCGTGCGCCTCGAACTTGTCGGTGTGGACGCGGGTCATCACCTGCATCAAGCCCTGCGCGCCGACGGAACTCTGAGCAAACGGATTCATACTCGACTCAACCGCCATGACTGCCAGGATCAGGAGAGGATCGAGTGCCAACTCTTCACCTGCGCGATAGGCCGCCACAACGAGACGCTGCACAGCCTCATCGGCGACCCGGTAGCGCCGCGCCAGATACTGGGTAATTTGCCGCTGCTCCGGCTCCAGGCCAACCTGCACCGAGACGGGCTGCGCTGCGCTAGTCTGGAGATCGCCCCGCGCCGTGACAGCGGCGGGTACAGCAGGCACCAGCCAGTGGCCGACAAGGGCGGGGGCGTGCTCAATAAACCTGGCACGTGCCGATTCGTTGGAGACGATCGCCGCCGCGCCGAGCATCGTCACACAGCCAACGAAGGTGACGATGACGCGCGACATCGACATGAACCCATTGAAAACGTCGCGGCCGACAACGGCCAGTCGAGCGACGACACGATTGGCTGCCCGGTTGGCGGCATGGTTCACCGTCAGATCCGCCTGCAGCGCACAATTTGAGACTTGTGACATGGTTCCTCCTTATGTTGAGCGGCCTTCGGACCATGCGGCCCTCGGGTCGTCACTCACAGGTTGGACGATGAACCGGCCGCAGCACGTGCGAAGCCGGTTCGCTTCTTGGTATTGCGGTGGCCCGACTCGCTGCCGTTGCCACCATCGTTTCGCCGGAACGGCTTCAGTCTGCTGAAGCCAGATGGTCCGGACCCAATCCCAGGCTGCTATCTGACGCCGCCGACGAATGCCGGTTCGACTGTCTAAAGGAAGGGCGCTATGCCAAACGGCTGCTGCATTTTAGGGGGTGTGAGCCTTGTGGCAATCAGGGAGCCGCCGGAATCTGCCTCATTCGATGAGTGGAATTCTCGCCACCCGGGCTGTCGGAATCAGGATGACGCCACTGTAGTTGTCTATTTTTCAAAGACTTACCGAGTTACAAGCACAATCGAGCATGCCGATCAAGGGTTGCTGCGTCGCAACAAATTCGATGAAATACTCTGACCTGCGTGACTTTCTGGCACAACTGGACCGACTCGGCGAGCTCAAGCAGCTTGAAACGCCCATCTCCCCGGTGCTCGAGATGACTGAGCTGGGCGATCGTCTCCTACGTGCCGGCGGACCGGCTGTCTTGGTCAAACAACCGCGCGGCCACACGATCCCGGTGCTCGCCAATCTGTTCGGCACGCCGCGACGTGTGGCGCTCGGCATGGGGGCCGACAGCGTGGCGGCGCTCCGCGACGTGGGCGAGTTGCTGGCGTCGCTCAAGGAGCCCGAGGCGCCAAAGGGCATCAAGGATGCGCTCGGCAAGGTCGCGATGCTCAAGAGCGCGCTGTGGGACATGGCGCCCAAGCACGTCAGCGGCGCTGGCTGCCAGCAGGTGGTCTGGGAGGCCGCTGACGTTGATCTCGCCCGCCTGCCGATCCAGACCTGTTGGCCCGGCGACGCCGGGCCCCTGATCACGTGGGGCCTCACCATCACTCGGGGACCGCACAAGAAGCGCCAGAACCTGGGCATCTACCGGCAGCAGGTGATCGGCCGCAACAAGCTGATCATGCGCTGGCTCGCTCACCGCGGCGGCGCGCTGGACTTTCGTGATCACCGGCTGGCACACCCGGGCAAGCCGTTCCCGATCGCGGTTGCCCTCGGTGCTGATCCAGCCACCATTCTTGGCGCCGTGACGCCGGTCCCCGATCATCTGTCCGAGTATCAGTTTGCCGGGCTGCTGCGCGGCGGCCGGACCGAGACCACCCGCTGCATCGGTCATGACTTGTCCGTGCCGGCGTCGGCCGAGATCGTTCTCGAGGGCCACATCTATCCATGCGAGCGACCGTCGCCCGCCCCAACTGGAGCGCCCCCGCGGCCTGCGAGAGACTATGAGTTGGCGCTCGAAGGCCCATTTGGCGATCACACCGGGTACTACAACGAGCGCGACTGGTTCCCGGTTTTCACGGTCGACCGCATTACGATGCGGCGCGATCCCATCTACCACTCGACCTACACCGGCAAACCGCCCGATGAGCCGGCGATCCTGGGCGTCGCGTTGAACGAGGTGTTCGTGCCGATCTTGCGCCGCACCTTCCCGGAGATCATCGACTTCTACCTGCCGCCTGAAGGCTGCAGCTATCGCATGGCCGTGGTGTCGATGCGCAAGCAGTACCCGGGGCACGCCAAGCGCGTGATGATGGGCGTTTGGAGTTTTCTCAGGCAGTTCATGTACACCAAGTTCATCGTCGTGGTGGACGACGATGTCGATGCGCGCGACTGGAAGGAAGTGATCTGGGCGATCACGACGCGCGTGGATCCGATGCGCGACACCGTGCTGGTGGAGAACACGCCGATCGACTATCTGGACTTTGCCTCCCCGGTCAGCGGTCTGGGCAGCAAGATGGGGATCGATGCTACCAACAAGATGCCTGGCGAGACGCAGCGTGAGTGGGGCCGACCGATAGCCATGGACGCAGCCATCAAGCGCCGCATCGACGAGCTTTGGCCGCAACTGGGCCTGTAGCACCAACCGATTGGGAGCATGACCATGGCCATCGAGCGCAAACCCATCCGCCGCGGCGGCATCAAGTCAGCCGGGTATGACCGCAGCAATCGGGTGCTAGAGATCGAGTTCGACAACGGCTCGGTGATCCAGCACATTGCCGTGGGCGAAGAGATTGCCCGCCGCTTCATAGGTGCCAGCAGCCCGGCCAGTGCCTACAAGGACACGATCCAGGAGGAGTTCACCATCAAGCGGATCAAATAAAGCGTTACGCGCTAAACGAAGAAAAGCGTTGCCAGCCCTAGAAAGATGAACACTCCCATGCTGTCCGTGGTGAAGGTCAGCAGCACGGAAGATCCCATCGCCGGATCGCGTCCGTAGCGCACGAGCAGCAACGGCACGAACATGCCAACCAGCGAGCCCACCAGCATGTTGAGCACCATGGCGACCGTCATCGTCACGCCGATCAACCAGCCCTGCGGCGAGTCCAGATAGATCCAGAACGCCACTAGGCCCGCAATCCCGCCCCACACCATGCCGTTGAGCGCGGCGACCGCCAGCTCCTTGTAGACCAGGCGACGCGCATTGCCGCCGGTGACCTGCCCAAGAGCGAGCGAGCGGATCATCAGCGTCATAGTCTGGTTGCCGGAATTGCCGGCGATGCCCATCACGATCGTCATCAGCGTCGCCAACGCCACCACCTGCTGAATGGTGCCCTCGAACGCGCCAATCACGCGCGAGGCGAAGAAGGCCGTGCACAAATTGAGCGCCAGCCAGAGCCAGCGGTTCTTGGCTGAATTCCAGACGCTGGCGAACAGGTCCTCCTCCTCGCGCAGGCCGGCCTGCGCAAGTGCCGCCTCTTCGGATTCCTCGCGAATGACATCGACCACTTCATCAACCGTGAGGCGCCCGATCAGGCGACCGTTGGCGTCGACCACCGGCGCCGAGACCAGGTCATAGCGCTCGAACGCCTGCGCGGCTTCACCCGCGTCGTCGAACGGCGCAAGCGTCAGGATGTCGGACCTCATCACTGATGCGACCTCGGTCTCCGGCTCATTGATGAGCAACCGGTCCAGCGGCAGCGCCCCCTTGAGCACATCGTCACGGTCGACCACGAACACCTGGTCGGTATGGTCGGGCAGTTCGTCGAACCGCCGCAGGTAGCGCAGCACCACCTCCAGGGTGACGTCGTCGCGGATCGTCACCATCTCGAAGTCCATCCGCGCGCCGACGGAGTCCTCGGGGTAGCTCATCGCCGCGCGCAGCTGGGCCCGCTCCTCGATCGTCAACGACTGCTTGACCTGCTCGACGACGTCGTCCGGCAGACTGCCGGCAATCGCCGCGATCTCATCGGCCTCGAGCTTGCTGATCGCGGCGATCAGTTCGCCGCGCTCCATCGCTTCGATCAGCGTCTCGCGCACGCCCTCGCCGACCTCGACCAGGATCGCGCCGTCGGAGTCGGCCTTGACGCTATCCCAGACGACCATCCGGTCGTCGCGCGGCAACGCCTCGAGGATGTAGGCGATATCTGCCGGATGCAGGCGATCAATGATCGCCTTCAGTTCCGACAGATGCTGTCGGTGCACCAAGCCTTCGACCAGCGCCTTTTTCTCGTCGGCCGGCGCCTGCTCGCGGTGAACCAGCTGCTCCACCCGCCGCTGGCGCTCCAGCAAGGCCTGCACGCGCGCGAGCGCACGCTGCGCTTCTTCGGGGTCGCGCGCCGGAATGCTGACGCAGGCTTGTGTGAAGCCTCCAGCGGTAGGATCGGTGTTCGGAATCATTGGGGCGCAGATTCTAGGCGCGCCCCTCGTGTCGGGCGGCTGGCGCGTTCAGGGAAGCTGGGCCGACGGCATGTAGCGGAGGATGGCTGCCGTACGGCCGTCCAGATAGCGCCCGCTGCGAATGCGACCGTAGCGCTTTGGGCTCGGCAGGAAGGCTGCCAGACGCGCCGCCTGCTCGGCGTCGACTTGGTGCGCACCCGCGCCGAAGTAATGGCGGGCGGCAGCGTCGGCACCAAAGATGCCGTCGCCCCACTCAACGACGTTCAGGTACACCTCAAGGATGCGGCGCTTGTCCCACATCCACTCGAGCATCGCCGTGATCACCAGTTCCTGCGCCTTGCGGGCATAACTTCGCTCGCCGGACAGAAAGAGGTTCTTGGCCAATTGCTGCGAGATGGTGCTCCCGCCCTTGACCGGGCGGCCACGCTTGAGATTCTCTTCGTACGCCTTCTGAACCGCGTCCCAGTCAACGCCTTCGTGCTCGACGAAGCGGGCATCCTCTGACGTAATCACGGCGCGCTTCAGATGGTTGCTGATCCGCTCGTACGGTTGCCACTGATGACGCAACTGCGCCTTCGGATTACGCGCCTGCAGACGTTCCAGCTCGCGCTCCATGAACGCGGTCTGGCGGGGATTTTCATACTTCCAGTAGGCAATCCAGCCGAAGTACCACAGTTGCACGGCGAGCACGCCGAGCACCGCCAGGATGAGAAGCCGCCACGTCCAGCGCAGGACGTGACGCAGGGCCGTCATCGCTGGATGACGGGCGACGGCGGCAATGCATCCAGCCGGCGCCGCAGCTCCTGATAGACCGCGTTGGTTTCCGGGCGCACGCCACGCCACGCCAGAAACGCCTCGGCGGCCTGTTCGACCAGCATGCCCAGGCCGTCGGCGACCTGCGTAGCGCCACCTTGCTTGGCCAGCTGCATGAACGGCGTCGGATGAGCGTCGTACACGAGGTCGTAGGCGAGCGTGCAGTCATCGAAGGTCTCGGGATCGATCTTCGGCGCGGCGTTGCTCAAACTGCTCGCCGTGCCATTGATCACGAGATCGAAGTGCTCGGCCGGCACCTCATCGAAGTGGATTGCCTCGACGCCGAACTCGTCAGCCAGTTCCACCGCCCGCTCATGGCTGCGGTTCGCCACCGCGATCCACTTGGGTTTTTCCTCGAGCAGAGAGCCGATCAGGCCGCGCACGCCGCCGCCCGCGCCCAGGATCAGGATGGCGGAGTTCTCGATCGTGAACTTGAGCCGACCGGTGACATCGCGCACGAAACCGACGCCGTCGGTGTTGTCGCCATGGATGGTGTCGCCGTCGAACTTGAGCGTGTTGACCGCGCCTGCCAGCCGGGCGCGGGCCGACAACTCGTCAGCCAGCTTGGCCGCATCGATCTTGAACGGGATCGTGACGTTCAGGCCGAGGTAGCCCGCGTCGCGCAGTCCAAGCGCGAACTCCTCGAATCCATCGATCGGCGCGAGCAGTTTCTCGTAGACCAGGTTCTGCCGGGTCTGCCGTGCGAAGAGCGTATGTATCTCGGGCGACAGACTATGGGCGATCGGATTGCCGACCACCGCGTAGCGATCAGCCTGTGCGGGTGCGGCCGCGTGTTTCGCGCTTGCAGTCTTGCTGCCTGTAGTCATTTGCCGGAGGTGCTGCCCGCGCCCGTGCGCGTAGCAAACTGATCGTTGGTGAACATCCAGGTGCGGGTGATTTCGAGGATATCAGTGTCGCGCGCGATGTCCGGGGGAAATGGAGGAAAAGGTGCGGCAAGTTTGATGATCTTGCGCGCCGCGCGGTCGAGCACGGGAGAACCCGAGGGGTTCTCGATGATCGCCTCGGCAAGGCTGCCGTCCTTGCGGATCGACACGGTCATGCGCAACGCACCGTAGACACGGCCACGTGCATCCTCCGGATAATGATCGTTGCCGATCTTTTCCACCCGCGCGCGCCAGTCCTCGACGTAGCGTGCGTAGCGGTACTCCGACGTGCTGGGCATGTAATGGTGCTTGCGCGGTCGTTTCTGATAATCCGACACCTGGCGCGCAATCTCGGCCTGCACGCGGGCGAGCTTGGCCCGCGTTTCCTCGGTGCTGCCGGTCGCGCTCCTGTCTTGACGCGTTTCCGGTGCGGGAACAGGCAGCGGCACTTCGCCGCCGGTGAGGCTGGTCAGCAGCTTGCGCTGCTCCAATTCGAGTTGCTCCACCATCTTTCGCGCCGACTCGAGCGTGTCGCCGTCGCGCATCTGGAAGCTCTCGGGCAGCGGCGACGTGCGCCGGCCCTGGTCGTTGGCACCACCGCCGTCGAGATTGGCCTGCGCCAGCGCTTCAGCCTTGGTCGGCTTGGACTCGCTGCGCGAATTGACGAGGATGATCTCCAGCGGCGGGTCACTCGATCGCACCTGCAGGAACTCGGGATCGACGAACCGCACCGCGAGCACTGCCGCGTGAAGTCCAATGGACACGGCGAACGCGCCGGTCAGCACCTTATTGGCGAACAACCCGCCAAACAGCGAGGACGAGACAGCAGACGCGCCGCCCAGCGCCGCCATCACCCATGCTCCCGTTGTCGAGGAAACTGCTCCAAGCGCCGCGCTCCCGGAAATCGCCTCGACGATTGTAGCCACGCATCCCGCCCGCGCAGCGCTGCAAGGCCGGTGACTGGCATGCGCAACGCAGCGGACTAGCCCGCGGGCGGTATCTCTTCGGCGGCAGGCGCATCAACCCGCGGACCGGCACCCGTCGTTACCGCGTCGGTCTCGGCGCCTGCGCCCTCGACCGGCGCGAGCGTCTCGTCTGCAAGCTCATCCTCGTCCACCGGCTCGGTCGCCGGTTGGGTGAGCACCTGATGCAGACGTGCCTCCAGTGACAGCTCGATCTCGTCACAGTCGATGACATCGATCTCGATGCGCTGGCCGCGCGGCAACGCCGGCAGCCCGGGCAGCCGCGTCAGCATCGGCAAGCCGTCCAGGCGCAGCAGGTCCTCCTTCACCACGCTCGCGGCGATGCGCTTGACGCCCTCCTGCCGCAGCCAGCGCAGACACCAATAGCGCTCTAGCTTGGCCTGGAACTCGGCATAGCTGCCGTAGGCGGCATCGAAGCCGGACACGATGCCGAAGATGTCGGCATCGTTGGCGCCGTACGCGGGTGCGCGCCCAAGCGCGGCGGCGATCAGCTGGCGCTGGTTGACCAAATCGACATAACGCCGCAGCGGCGAGGTGCTCCAAGCGTAGTGGCTGACACCCATGCCTTCATGCGGCGCCGGCGTGGTGCTCATCTTGACGCGGCTGACGCCGTAAGCGCGTTGCTGCGACCGGTAGATGCCGACGATGCGCTGCTGAGCGAGCCAGCCGCCCCAATGACTGTTGGCAAGGATCATCAACTCGGCAACGATCAGGTCGAGCGGCGCTCCGCGCCGGCGCGGCTTGATCGATACATGCGCATGTTCGTCCGGCTCGTCGCCGGCGAAGTCGAGCTCGAAGCCGTAGTCGACACGGCCGATCGGCTCCGGCTTGCCGCGTACCGCCTCGCGGCGTGCAAGCAGCGCGCGCGCCAGGTGCCATAGCCGCACCAGTTGCGCACCAAACGGGGTGGCCACTTCCCCGCTCGCGATCGCTGCATCCGTGACCACATCGTCGAGCAGATCGTGACGCAAATTGGCGGCGATCCGCACGCGCTCCACGCGCGTCTCGACGTTGTGAATCTGGTGATCGGCATCGACGTCGACATACAGCGACAGCACCGGGACGACGCGGCCCTCCAGCAGCGTGAAGGCATCGATCCAGGCCGGTGGCAGCATGGTGAACTTCAGCCCCGGCGCATACACGGTGGACATGCGCGCCCGCGCCACCGCATCGAGGGCATCGCCCCGTGCGATCACGACGCCCGGCGCGGCGATGTGGATGCCAACGCGCGTGAAGTCGCCAGCCGGCTGCAGCGAGAACGCGTCGTCGATCTCGGCCAGCGGCAAGTCGTCTGGCACCTGCGGCGCCGGCAGGTCGGCGGCAAATCCGGTTCCGCGCGGAAAGGTCGAGACGAGAAATGTCTCGAGATGCCATCGGTACGGCGAACGGATCGCACCCCGCGCCAGCAACAGCGCCAGTGGCGACATCTGCAACTGCTCCGCCGCCGCTTCAACCGCCTTGTACTCGACGCTGTTCTTGTCGGGACGTACCGCCAGCAACACGCCCTGCGCCGCGATCGATTCGGGCAGTTCGCCCGCCTTGAGCGCATCGACATAGGTCTGCTTGAGCAGTTCCTGCTGGCGCTTGCGTTCGACCGCCGCCAGCGCCTGCCGCAGGATCTCCGGTGGCGCAGGGCGGTAGCGCCCGCGGCCCTTGCGATGGAAGTACACTGGCGCGCCGTGCAGGCTAAACAAGATGGTCGCCGCCTCCACCGCGTCGGGGGCATGGCCGTGGTACTCGCGCGCCAGTTCGTCGAAGCCGAACTCGCTCTGCGGCGCGCACTCCCACAGGAAGTCGAGATCGATCTCATCGGCTGCGCTTTGCGCGCGCGACATCAGTTGCGCAGGCGCAGGCTGCTCGAAACGCAGCAGGACGTGCGAGCCCTTCACCTTGGTGCGCTTTCCCGTCGGCAGCTCGACCTGGAACGACACGTCCGCGCCAGACAGCACGGTGCCGGCACGGAACAGGCCGTCTTCCTCGAATAGCAGATTCATCGGGCGAGCTTAGCGTGCGCCGTCGGCACGACCGTCACCACCGTCGTGCTGGATACGACCGCGCGCTCAATCGCAGATCGCAAGTTCGAAGCCGCCGCTCGCCCGCAGCAGATCGGACGGCGCGATCGCAAAGACACAATGCGGCGTCCCGCCTGCGGCCCACACGGTGTCGAAGCGGCGCAGCGAGGCATCCACGAAGGTCACCATGGGTCCAGCATGCGCCAAGGGCGGTACGCCGCCGATGGCGAACCCAGACGCATCGCGCACGAAGGTGGGCTGCGCCCGCTCGATCCGCTCGCCCAACTGCGCCTGGATGCACGCTTCATCGACACGCCGGTCGCCCGCGGCGATCACCAGGACCGCCCTCCCCGATTCGGCGCCGCGAAAGATCAGTGACTTGGCAATCTGGCCCACCACGATGCCGAGCGCATCGGCTGCCTGCTGCGCAGTGCGGGCGGCAACCGCCAGTTCGATCACCTGGCAGCCGAGGCCCAAGGCATCGAGCGCCTGCTGGACGCGCTGTGCAGATGCCGGCAACGGGCGGGCTGCCGTGCTCATGGCTGCCTGCGCTGGAGGTGGGTTGGCCGATCAGACCGTGAGGCCGCCGGCCACCTCAATCACCGCACCGTTGATATAGGCCGCCTCATCCGACGCGAGGAAGGCATACACGTTGGCCACTTCTTCCGGCTTGCCCAGGCGCTTCATCGGTACCCGATCCGTCATCTGTGCCATTACCTTGTCTGGGATCGTATGCAGGATCGGCGTGGCAATGAAACCGGGCGCCACGGCATTGCACCGGATCCCCTTGGGACCGAGTTCGCGCGCCCAGGTCTTGGCCAGGCCGATCACGGCGAACTTGCTGGCGGCGTAGTTGCTCTGGCCGAAGTTGCCGTAGATGCCGACCACGCTCGAGGCGTTGACAATGGCCCCGCTGCCTTGCTCGATCATCGTCTCGATCACCGCCTGGGCGCAGTGGTAGGTGCCCTTGAGGTTCACGTCGATCACCTTGTCGAACTGCGCCTCGGTCATCTTCTGCAGTCGTGCGTCCAGCGTGATGCCGGCGTTGTTCACCAGCGCGTCGATGCGTCCGTACTTCGCCTTCACCGCCGCCACCATGGCATCGACCTGCGGGCGCTTGGTGACATCGACGACGAACCCGTCCGCCACGGCGCCCGGAATCTCGCGCAGTTGGGCGATAGCGAGGTCGACCGCGTCCTGGCGCAGGTCGCAGACGATGACGATCGCCCCTTCGGTGGCGAACTTCGTCGCGGTGGCGAGACCGATGCCCTGCGCGCCGCCGGTAATGATGCTGACCTTGTTCTTCAATCGCACGATGTTCGCCCCTCGGGATGCTCCGCCCAAACCGCGGCCCGCATTGTTGTTCACTCGATGCCGCAAAACCGCAGCACCTCGTCGAGATACTGCGCAAAGTCATGAATCTGGTGATCAGAACCGGCAATCACCCGCTGCCGGCAGCCAGAGTACTTGGCCACCATGGTGCGATAGTCGATCACTTCGTCGCCCGTGGCGGCTACCAGGAAGTAGCGGTCCGGCTGCGTGATGCATGGCGTATCGAGCGCATGCAGTTCGTCCAGGTAGGCCGGCTTCATGTCGATCTTGTCGGTCGAGAAGAACACCGGCTGCGGCCCGAGGTGCGCCTTGAGGTCATCGTACGGCGTGATCGCCGGGTTGAGCAGCACGGCGCGGCACCCGATCTGTTCGGCCAACCACGTCGCGTAGTAGCCGCCGAGCGAGGAGCCGATCAGGTACAGGGCGGCCGGATCTTCGCGATCGACAGCCCTCCGCGCGACGTCGACAGCCTCACGCGGCGACGCGGGCAGCTGCGGACACAGGTAGTCGTCGGCCCACCCGCGAGCCCTCATGGCCGACTTGATCTGCTGCGCCTTGCGCGACTGCGGCGACGAGCGAAAGCCGTGCAGGTACAGGATCATGTCGGCCGCACGCAGGTCACGCGTTCGGCGCCGAGGTCGCCTCGGCGACGCGCAGCCAGCGCCTCCAGCAAGCGCCCATGCACGCCGCCGAAGCCGCCGTTGCTCATCACCAGCACATGGTCGCCCGGCCGGGCAGCGTCGACCACTGCGCTCACCAGCGCGCCGATGTAGTGAAAACTGCGAGCCCGCTCGCCCAAGGACTGCAACGCTTCGGCAGGCTCCCAGCCAAGCGCGCCCTTGCCATTGCGCGCGCCAAAGCAGAACACCAGATCGGCGTCGCGCAATGCCGCCGGCAGCGCCGCCTTCATCGTGCCGAGCTTCATCGTGTTCGAGCGCGGCTCCAGGACCGCGAGAATGCGCGCGCTTCCGACCCGACGGCGCAAGCCGTCCAGCGTCAGCGCAATCGCGGTGGGGTGGTGCGCAAAGTCGTCGTACACGGCGATGTCGTGCTCAATGCCGCGCAGTTCCAGTCGACGCTTGACACCTTCGAAATGCGACAGCGCCTCGATCGACAGCGCGGGCGGTACACCGACATGATGGGCGGCGGCGATCGCGGCGATTGCGTTGCTCCGGTTGTGGCTGCCGGCTGCCGGCAACTTAAGGCGGCCATACGATGTCGCGCCGAGGGCGACATCGAACGCATGGACGGCACCCTCGCTCACATCCGCTGCGTGCCAGCCTGCCTCGACGTCGAACAACTCCACCTGCGACCAGCACCCGCGTGCAAGCACGCGCTGCAATGACGCGGCTTGGCCGTTGACGATCAACCGGCCGGAATGCGGCACGCAGCGCACCAGGTGATGAAACTGCGTCTCGATGGCACCCAGATCGGCAAAGATATCCGCGTGGTCGTACTCGAGGTTGTTCAAGATCGCCGTGCGCGGAAAGTAGTGAACGAACTTGCTGCGCTTGTCGAAGAACGCCGTGTCGTACTCATCGGCTTCAATGACGAAGAAGTCGCTGGCGCCACTGCGCGCCGAGACTCCGAAGTCCTGCGGCACTCCGCCGATCAGGAAGCCGGGGGCCAGGCCGGCATGGTCGAGGATCTTCGCCAGCATCGCGCTGGTCGTGGTCTTGCCGTGGGTGCCGGCGACCGCGAGCACCCACTTGGCACGCAGCAGATGTTCGCCGATCCATTGCGGTCCCGAAGTGAACGGTGCCCCCGCTTCCAATATGGCTTCCATCAGCGGGTTGCCGCGGACGACGACGTTGCCGATGACGAACAGATCGGGCTTGAAAGCCATCTGATCGGCGGCAAAGCCCTCCACCAGTTCCATCCCGGCGGCCGCCAGCTGATCGGACATGGGTGGATAGACGTTGGCGTCGCACCCGGTGACACGATGCCCGGCGGCACGCGCAAGCTGTGCCAAGCCACCCATGAAGGTGCCGCAGATGCCGAGGATATGCAGATGCAAGGGGCCCGTCCGATGCGTGTCGGTCCGGGCGACAAGACCCCCGAGCCGGCAAAGGCGGCGATTCTAGGGAAATACCGATGGCGGCGTGACGCCACTGGCACCGCCGCGCCGCCGGTCGTGCGCCGCGCGTCGCTACACTGCCCGGCAACTTCTTGCGGTTCCCGCCATGCCTGCCGAGCACCGAAACGATCTGCAGACCGAGATCGCCGCCGCCGCCGCCCGCCTGATTGCCGAAGACGGCTGCGACTACGCTACCGCCAAGCGCAAGGCGGCGGCCGAGATCGTCGGCGAGTCAGGCGCGCGCCGCGCGCTGCCCGACAACAGTGTGGTGGAACATGAACTGCGTCGCTACCTGCAGACGTTCGACGGTGACGAGCACGCACGCCGATTGGCGGCCTTGCGCATGCTGGCCCTGGAATTGATGCAGCGCTTCGCGCGGTTCAATCCGCACCTCGTGGGTGCCGTGCTCAACGGCACCGCCACCGCGCACTCGAACGTTCACCTTCACCTGTTCACCGACAGCGCCAAGGATGTCGAGATCCATCTAATGAACGAAGGGGTCGAGTTCGAGGTCGAGGAAGGCGGCGGTCGCGGCGAGCCGGGTGCGGCGTTGGAAGAACTGCAGTTCGTCATCACCACGCGACAGGATTCGCTGCCGCGCCGGGTGGGCGTGGTCCTGTCCGTGCACGACACCGATGCCATCCGCGTTGCCCCGCGCTTTCGTTCCACCGATCCGCAGCTGCACCCGGTGGAAGCCGCCGGCCGGGCCAACTCGACGGCTCTGAACAATCTGCTGCGACAGACGGCGCTGCCAGGATGAGTCGCCGCCAGTGGGTGTTGGGCGGATTGACCGCGATCGGCGCCACTGCGCTGGGCGCCTGGTTCTCCCACCGCCGAAATTCGCCATCCCCGGCCGCCGATGGCGCTGCCGACATCGTCTTTGCTCAGACCTTCCCGGATGCAGACGGCACGCCTCGACCCATGTCTCAGTGGCGCGGCCAGATCCTCGTGCTGAACTTCTGGGCGACGTGGTGCCCACCTTGCGTCGAGGAAATGCCGGTCCTGCAAGCCGTACGCGACGCCTACCGATCCAAAGGCGTAGAAATTGTCGGCATCGCCATCGACAATGCAGAAAAAGTCCGCAGCTTCAGGGATAAGATGAGCCTGACCCTGCCGCTTTTGGTGGCCGGCGTCGGCGGTTCGGAGTTGGGACGATCGCTCGGCAACTTGTCCGGCGCGCTTCCCTATACTGCCCTGATCAACCGGTCTGGACAGGTTGCGCAACGCAAGCTTGGCCAGATACATGCGCCCGAGTTGCAAGCCTGGCTTGACGCGCAGCTTGATTAACCGCAGAGGTTGCGTACCTCCTGCTGGACAACTAGGGGTTGTCGGACCCACAATCCGCGTCCTTCGCAATGCTTCGGCGCGCTTCCCGCGTCATTTGCCCTTAAAAATTTGTCTTTGAGCCTGTGATTATCCGCAGGCGATGGAACCTTCGGCAGTGGCGACACGCATCCTGGTCTTGAACGGCCCGAACCTGAACCTGCTCGGCGTTCGGGAACCTGCGATCTATGGCTCGCAAACGCTCGCCGACATCGAGCGTGCGTTGGCCGAGCAGGCCGCCGCCCATCAGGCCGCGATCGCATTCTTCCAAAGCAACCACGAAGGCGCCTTGGTTGATCGGATTCACGCATCGCACGCTGACGGAACCGATTTCATCATCGTCAATGCCGGCGCGTTGACCCACACCAGCGTGGCGCTGCGTGATGCCTTGGCCGGCGTGGCCATTCCGTTTGTCGAGGTGCATCTGACCAACGTGCATGCGCGCGAGCCGTTCAGGCATCACTCCTATCTGAGCGATCTGGCGTGCGGTTGCATCGTCGGCCTCGGACCGGCCGGATATCGCTTCGCTCTCGAATTCGCATTGACCGCGCGCGCGCCCTCCGGACGCTGACGCCAAGGAAACGCTATGGACCTGCGCAAGCTGAAGACGCTGATCGATCTGGTGGCCGAGTCCGGCATCGCCGAGATCGAAGTGACCGAGGGCGAGGACAAGGTGCGCATCGTCAAGCACGCACCGGCACCGCAGACGGTGACCATGGCGGCGCCGGCGACCTATCTTGCAGCCCCGCCCCCACCTGCTGCGTCGCCACCCGCGCCCGCCGCGGCCCAGCCCGCGGTCGTTGTCCCGGAAGAGGTCAAGGGCACGCTGGTCAAGTCGCCGATGGTTGGCACGTTCTATCGGTCGCCCAGCCCAGGGTCCAAGTCGTTCGTCGAACTCGGCCAGGCGATCAAGCCCGGCGACACTTTGTGCATCATCGAGGCGATGAAGCTGCTCAACGAGATCGAGGCCGAGATCGCTGGCGAGGTGAGGGAAGTCCTGGTCGAAAATGGCCAGGCCGTCGAGTACGGACAACCGCTGTTCGTGATCGGCTGACATCGTGGATCACCAGAGCGCGCGGTTCGCGCCATTGGAGTCGACGGGCAGCGAGCGGTCAGGCGTCGATCTGACTTCCGTTGTCGTCGACGTCGACTGAGGCGCGAGCACCCATGTTCGGAAAGATTCTGATTGCCAATCGCGGCGAGATCGCGCTGCGGATCCAGCGCGCCTGCCGCGAGATGGGCATCCGCACCGTGGTCGTGCATTCGACCGCCGACACCGATGCGAAGTACGTGAAGCTCGCCGACGAGTCGGTCTGCATCGGTCCGCCGCCATCCAAGGACAGCTACCTGAACGTGCCGGCGATCATCAGCGCGGCCGAGGTCACGGACGCCGAGGCGATCCACCCGGGCTACGGCTTCCTGTCCGAGAACGCGGACTTCGCCGAACGGGTGGAAAAGTCTGGCTTCGTATTCATCGGCCCACGTCCTGAGTCGATCCGCCTGATGGGAGACAAGGTCTCCGCCAAGCAGGCCATGATCGCCGCTGGCGTGCCTTGTGTACCCGGCTCCGAGGGCGCCTTGCCGGAGGATCCGCGCGAGATCGTCAAGACGGCGCGGGCGGTGGGCTACCCGGTCATCATCAAGGCGGCCGGTGGTGGTGGCGGGCGCGGCATGCGCGTGGTCCACACCGAGGCAGCACTGGTCAACGCAGTGAACATGACGCGCCAGGAAGCGCAGTCAGCCTTCAGCAATCCCGCCGTCTATATGGAGAAGTTCCTCGAGAACCCGAGGCACATCGAGATTCAGGTGTTGGCAGATCAGCATCGCAACGCAGTGTGGCTCGGCGAGCGCGACTGCTCGATGCAGCGCCGCCACCAGAAGATCATCGAGGAAGCACCGGCGCCGGGAATCCCGCGCAAGCTGATCGAGAAGATCGGCGACCGCTGCGCCGACGCCTGCCGCCGCATCAGCTACCGCGGCGCCGGCACCTTCGAGTTCCTCTACGAGAACGGCGAGTTCTTCTTCATCGAGATGAACACGCGCGTGCAGGTCGAGCATCCGGTCACCGAGATGGTGACCGGCATCGACATCGTTCAGCAGCAGATCCACGTGGCCGCCGGCGAGAAGCTGACCTTGCGCCAGCGCGACATTCCGACGCGCGGGGCGGCGGTCGAGTGCCGGATCAACGCCGAGGATCCCTACAAGTTCACGCCGAGCCCCGGCCGCATCACCGCATGGCATGCGCCGGGCGGTCCCGGTGTGCGGGTGGACTCGCATGCCTATGCCGGCTACTTCGTCCCGCCCAATTACGACAGCATGATCGGCAAGGTGATCTGCTATGGCGATACGCGCGAGCAGGCCATGGCGCGCATGCGCATCGCGCTATCCGAGATGGTGGTGGAGGGCATTCTCACCAACATCCCGCTGCACCGTGAATTGATGCTGGACGAAAAATTCATGCTCGGCGGCACCAGCATCCATTACCTCGAAAAGCGGCTCGCAGCGCGCCAGATGAACCAGGTGTAGCGGCGGCAGCGTCGTACCGGCGGCGCGCTTACGTGCCCAGCGGCCCGCAATCGCGGGCTCGTCGAACCGGGACATCGCCCAACACGACTGGCCGCCATGCTGCGCGAACTCACCTTCACCATCGACCAAACGCAGGCAGATGCACTGTCGGACGCGTTGCTCGACCATGGGGCGTTGTCGGTCAGCCTCGAAGATGCGCAGGCCGACAGCGCCGATGAACAGCCGCTCTACGGCGAACCGGGCATGCCCATCGAGCGGCAGGCCTGGCCGACGAGCCGCCTGCGCGTGCTGGTCGACGCGGGTACCGATCCGGCACAGCTGCTCGATGCCGCCTGCGACACCGCTGGACTCGCTTTACCTGCACTAGAAGCGAGCTGCATTGTCGAAGATGCTGACTGGGTGCGACTGACGCAGGCGCAGTTTCCGCCAACGCGCATCAGTGACCGCCTCTGGGTCGTGCCGAGCTGGCACGAGCCACCCGACCCGCACGCGATCAACCTGCGCCTGGATCCCGGCGTGGCGTTCGGCACCGGCACGCATCCGACCACCCGACTATGCCTGGCTTGGCTCGATGCCAACGCCCCCGTCGGCCGGCGTGTGCTGGACTACGGCTGCGGCTCCGGCATCTTGGCTGTGGCCGCGGCGCTGCTGGGCGCCCGCGAAGTGACTGGCACCGACATTGATCCACAGGCGGTGGCGGCGGCCCGCCTGAACTCTCGCGCCAATGGCGTGACCGATGTGTTGTCTCATTACACTGCGCCCGACACGCTGCCGACGGGGTCGGCGGCGACCTTCGACATCGTGCTCGCCAATATCCTCGCCAACCCGCTGAAGATTCTCGCGCCGGCCCTGCTCGGGCGCGTCGCGCCGGGCGGATCTCTCGTGCTGGCGGGCATCCTCGAACGCCAAACCGACGAGATGATCGCGCTGTATGCGCAGGTCGATCCGCGCGTCGCCCTGTCTGCCTGGCGCCGCGATGACGGCTGGGTCTGCCTCGCCGGGACCCGCGCCGCCTGACCGGTGGCCACCCGCACCCATGGCACTCGCAACCCGCTGTCCCAACTGCCAGGCGATGTTCCGCGTCGTCTCCGATCAGCTGAAGCTGCGCGGTGGGCTCGTACGCTGCGGCAGCTGCCGCCATGTCTTCGATGCGATAGGCAGTTTGTCCTATATCGATGACGCGGCGCTCAGCGCGCCTGCCGCACCGGCCACCCTCGCCACCGCACCCCAGACGCCCGCAGCAGCGCCGCCTGTCTCAGAAGCTGCAGCGACGCCCACCGCACCCCCGTCCGCATCGGACGCGCCGCCCAACAGCGACGACCGTGCCGCCCCACCCACCGAGGTCGCACGCGAGAACGGGGAGGAGGCACCACGCAGTCTGCCCGAGGCCGTCGCGGCCCGTGTTCGCAGTGCGTCGGCGGAATCGACCGCTGCAGTCGATCCGCTTGCCGTGCCCACCTTGCTGGCACCCAGCGCGATCGAGCAGGACAGTTCCACCGATCCGGCGACGACCAGTGAGTCACGCGGCACACGCCGCAAGCGAGCAGCGCGGTCCGACACCGGCCGCGAGACCGCGGAATCGTCCGATGCCGCGAATGCTGCGCCGGCGCGGGAGGCGGCCGACGAAACGCACGCCGCCGCCGCCGAGGCCGCATTCCTGCGCGAGTCGCGGCAGCCGCGGGGATTCTCGATCTTCTTCGGCGGTGGCTCGGCCGTGCTCGCGGTGGTGCTCCTGGTGCAGGCGACCGTGCTGTTTCGAACCGAACTGATCACCCGCTGGCCTCAGCTGCGCCCGACACTCGTGCAACTGTGCGACGTGTATGGATGCAGCGTGGGGTGGCCAACGCGCGCGGAACTGCTGGCCGTGGTCGGCACCGAATTGCAGGCGATCCCGGGCACAGACATCCTTGAACTGACAGCAGTCGTGCGCAACCGTGCCTCGTTCAGGGTGGCACTGCCCGCCGTCGAGATCACACTGACCGATACCAACAACCGGACCCTGGCGCGCAAGGTCTTCGCACCGGTGGACTACCTCGCGTCCAGTGGCGAACCGTCCAGCCGCATCAACGAAGGACTGGGCGCCGGGGGCGACTACATCGTGCGCATCACGTTCGAAGCACGCGGGCTCAACGCCGCCGGGTTTGTTGTCTATCCGTTCTACCTGTAAGTCCTCCCCGACCACAACAGCGGCCTGCGCGCCGCGCCCTCACCATGCCCTCCACGCTGATCTGCGGCTCCATCGCCTTCGACTCCATCATGGTGTTCAAAGGTCGCTTCAAGGACCACATCCTCCCCGACCAGGTTCACATCTTGAACGTTGCGTTCCTCGTGCCCGAGTTGCGACGCGAGTTCGGCGGTTGCGCCGGCAACATCGCCTACAACCTCCGGCTTCTGGGTGGCAAGCCGCTGCCGATGGCCACCGTCGGCGACGATGCGCAGCCATACCTGTCACGGCTGGACGCGCTGGGCATCGACCGCCGCCACGTGCGCCACGTGCCGTCGACCTTCACGGCACAGGCGTTCATCACGACCGATCTGGACGACAACCAGATCACCGCGTTCCACCCGGGCGCGATGACCCACTCCCACATGAACGCCGTACCCGGCGATGGCTCGATCGAACTGGGCATCGTGGCGCCGGACGGCCGCGACGGCATGCTCCAGCATGCGCAGCAGTTTGCCGAGCACGGCGTGCCGTTCATCTTCGACCCCGGCCAGGGGCTGCCGATGTTCGGCGCTGAAGAACTGGACTGGTTCGTTGCACGCGCCCACTACCTGGCGCTGAACGACTACGAGGCCAAGCTCATGGTCGAGAAGACCGGTACCGATCTGGCCACGCTGTCGAAGAAGGTAAAGGCGCTGATCGTCACGCGCGGCGGCCTTGGCTCGGAGATCTGGCGCAACGGTGAGGCCACCGCCGTTCCAGTGGCAACCGCACGGCAGGTCATCGACCCCACCGGCTGTGGCGACGCCTACCGCGCCGGGCTGCTCTACGGGCTCGTCAACGGCATGGACTGGGAGACCACCGCCCGGCTCGCAGCCGTGATGGGTGCCCTGAAGATCGAAAACGGCGGTGCGCAAAACCACACCGCGGACCGGCCGATGATCGCCGACCGCTTTCATGAAGCATTTGGTTACCGCCCCTGGTGAGCTTGGCGGGTAGATTGGGTCACGAACTGCGCGGTCTGGCGGCCGACCGAGTCGTCAGTCGAGGCTCGGAACGCTCGGGCGCGTGCATGGTCGGAGCAGGAGTGGTCAGCGCGTGCTGACCCGTTGGCTTGGGAGACTCAGATGAACAAGGGTTGGATGGCGCTCGGCGCAGCCGTCGCCACGTTGGCACTGGCGGGCTGCGCCACGCAGCAGCGATCGGCTAGTGTTTACCGGGCGGGCGAGACGCAGCGTGAACAGATCGTCCGCATGGCGACGATCGAAAGCCTGCGTGAAGTCCAGATTGATCGCGGACAGACAGGTGTAGGAACAGGTGCAGGTGCCGTGATTGGAGGCGTGGCCGGTAGCGGCATCGGCGGCGGACGCGGTTCGGTGGTCGGCGCGGTGGCCGGCGCGGTAGTCGGCGGGATCGTTGGCCAAGCGGTCGAGGGCGGCACGAGCCTGCGCCCCGGACTGGAGATCACGGTGCGCCTGGACAGCGGCGAGTTGCGCGCGATCGTTCAGGAAACCGACGGTCAGAAGTTCATGCCGGGCGATCGGGTGCGGTTGCTGACCCAAGGCGGGGTTACACGCGTTTCCCGCTAAGCCGCGGACATTGAACTCACGGGGCGCCTGGATGGCGCCCCTTTTCATTGCCGGAACGATCGCGTCAGAGGCCTGCGCGGTTCACGACCAGCAGCAGGATCTGGATCATGATGATGAGCGCCACGGGCGATAGATCGAAGCCGCCGACCAGCGGCAGGATGCGCTGGAACGGCGCGAGAAACGGCCGCAACAGCATGGAGATCGCCGGTGCGATCGGCGCATGCGGATTCACCCAGCTGAGCACCACGTGAATGATGGTCAGCCAGAAGACCAGGTTCAGCGCCCAGCGCAGTACCGTAAAGGGGGCGCGAATGAACGCGCGATCCCAGTAGATGAGCCCCATGGCTACAAGGTCCGTCAGCGCCATCGCAATCAAGGCGAGCAGCAGGACGGCCACCAGGGACGCCAGATCGAATCGCCCTGCCGCCGGAATCACGCGACGCAACGGTCGAACCAGCCAGTCCGTCAGCGCCAGAACAAACTGGGCCAACGGATTGCGGGACGGCATGCCCGCCCAATTCATGTAGAGCCGCAGAAGCAACGCGGCGCCAAAAATGGCGGCGGCCGTTTCGATCAACAGGCGGGCGATGTCAGTGAACATGGCGTCAGCCGAGAGAAAGTCGGCAGATTGTAGCCAGCGGGTTGGATCGCCAGCCGATGGGGTCACCGCAAGGGCGTACAGGAGACTGCCAGGGGCGTGCGCGCGCGTTAGGTGTCAACACGGCGGCACGACGGCGGCTCAACGGCAGCAAAAAGAAAAGGGGCGCTGATGACAGCGCCCCTCAGAGGCAAAACACCGTACCTCGTTACGGCCGGCTGCCCGTCGGGAACGGCCAGGCGGCAGCCGGGTTGAGCGCAGCTTTCGCGCCCGGTGCTGCAGCTGCGGCCGGAGCGCTCGGCGCCACAGGGGCGGGAGCAGCTGCAGGTTTCGCAGCTTTCTTCGGTGCAGCTTTCTTCGGTGCAGCGGGCTTTTTCGCCGCTTTCTTTGCCGCAGGTTTGGCGGCCGGTTTCTTGGCCGCCTTCTTCGGTGCAGCTTTCTTAACTACTTTTTTTTTTGCTGCCGGTTTCTTGGCAGCTTTCTTCGCAACTTTTTTCGCCGCTTTTTTCGCGACTTTCTTGGCGGCTTTCTTGGCCGGCGCCTTCTTCGCTACTTTCTTGGCGGCTTTCTTGGCCGGCGCCTTCTTCGCTACTTTCTTGGCGGCTTTCTTGGCCGGGGCTTTTTTGGCCGCTTTTTTCGCAGCAGGTTTCTTCGTTGCCATGAATG
>LNFM01004693.1_pt1 | contig 30417 bp, 26 predicted proteins | sample 596031 | NCBI WGS metagenome assembly LNFM01 (sample SAMN04254537, study PRJNA301005) | activated carbon metagenome | isolation source: dual media filters at the Ann Arbor, Michigan drinking water treatment plant | place: USA: Ann Arbor
CAATCGATGAAGAATCAGTTCTGACCAGAAAGGACCTGCCTCCATGGGCTCCATCGTCGGCGAACTCTGGGCGTTCATGCGGGAACGCAAGAAGTTCTGGCTGCTTCCCATCCTGATCATGATGGTGATCTTCGGCGGCCTGATCGTGCTCACCAAGGGCTCGGCGATCGCGCCGTTCATCTACACCCTGTTCTAGACGAAGGGTCGGCTCGCCATGCGCGTCCTCGGGATCTCGGCTTTCTACCATGACAGCGCCGCGGCGCTGATCGAGGACGGCCATCTCGTCGGGGCCGCTCAGGAGGAGCGCTTCACGCGCAAGAAGCACGATTCGGGCTTCCCCCAGAATGCCGTGCAGTTCTGCCTCGACCGTGCCGGCATCGCGCTGGCCGACGTCGACTATGTCGCCTTCTACGACAAGCCGTTCCTGAAGTTCGAGCGGCTGCTCGAGACCTACCTCGCCTACGCGCCGCGCGGATTCACGTCGTTCCGCATGGCCATGCCGTTGTGGCTGAAGGAGAAGCTCTTCCAGAAGATGCTGCTGCGCGACGAGATGAAGCGCTGGCAGCCCGACTTCGACTGGCAGCAGCGGCTGCTGTTCGGCGAGCATCACCAAAGTCATGCCGCCTCCGCCTTCTTCCCGTCGCCCTACGAGGAAGCCGCCGTCCTCACCATGGACGGCGTCGGCGAATGGGCGACGACGTCGCTCGGGTGGGGCCAGGGCAACAAGCTCGAGATGACGAAGGAGCTGCACTTCCCGCATTCGCTGGGGCTGCTCTACTCGGCCTTCACCTACTACACCGGCTTCAAGGTCAACTCCGGCGAGTACAAGGTCATGGGCCTCGCGCCCTACGGCGAGCCGAAGTTCAAGGACCTGATCCTGTCGAACATCGTCGACCTCAAGGAGGACGGCACTTTCCGCCTCGACCAGAGCTACTTCGACTATTGCACCGGCCTGCGCATGACGAACGAAAAGTTCGCGGCACTGTTCGGCGGCAAGGCGCGCAAACCCGAGGAACTGCTGACCCAGCATCACATGGATCTCGCGGCGTCGGTGCAGGCGGTGACCGAGGAGATCGTGATCCGCCTGGCGCGCTCGGTGAAGCGCGACACCGGAGCGAAGAACATCTGCCTGGCCGGCGGCGTGGCGCTGAACTGCGTGGCGAACGGCAAGTTGCTGCGCGAGAAGCTGTTCGACGGCATCTGGGTGCAGCCGGCGGCCGGCGATGCCGGCGGCGCGGTCGGCGCGGCCTTCGCCGCCTATCACGGTTTCCTTGGCCAGGCGCGCAAGCTCAATGGCCATCTCGACGGCATGGCTGGCAGCTACCTCGGCCCGGAATACACCGACGAGGAGATCGCCGCGCGCCTGACCGCCGCCGGCGCCAAATTCACCGTGCTGACGCGCGACCAGACGATCGAGCAGACCGCCCAGGCGCTGGCCGACGAGAAGGCGGTCGGCTGGATGCAGGGCCGCATGGAGTTCGGGCCGCGCTCGCTGGGCGCTCGCTCCATCCTGGGCGACGCGCGCTCGCCCAGCATGCAGAAGACGCTCAACCTCAAGGTCAAGTACCGCGAATCGTTCCGCCCATTCGCCCCGGCGGTGCTGCGCGAGGATGTCGGCGACTATTTCGACATCGAGAGCGACAGCCCCTACATGCTGATGGTGGCGCCGGTGAACGACGACCGCCGCCGCGCCATGAGCGAGGCCGAGCAGGCGCTCTTCGGCATCGACAAGCTGAACGTGCCACGCTCCGACATCCCGGCCGTCACCCATGTCGACTACTCGGCGCGCATCCAGACCGTGCACAAGGAAACCAACCCGGCCTTCCACGCCCTGCTGGCGTCGTTCAAGGCCAAGACCGGCTATTCGGTCGTGGTGAATACCTCGTTCAACGTGCGCGGCGAGCCGATCGTCTGCACGCCCGAGGACGCCTTCCGCTGCTTCATGGGCAGCGAGATCGAGGTGCTGGTCGTCGGCAACTGCTTCCTGCGCAAGGAAGATCAGGACCCCGCCCTCAAGCTCGACTACAAGAACGCCTTCGAGCTCGATTAGCGGTGGGCGTTTCGGGATTGGCGCCTCACACACCACCTCACCCTGAGGAGGCCGCGCAGCGGCCGTCTCGAAGGGTGGGCGCAAATGTGCTGCTCGTTTCCACCCTTCGAGACGCCGCGCTACGCGCGGCTCCTCAGGGTGAGGTTTCTTCTGAATTGGCGCTGTGAACTCGATGCGCGTCGTTCTCTGCGATCGCCTGGGCGATCCGTCCGTCCTGAAGATCGCGGAGCGACCGGTCCCGGAGCCCGGGCCGGGCGATATCGTCGTCGAGGTCGGCGCGGCGTCGGTCAATTTCCCCGACATCCTCACCGTGTCCGGCGAGTATCAGCACAAGCCCGAGCTGCCCTTCGTGCCGGGCATGGAAGGGGCAGGGACGGTCCATGCCGTCGGGGGCGAGGTCGCGGCGTGGCGGCCGGGCGATCGCGTGATCTTCGGCATCCGGCCCGGCGCCTTCGCCGAGTACGTGAAGCTCGTGCCGCGCAACGTGATGATGCGCCTGCCCGACGGTGCCGGCTTTCGCGTCGGCGCCGTTACCGCCTACCACTCGCTGGTCCATCGGGCACGCGTCAAGGCGGGCGACGTGCTGCTGGTGCACGGCGCGGCGGGCGGTGTCGGCCTTGCGGCCGTGCAGCTCGGCAAGCATCTCGGCGCGCGGGTCATCGCCACCGGCGGCGACGACGAGCGTCTCGCCGTCGTGCAGATGCTCGGCGCCGATCATGTCGTGAACTATCGCACCGCCGACTTTGTCGCCGCGGTCAAAGGGCTGACCGAGGGACGCGGCGCCGACGTGGTCTACGATCCAGTGGGCGGCGAGGTCCTTGAAAAGTCGGTGCGTGCCGCCGCTTACGGCGCGCGGCTATTGGTGGTCGGCTTCACCTCGGGCGGGCCGAGCAAGCTCATGTCCAATCATATTCTCATCAAGGGTCTTACCGTGCTGGGCGTACGCGCCGGCGAGACCGTCGCCCGCATTGCGCCCGAGCTCGGCCGCGACTACGCGGAACAGCTGCCGCGGCTCGCCGGCCTCGGCGTCATGCGCCCGCACATCTCCCACCGCTTCCCGATGGAGCGCGCCGCCGACGCCTTCCGCGTGCTCCTCGATCGCCGGGTCGTCGGCAAGGCGGTGATCGAGATGACCCCTGCGTTCACCTCCCAAGCGTAGCTGGGGAGGTGCCCCGTCTTACGGGGCGGAGGGGTCATGCGCCACAAGAGGCGACGGGGTCATGGCTCATGACCCCGTCGCCGTAAGACCTTCGGCTTCGCTCAGGGCAGGCGGCGACTCCTCCCCACTTCGTAGGGAGGAGTCACTTGAGGCTCCCCGCGAGGGCCATCTCGACGAACGGCAGGCGGTCGTTGCCGAAGAACATCAGGTCGTCGACGAAGCTCGTCGGGGCGCCGAAAACGCCGCGCGCCACCGCCTCGTCAGTGGTGGCCTTCAACCGGTCCTTGACGTCCTGGTCCTGGATGCGGCCCGCCATTCTCGATGCATCGATGCCGGCTTCCGTCAGCACCGCGCCCACCTCGGCCATGTCGTTGAGGTTGCGGCCATCGACCCACATCGCCTTGAACATTGCGGGGTGGTAGCGCTCGAAGACGCCATCGATCTGCGCCGCCGCCGCGCCGCGCATCAGGGCGAGCGTGTTCACCGGGAAGTGCGGGTTGCGCTGGAACGGCACGCCGTAGAAGCGCGCCCACAGCGCGAGATCGCTGCTCGCCCATTTGTCCTTCTGGTCGATCACCATCGGCGACTGGTTGCCGGTCGACTTGAACACGCCGCCCAGCAGCATCGGTTTGCGTGCCAGGGCGGCGCCGGTGCGCCGGGCGATGATCTCGACCTGGGTGTCGGCTAGGTAGGAATAGGGGCTGCCGTAGTCGAAATAGAATTCCAAGGTGCGGGCCATGCGGTGTCCTCCTCGCTTGTCGTCAGCCTGGGCTGCTTCTAGCCTTGCGGCAACAAAGAGCAGGGAAGGAACGCATGGATCGCGTCGCGGGCAAGGTGGTGCTGGTGACTGGCGCCGGATCGGGTATCGGTCGCGCCACGGCCAAATTGCTGGCCGCCGAGGGCGCCACGGTGATCGTCACCGACATCAACCGCCCCGGCGGGCAGGAGACGGTGCAGCAGATTGGCGGCAAGGCCCGTTTCGAGGAGCACGACACGGCACGCGAGGCCGACTGGAAGCGCATCATCGACGATATCCTCGCGCACGAGGGCCGGCTCGACGGGCTGGTCAACAATGCCGGTATTTCTGGCCCCTTCCCGGCGACCTTCGAGACCGAGACTCTCGAGCAATGGCGGCGCATGCTGTCGATCAACGTCGAAGGCGTGTTCCTCGGCTGCAAGCACGGCGTGCCGGCGCTGCGCCAGTCGGGCGGCGGCTCGATCGTCAACCTGTCGTCGCTGGCAGCCTTCCTGGGGACCCCCGACCTGTCGGCCTATGGCGCCAGCAAGGGCGCGGTGCGGCAGTTCACCAAGACGGTCGCGATCGACTGTGCCCGCAAGGGCTACAAGGTGCGCTGCAACTCGGTCCATCCCGGGGTCATCATGACGCCCATGGGCGAGGGCATCCTGCCCACCGACAAGGCCCGCGAGCGAGCCCGTCAGCGCATCCCGATCGGCGTTTTCGGCGCGCCCGAGGACATCGCCTATGGCATCCTCTACCTGATTTCCGATGAATCGCGCTTCGTCACCGGTGCCGAGCTGGTGATCGACGGCGGCATGAACGCGATATAGGGAGGACGCCATGCGACACGCCGACCAGGTCGCCTATCTCGAGCGCATGCTGCACATGGTGCGGACCAACACGCGCGACGATGGCCCTGGCCTCAGCCACACCCCGGTCGAGGAGTACTACGACCCGGCGCGCTTTCGCAGCGAGGTCGACCTGCTGTTCCGCCGTTATCCCATCGTCGTCGGCTTCTCGGGCCAGGTCCGCAAGCCGGGCGACTTCGTCGTGCACAACGATACCGGCCAGCCGATCCTGGTGGCGCGAGGCACCGACGGCGTGCTGCGGGCATTCCTCAATGTCTGCCGCCATCGCAGCGCCAGCGTCGAGACCAGGCCGTGCGGCTCCAACAAGCGCGCCTTCGTCTGCCCCTATCACGGCTGGGCCTACGACCTGACCGGGCGCCTGGTCGGCATCACCGACGGCGCCATGTTCGGCGACCTCGACAAGAGCACGCATGGCCTGCGCCGCCTCAAGGTGGTCGAGAAGTACGGCCTGGTCTGGGCCGTGCCCCGGGCGCTCGAGGACGGCGAGGACGCGAGCTTCGACATCGATCCCTACCTCGGCGCGCTGCAACCCGATCTCGCCGGCTGGGACATGCAGGGCTGGGAACTGCACAGCTCCGAGCCGATCCGCCCGCGCATGAACTGGAAGCTGGTGATCGACACCTTCCTCGAGCTCTACCACTTCCGCTACCTGCACCCGACCAGCGTCTACCCGATCTTCCTCGACAACATCGCCACCTACGAGCGCATGGACCGCCACATCCGCATGGCCGCGGCCAAGCGCACGCTCACGGAGCTGGAGGGAACGCCCACGAAGCGCTGGGACATCCGCGACCACGCCATCGTGCTCTATCAGCTGTTCCCCAACACGGTGCTGACCTACACGCAGGACCATTGCGGCGTGTTCACCGCCTTCCCGGTGTCGCCCGACGAAGCGGTGATGCACTTCTCGGTGCTGGTCAGCCCGGAGGAGAAGGCGAAGAAGCCCGAAAGCTACTGGAAGGCCAATGTCGACCTGTTCGCCGCGGCGCTGGTCGAGGATTTCGGCGCCAACGCGCGCCAGACCTTCGGCAAGTTCGAGAAGGCGCTCGGCTGGTACCACCACGAGGTCGCCAGGACGGTGGAGGCGAACGCCGGGCCCTAACTCGTTGCTTCCCCAGCTTCGCTACTACGGAGTGGACACATCTAGACCGGGATGGTGGTCGCTCATTGGGTCCTCTCCGCCCGCGCAAGCGGGGGGAGAGGAAGGGGCCCCGCGCATGGCGCGGGGGAGGAGAGGTGGGTGGATGCCCCAGCACCGAACCGAACGAGCGCGCGACTTTCGTCGCGACAGTACGCCTCCCGAAATGGACCTAGATAAATCAGTTCCTGGGCGGCGCCCCATGACCCACCTCTCCTAGCCTCTCCCCCCGCTACGCGGGCGGAGAGGAACATGAGGCTTCACATCTTCTCCGTCCGCGTCAGCGGGAGAAGCATGAGTTGTGTCCACTCCGCAGCAGCTTCGCTGGGGAGGGGAAATGACTACTTGATCGTCACCTGATGGGTGAGCTTCTCACCGTCGGTGATGGTGAGTTCCTTGAAGCCCAGAAGCTTCAGCAGGTCGAAGAAGGTGGCGTCCTCGGCAACCGTGCGTTCCTGGAAGAATGGCGACAGGCGCGACATGGTCGTCATGTTGGCGAGCAGGGCGCGCATGCGATAGATCGTGTTCAGCTCACCCTGCTGCATGCCGACGATGATCATCTTGTCGCCCTTCCCGCCCTTGGCGAAGACGGCGTACGGCACGCGATAGGCCGACTGGATGGTGCCCTGCGACACCACGGTCACGAACTGGATGCGCTGCGGCCGCTCGGCCCCGGCGATCGTCTGCATCGACGATTCGAACACCTCGGTCGAGGTCGGCTTGGGATAGTAATAGCCGATGTAGCGGTCCTCGGCCGAAGCGTCGGCAGGCTTGGTGGCGGCCGGCGTCGCCGGCTTGGCCGGCTGCTGGGCCTGGACCGCCATGGGGGTCGCGGTGGAGGCCATCAGCGCGAGCGCAAGGCAGGCGGCGAAAGTCTTGTTCATGTCGATGTCTCCTTTGAAGATCGGGGCGGCAGCCGCCCCGATCGCTGCATCGTGGTGCTGGCGCCCCTGGTGTTTCGCGCGGAATGCCGGAATCGTGGTTGAGCCTAGAACAGGGTATAGCCGCCATCGATGACGAAGTCGCGCCCTGTCGTATAGACGGTCGCCTCGCTCGCCAGGTAGACCGCGATCGGGCCGAAATCGGCGCCGACGCCCCAGCGCCGCTCGGGGATGCGCGGCATGACGTTGCCGGCGAATTTCGGGTTGTTGAAGGCGTTCTGCGTCATCTCGGTCTCGATCCAGCCCGGCAGGATCGAGTTGACCGCGATCTTGTAGCGCGCCAGCTCGACCGACAGCGCCCGCACCATGGCGCAGACACCGCCCTTGCTGGCGCCATAGTGGCTGGAACGCGCCGCGCCCTCGACCGCCGCGGTGCTGGCCATCGCCACCAGCGAGCCGCCCTTGCCGCGCTCGACCATGTGCCTGGCGGCGGCGCGGAAGGTGAAGAACACGCCGTCGAGGTTGACGCGCATGACGCGGCGCCATTCCTCGTAGTCCATCTCCAGGATCGAGCCCTTGCCGCGGCCCGACACGCCCGCGTTGGCGACGCAATTGTCGACGTGGCCCATGACGCGGAGCGTCTCGGCGAATCCCGCCTGGACCTGGCTCTCGTCGCCGACATCGACGATCTGTGTGTGGATCTTGCGGCCGTGCCGCTTCAGCCGGGCAGCGGCATCCTCGTTCTTCCCGGGGTTGGTGCCCCAGATGCAGACGTCGGCGCCGGCTTCCGCCAGGGCGTCGGCCATGCCGAAGCCGATGCCGCCATTGCCGCCGGTAACCAGCGAAACCTTGCCCGTGAGATCGAAGCCCTTGTAGGCCATGTGCGTGCTCCCCTGGTCGCTCCCGTCTCCGCCACGGTACGGCGGAGACGGGAGCAAGAGCACGAAAGCCCCGGTCAGTTCAATTGGTCGGTTTCGACCAGCACAATCTCCGAATCCTCGATCGCCGTGAGCTCGATCTCGGGCAGGTCGACCACCGCCACGCCGTCGCGGGCATTGGCCGTCACCGGCTGGCCTCCGGCGCCCTTGACCTCGATCCGGCCCTTGGCCGGGACGAGGTAGGCTGGCTTGCCGCCCAACGGCTGGCGCAGGGTCTGGCCAGCCTTCAGGGTGCCGGCATAGAGCGCGCCATTGGCATGGAGCGGGATGGCGCCCTCGTGGCCGCGGCCCGAGGCCAGCGGCACCAGCCTGCCGTCGCGCCCCTCGGCCGGGAACTGCACGGTCTCCCAGCGCGCCGGGACGCCCTCCTTGTTGGGCAGGATCCAGATCTGAAACAGCTCGGTCTCGTCGCCCTCGCGATTGTACTCGGCGTGCTGGATGCCCTGGCCGGCGCTCATCACCTGGATCTGGCCGGCCTCGGTGCGCCCCTGGTTGCCGAGATGGTCCTGGTGGGTGATCGCGCCTTTGATGACGTAGGTCACGATCTCCATGTCCCGGTGCGGGTGCGGCGGGAAGCCGGTGTCGGGCGCGATGCGGTCGTTGTTCCACACGCGCAGCGAGCCCCAATGCACGCGCTTGGGATCGCGATACTCGGCGAAGCTGAAATGGAAGTTGGCGTTGAGCCAGCCGTGGTTCGACTTGCCCAATTTCTCGAATGGTCTGAGCTCGATCATGGTTTACCTCTTGCCGCCAAGATGGCCCGGCCATGGGGTGGATCAAGTTTCCGGTTGGTAACGCGCGCGTTGCCCCGCCCCCACGTATTCGCATTGTGGCAAATGAATGCCGTCATCCCGACCGGAGCCGAGCGCAGCGAGGCGTAGTGGAGGAACCTTTCTTGATGCGGCTCGGCAAGAAAGGTCCCTCGACTGCGCCGCCCCTGGGGCGGCTCCGCTCGGGATGACGGGATTGTCCATGCGCCAATGCCTCGCTCGTGATCGAGGGCGAACGCCGCGCCTTCCGGCGGCGGAGCGACAGCGGGGCGCGGCTCACTTTCCAGTTCTGCCCGACCTGCGGCTCGACCGTGTTCTGGGAGAACGAACGCACGCCCGCTTCGATCAGCGTCGCCCATCGGCGCCTCCGCCGACCCGATCTTCCCGGCGCCCGTGCGCACGGTGTGGACGACTTCGAAGCATCCCTGGCTGCCGTTCCCCGAAGACATCGTGCGCCGCCGCGAGGATCCTCGTTGAACGGCGTCGTGGCATGCTGCGTGCGAGGTGGGGCGGGGGAGGAACGCGATGTTTCACATGGGATGGTTCGTCGGCCGCGGGTACTCGGTGCACGCCTGGAACCAGCCATGGTCGGGAAGCATCGGCACCGACTACATGCGGCCCGATCTCTACGTCGATCTGGTCAAGGCAATGGAGCGGGCCTGCTTCGATTACGTGATGATCGAGGACGGCTCGTTCGTGCCCGATGCCTACCAGGGCTCGCCGGAATGGTACCTGCACAACGCCTACACCGTGCCCAAGCACGATCCGATGCCGCTGGTCCCGCTGCTGACCCAGGGCTCCCACCATCTCGGCATCGTCGCCACCATGACCACCGGCTTCTATCCGCCCTACCTGGCGGCTCGTCTCGGGGCGACCCTCGACCATCTCACCAACGGCCGGGTCGGCCTCAACCTGGTGACGGCGCATAACGATCGCACGGCGCAGAATTTCGGCCTCGAGCGCCATCACGAGCACGACCTGCGGTACGAGATCGCCGACGAATGGATCGAGGTGGTGGGCCGGCTGTGGAATTCGTGGGAGCCTGGCGCCGTGGTCGCCGATCCGGAGACCGGCCTGTACGCCGACGTCCGCAAGGTCCATCCGATCGATTTCGTCGGCAAGCACTTCAAGTCGCGCGGCCCGCTCAACATGCCGCCCGGGCCGCAGCGCCGGCCGGTGATCTGCCAGGCCGGCATGTCGCCCGCGGGTCGCGAGTTCGCCGCCAGGCACGCCGACACCATCGTCGCTGTGTGCCGCGGGCCCGAGGCGGCGAAGCGCTATCGCGACGACGTGCGTCAGCGCATGGTGAAGCACGGCCGCAACCCCGACCATTGCAAGGTGATGTTCTCGGTGAGCCTCGTGCTCGGCGAGACGATGGAGGAAGCCAAAGCAAAGAAGGCGCGCGCCGACGCCGCCCTGGCGCGCAACCTGGATTTCCGCCTCGCCCGGCTATCGTTTCTGAGCGGGCTCGACTTCTCCAGATATGCGCTCGACGAGCCGCTGCCCGAGGTCGAGACCAACGCCTCGCGCGGTCAGACCGCGCTGATGACCACCGGCACCGGCAAGACGACCTTGCGCGAGATGCTGACCGACCCGGCGAGCGGCGGGATCGATTTCGTCGGCACGCCCGACAGCATCGCCGCCGAGATGGGCGAGGCGGCACAGGAGATGGGCGGCGACGGCTTCATGATCACCGAGAACGTCACCCGCCGGTCAATCTCGGAAATCACCGACGGCCTCGCACCGGCGCTGAAGCGGCGCGGCCTGATCCGCGATGGCTTCTCGCACAGGCTCTTTCGCGACAACCTCCTGGCGTTTTGATCGCCGCTGCATTCTTCGGTCAGCAACACGACCTCATCGTGAGCCGCCAGCGCACCAACAAAATCCCTCATCCTGAGGAGGCCGCAGGGCGGCCGTCGCGAAGGATGGGCCCGAACGACGGTGCCTGTTGCCCATCCTTCGAGACGCTCGCTGCGCTCGCTCCTCAGGATGAGGTTAGCGGGATTGCGAAGCGCGACTGGAGATCGTCGCCCTACGTCCGGGCCGTCGCGCTGGCGATCGTGTACTTCTCCACGGCGGCCTTATCGAGCGTGATGCCGAAACCCGGCCGGTCGGGCACCGCCAGCACGCCGTTCTTCGGGCGCGGCGCATCGGGAAGCAGGTGCGGCCACAGTGGGTCGCGCGCCGGGTCGGCGAAGCACTCGACGCAGATGCCATGGGGAATGCCGGCCAGCATGTGGGCGGCGATCTGCGGCTCCTCGTGATGGGCCATGCCGATGTCGACCAGGGCGCAGGCCGCGGCGGCGCGTCGCCATTCGGTGATGCCGCCGGCTTCGGAGGCGTCGAAGTTCACGATGTCGACGGCGCCGGCATCGATCAGCCGGCGCACGCCGCGGGCGCTGTACTCCGATTGCCCGGCGTTGATCGGGATGCGGCAGGCGCGACGCACCTCGGCCATGCCGCGCGCCTCGTCGTCCCAGCGCACCGGCTCCTCGAACCAGGCGATCGGCAGCGGCTCGATCAGGCGGGCGAAGCGGATGGCGTCGGGCACCGACCAGCCCCGGTTGGCGTCGACCGAGATCATGAAGCCCGGCCCCGCGCCGTCGAGGGCCGCCTTGACCCGCTCGGCGTCCTGCTCGGGCGAGAGACCGCCCACCTTCACCTTGCAGCCACCCATGCCCCACAGGCGGAGCTGCTCCATCTCCTTGGCGAGGTCGAGCAGGGTCTTGCCCTCGGCGTAGTAGCCGCCGATCGAGATGATCGGCAGCTCGGACCGGAAGCCGCCCAGCAGCTGGCGCACCGACAGGCCGGCACGCTTGCCGAGCAGGTCCCATACCGCGGTGTCGACGCAGGCGATCGCTTCCATGGCGAGCTTGCGGTCGCGATTGGGCACGGTGACGGCGAAGGCCTTCGACCACAGCAGCTCATAGGCGGCGGCATCCTCGCCGAGCACCAGCGGCGCGATCTCCTCGACGATGATCTTCACCAGCGCCGCGCCGTGCTCGCGGTTGTCGCCGTTGTAGACCTCGGCTTCCAGGCCATCCGAGGTCCGCATCCGGGTCACGATCGCGCAGCGCGTCGTCATGGCGTAGACGCTGCCGGCAAACTGCCGGGGCAGGGGGATCTCGATGGCGCTCGCCGTGATGCTCTCGATCTTCATGGAGGTTGGCCTGGTTCCGGATCATGGGACGGGACATTACCGGGCAGAGCTTCGTCCTGCGCGATCGGCGCGTCCAGCCGCGATGGCGGCCCGGCGTGACGGCACTGTCCGGGCGCGGCATTGTCGAGACCGCACGATCGCGGTGGGACAGTCGGAGGGATCGATGGTCGCGAGCAGGAGGGCGGAGATCGCCGCAGCCAACCGGCGTCGCTACGAGACGCTGCGGGCCGCAGGACAGGAGGCCATGCCGAAGGCCCTGCCGGCGCCGACCGCGCTCGACGGGGCGTCGATCGCATCGGACGCGGTGATCAGCCGCGAGGAGGTTCCGTCCGGCTGGTACGACACGGTGCGGCTGCGCCGCGGCGAGGCACTGCGCATCGTCGATCCGCTCGGCCGGTCCAGCGTCTCGTTGATCGGCTGGCGCGCGGACGACCCCTCGGAGCGCATCAGCTGCGCCGATACGGCCAAGGTTCAGTGGAGTGCTGCGCTGTCCAAGGGGCGGGTCATCCTGACCGACATGGGCAGGGTCATGCTTTCCCTGATCGAGGATACGAGCGGCGCGCACGATCTTCTGGCGGGGGGATCCACGGCGGCCTCGACGCGTACGGCCCTCGGCGAGCCGTCGCGCAACAGCCATGACAACTTCCTGCTGGCCGCGGCCAAGCTGGGGCTCGGGTTGCGCGACATCCCGTCCTGCGTGAGCTTCTTCGCCCCCGTGTCGATTGCGACCGACGGCCGCTTCGCGTGGACCGGCGGGCGCAAACGGTCCGGCGACTTCGTCGACCTGCGAGCCGAGATGGACCTCGTCGTGGCGCTGTCGAACTGCCCCCATCCACTCGATCCGGCGGGGCCCGCCGCCGGCGGGCCGGTGACGCTCGTGCGCCATCGCCCGCCGCCTGCCGCGACCGACGATCCGTGCCGCACGATGTCGCCCGAGATCGCCCGCGCTTTCCAGTTCACCGATCGGCTCTACACCTGAAAGCCGGCGAGCTCGTCGATGGTCCACTCGAAAGGAAATGCACGATGACAAGCCAGCAGGCGCTCGATCCGGCGGACGCGATGCATGCTCACGATGTTCCGGCGGAACAGGCGTGGTCACGGCTGGTGAGGCGCGGGCAGACCTTGCGCATCGTCGACACGGAAGGCCAGCAGGCGGTCGATGCGCTGCTCTATTGCGCCGAGGATCCGGCGGAGCGCTACAGCGCCCAGGACACGATGCGGATCCGAGGCTCGCCCTACATCGAGCTCGGGACGCAGCTGATTTCCAACAAGGGCCGCGTGATGGCGCGCATCACCGGCGATTCCTGCGGTCGGCACGATACCTCCGCGGGCTGCTGCTCCTGCGAGAGCAACGCCGTGCGCTTCGGCGAAGCGACTCGCTACCAGCACGCCTGCCGGGAGAATTTCATCCTCGAGCTCTCGCGTCATGGCCTGGGCAAGCGCGACATCGTCGCCAACCTGAACTTCTTCATGAACGTGCCGATCGATCCGTCGGGACAATTCACCGTCGTCGACGGCATCTCGGCGGGCGGCAGCCACGTCGACATCACCGCCGATCTCGACGTGCTCGTCGTGATTTCCAACTGTCCGCAGGTCAACAACCCGTGCAATGGCTTCGATCCGACGCCCATTCGGGTGCTGATCTGGGATATCGGCATAGGCGACGACCGGCGATGAGGCGATGTGCCGGCCTCAGCGCCCCTCGCGCCACCAGGCGCTGCCGACGGCGAGCAGGAACGCCAGCGCCACCAGGATGCCCGGCAGCAGCGGGATCTGGTTGATGCCGGCGACGGTGTAACCCTCGTTGCGGCGCAGCCCGATCCAGTCGGAGCCGCCGGCGGCGCGGCCCGGCCGTACCGCGCGAATGTCGGGATCGGCGGAATCGACGAGCCACAGCAGCGTGCCGCCCGAGGCCTCGACCAGCGGCCGGAGCCTGCTCTCCGTCGCGCGCACGTCGGAGACCTCGAGCGGGTCGGGGTTGCCGACCGCGGCCACCGTCCGCAGCGTGCCGTCGTCGAAGCGGTAGAGGCCGGGCCTCTCCACGTCGACCACTGCGAGGCCGAGCCCGGGGCTCGCCTGGTTCAGGGTCAGCGTGCGGCTCGAGCCGTCGGGGGCGGTCATCGTCACCGGCGGGAATGTCGTGGAGAGGGTGCGGCGGGTCACCTCGATCCGGCCACCCACCGAGGTCGCGCGCAGCGCCTCCTCCTCGAGGTCGGGCTCCTTCATCAGCCAGTGCGCGACGCGGCGCACCAGCTCGGGCTGCGGCCCGCCGCCGTCGATGCCGCGATTCCACAACCACAGATGATCCGACATCATCTGCGCCACACGACCCTCGCCGACGCGGTCGAGGATCACCAGGGGGCGATCCTCGGCGCCCGACAGGACGGCGTTGCCGCGCTCGGTGCGCGCGGTGATCAGGCGGAACCAGCGGCCCCAGTCGGGTTCCTTCCCGGGATCGCCTGCCTGCGGCAGGTTGGTGGTGACGGGATGGCGCTGGCCGATCTCCGTGACCTTGGGCTTGTAGGGCGTCTCCAGCACGTCGCCGAGCGGGGCCGCCGGCAGGACGGCGCCGAGTGGCGTGCGATAGAGCGAGCGCTGCGTGGCGAACACCGGCCCGACCGAGACCAGCAGGGCGCCGCCCGCCTTCACGTACTCGGCGATGTTGCGGAAGTACTCGCGCGTGATCAGGCTGCCGGTCTCGTAGCGGTCGAAGATGATGAGGTCGAATTCCTTGAGCTTCTGCTCGAACAGCTCGCGCATCGGGAAGACGATCAGGCTGAGCTCGCGCACCGGCGTGAAATCGTCCTTCTGCGGCGTGCGCAGGATGGTGAAATGCACCAGGTCGACCGCCGGGTCGCTCTTCAGCAGGTTCCGCCACGCCCGCTCGCCCTGGTAGGGCTCGCCCGAGACCAGCAGCACGCGCAGCCGGTCGCGCACGCCGTTGATCGTGAAGAGGGCACGGTTGTTGTCCAGGGTCAGCTCGCTGGGGCCGGCGGCGACCTCGATCTCGACCACGTTGGCGCCCGGATTGCCGACCGTGATCGGCAGCTCGACCGACCTGCCGACCGGGACGTCGATCCGCCGGACGACCTCGCCGCCGACCGAGAGGGTGACCGGCGCGCTGCCGCCCGACGGATCCTCGATCTTGAACTTCGTCGTCACCTCGCGGCCGACAACGCCGAAGCGCGGCGACTGCTCGAGCACGATCAGCCGGTCACGCTCGTTCTTCCGACCGGCGATCAGGGCATGCACGGGCGCGCCGCCGAGTTCCGGCGGCAATCCGGCCGGCACGTCGTGCACCTGGCCGTCGCTCAGCAGCACCACGCCGGCCAACCGCTCCGGTGGCACCTCGACCAGTGCCGAACGCATGGTCTCGATCAGCCGGGTGCCACCTGGCCGTTCGCTGCCGAGCTGGATGTGCGCCGGCGGCAGCACCGCCTCGCGGATTTCCAACCCTTCCTGCTGGCCGAGGCGCCGCTTGAGTGCCTCGCGCGCTGCCTGGACCTGCGCTCGGCGCTCGCCGATCGCCATCGAATCGCTGTCGTCGATCACGATCAGGGCGACGTCGGCGATCGGCTTTCTCTGCTCCTCGACCAATGCCGGGTTGGCGAGCGCGGCCAGCACGACGATGATCGCGCCGAGCCGCAGCATCGTGCCGCGCGCACCGGCACGCAGGCCGAGCACGACCAGCACCAGGCCGATGCCGCCCAGCACCGCCAGCCCCCACCACGGCAGCAGCGGATCGAAGACGACGGAAACGGCCGAGGTTGGGTTCATAGGCCACATCTTTCAGTCACTGCGTGGCCGGGCACTCTTGAAGCCTCATGCCGAGGAGCGAGCGCAGCTCGCGTCTCGAAGCATGGACAACCGGCACCGTGCCAGACCCCCATCCTTCGAGACGCGCCCTTCGGGCGCTCCTCAGGATGAGGTGTCGACGGGCGAGCCAGGTCACCAAGCATCGGCCGATGAGCTCAAAGCCCCACACACGCCGTTCACCGCCCTTCGCGCCACCAGGCGCTGCCGAGTGCCATCAGGAAGGCGATCGCCACCACGATGCCGGGCAGCAGCGGCAGCTGGTTGATGCCGGCGACCGTGTAGCCTTCGTTGCGGCGCAGCCCGATCCAGTCGGAGCCGCCGGCGGCGCGGCCGGGCCGTACCGAACGGATGTCCGGGTCGGACGAGTCGGCGAGCCACAGCAGCGTGCCGCCCGAGGCGTCGACCAGGGGCCCGAGCTTGCTGTCCGTCGCGCGGACGTCGGAGAACTCGAGCGGGTCGGGACTGCCGACCGCGGCGACGGTGCCGAGCGCGCCGTCGTGGAAGCGATAGAGGCCAGGCTTGTCGACATCGACGACGGCGAGACCGACGCCGGGGCTCGCCTGGTTGAGGGTCAGCGTGCGGGTCGAGCCGTCGGGCGCGGTCATCGTCACCGGCGGGAAGGTCGTGGCGAGCGTGCGGCGCCGGATCTCGATGCGGCCGCCGACCGAGGTGGCGCGCAGCGCCTCCTCCTCGAGATCCGGCTCCTTCATCAGCCAGTGGGCGACGCGACGCACCAGCTCGGGCTGCGGCCCGCCACCGTCGATGCCGCGATTCCACAGCCACAGGTGATCCGACATCAGCTGCGCCACGCGGCCTTCGCCGACGCGGTCGAGCACGATCAGCGGTTGGTCATCGGCGCCGGAGAGGATGGCGTGGCCGCGCTCGGTGCGCGAGGTGATCAGCCGGAACCAGCGGCCCCAGTCGGGCTCCTTCCCGGGATCGCCGGCCTGCGGCAGGTTGGCGGCAACGGGATGGCGCTGGCCAACCTCGCTGATCCTGGGCTTGAACGGCGCTTCCACCACCTGGCCGAGCGGCGCGGCCGGCAGCACGCCGCCGATCGGCGTGCGATAGAGCGAGCGCTCGGTGGCGAACACCGGCCCGACCGAGACCAGCAGGGCGCCGCCCGCCCGCACATACTCGGCGATGTTGCGGAAATACTCGCGCGTGATCAGGCTGCCCGATTCGTAGCGGTCGAAGATGATGAGATCGAACTCCTTGAGCTTCTGCTCGAACAGCTCTTTCATCGGGAAGGGGATCAGGCTCAGCTCGCGCACCGGCACGAAGTCGTCCTTCGACGGCGTGCGCAGGATGGTGAAATGCACCAGGTCGACGGCGGGATCGCTGCGCAGCAGGTTGCGCCACGCGCGCTCGCCCTGGTAGGGCTCCCCCGACACCAGCAGCACGCGCAGACGGTCGCGCACGCCGTTGATGGTGAAGAGGGCGCGGTTGTTGTCGAGGGTGAGCTCGCTCGGGCCCGGCGCAACCTCGATCTCGACCACGTTGGCGCCCGGATTGCCGACCGTGATCGGCAGCTCGACCGGCTTGCCGACCGGCACGTCGAGCCGGCGCACGACCTCGCCGCCGACCGACAGGGTGACCGGCGCGGTGCCGCCCGACGGATCCTCTATCCTGAACCTGGTCGTCACCTCGCGACCGACGACGCCGAAGCGCGGCGCCTGCTCCATCACGATCAGGCGGTCGCGCTCGTTCTTGCGGCCGGCGATCAGGGCATGGACCGGTGCACCGCCCAGCTCGGGCGGCAACCCCTTCGTCGACTCGATGGCCGGCACGTCGTGCACCTGCCCGTCGCTCAGCAGCACGACGCCGGCCAGCCGCTCGGGCGGCACCTCGACCAGCGCCGAGCGCATCGCCTCGATCAGGCGCGTGCCGCCCGGCCGCTCGCTGCCGAGCTGAATGCGCGCCGGCGGCAGCACGACCTCGCGGATCTCGAGGCCCTCCTGCTGGCCGAGCCGGCGTTTCAGCGAATCGCGCGCCGCCTGGACCTGGGCGCGGCGCTCGCCGATCGACATCGAATCGCTGTCGTCGATCACGATCAGAGCTACATCGGCAATCGGCTTGCGCTGCTCCTCGATCAGCGCCGGGTTGGCGAGCGCGGCCAGCACGACGACGATTCCGCCCGCCCGCAGCAGGGCGCCGCGTGCACCGGCGCGCAGGCCGAGCACGACCAGCACCAGGCCGATGCCGCCCAGCACCGCCAGCACCCACCACGGCAGCAGCGGGTCGAAGACGACGGAAACGGCGGAAACCGTGCTCACCGCGTCAGACCTTCCAAGCAGACCTCACCCTGAGGAGGCCCAAAGGGCCGTCTCGAAGGGTGGACCACCTGATCGGTGGTGTTGCCCATCCTTCGAGACGGCCGCTGCGCGGCCTCCTCAGGATGAGGGTTGTCCTTGCTGCATCGAGCCGAGCCTGGGCTCATCGCCGGAGCCTCTGCATGATGTCCTGCAGATGGACCTGATCGTCCTTGTAGTTTCCGGTGAGCGCATGCATCACGAGGTTGACGCCGACGCGATAGGCCATCTCGCGCTGGGTCTCGGCGCCCGGCGACACCGGCAGCAGGCCGCGGCCGCGCTGATCGACTGCCCAGGCGCCGACATAGTCGTTGGCGCCGATCACGATCGTCGTGACGCCGTCATTGACGCGCCCGCCGCCCGACTCGATCCAGAGCTTGCCGCCCTGCCAGCGGCCCGGCATGTCCGACAGGAGATAGAACGCCTTGGTGAGGACGTGGTCCGGCGGCATGGTGACGAGCGGCGGCGTCTCGATGCCGCTCAGCAGCCGCTTGAGGTCGGGGTTGCCGCCGGCCGGACGATCGAAGCTCATCTGCTGGTCGCGCGTATCGATGAACAGGATGCCGCCGGTGCGCAGGTAGCGGTCGAGCGCGGCCGAGGCACGCGGCGACAGCGCCGGCTGGGTCGAGGTGATCGGCCAGTAGATCAGCGGATAGAGGCGCGGCTCGTCGCGCTCCAGGTCGAGCCCGACCGGGTCGGCGGGCTCGACCGAGGTACGGCTACGCAGAATCTCGCTCAAGCCCTCGAGACCGGCCTTGCTGAGATCGTCGACTTCCTTGTCGCCGGTGACGATGTAGGCGAGACGGATGTCGAGCGAGCCCTTGAGGGCCTGCTCCTCGCTGAGCGGCGGCGGGCCGGGCCGGGCCGGCTGGTCGGCGACGCGCTGCGGCCGCGCCTGCGGCGCCGGCTGCTGGGCCTCGGACGGTGGCGCAGGCGCCATGATCGCGACGACCGCCAGCACGGCCACGGCCGCCGGTGCGGCGCGGCCGATTCGCACGGCGCGCCCCAGCAGGCCGCGCAGCCACAGGGCGATGAAGATGTCGGCCAGCAGCAGCAGCAACGCCGTCAGCAGGAACCAGCGCGACAGGTCGGTCTCGCCGCCCTCGGACAGCCGGTCGGTGCTGACGCCGCCGGGCAGCACCAGCGGCTTGGGCTCGCCGACATGGCCGCCGATGTTGAAGGCGACCTGGGCATTCTCGTCGCCGTAGAGGCCGGGCGGGGTCGTCGGCCTCGGCTTGAACGTCTCGACGGCGTCGGCCGGCAGGATCTGGGCGCCGGCCGGCGGCGCGCCGAGGCGGCCGAAGCCGTCGAGGGTGCGCCACGGCTTCAGCGCCTTGTTGACGCCGTCGCCGGCGACGCCGCGCGACAGGGTGACCAGGCGTTGCAGCATGTTCACGAACAGGCCCGAAAGGGCGAGGTTGCTCCAGCCGGTGTTGGCCGTGGTGTGAATCAGCACGAGGTAACCTTGTCCGCGCTTCTCGGCAGTGACCAGCGGCGTGCCGTCGGCCAACCGCGCCCACGTCTTGTCGGCGAGATCGGGCGTCGGCTCGGCCAGCACCTGCTGGGAGATGCGCACGTCCTTGGGAATCGGGATGCCGAGGAAGGGGCTGTTGGCCGGGAACTCGGCGAGCGCGCTGGGCTGGCCCCAGCTCATGACGCCGCCCAGGGCGCGGTCGCCCAGGCGCAGTCGCGTTGGCACCAGCGGGTCGTTGCCGGCGGCGATGTTGGGACCGGCGAAGCGCACGGCGATGCCGCCGCGCTCGATCCATTTGGCGATCTCCTCGCGATCGTTGGCCGAGGGCACGGCGCCGTCGGGAACCAGCAGCACCGCGGTGTTGCGCGTCAGCACGGTCTCGCGATCGCCGATGGTCAGGCTGACATAGGGATCGAGCGCGCGCTCGAGGAAGTAGACCTCCTGCAGGAGCGGCTGGCCGGTCGCGGTCGGCCGCTCGCCGAGCACGGCCACCGGGCGGCGGCGCGAGCGCTCGTCGAGCAGCACCGTGCTGCCGGCGCCGCCCTGGGTCTCGATGTCGAGCCGCGCCATGCGATTGCGCAGCTCGGCCGGCGCCGGCAGCGTGCCTTCGCCCCTCGTCGCCGTGGCGGCGAAGTCGAGATCGATGCGCGCGACCACGCGGCCCTGGTCGTCGGCCGCCTGGATGGCGACCTTGCGCGGGCCGTCGGCCACGGGACGCAGCGCCTGCACCTTGAGATCGCGCCCGCCAGCGGCGGGCGGCAACAGCAGCAGCGGCGTCGTCGCCTGGTCGGGCAGCACCACCTGGAGGCCGCCGAAGCGGCGCAGCCGTTCGGTGAGCGCTGCCGCCCCTTCGTCCTCCAGACCGTCGCTCAGCCAGACGGCGTAAGCGCCGCGATCGACCTGCATCTGGTCGATCGCCGCGGCGGCGGCGGCGCGATCGGTCGGCCACGGCTTCGGCCGGAAGGCGCGCAGCACGGTGCGCGCCTCGTCGGCGCGCAGGGCGCCACGGCGCAGGGCCGGCGCGTCGATGGCGACCGGCGCGGTGCCGGTGAGGACCACCGGGCGATTGGCCCGCTCGGCGCGCTGGATCAGCCGCTCGGCATGGGTAAGACGGGTCGTCCAGCCGGGCGCCGACGACCAGCCGTCGTCGATCACCAGCAGCAGCGGGCCGCTGCCGGGCAGGTCGGCCTGCGGGTTGAGGACGGGTCGCGCCACCGCCAGGATCAGCGCCGTCGCCAGCAGGAGGCGCAGCAGCAGCAGCCACCACGGCATCTTCATCGGCGTCTGCTCGGACGGCTCCAGCCCGATCAGCAGCCGGATCGCCGGGAAGCGCACGAGCTTGGGCAGCGGCGGGATCAGCCGCAGCAGCCAGTAGATCACTGGCAACGCCAGCAGCAGGGCCAGCATTCCCGGCGCGGCAAAGGCGAAGGCGCCGAGACTCAGCATGGTGCCCGTTGGCACCAAAGGGCGAAGGTTACTTCGCCCGATTCGAGACGGGCGCTCCGCGCCCTCCTCAGGGTGAGGTTATTGGTTGACCGTACGGCCTCATCCTGAGGAGCCGCGAAGGCGAAGGCGCCGGGACTCAGCGTGGTGCCCGTTGGCACCAAACAAAGGGCGAAGGTTACTTCGCCCGATTCGAGACGGGCGCTCCGCGCCCTCCTCAGGGTGAGGTTATTGGTTGATCGTACGGCCTCATCCTGAGGAGCCGCGCACAGCGCGGCGTCTCGAAGGATGGCAACGCCAAGGATCGAATACGCCATCGCCATCACGCCGCCGTCAGCCGACGCAGGTCGGCCATGGCCATGTAGAGCGAGAGCAGCACCGTCTGCGCCGGCCTGTCGGTGCGATGAAGATGGACGGTCCAGCTCGACGGCCGGGCGAGGCGCTGCAGGCCTTCGCGCTGGGCGGCCAGCCGCGCGCCGTAGGCGGTGCGCACCGTCTCGACGCGGCGGATCGTGTGCTGGCCCTCGGCTTCGAGCCCCTCGAACTTGACGTGGCCGTCGAACGGCAGGTCCTCTTCCGCCGGATCGAGCACCTGCACGATGTGGCCGCGCACGCCACCGCTGGCGTAGTGGCGTACCACATCCTCGATCCTGTCCAGCGGATCGAGCCAGTCGGACACCAGCACCACGCTGCCGTGCGCCGGCAAGGGCACCATCGGCGGCAGGCTGGGCGGCGGGCGGCTGGTGTCGCGGGTCTCGTCGAACAGGGTCTCGGCGATGCGCCGCACGGCGATGCGCCCCGAGATCGGCCGCATGCCGGAGCCGAGCACGGCAACCCGCTCGCCGGCGTCGCTCAGCAGGCTGGCCAGCGCGAGCGTGATCAGCTCGGCGCGCACCGCCTTGGTGTCCGTGTTGCGCAGCGAGGCGTATTGCATGGAGGGCGAGGCGTCGCGCCACAGCCAGACACTGGCCGCTGCCTCCCATTCGGTCTCGCGCACGAACAGGTGCCGGCTGCGCGCGCTCTGGCGCCAATCGATCTGGCTTGCGGCGTCGCCGTCGCGATAGGGCCGGTACTGCCAGAATGCGTCGCCCTGGCCGACCCGTCGCCGGCCGTGCACGCCCTGGATCACGGTCGCGGCGACGCGATCGGCCGCCACCATCAGGGCAGGCAGCGTTCCGGCGAGCTCGAGCGAACGATTGAGGGTTGACGCAGAAGCCATTTAACCCAGGCGCGCGCACATCTGGCTGATCACCGCCTCGACCGTGACTCCCTCGGCGCGCGCCGAGAAGTTCACCGCCATGCGATGCCGCAGGATAGGGCCGGCCAGCGCCACGACGTCGTCGACCGACGGCGCGAGGCGGCCCTGGATGATGGCGCGGGCGCGGCAGGCCAGCATGAAGGCCTGGCTGGCGCGCGGCCCGGGGCCCCAGGCGACGCGCTGGCGCACGACATCGAGGTCGCTCGACTCGGGACGGCCGGCGCGCACCAGCTTCAGGATGGCGTCGACCACGCTCTCGCCGATCGGCAGGCGGCGCACCAGCGTCTGCGCCGCCATCAGGTCGGTGGGCGTCAGCGCCTGCGCGGTGGTCGGCGCGCTGGCGCCGGTCGTGCCGATCATGATCTGACGTTCCGCTGCCTCGTCGGGATAGCCCACGTCGACCTGCAGCAAGAAGCGGTCCAGCTGGGCCTCCGGCAGCGGATAGGTGCCTTCCTGCTCGAGCGGGTTCTGGGTGGCAAGCACATGGAACGGCTCCGGCAGGTCGTAGCGCTTTCCTGCAACGGTGACGTGCTTCTCCTGCATGCTCTGCAGCAGCGCCGACTGGGTGCGCGGGCTGGCGCGGTTGATCTCGTCGGCCATCAGCAGCTGGGCGAACACGGGGCCCTGGATGAAGCGGAAGGAGCGGCGGCCGCCGTCGCTCTCTTCCAGCACCTCGGAGCCCAGGATGTCGGCCGGCATCAGGTCGGGGGTGAACTGGATGCGCTTGGCGTCCATGCCCAGCACGATGCCCAGAGTCTCGACCAGCTTGGTCTTGGCGAGGCCAGGCACGCCGATCAGCAACAGGTGGCCGCCCGACAGGAGTGACACCAGGGTTTGATCGATGACATCCTGCTGGCCATAAATGACCTTGCCGATGGCGGCTCGGGCGGCGCGCAGCTGGCCGCCCAGGCGTTCGATGTCGGCCAGGGCGGCAAGGGCGTCGGCGTCGGTCGCGGTGGATGTATCGGGAGCCACTTGGGCACTCCTGTGATCGAAGGGGGATTGGATGTCAGGGAAGCCCAGAATTGAGGCCGGAACAAGGGCATGACAGTTGACGAAATCGTGCAGCGGGTACGCGAACGCAGTCGGCGTTTGGCATCCGGCTTGCCAGTGAACAGGCCACCGCTCGGCAGCGACTTCTCGCTGAACGGCGTGGTGCCGACACCGACTGCCTTCCGGCCGGCAGCGGTGCTGGTGCCGATCATTCGCCGGGAAGCCGGGCTGACCGTGCTCCTGACCCAGCGCACCGACGACATGCCGAGTCACGCCGGCCAGATCGCCTTTCCCGGCGGTCGCCCGCAGGCCAGTGACGCCGATTCCGTCGATACCGCCCTGCGCGAGGCCGAGGAGGAAGTGGGCCTGACGCGGCAGTTTGTCGAGGTCATCGGCCAGGTCGATCACTATCGCACCGGCACCGGCTACGAGATCACGCCGGTGGTCGGGCTGGTGACGCCGGGCTTCACCACCCGCGCCGACCCGCGCGAGGTGGCCGATGTGTTCGAGGTGCCGCTGGCATTCTTCCTCGACGAGAGCAACCATCGCATCGACAGTCGCGTCTGGCAGGGCCGCGAGCGGCGCTACTACGCCATGCCTTATGGGGAACGCTACATTTGGGGCGCCACTGCCGGTATGCTGAAGAACCTGCAGTACGTGCTGTCCGCTGCCGATTGACCCAGTCCGGCCGGAAGGCCTCGGAGTCGCGCCATGCGCATCGTCCTTCTGGTGCTGTTGCTGGCGTTGGCGCCGGCCGTCGCCTTCTTCCTGTGGGCCTGGGCGGTCAAGATCAAGCAGGAGCGCAAGCTCGCCGGCACCCTGCCGTCCTGGCAGGACCTGCCGCTTACCTGGCTCGCCATCGCCGGCCTCGTCTGCACGATCGCGGGCTTCATCGTCATGTTCTTCACCCAGAACCAGGGCTATGGCGGCCTGTTCGCGTCGTAGGGGTAGTTCGCGCGTGGGTGCCTCTCACCTTTGCGCACCTCCCCCGTCATACGGGGGAGGTGCCCCCATAGGCATTAAAATAGATGGAAACCTCATCCTGAGGAGCGCCCGTGGGGCGCGTCTCGAAGGATGGGCCACACAGGAGATCGTTGGAAAAGCGCTGTTGCAGCACCCTCACTGTTGCCGACCCTTCGAGATGCCGCCCTTCGGGCGGCTCCTCAGGGTGAGGTCCCTCTGTATTTTGACGCCTATGGGAGGGGCCCTCGCATGGGGGCGGAGGGGGAAGGCCTCAGTCGAGGTCCATCTGATTCCGACGTCAGAATCAGAGAGACCTCGATCGAGTCCTTCCCCCTCCGGCCCTTCGGGCCACCTCCCCCGTAAGACGGGGCAGGCAAGTCTTGCGCGATGACGGCGCACGACAAAATCCACGCCCCCTGGATGGACGCGCCCGCCGTGCGCCGGCTGCTCGCGGCGCTGGCGCACGGCGGGGTCGGCGCGCGCTTCGTCGGCGGCTGCGTGCGCGACACGTTGCTCGGCCGCGCGATCGGCGACATCGACCTCGCGGTCGACAAGCCACCCGAGACGGTCATGCGGGCGCTCGAGGCGGCGGCGATCAAGGTCGTCCCGACGGGCATCAAGCATGGCACGGTGACCGCGGTGATCGAGCGGCGGCCGTTTGAGCTCACCACTTTGCGCCGTGACGTCGAGACCGACGGCCGGCGCGCGGTCGTTGCTTTCACCGACGACTGGCTGGTCGATGCCAGCCGGCGCGACTTCACCTTCAACGCGCTCTACGCGTCGCCCGACGGCAGACTGTTCGATCCGTTCGACGGCCGGGCCGATCTTGCCGCCGGCCGCGTGCGCTTCATCGGCGATGCCGACCGGCGCATCGAGGAGGATCGCCTGCGCGTCCTGCGCTTCTTCCGCTTCAACGCCTGGTTCGGCCGCCCGCCGATCGACGGCGAGGGCTTCGCGGCGTGCCGGCGCAATGCCGCCACGCTGGGCGCCCTGTCGGCCGAGCGCGTCGCCAAGGAGCTGTTGCGCCTGCTCGCGGCGCCGGAGCCCGCGGATTCGCTCGACGCGATGGTCGAAGCGGGCGCGCTCGACCACTGGCTGCCGGAATGTCTCGGCACCCGGATCCTGCGGGCGCTGGTCGGCCGCGAAGGTGATCAGCCCGACCCGCTGCGTCGGCTGGCCGCGATCGTCGCCACCCCCGCCACTGCCAGGCGCCTGCGGTTGTCGACCCAGGAGACGTTGCGCCTCGAGCTGATGCTGTCGCCGGAAAACGCCGTGCAGGTCGACGGCGATGTGCGAAGCCTGCGTGCGCAGAACTACCGGCTCGGCACCAGCCTCTTCATCGATCGCGTGCTGCTTGCCGTCGATGCGCCGGGCGACTGGCGCGCCGCCTTGGCGCTCGCCCGATCGTGGACGCCGCCCGACCTGCCGGTGACTGGCGCCGACGTGCTGAAGCTCGGCATGAAGCCCGGGCGCAAGGTCGGCGACCTCCTCGACGCGGTCGAGCAGTGGTGGATCGCCGGCGATTTCACCGCCGATCGCGCATCCTGCCTGGCTGAGCTGCGGAGGCTCGTGGCGGACGCATGATCCGGCCCGGTCTCACCCTGGTGCTGTGGCTTGCGCTCGCCGCGTTCGTGGTGCTGAACGATTTCGTCGGCGACACGTGGCTTGCGCCGACACTGCCGGTGCGCGCCGTCGAATGGTACAAGACCCTGGTGCCGCTGCCCTATGTATCGATGCTGGCCCTGATCCATGCGCGTCGCTCGGCCGGACCACGCTGGTTCGAGGCGGCGCTGCTCGCCGCCCTGCTGTGGCCGGTCTCGACCGTGCTGCTGGGCTTCGTGCAGACGCGGATGGTGTACGGAGAGGATCCCGTGATCTTCCTCGACCGGCTGGGCTTCTGGTGGGGCGCGCCCTATCCGCTGTTCGTCGTCGCCGTGCTGGCGGCCCCGCTGCTGGCGGGCGCCGCGCTGGCTCGCCGTCGATGAGGGGGGTGCTCGCCCTGATGTGCGGCCTGGCGCTGCTCGGCGATGCGGCGTTCGCCCAGCAGATCGTCGGCGGCATGATCGTGCCGGACGGACAGGTCGTGACGGGCCCGGTGTTTCGGCGGAATGGCACGTCGGTACCGTCGATCGCGACCGGCGCCGATGCCAACACCTATATCTTCAGCACGCCGCCCACGGCGTCGTTCCTGCCCGGCAGCCCGGCCGCCGTCGTGCTGACGTCGGTGCCGACGCTCTACGCCCGCGTCTATACGCAGGGCGTCACCAACGCGGTCGGCGGCTTTATCGCTCCTTCCAACACGATCCGTGGCCTCGACGCCCAACAGATCCGCGACGTGCTGGCGCTGCCATTCCTGCCCGACTCGCTCACCCTGGTGCAGGTGCCGGCCGGTACCTGCATCCTGTTCGGCACCGGAGCACCGATCACGAGGAACTTCCCGGCAAATCCGCCGGCCATCCCGACGCCGGGACCGTGGGGGAACGGCGGTAAGCTGCAGGGGACCTTGATCGGTCTCAGCAGCAGCCCGAATTGCGAGAGCCCCGCCTTCGTGCCGGCTGCCAACTACATGAACCGGCAATCGATCAGCGGCACCGCACTCTCCTATCGGGCCAGTGCCGGCACCGGAAACACCTACGCCGTGGCGGCCGCGCTCGATGTCGGTGTCTTCCCGGCGCAGTTCTCCGACATGGACACGATCTACAACAGCCTCGACCTGCTGAACTACGGATCGCCCGATGCGCTGCGGGCGGCGCTGAAGCAGCTCGATGGCGAGTCCTATGCCGATTTCGGCTATCTGCGCATGATGGCGGGGCGGGCGTTCCTCGACGTCATGCACCAGCAGATGCGCGCGGCGCGGTTGCGCCGGCCGTCGTCGTTGGCGTCGGCCGAAGCGGCGCTGAGCCTCACCGAGCCATCGCCGGCCCGGACCGTGATCGGTGATCTCGGGAAATCGCTGGCCACGGCAGGCGGCGGCAGCCGGCGCACCGAGGCGGGCGGCGTCTGGGTCGCGCCCTATGGGGCCGTGGGCGCGGTGTACGGAGATGCCGCCACGCACAGCGCCAGCTACGGTCTGCACGGCTTCGCCGCCGGCGCCGACATCGAAATCCTCGACGATTTCCGCATCGGCGCCGCGCTCGGCTATTCCAGCACCGGCCTGTCGACCAGCCTCGCTTCCTCGGGCAGCAACGAGGCTTTCTCGCTGGCCGCCTATGCGAGCTATGCGCCGCGACCGTGGTATCTCGATGCTGCGGCCGGCTACGCCTACAACTGGGGCAGCCTGACGCGCACCATCGCCTTTCCCGGCATCTTCCGAACTGCCCAGGGCAATCCGACGGCCAGCCAGTTCATCGGCAGCGCCGAGTCGGGGTTCGCCTTCGCCGTGGCGCCTCGTCTCGCCTTGACGCCGTTCGCTCGCCTAGAGGTGACCGCGGCCAGCCAGAACCCGTTCACCGAGACCGGTGCCGGCGCGATCGGCCTCAGCGCCGCGGCGCAGGGCACGACCGGCGTGCGCAGCATCCTCGGCGTGGAGCTGGCAGGCTCGGTGGCGCTCACGAGCACGCAGTCCCTCTCGATGGCGCTGCGGCTCGGCTGGGCGCACGACTACGCCGATCTCTCGGGTGCGTTGAACGCGAGCTTCGTGGGAAAGCCCGACACCAGCTTCGTCGTCTACGGGCCGACGCCCGACCGCAACGCCGCGACCATCGGTGCCGCGATCACCTTGCCGCTGCCGCTCGGTCAGGCGTTCCTCAATTACGATGGCAACCTGGCGCGGGGCTACACGTACCACGCCGCGACGCTTGGTTTGCGAATCGCGTTTTAGCGGTAACCTCATGCTGAGGAGCGAGCGTAGCGAGCGTCTCGAAGCATGGGCAGCAAACACCGCGTCTGATCCCATCCTTCGAGACGCCGCGCCTAGCGCGGCTCCTCAGGATGAGGAGGTGTTGGTCGCTCACCCAGGCTCTGATCCTAAGGCCACCTCACCTCCGGCGGCAGCGACATCAGGATGGCGTCGACATTACCGCCGGTCATCAGGCCGAACCTGGTGCCGCGGTCGTGCAGCAGGTTGAACTCGACGTAGCGGCCGCGGCGCACCAGCTGGTGCTCGCGCTCGGCCGCGGTCCACGGCTCGTTCATGTGCCGGCGCACGATCTCGGGGTAGACGGCGAGGAAGGTCTCGCCGACGTCGCGCGTGAAGGCGAGGTCGCGCTCGAAATCGCCGCTGTCGAGATCGTCGTAGAAGATGCCGCCGACGCCGCGCGCCTCGCCGCGATGGGAAAGATAGAAGTACTCGTCGCACCATTGCTTGAAGCGGGGATAGTAAGCTGCATCGTGGCGGTTGCAGGCCGCCTCGAGCGCGCCATGGAATGTCAGCGTATCGGCGTCGTCCGGCACCATCGGCGTCAGGTCGGCGCCGCCGCCGAACCACGCACGGGTGGTGACGATGTGGCGGGTGTTCATGTGCACCGCCGGCACCCTGGGCGAGCGCATGTGGGCGACCAGGGAGATGCCCGAGGCGAAGAAGCGCGGGTCCTCCGCCGCGCCCGGGATCTGGTTGCGGAACTCCGGGCTGAACTCGCCGAACACGGTCGAGATGTTGACTCCGACCTTCTCGAACACGCGGCCGCGCATCACCGACATGACGCCGCCGCCGCGGTCCTCGCCGGCGGGGCCGAGGGCCCGCCGCCAGCTGGTGCGCTCGAAGCGGCCCGGCGGCAGGTCTCGGTGGGTGCCGATAGACTCGTCCTCGATGGCCTCGAACGCGGTGCAGATGCGATCACGCAGGTCTTCGAACCAGGTCCGGGCGGCCTGCTTGCGCCGCTCCATCGTGGTTTCATCGGGCAGGGGTGTCGGCGTGCTGGTCGGCTTGCGCATGAAATCCACGGGTCTGGCGGAGGGCCTCGCTCACTACCATGCTGGCCGCCAGGGCGACATTGAGCGAACGCGCCCCGGGCCTGAGCGGGATGCGCAGCCGCAGGTCGGCCGCATCGTGCACCTCGGCCGGCACGCCGGCGCTTTCGCGGCCGAGCAGCAGGATGTCGTCGGGGCGGAAGGCCAGGTCGGGAAAGACGGTGTCGCCCGCCGTGGTCAGCAGGATCAGCCGCCCCGTCGGCCGGTCGCGCCGGAAGGCCTGCCACGAGGCATGACGGAACATGCGTGCCAGGTCGTAGTAGTCCATGGCTGCCCGGCGGATGCGGCGGTCGTCGACCGGGAAGCCGCACGGCTCGATGATGTCCAGGGAAATGCCCAGGCAGGCCGACAGGCGGATGAAGGCACCGACGTTCTGCGGAATATCGGGCTCGTACAGGGCGATGCGCATGACCGTGGGTCTACTCCGTCCGCGGCGCGGAAGGGGATGCCGTGCGGCACGCTGTCACAGATCGCCACGGCTCCCGCCTGCGACCAACAGAGCCTTGAAACTTAAAGGCCTTTTGCGGTCTAAAGACCACTATCTCCTCGGGGGGACGGAAGAGAGTAACAATGGCAACATCAGGCAACCCGGCCGGCGGGCATGGTGACCCGACCCGGCGCGACTTCCTCATGGTCGCAACGGGCGCTCTGGGCGGCGTCGGCATCGCAGCCACGGCATGGCCCTTCATCAACAACCTGAACCCCGCGGCCGACACCTTGGCGCTCGCCTCGGTCGAGGTGAACGTCGCTCCCATCCAGGTCGGGCAGGCGATCACGGTGAAGTGGCGCGGCAAGCCGGTGTTCATCCGCCATCGCACGCCGGAAGACATCAAGGCGGCCGAATCAGTGCCGATGTCGCAGCTGCCGGATCCGCAGACCGACAACGCGCGGGTCACCGACAGCGCCAAGAAGGTGCGGCCGCAATGGCTGATCATGATCGGCGTCTGCACCCATCTCGGCTGCGTGCCGCTCGGCAACAGGCCGGGCCAGGACAAGGGGCCCTTCGACGGCTGGTACTGCCCGTGCCATGGCTCGGCCTACGACACGTCCGGGCGCATCCGCCAGGGGCCGGCACCGACGAATCTCGTGATCCCCGAGTATCTGTTCCTTTCGGACGCGCTCGTCCGTATCGGCTGATCGATCGCGCGATCAGCGCCAGGAGTTCCCAGCATGGCCTCGTCACACGGCACGCCGCCGGTCTTCAACAACAAGGTGATCTCCTGGATCGATCACCGCCTGCCGATCTTCTCGTATATCGAGAAGGAGTATCACACCTTCCCGACGCCGCGGAATTTCAACTACTTCTGGAATTTCGGCGCGATCGCGACGGTGATGCTGGTGCTCATGATCGCGACCGGCGTGGTGCTGGCGACGAACTACACGCCGCACGTCCTGATGGCGTTCGACTCGGTCGAGCGCATCGACCGCGACGTGCCGCAGGGCTGGCTGATGCGCGACCTGCACATGAACGGGGCGTCGTTCTTCTTCATCGCCGTCTACATCCACATCTTCCGCGGCATGTACTACGGCTCCTACAAGGCGCCGC
>LNFM01006950.1_pt1 | contig 30413 bp, 31 predicted proteins | sample 596031 | NCBI WGS metagenome assembly LNFM01 (sample SAMN04254537, study PRJNA301005) | activated carbon metagenome | isolation source: dual media filters at the Ann Arbor, Michigan drinking water treatment plant | place: USA: Ann Arbor
TCAAGGGCATCGACCTCGACATCGAGCTCGGCGAAGTGGTCGTGGTCATCGGGCCCTCGGGCTCGGGCAAGTCCACCCTCATCCGCTGCCTCAACCTGCTGGAGGACTACCAGCACGGCGACGTGACGGTGGACGGCGAAAAGGTGCTGCGCGGCAAGGGCCTGGCCAAGGTGCGCGCCGAGGTCGGCATGGTGTTTCAGAGCTTCAACCTGTTTCCCCACCTCACGGCCCTGGCCAACGTGGCGCTGGGCCCGCTGCGTGTGCGCGGGCTGCTCAAGAAGGACGCCGAAGAGCGCGCCCGCAGCCTGCTGGCCAAGGTGGGCCTGGCCGAGCACGCGCACAAGTTTCCCGGCCAGCTCTCGGGCGGCCAGCAGCAGCGTGTGGCGATTGCCCGTGCGCTGGCCATGGAGCCCAAGGTGCTGCTGTTCGACGAACCCACCTCCGCGCTCGACCCCGAGATGGTGGGCGAAGTGCTCGACGTGATGCAGGACCTGGCGCGCACCGGCGTGACCATGGTGGTGGTCACGCACGAAATGGGTTTTGCCCGCCGTGTGGCCGACCGCGTGATCTTCATGGAGTCTGGTGCTGTGGTGGAGCAGGCCGCGCCCGACGTGTTTTTTGACGCACCGCGCGAACCCCGAACCCAGGCCTTTCTGCAGGCCATCCTTTCACACTGACCCCGCTCGCAACATGCCATTGAATCCCCTGAACCTCGACCTGATCCGCGCCGAATTCCCCGCGCTGCAAGACGGCTGCGTCTACCTCGACAACGCCGGTGGCTCCCAGGTCCTCAAACGTGTGGCCGACCGTGTGAGCCACTACCTGCTCACCAGCAGTGTGCAGCTGGGCGCGAGCTACGCGCAGAGCCAGGCCGCCGGCGAGCGCGTGCTGGCCGCGCGCCGCGCGGTGGCACAACTCATCAACGCCCCCGCAGACGACGAGGTGGTGATGGGCGGCGCAACCACCTCGCTCATGTTTTTGTTCACCCAGGCGTTGCTCCCGGGCGTGCAGCCGGGCGACGAGATCATCGTCACCAACACCGACCACGAGGCCAACATCGGCTGCTGGATGCGCCTGCGCAGCGCAGGCGCCGTGGTGAAGGTGTGGGAGGTGAACCACCAGACGCTGGAACTTGACCTGGCAGATCTGGACCGTTTGCTGTCGCCCAGGACCATCTGGGTGGCCATGACCCACGCCTCCAACATCCTGGGCACGGTGAACCCGGTGGCCGAGGTGGCGCAGCGCGTGCACGCCGTGGGCGGGCGCCTGTGTGTGGACGCCGTGGCCTACGCGCCGCACCGGTTGGTGGACGTGCAGGCCAGCGGGGCTGATGCCTACGTGTTCAGCTTCTACAAGGTGTTCGGCCCGCACTACGCGGTGATGTGGATCCAGCGCAGCCTGCTGATGGGCCTGCCCAGCCTGAACCATTACTTCATCGGCACGGACGTGGTGCCCTACAAGCTGCAGCCTGGCAATGTGAACTACGAGCTTTCGTACGGCTGCATGGGCATCAACGACTACCTGGTCCACGTGGGCAACTTGCTCGGTGCTGCCGGTACCGACCGCGAGAAGATGCAGGTCGCGTTCGACGCGTTTGAAGTGCACGAGAACCTGCTGGCCGAGCGCCTGCTGGGCTACCTGCGCAGCAAGAAGTCGGTTCGCGTGATCGGCCATACCGGTGCCACCGATGGCAGCCGCGTGCCCACCATTGCTTTCATGGCAGGTGAGCAACCGTCAGAGGCCATCGTGCGCCACGTGGACCAGCACGGCATCGGCATCCGCTTCGGTGATTTCTACGCCAAGCGCCTCATCGAAACCCTGGGTCTGCACGCGCAAGGCGGTGTGGTGCGTGTGTCCATCGCCCACTACAACACCATGGGCGAAATCGACCGCCTGATCACCCATCTGGACGAGGTGATCAAGTGACCCCACGCCCCTACGCCTGCGTCGACCCGTCCTGCACGGATGCCGCGCACGGCCACGCCCAGCCGCCCAGCGTGGCGGCGGTGGCCACCTCGGCCAAGGCCACGCTTGCACACGGCAGCCCGGTGCTCATCCGCGGCGGACGCGTGATCACCGCCACCGACGACTACGTGGCCGACGTGTTGCTGCGCAATGGCGTCATCGACACCATTGGCCAGCACATCGCCGTGGGGCCCGATGTAGCGGTAATCGACGCCACCGGCCTTTATGTGTTGCCCGGCGGCGTGGACACGCACGTGCACATGGAAAACGTGATCGGCCCCACCATCACCTGCGACACCTTCGCCAGCGGCACCAAGGCCGCGGCCTTCGGCGGCACCACCACGGTGGTGGACTTCGCGCTGCAGAACGCCACCGATTCGCCACTGGGGGCGATCGAGCGCGCACAGCGCAGCGCAGACCCGCAGGTGAATGTGGACTACAGCCTGCACGTGATCGTGACCCGTGTGGACGACCAGGTGCTGCGCGATGTGCGCCACGCCATGCGCCACGAGGGCGTGACCAGTTTCAAGATGTTCATGGCCTACCCCGGCGTGATGATGGCCGACGACGCCGCCATCTTCCGCATGTTGCGCCAGGTCGGGGCCGAGGGCGGCATGGTGGCGTTGCATGCCGAAAACGGCACCGTGATCGACCTGTTGATCAAGGAAGCGCTGGAGGCGGGCCACACCTCGCCGCGCTACCACGCGCTCACCCGCCCGGCCATTCTGGAAGGCGAGGCCACGCACCGGGGCATCCGCCTGGCCGAGCTGGCCGAGGCGCCCATCTATTTCGTGCACGTGTCGAGCAACCAGGCTCTCAAGCACATCGTCACCGCGCGCGCCGAAGGCATTCCGGTGTTTGCCGAAACCTGCCCGCACTACCTGTTGTTTGACGACACGGTCTACAACAACGACGACTTCGCCACCGCCAAGTACGTGATGACGCCGCCGCTGCGCACGCCCGACGACCAGAAGCATCTCTGGCGCGCGCTGCGCTACGACGACCTGCAGGTGATCGCCACCGACCACTGCCCCTTCTGCATGAAGGAAGGCCACCTGGGCTACCAGCTGCAGAAGATGCGCGGCAAAGACGACTTCTCGCTCATCCCCAACGGCGCGCCCGGCATCGAAACGCGGCTGGTGAGCCTGTTCGACATCGGCGTGATGCGCGGCAAGCTCTCACTCAACCGCTTTGTTGAACTCACGGCCACCACGCCCGCCAAGCTGTTCGGCCTGTTCCCGAAGAAGGGCACCATCGCCGTGGGCAGCGACGCCGACGTGGTGCTTTTCAACCCGGCGGTGAGCCAGACCATCCACGCCAGCGAACTGCACAGCAACGTCGACTACACGCTGCTCGAAGGCCGTACATTGCAGGGGCGCGTTGAAAAGGTGTTCCTGCGTGGCCAGCTGATCGTCGACGGTCAGCAGTGGCACGGCCGCGAAGGCATGGGACGTTTTGTGCCGCGCGGCGAGGTTCGCGCTTTCTGAGGCCGGGCCACAACCCCATCCAACACACCCCACGGACATGGCGACCAAGGCGAGCGCAACAGCCCCCAAACCCACCAACCTCGACGAGCTGCGCGAGCTCATCGCGCGCGAAAGCGAACGCCTCACCCCGCGGATGCGCGACGCCGCCCGCCACGCGCTCGAGCACCCCAACGACGTGGCCCTGAGCCCGATTGCCACCGTGGCCGCCGCTGCCGGCATGGCGCCCTCGGCCTTCGTGCGCATGGCCAAGGCGCTCGGCTTCGACGGGTATTCGGATCTGCAGCGCCTGTTCCTCGCGCCGCTGCAGGACGCAGTGAAGCCCACCTTTCGCGAGCGCATCCGCCACTACGGTGGCGAGCAGGCACTGGACAACCCGTCGGACCCTGCCGAGGTGCTGCACGCCTTCAGCCAGGCCAACATCGTCTCGCTCGAACACCTCGCCGACGATGCCGGTACGCTGCCGCTCAAGGCAGCCATCGACCTGATCCAGAACGCGCGCATGGTCTACGTGGTGGGCCTGCGGCGCTCCTATGCGGTGGCCGCCTACCTGGCCTATGCGCTCAACCGCGTGGGCCAGCCTGCGGTACAGCTCAACGGCCTGGGTGGTGCCATCGGCGAACAGGCCTTCGGCGCCAACGCACAAGACCTGCTGATCGCTATCAGTTTCCCGCCCTACGCGGGCGACACGCTGGCCGTGTGCGACCAGGTGCGCCAGCAAGGCGCCCGCCGCCTGGCCATCACCAACGCCTTCCTGAGCCCCATCGCCAAAGACGCCGACCTGGTGCTGGAGGTGAACGACGCCGAGTTGCTCGGTTTCCGCTCGCTCACCTCGGCGCTGTGCCTGGCGCAAACGCTGGCCATGGGTCTGGCCTTCAGCAAGCGCACGCAGCGCGCGCGACGCGCCGGCGGCAAAAGCGCTGGTGGCAAAGACAGGCCCGCTGCACCCGACCTGCAAGGCATCGACTGCTGAAGAACCCCATGAACCCGAACGCCAAGGTTCTGACGATCGAGCCCCTCACCGCCGAGGCCTTCCGCCCGTTTGGCGACGTGATCGCAGCCAGCGACGCCGCGCGCCACTTCACCATCAACGAAGGCTTTGCCGAGCGCTACCACGACCTCGCCCGCATCGACACCGCGGGCGAAGGCGGCCACACGCTCCTGAGCATCTTCAGGGCTTTGCCGCGCACCTTTCCCATGCCCATCACCCTGATGGAACGCCACCCGCTGGGCAGCCAGGCGTTCGTGGCGCTGGCACCCCTGCCGTTTCTGGTGGTGGTGGCCATGCCGGGTGAAGCACCCGGGCCGCGAGACATCCGGTGTTTTTTGGCGCAAGCCGGGCAGGGCGTGAACTACGCACGGGGCACGTGGCACCACCCGTTGATTGCGCTGGACGCGCCTGGGGATTTTCTGGTGATCGACCGCGGTGGACCGGCAGAGCAGGGGAACTGCGATGAGGTGGCGCTGGAGGATGGGGCGCTCTGGTTGGTGAGGTGAGGCGTACCTGCGGAGGCCTGGGCACTCGACACGCGTACCTCGACATATGGGTTGCCGCCGCACTGGCGGCAGCCCCTCGCGCAACGCGGAAGCTCCAACCCGACAGGTCGGCTCCTTTACTGGCAGACAGATATTGGCCTTTCTGGGTTCGATGACGCACAGACGTGCCGTTCGCAGGCTGCGCCAATGCACCAGCTGGTCAGCGGTTTGCATCTGCGCTGTCCCCCACCACCGAGCGTATCGATCGGAGTCTGCATGAAGTCATTCACAACCCATCAGATCGGTTCGTGGAGGGGGTCGCCGGTGAACATGGCCCCAGCCGCATTCGGCTCCGACGCACGCCATGCGCTTCCTCTGAGTCGTGATGAACAGTTCGTTCAAATGCTTGACAACTACCGAGGCAGTGGAGGGCTGTCCCGCAACATGGACATCAGCGCGTTGCTCGAAGGCACGGGCCGTCAGGCCGTTGGCACTGTGGGACGGTGGATGGCCAGCAAGGCCGTGATTCATTTTGAGTGGCAGTGCCTGACCTGGTTGCCCAGGTTTCAGTTCGACATGGTCGGGAGAATGCCCAGGGCAGCGGTGGCGCTGGTACTGGTCGAACTCGGTGAATCGTTCGACAACTGGGGCATGGCCTTGTGGTTCGTCAAGCCGAGTCCGGTTCTGAAGGGACGGTTGCCCGCCGACGCGTTGCCTGCAGATCCAGCCCTGGTCATCGAGGCGGCACGGCGCGACGGAGTTCTTGCGAGGGGCATGAGACTCGCCTGACGTTTCGCTCGACCAGTGCCCACCGTTGCACGATTTTTGAAAGTCGCTTGCCGGTCGGGTCACGCTCACGCGCCGCACGCCCCACATGAACGCGATGAATTCCTGGGTGACTTGAAACGGGTCGCATTGGGCCTGATGCTGAGGCATGAGCCGCCACCAGCAAGACCCATGCTTGCCGAAATCATGTCGACGACAAAGGCTCCATCAGCACCAGCAGGATGCGCCCCGAGACGATGTCCCGACTCGCATTGGCCAACAGAACCCGCTCCGGGCCATCCCGAGGCAGCACTTGCAATTCACAGGTCTGCGGTGTCAAACCCTCGCGCGCTCGCATGACCAGGCTCTCCAGCTGCTGGGAACCGGGCTCCGTCAGCAACCTCGACAGCGGCCTGCCGAGCAATTCCCCTCGTCTCACACCCAGGAGCCTCTCGCCAGCGAGGTTGATCTCCCGCACCACAGTACCCGCATCCATGCTGAGGTAGGCGGCGGGGGCTCGCTCGAAGAGGCACGCCTGGCGGGTGAGGGCGCTCTCCAGTTCATCGCGTGAAGTGCACAGCTCTTCGTATTGCAGATCCAGTTCTACCTGGTGCACCTGAAGCTCGTGCAGCAATGCCTGCGCATCGCTGGCGGTGTCGGGCGAGGAAGCAAGCTGCAGCAACACGGCCATGGCCTCCGCCGTACCGGTGCGCTGGGTTCTGCCGCCATCGGTCAATTGCCATACTGCGCGCTTTCGGAGATTGAACAGATCGTCGGCGTTCTCACCATCGTGCATGTGCGTGTTCCTGAGCAGGTTGTTTGCGGCGGTGGCGGTCAATCTCACCGCTGCCGCAAACGGGACTCCAGCTCCTTGGCCGCCGTGATGTCGATCAGCGTGATCACCACGCCCTCGATCATGTTGGCCAGGGTTCTGTAGGGTTTGATGCGCACCATGTACCAGTGGCCGTCGGTCGTGGTGATCTCCTTCTCGATGAAGGTCAATGTTCTGAGCGTTGTCCTGGCATCGTCGTTGAGCTCAGGGTAGTTCAACGTGGTGGCCAGGTCGGTCAATGGGCGACCAACGTCGCCCTCACGCAGATGGAAGATGCGCGTGATCTGGTCGGTGAATCGCCGCACATTCAATGCGCTGTCCAGAAAGAGCGTGGCAATGTCGGTGCTGTTGAGCAGGTTCTGCATGTCGCTCTGGGCCAGGGCGAGATCGTCCAGCTTGGACTGCAACTCCTGGTTCAGCGTCTGCAGCTCTTCGTTCATCGACTGAGACTCTTCCTTCGAGGTGGTCAGCTCTTCGTTGGCCGACTGCAGTTCTTCGTTGGTTGATTGCAGTTCTTCATTGGCCGCCTGCAGCTCTTCTGCCGAGGCTCCCATCTCCTGGCGCAAGGCGTGAATCTCGTCTTTGCAGCGTTGCAGCTCCTCGGACGTTTCCTGGTCGACTTCCCCGACAGCCCGGCGACGTTTGCGTTTCGCGGGAAGCGAGCCAATCGACTCCCGAAACACGATCATCACCAGCCCGGCCAACGCCTTCGGCTCCTGCATGGCCTTGACCACCACGTCCAGCGTAGCTTGCGAGGTGTCTTCACTCAAGCGCAGGCCACGCACTTCGACGGTACCCTGCTCCTGAATGGCCTGGCGCATCGCCGCTGCGAGCTGCGTGCGGATGCTGGGGCGGGACATGACGTGGATGTTCCAGTTGGCCTTGCCCGAGGCTGGTTCGAGGTATTTGCCCACGCTGCCATTGATGAAGACCACGTCACCTTGTTCGGTGACCAGAACCGCTGCGGGTGAGAACTCCTGAAGCAGTGCTTGTTCGGCATGCGCCTGCAGGTTCGAAGGTGTGGTGGCCGATGATGACACTTGGAATTCCTTGGTTGGTCGGCGGGTGGGTGGACTCGGGCTGATCGGAAAGTCTATCGATCCCGCGCCGAGCGCACTGTCGCTGCGCCAGTACAGGCGGGACTTCACGCTCAGCGGCGTGAAGAGGGCCTGCGAATTGCCGATGGTCTCCGAGCCGCCCAGCAGCAGCGCGCCACCCGGACGCAAGCTGTAGCTGAACAGCGGGAGGAGCCGACGTTGCAAGGCCGTGTTGAAGTAGATCATCAGGTTGCGACACGAGAGCAGATCAAGCCGGGTGAATGGCGGATCCAGAATCACGTCGTGCTGCGCGAACAGCACCATTTCGCGAATCTGTTTGTCGATGATGAAGCCGTTTCCCTGTGGCGTGAAGAATCTGGCGAGCCGGGTGGCGTCCATCTCGCCTGCGATCTTGGCCGGGTAATGGCCCCGGCGAGCCACCGAGATCGCGTCGGTACTCAGATCACTGGCGAAGATCTGCATCGAACGGTGTTCGGTCTCCGGCAGCCCGGAGACGACTTCCTTGAAGATCATGGCCAGGGAGTAGGCTTCTTCGCCAGTGGAACACCCGACGACCCAAGCACGCAACCGGGCACCTGGGGCGCTGCGCTCGATCAACGCCGGCATGACGTCTTCCTTGAGTTCTTCCCAGACCAGCGGATCTCGGAAAAAGCTGGTCACCCCGATCAGCATTTCCTTGAACAGCAGGTCCAGCTCCTGCGGGTTGTTCCGCACGAACTGGTCATAGGCCGCCTGGGTCCCGAGGCCATGCACTCCCAGGCGGCGCTCGATGCGCCGGCGCAGCGTGCTGGGTTTGTAGTCCGAGAGATCGTGTTTGCTGCGTTCACGCAGCAATTTGAGAATGGAGGCCAGCGCAAGCCCGTCATCCTCCCCGTCGCCCCCCCCGCCTCGGACGGCTTCCCGTGCAGCGGTGATGCGAAGGATGTGTTCGGGGAGATCGGATGCCAATCCAACGATATCGACGCAGCCCGTGGCAATGGCGCTCTTGGGCATGGAGTCAAACTGTGCCGACTCCGGTGTTTGGGCCAGGGTCAAGCCGCCTTGCGCCTTCATGGCCTGCAAGCCCAGCGTGCCGTCCGAGCCCATGCCCGACAGCACCACGCCGATGGCTCGTTCGCCCTGGTCGCGAGCGAGCGAAGAAAAAAGCAGATCGATGGGCAGCCGCAAACCTCGGGGTTGCGCGGGCGGGGCCAGGTGCAAGGTGCCCCCCAACACGGTCATGTCTTTGTTGGGCGGGATGACGTAGACAACATCGCGCTCCAGGCGCATGCCCTCGGCGGCTTCAACCACCGGCATGGCCGTTGAACGCTGCAACAGTTCGACCAGCAAGGCCTTGCGTGTGGGATCCAGATGCTGAACGACCACATAGGACAGGCCGCTGTCCTGCGGTATTCGAGACAAAAACTCCTCGATGACAACCAGGCCTCCTGCCGAGGCTCCCAGGCCCACGGTGCGCGTGGCGCTCGGTGCTGTGGGGCTCGTGCCTGGGCTCGGGGTTGCGTTCATGTCGGATTATCGCGGCAGGCCATTGACCCAAGCGCCCACTGCGCCGTTCTTCAGCAAAAGCGGATCAAAAGACCTGCCAGGCGTCAGATCACACGGAGATCGTCCTGGGCAGCAGTCGGTCGTACTCGACTTTCACCACGCGGTAGCACTCGCAAGTGCGCTGCTCCAGCCTGGCCCGATCCAGCACGGTGATGTGGCCGCGTGAGTAGTGGATCAGGCCAGCACTTTGCAGCTTGAGCGCCGCTTCTGTCACCCCTTCGCGGCGCACGCCCAGCATGTTGGAGATGAGCTCCTGCGTCATCACCAGTTCATTGCCGGGCAGGCGGTCCAGGCTGAGCAACAGCCAGCGGCACAGTTGCTGGTCCAGCGAGTGGTGACGGTTGCACACGGCGGTCTGGCTCATCTGCGTGATCAGCGCCTGGGTGTAGCGCAGCATCAGATGCATCACCGGGCTCGAATGCTCAAACTCCCTTTGGATGGCACTGGCGCTCAGCCGATAACCCATGCCGGCACTCTGCACCACGGCGCGGCTCGATGTTGAACCTCCACCCATGAAGACGGAGACGCCGACCACACCCTCACGGCCCACGACCGCGATCTCTGCCGAAGCACCGTTCTCCAGCACAGACAGGAGCGAGACGATCGCGTTGGTGGGGAAGTACACATGCGAGGGCTGTGAGCCATGTTCGGAAAGCACCTTTCCAAGCGGGAGATCCACCAGTTCCAGCTGGGGCTGCCAACGTTGCCATTCTGTGTCCGGCAGTGAAGCCAGCAGGTGGTTCCGGCGCGGGTTGTCGGATTCGGTCAATCGGTTTCCTTCGGTTGGTTCCAGGCGCAGACAGTGGCCTGCCCTTGTGCCATTAGGTGCCCTGTGCACGCAGTGATTGCGACCGTCTGTCTGATCGGTAGCGAACACAGCGCACGGAAAGATTCGAACTGCGACAGGCAACCGTGGCCATGTGTGTTCATCAAGCGCTGCACAGGTGGTCGGGACGCGTATCGGTCGGTCAGCGTACAGACCGCCTGGCGCAGGCGGGTCAGCATGCGCAATGCCCAACGGACCTGACCTCGAAAAACTGGCCGCTTCAGACCGTGCCATGCGGATGTCCGAGCTGCGTTACAGGCGGCTGTTCGAGACCGCATTCGACGGCATCCTGTTGCTCAATGCCGAGACGGCGCAGATCGACGACGTGAATCCGTTCCTGATCAAGTTGCTCGGCTACTCGCGCGAGGAATTCCTTGGCAAGAAGCTCTGGGACATTGGTGCATTCAAGGACACCCTTCTCAACAAGGAGGCTTTCGTTGAGCTTCAGGAGCTTCGGTACATCAGGTACGACGATCTTCCCCTTGAAACCAAGGGAGGCAAGCGCATCGCGGTCGAGTTCGTCAGCAATGTCTACCTGGTTGAAGACGTGAGTGTCATCCAGTGCAACATCCGGGACATCACCTTGCGCAAGCAGGCGTCCGCCGACCTGATCGAGGCGAAGAACCTGCTGGCGAGCATTGTCGGTTCGGCCATGGACGCCATCATCACCGTCGATGAGGGTCAAGACATCCTGGTGTTCAACGAGGCGGCCAGCGTCATGTTCGGCTGCGCGGCTGATGTGGCCGTTGGCGGGCCGATTGACCGCTTCCTTCCCTCCCGACACCGTTCCGGCCAACCCGGGGGGTTGTTCGTTTTGGGCGAGGGTCAGGGCGATAAAGCTGCGGCGAGCGTGCTCCGACAGGTGAGTGGACTGCGAGCGAGCGGAGAAGAGTTCCTGGCCGAAGCGTCGATATCAAGCACCGCCGTTCAGGGACGACAGCTGTACACCGCCATCGTGCGCGACATCAGCAGACAGGTTGCCGCTCAAAAGGCGCATGTGATTCTGGAAGCGAAGATTCGACAGACACAAAAAATGGATGCACTGGGCACACTCTCAGGGGGCATTGCACACGACTTCAACAACATCCTCGGAATCATCATCGGCAATGTTGCCCTGGCGCAGGAGCAGGTGCATTACTCGAATGCGGCATACGTGAGCTTGACGGAAATCGCCAAGGCAAGTCAGCGTGCGAAGTCACTGGTCGACCAGATCCTCACTTTCAGTCGGCATGAGGTTCAGGAACTCGTTGACCAGCCGCTGCGTCCGTTGGTGGAGGAAGCCTCGAGGATGCTGCGGGTCGCGCTGCCTGCGGCGGTGCAACTTGAGGTCAGGCTGGCCGATGCGCCGATCTACGCGCGAGTCGATGCTTCGCAGATTTCACAGGTGCTGATCAATCTGGTGACCAATGCATGGCATGCCTTGCGCAGCACTTCAGGACGCATCAGTCTTGAATTGGACGAGGTCAAGTTGTTCAAGTCGGAGGCGCAGCGGTGTGGCGGCTTGATGGCGGGGCGCTACGCGCGCATCCGGGTGAGCGATGACGGTCATGGCATGGACGCGGCCACCCAAACCCGGATCTTTGAGCCGTTTTTCACCACCAAGCCCAGGGGCAGCGGCACTGGCCTGGGGCTCGCGGTGGTGCACGGTATCGTCAAGTCGCACCAGGGCGCAATCGTGCTCAAGAGCGCGCCTGGCGAGGGCAGTGTGTTCGAGGTGTACCTGCCGGCGCTGCCGGCTCCGGTATCGATGTTGGATCGACCAGTTGACGAGCCGCACGCCATCGAAGGACAGGGCAGGCATGTGCTGTACCTTGACGACGATGAAGGAATGGTTTTTCTGATCCAGCGGCTTTTGCGCTTGCGCGGCTTTCGGGTGAGCGGCTTCGGGATCGCAGAAGAAGCCCTCAGCGCCGTGCGAGCCGACCCGAAAGATTTTGATCTGGTGGTGAGCGACTTCAACATGCCGAAAGCCTCGGGCCTGGATGTGGCGCTGGCTGTGCGAGCCATTCGATCTGATCTTCCGATCGTGATCGTCTCAGGCGTTGTCACCGACGAACTGCTTGCAGGCGCACGGGCGGCCGGGGTGCAGGAGGTGGTCTACAAGCCCAACTCGGTGAAGGACCTGGTCGATGCGATTCGCCGGCTGCTGGGGACAATGCCTGCCTGAGGCGTTGACAAGTCTGTCCATTCGCGTGCAGCCATCCCGCCTGCCACGGGTGGGCGTCGTGAAAGCCTTGACTGGAGTAAACGCAACGCCGTGCCGTGACAACACCGCGGGTTTTGCTCCCGGTTCAGTTCGGCGTTCTTTGCGATCGCTGCGCCTGAATCCACGGAAACACCGCAAAGACCAGTTGCCCCGCCAGCCCCACCTGGTGGGGCAGCTGTGCATACAGTGCCAGGTGCTCCGCCATGCTGCGGCCAGCCAGCAGCGTCGACAGACCGGTCTCGGCCAGCATCAGCAGCAAGAAGGCCAGGCCACCCATCGCCGCCGCCGCCGGGGGCAACTGCGGCCAGCGCCTCAGGATGCGCGCGCAGACCAGCCAGGCAATTGTCAGGATCACGGGCAGTTCAACCAGCACCGCGCCCAGTTCGCCGAGCAGGGGCGCCAACACCAGCGTGCGCAGCACGCCCAGCACGAAGCCCGCGGCGAAGACCAAGGCGACATAGACCGTGCCGGTGAGCAGGATGCGTTTCATGGCGATGAACAAGCTGGGTTGTGTGGCGCGACGGTCTCGGTGACAGCGCCATCGCGCGTGAGCATCGTACGGCGTTTGATCCAGACCACGAGCAACGCAACGCCGGCAGCCAGCGCCCCCACAGATCAACCGACAGCGCAAGCCCGGCGGTATTGCGGCGGCATGGTGTCCAGTTGCTGGTGTTTCGCCCACCGCGCCGGGCGGCTGAAGTGGTGCGCGAAGCAGTCACCTTGAAGGCATGCAAATGGCCGGCGCACAGGTATTCTGCTGACCACAACCGCATCCAGCAACGAGGCCCACATGAATCTGTTTTCCAAACTTCAGCAGCGCGCCGCCGAAGGCAAACCCCTTCGCGTCGGCATGATCGGCGCTGGCAAATTCGGGTCCATGTACCTGTCGCAGGTGCCACGCACGCCGGGCATCCACCTGGTGGGCATTGCCGACCTGTCGCCTGTGCGGGCCAGGGCTGCGCTCGAGAACGTGGGCTGGAAGGAGGAGGCTTACAGCGCCACTTCACTGGAGCAGGCGGCCAGACTGGGCAACACCGCCGTGATCGACGACAACATGAAGTTGATCGAGTCACCCTTCGTGGACATCATCATCGACTCCACGGGCAACCCGGCCGTGGGCATTGCCCATGTGCTGGCCTGCTGCGAGCACAAGAAGCACATCGTGATGGTGAATGTGGAGGCCGATGCGCTGGCCGGGCCCCTGTTGAAGCGCAAGGCCGATGAAGCAGGCATCGTGTATTCGCTGGCTTACGGCGATCAGCCGGCGCTGATCTGTGAAATGGTCGACTGGGCGCGGGCCGCGGGGTTTTCCGTGGTGGCGGCGGGCAAGGGCACCAAGTACCTGCCTGCCTACCACGAGAGCACGCCCGACACGGTGTGGAACCACTACGGCCTCACCGCCGAAGACGCAGCCAAAGGCGGCATGAATCCGCAGATGTTCAACAGCTTTCTCGACGGCACCAAAAGCGCCATCGAAATGGCCGCCGTGGCCAACGCCACCGGCTTGAGCGCTCCCCACGGTCTGAAATTCCCCGCTGTGGGCGTGGACAAACTGGCGCGCATTCTCAAGCCCAGGGAGCATGGCGGCATCCTGGACCAGCGCGGCCAGGTGGAGGTGATTTCGAGCGTGGAGCGCGACACCCGCCCGGTGTTTCGCGACCTGCGCTGGGGCGTGTACGTGACGTTCGCCGCCGACAGCGAGTACGTGGCCCGGTGCTTCAAGGAATACGGTTTGATCACCGACCCCAGCGGACAGTATTCGAGCATGTACAAGCCCTTTCACCTGATCGGTCTTGAGCTGGGCATCACCGTGGCATCGATCGGTTTGCGCGGCGAAGCCACAGGTGCGCCTGTGTGCTGGCATGGCGATGTGGTGGCCACCGCCAAGCGCGATTTGAAGGCGGGCGAAATGCTCGACGGCGAAGGGGGTTACACCGTGTACGGCAAGTTGCTGCCCGCGCAGGAATCTCTGGCTCTGGGTGGCTTGCCGCTGGGCCTGGCCCACGGTGTGAAGCTGCTCAAAGACGTGAAGGCCGGGCAGGCCGTGAGCTGGAACGATGTGGCGTTTGATGCCGATGCCACGGCGGTGAAATTCCGCCGCGAGATGGAAAGGGCGTTTGCGTCCAACGTGTCGCTGAATCCCTGAATCCAGGGACAGGCATCAAGATCCCCCCATCACGACCGATAGAGAAGGCATCACCAGTTCTCAAGATCCCCGCTTTACACACTGCCATGAACGCCGAATCGAACGACGGTCACCACAAACCCCAGAGCATCGGCCCTGCGGTGCAGATCGACCTGGACGCGGCCTGCCAGCCGGTGCCGCGTTTGTTGTTTGTGGAGGCGTCGCGCCGTGCGCTCAAGCTCATGGGCAACAAGCTGAAGACCGACCTGCAGGCCCTGGAGGATTACCCGGTGATTCCGGGCATTGAAGACCTGCCGTCGCTGGAATCGGGCATGCAGTATGTGCAGCACCAGTTCGTTTCAGCCGGACAGCCACAGGCGGTGGCCATGGCTGCATCGCTGCGTTTCGTGGCGGTCATGTTCACGCGCCGCTACCAATACAACTACCAGGACTTGCGGGTGGGCAACGACAGCGGCACGCTGTTCTGGGCGCCCAGCGGGCCCATGCTCGCGGCGGCGGCCAACATCCCGCTGCAGCTCTGGGCCATCGACTGCCCGCGTTTTGTGGAGGCCGAGCTCATCCGGGCCTCGCATGCGATCCACCGCAACTTCGACCATTTCGACGAAGGCGCGTTGATTTATATCGAGCGATTCATCTAGGGCCTGTTCGCGTGACCCATTGCACGGTGGGTTGAACCATTCAGCCAGGGGATGTGTCTTACGACACCTGCGGCTCCTTTGCCGCTGCCTACATTGGGCTTCAGAACAGGCAGTCGCCTGTGCTCCGGGAGCCTCCACATGCACAGCAACACCCACACGCAATGCGTCATCCTGATCGATGACAGCGACAACGACAATTTTTTCCACGACATCGCGGTGCGCAAGTGCGGCTTCGACGGCGAGATCAAGATTTACGACAAGGGAGAAGATGCGCTCGAATTCCTGCTGAGCGACCGCGTGAGCGTGCCCACCATGGTGTTCATGGACATCAACATGGCCGGCATGGGTGGATTCGAGTTGGCCCGCGTGCTGGAAGACCAGCTCGAGCCCGGTGTGCCGCTGCAGTTGCACATGCTCACCGCCTCGTCGTGGTCGGTCGACAAGGCCACAGCCGACTCGATCGCCCTGATTCGGAGCTATCTTGTGAAACCCTTGACTCGCGAGACAGCGGCAGCGTTGATCGACCTGTCCTGAGCCGCCGTGCAACATCGACCCGCCATGCCCACCCCGATCCCGGCCAACGAAAACGATCGCCTGGCCGCATTGCGGCATCTGCAGATTCTGGACACCCTGCCGCAGAAGGCGTTTGACAGCCTCACCAGCCTGGCCGCCGGCATCTGCGGCACGCCGATCGCATTGATCTCGCTGGTGGACTCCCAGCGTCAGTGGTTCAAGGCACGCCAGGGTATGGAGCTGACGCAGACCTCGCGTGACGAGTCGTTCTGTGCCCATGCGATTCTGAAACCCGACGAAGTGCTGGTGGTGAACGACGCCAGGTGCGATGAGCGCTTTCGGGCGTTTCCCATGGTGCGCACCGGAGGAATCGTGTTTTATGCCGGCGCGCCCATCGTCTCCGCCAGCGGTGCAGCCCTGGGCACGGTGTGCGTGCTCGACACCATGGTGCGCGAGCTGGACGACAAGCAGCAGGGCCTGCTCATGCACCTGGCCGATCTGGCCATGCAGCTCTTTGAGCACGAGCGAAGCCGCCGCGAGCAGTCCGAGCACATGGTTGAAGAGATGGTCAAGAGCCAGCAGATCATTCGCGATGTGCTCAACGAAGGCCGCGACATGGCTGCTTTTATCGACCGGGAGCACGGCTACCTGTTCGTCAACCCGGCGTTCCAGCGCTACTGGAATCTGGAACCCAAAGCGATCATGGGTATGCGGGTGCGCGACCTGATCGACCCCACGAGTTACAGGGCCCTGTTCAAGCCCAGCATCAACCGGGCGCTCGCCGGCCTCGAGTCGCAGTTCGAGCTGGAGAGGGATTTCCCGGGCATGGGTACGCGCTACCTGGAGGTCACGCACATTCCCGCGCGCAATGCCACGGAGGTGCACGGCGCGGTCGAGCGTGCGCGCGACATCACCCATCGCAAGCAGAGCGAGCGGGCGCTGGCCGACGCCGTCAAGGAACTGCAGGCCAAGCGCCTGGCCAACCGCAAGTACGTCTACAGCGTCTCGCACGACCTGAAGGAGCCGGTCAACGCCATCACCAACGCCACGAGCCTGTTGATGGAAGGTGCCTTGCTTCGCTCCGACCCGCTGGAAACGCGCTGCCTGCGGATTGCCCAGGAGGCCAGCGCCAAGCTCTCTCGCGTGCTGGAAGACCTGCGCCTCTACAGCGAGGTGGACACCAGCGACATGCGCATGCAGCCGCACCTGGCCCACAGCATTTATGCGGAGGCCATCATGGCCATTGGTGGCGAGCTGGAAGCCGTGGGTGCCGAGGTCGAACTGTCGGTGACGGGGAGCATCCGAGGCGACGCACCGCTCCTGAGCCTGGCCATCCGCAGCATTCTTGAGAACCTCCTGATCTCGGCACAGCGCCAGGACCCGACCCGGGGCCTGCTGGTGACCATCCGGTCGCAAGAGGCTTTGTTCACCCACCGCGTGGACATCGCGACCCGACGGCCCTTCCACGCACATTCCCCGGTCGATCCCGAGGTCCGCGAGATCCCGCCGGTGTTTGCTCGCCGGGCCCGCAAGCGGGCCATGACCGATGTGCGCGAGCTGGGTCTGGGTCTGTCCATCGCCTCCCACATCATCGATCTGCACCAGGGAGAGTTGCAGATCGAACTCAAGTCCGACGGCAGCAACTGCTACGCCGTGATCCTGCCGGGACACATGCGGGCGGACGAGCCAGTCACAGCAGAGCCTACCCCTTGAACTCACACAACGTGCAACGTGTCGTCCTGATCGACGACAGCGAAAACGACAACTTCTTCCACGAAATCGCGCTGCGAAAGGCGGGATTTGGTGGCGATGTCAGGATCTTTGAGACGGGTGAACGCGCGCTCGACTTCCTGTTGCAAGATCAGGTGAGCGTCCCCACCGTCGTCTTTCTCGACATCAACATGCCCGGCATGAATGGCTTTGACGTGGCACGCGCTCTCGACGACCAGCTGCACCCGCAGTCCGAGCTGCAGCTGAACATGCTGACCTCGTCGGCCTGGTCGGTGGACCAGGCCACGGCCGCATCCATCGGCCTCATCCAGCACTACATGGTCAAACCGCTCACGGCGGAGATGGCAGCGGGCCTGGTCATGCCGCTGTGCGCCTCCAGCGCCTAGCAGCCAGAGCCTTCACTTTCAGACTGTGCGGCGCAAAGCCTCGAAGAACAGCTCGGACTGCAAACGCTCGCTGTGCATCTGGCTGGCCACGTGTGCGGCGGTGGCCACGTCGGCCGGCTTCAGTGGCCGTCCGGTGGACTGGGCCAGAACCTGCGCCATGCAGGCGCGCTCCAGGTAGTAGAGGTCGTCAAACGCATGGTCGATGCGTGGGCCGCACACCACCACGCCGTGGTTGGCCAGAAAGGCGATGTCGGCCGAGCCCATGGCGCGCGCAATGCGTTCGCCTTCGCCCGCGTCCAGCGCCAGACCGTTGTATTGCGGGTCGATGGCCACGCGCCCATGAAAGCGCATGGCGTTCTGCGACAGGGTCGTGTCCAGCGCGCGGTCTTGTGTGAGCGTGAGCGCGGTGGCGTACGGCATGTGGGTGTGCAACACCACGGCCTGGCCCGCCAGCCGGTGGATGCCGCTGTGGATGTGCATGGCGGTGGACTCCACCGGGTGCCGCCCGGCGAGAAGCTCGCCGTGCACGTCCACCATCACGATGTCGTCGGCCTGTACCTCGCTCCACAGCAGGCCGCGCGGGTTGAGCAGGAAGCGGCCCGAGCCGTCGTGGTTGCAGACGCCTTCGGACAGGCCGAAATGCGCAGCGGCGCGCAGGGCCAGCGCCAGGTCGGTGCGCGCTTGTCGACAGGGCTCGGCGTGGTAGTCGGTTTTGTGGTTCATGGAAGGTGAAGGGCAGGTTGTGGGTGGTCGGCACCCGACTCGCCCAGATACGCCTGGGCCATGGCGACGTTGGCGGCGATCTCGGCCGAGGTGCCTTGCGCCACGATACGCCCTTCTTCCATCACATACGCCCGGTCGGCCAGCGCGAGCGCGACATGAGAGCATGCCGGCGATCAGCACGCCAGCCACCCCGGCGAAGAGTGCGGCGAGTCTTGCCTTTGCATGTCGACATGTAGAGAATTGGATTGTTGACAATATGGCACGTGTCTTGCACGCACTTTGAGCGTGCGTGCACCCGATACCGGCCACCGGCCAAAGCGGTGCGCGATTCCTCAACACGGTGCATTTTTTGTGGAGAAGCCGATGTCCGACGTGTCCCTGCAGTCCCTCTCGCCGGCCCAGGTGGTCGACGAATTCCTGCGCATCATCATGATTCCCGACCCTGCTGGCGCACGCCAATTTGTGGCGCCCGGCCTGCGCATCCGCTTCACCGGCGGGCGCGCCATGAGCGACCCGGCCGAGTGCTCTGCTTTCAACGCCACGCGCTACCGCTGGGTGAAAAAACGCATCGAGCGCACCGAGACGGTGGCCGGTGGAACCGACGCACAGACCGTGGTTTACAGCATCGGCACCCTGCACGGCGAGTGGCCCGACGGCACGCCGTTTGAAGGCAACCGCTACGTGGACCGTTATGTGGTGAGCCACGGACTCATCACGCAGATGGAGGTGTGGAACGACAGCGCCGAATGGCTGATGGTTCGCGCCGGCTTGGCCACCTTGTGAGCGGGTTGCCCATGTCTGCCCCCGCCGCTGCCACCTACCTTGGCGCCTTGCCCGACCACGGGCGCTTTGCCTACCGCCCCATCACACGCCGGCCCGACTACCGCTGGCCCAACGGCGCGCGCCTGGCGGTGTACCTCGGCTTCAACATCGAGCACTTCGCGTTCGGCGAAGGCCTGGGCGCCGGCATCGGCCCGGCGTCACCCCAACCCGATGTGCTCAATTACAGCTGGCGCGAGTACGGCAACCGCGTGGGCGCCTGGCGCTGCCTCGAACTGTTCGACCAGCTCGGCCTGCCCACCGCCACCCTGATCAACACCGCGCTCTACGACCATTGCCCCGAGTTGGTGGCGGCCTTCGTGGCGCGGGGCGACGAGCTGGTGGGGCACGGCCACAGCAACGCCGAGCGCCAGGGCGTGCTGAGTGAGACCGCCGAGCGCGAAATGATTGTGTTGTGCCGTGAACGCATGAAAGCCGAGAGCGGTACCGCCGTGAAAGGGTGGCTCTCGCCCTGGATTTCCGAGAGCCGCACCACGCCGGATTTGCTGGCCGAGACCGGCTACACCTACACGCTCAACTGGTGCCACGACGACCAGCCCATGCGCATGCGCACGCGGGACGGGCAGGGCCTGTGGGCCGTGCCCTACCCGCAGGAGCTCAACGACATCCCCATGATCGTGGCGCGCCAGATGGACGGCAAGGACTTCGCGCAGATGATCATCGACAACACCGACGAGATGCTGGAGCAGGCACGCACACAGCCGCTGGTGCAAGGCATCGCGCTGCACCCCTACCTGGTGGGCCAGCCCTACCGGCTGCGCCACCTGCGCCTCGCGCTGCAACACCTGTGCGCTGCGCGCGACCGTGGCGAGGTCTGGTTCACCACACCCGGTGCGATCTGCGAGCACGTCAACGGACTCGCCTTGAACGACCCCACTTCCTTTGCATGAAAGCCGACATGAGTTTCCCCATCGTTGACACCGTGGGCGCCTGGGTGCCGCACGGCCGTTTCGTGATCGAGCCGGGCGCCAACGGCCCCCTGAGCGGCCTGACCTTTGCCGCCAAGGACGTGTTTGATGTGGCCGGCCATCCCACCGGCGCGGGCAACCCCACCTGGCTGGCCACGCACCCCGTGCCCACCCAACACAGCCCGGTGGTGGCCCAGTTGCTCGGCGCTGGCGCCACGCTCATGGGCAAGGTGCTCACAGACGAACTCGCCTACAGCCTGCACGGCGACAACGCCCACTACGGCACGCCCATCAACAGCGCCGCGCCCGAGCGTGTGACCGGGGGTTCTTCCAGCGGCTCGTGCGCCGCGGTGGCGGCCCGCCTGGTGGACTTTGCGCTGGGCACCGACACGGCCAGCTATGCCGGCCTGTGGGGCTTGCGCACCACGCACGGCTTGGTGTCGGCCCAAGGCCTGGTGCCGCTGCACCCCGCGTTCGACACCGTGACCTGGCTGGCGTTTGATGCGGCCACCTTCGAGCGCGTGGCCACCGTGCTGCTGCTGCCGCCGAGCGACTTTGCACCCACGCGCGTGCTGGTGCCGCAAGACGCGTGGGACCTGGCCGACCCGGTGTTCGCCGAGCCGCTGCAGCGCGCCCGCGACGCGCTGGCCACGCTGCTTCACACCGAGCCGCAGACCTTGCGCGTGGCCGGCGAAACACCGCTGACCGACTGGCGCCAGACCTACGCCACCGCCGGCGCGTTTGAAGGCTGGGCCACGCACGGTGCCTGGATCAGCGAGCACCAGCCGGTCTTTGGCGCGGCCATCGGCGCGCGCTGGAAAGCCGCCAGTGCTGTCTCCGCTGAAGCCGCCGCCGCCGCGCGGGCGCAGGCCGCCACCGTGCGCTCCCAGGTGAGGTCCCTGCTGGGCTCCGATGGTGTGGCTGTGCTGCCGTCGGCTGCGAGCCTGGCGCCGCGCCGCGATGCCGACCCCGCCGCCGTGGACGCGGTGCGCCTGCGCACCATGGCCATCACTTGCATCGCCGGTCTGGCTGGTCTGCCGCAGGTGAGCCTGCCGCTGACCTTGCAAGACGGAACAGTTCTCGGAGTTTCACTGCTGGGACCCGCCGGCAGCGACCTGGCGCTCATCAGACTGGCGGTGCAACTGCAAGGAACGCTGAATGGCCAGAACCGCTGAACTCCCGGCCCCCGAAGCCAAAGATGACGATGTGGAAGAGCGCATCTACCGCGCCGTGTTCGACAGCGTCATGAGCCAGCGCCTGGCGCCCGGCACCAAGCTGCCCGAGGCGCCGCTGTGCGAACTCTTCGGCGTGAGCCGCGCGGTGGTGCGCAAGGTCCTGCAGAAGCTCGCCCACGACCACATCGTGCAACTGCGCCCCAACCGAGGCGCGATCGTGGCCGTGCCCACACGCGAGGAAACGCAGCAGATTTTTGAAGCACGCCGCGCACTCGAAGCGGCCATCGTGCGGCTGGTGGCCGAGCGCGCCACGCCCGCCGACCTCAAGGCGCTGCGCAAGCAGCTGAAAGAAGAACACCAGGTGATGCACCGCTCCGACCAGCCTTCGTGGGCGCGCCTGGCCAGTGCCTACCACCTGCGACTGGCCGAGCTCTCGGGCAATGCCATCCTGCAGCGCTACCTGATCGAAATCGTCTCGCGCTGCTCGCTCATCGTGGCGGTGCACCAGCCGCCGGGCAACGCGGCCTGCGAGCACGACGAACACGAGCGCATCGTGGACTGCATCGCGCGCGGCGATGCCGACGGGGCCGTGGCGCTGATGGACCAGCACCTGCGCGACCTGGAACGCCACCTCATGCTGGAGCGCCCTGCCGAACCGCACGGCCTGGCGCACATGCTGGGTCTGGGCTGACGGCACGCTTGTTCAGGCAGGTGTGTTCACCATCACCAGCTTGCCCTTGACCGAGCGCGATCCCATGATGGCGTAGGCCTTGTGCAGTTCGCTCATGGGAAGGGTCTGGTCGATCACCGGTTTCACCTGGCCCTTGGCGTACATGACGGCCAGCGCCTGCATCATCTCGGCGTTGGCCTTGGGCTCGCGTCGTGCGAAGTCACCCCAGAACACACCCACGATGCTCGCGCCCTTGAGCAGGGTGAGGTTCAGCGGCAGGGCCGGAATGGGACCGCTGGCAAAACCCACCACCAGATAGCGCCCGCGCCAGGCGATGGAGCGGAACGCCGGCTCGGCGAAGTCACCGCCCACCGGGTCGTAGATCACGTCGGGGCCCTTGCCGTCGGTGAGTTGTTTGATCGCGTCGCGCAAACCCTCTTTCGGCGTGTGCACGCTGTAGTTGATGGTGGCGTCGGCGCCGAGTTGTTTGCACAGTTCGCACTTCTCGTTGCTCGATGCAGCGGCGATCACGCGCGCACCGGCGGCTTTGGCGATCTGGATCGCGGCGGTGCCCACGCCACCGGCAGCGCCGAGGATCAGCACGGTCTCGCCGGCCTTGAGCGCGGCACGGTCCATGAGGGCGTGCCAGGAGGTGGCGTAGATCATGATGAAGGCGGCTGCATCCACCGCAGGGAAGCCCGCGGGCAGCGGCATGCACAGCGCAGCCGGTGCGATGGTGTGCGTGCCGAAGCCGCCGGTGCCGCTCAGGCAGGCCACGCTCTGGCCCACCTGCAGGTGCTTCACGCCTTCGCCCACCGCACGCACGACACCGGCGTATTCAGAGCCCGGCACGAAGGGCAGGGCGGGCTTCATCTGGTACTTGTTCTGCACGATCAGCAGATCGGGGAAGTTCAGGCTCGCCGCCTGGATTTCGATCAACACCTCGCCAGCCTTGGGCTCGGGTGTGGGCAGTTCTTTCCAGGTCAGGGCGTCAACGCCCACGGGGTTTTCACAAAGCCAGGCGTGCATGCCGTCTCCTCGATGGGTGGGGTTTTGAACCGGACCATGATAGGCAGGCACAAGCTCCGAACTGCAGCGGGTAAGCCCGCTGCCTGTCTCAAGCGTGACCGGGGGCAACCCACCTAAAATCGGGCGATGAAAATTCTCATTTCCAACGACGATGGTTACCAGGCGCCCGGCCTGGTGGCGCTGTATGAAGCCCTCAAGGGCCTGGCCGAGGTGGAGGTGGTGGCGCCCGAACACAACAACAGCGCCAAATCCAACGCGCTGACCTTGCATTCCCCGCTGTACGTGCACACCGCCCACAACGGATTTCGCTACATCAACGGCACACCGGCCGACTGCGTTCATATTGCACTCACCGGCCTGCTGGGCTACCGGCCTGATCTCGTGGTCTCGGGCATCAACAACGGCGCCAACATGGGAGATGACACCATTTACTCCGGCACCGTGGGTGCGGCCATGGAGGGCTACCTCTTCGGCATCCCGGCCATCGCGTTTTCGCAGACCGAAAAGGGCTGGGGGCACCTCGAAGACGCGGGCCAGATGGCCGCACGTCTGGTGTCGCAGCTGCTGCCGTCCTTGAAAAGCGGATCGCCCGCCGACCCCTGGCTGCTCAACGTGAACATCCCGAACCGGCCCATTGCCGACATCAAGGGATTCAAGGTCGCGCGCCTGGGCCGGCGCCACGCGGCCGAGCAGGTGATTTCGCAGACCAACCCGCGCGGCGACACCATGTACTGGATCGGTAGCGCCGGCAAGGCCAAGGACGACGCGGACGGCACCGATTTCCACGCCGCGGTGCAGGGCTACGCCACCATCACGCCGCTGAAGGTGGACCTGACCGACCACGAACGCCTGGCGTATTGGGCACCGACTGCTGCCAGCCTGTCGGCGCTGCCCGAAGCCCTTGTCGCTGGGGGAGCAGGCTCTTGAAAGACGGCGGCAAGGCCCGCCCGACGTTTCCGGCCCGGATGCCGGCTGGGAGCCCCCCCCCTGCGTTGCGACCATCGGTTGCGCGCGTGTCCCAACCCGTGCTGTCCGCTGCCAAGCCGGTGCCGCGCCCGGCCATCAAAACCGCCGCTCCGGTGCGGCCCGTGGCGCCGAGAGGCGTGGGCATGGACTCTTCTGCCGTGCGCGCTTCCATGGTGCGCAAGATCCAGGCGCAAGGTGTGAGCCATGCCGGCGTGCTCGCAGCCTTGCAGGCGGTGGAGCGGCACCGGTTTGTGGACACCGCGCTGGTGAACCAGGCTTACGAAGACACCAGCCTGCCGATTGGCCTGGGCCAGACCATTTCCAAGCCCGGTGTGGTGGCGCGCATGATCGAACTGCTTTGCGCCGGCCACACCGGCAAGCTCGGCCGCGTGCTGGAAATCGGCACCGGTTGCGGCTACCAGGCCGCGGTGCTGGCCCATGTGGCGAGCGAGGTCTACAGCATCGAGCGCCTGCGCGGCCTGCACGAAAAAGCGCGTGAGAACCTTCGCGCCTTCCGTGTCTCCAATTTGCATTTGCTGTTCGGTGACGGCATGCTCGGGTACGCCAAAGGTGCTCCTTATGCCGCCATCATTGCCGCCGCCGGGGGCAACGACATTCCCCAGGCCTGGATTGACCAGCTCGCCGTGGGTGGCCGGTTGGTGGCGCCGGCGGTCACTGCGGCGGGCAAACAAAACCTGGTGGTGGTCGACAAAACGGCCACCGGCATTGTTCGCACCGAGCTGGAGGCCGTGTTTTTTGTGCCCCTAAAATCGGGTATCGCATGAGTTTCCCCCTGCCATGGGCAGCGGGGTGTTTTTTCTAACGGGTCCGGCAACGGTCGCGGCCCGTCCACAGGTTGGGAGTTTTCATGTCCATGCGTTTTCCCCTGGCGCCGACCGTGCCCCGCGAACAGCGCCGTTCTTCATGGCAAGTGGCCGCGGTGGCCACGGTGGCTGCGGTTGTGCTGGTCACCGCCGGTTGTTCGACGCGCCGCGTGTCCGGTCCCGCCCCGGTCGAAGACCGCGGCATGATCCGGCCTTCGCCCGCCCTGGTTCTGCCCGGCGCCGACAACGCCGGCAAGCCCGGTTACTACACCGTGAAGGCCGGCGACACGCTCTACCGCATCGCGCTGGACAGCGGCCAGAACTGGCGCGACCTTCAGGCCTGGAACAGCCTGGCCAATGCCAACGCCATTGAAGTGGGCCAGGTGTTGCGTGTGCAGCCGCCTGCGCCGATGGTGGCCCAGTCTGCGCCGGCCACCGGTGTGGCCAGCACACCGGTCAACCCGGCCGGCGTGGTGTCGCGCCCGCTCACCGACACCGCGCCCGCCGCACCCGCAGCGGCGCCCATTCCGGCCCCGGCGCCCGCGCCAGCACCGGTTTCGGCCGGCGCCGACGAACTCAATTTCGTCTGGCCTGCCCAGGGCACCGTGGTGTCCAACTTCGACGAGACGACCAACAAGGGCGTGTCGATCGCCGGCAAGATAGGTGACCCGGTGGTCGCTGCGGCCGATGGCCGTGTGGTGTACGCCGGCGCTGGTCTGCGCGGTTACGGCAACCTCATCATCCTCAAGCACAACAACACCTACCTCACGGCTTACGCGCACAACCAGGCGCTGCTGGTGCGCGAAGACCAGGCTGTGCGCCAGGGCCAGAAGATCGCCGAGATGGGCAGCAGCGACACCGACCGGGTGAAGCTGCACTTTGAAGTGCGCCGACTGGGCAAGCCGGTCGATCCCCTGGGTTACCTGCCCAAACGCTGAGCCGGGGCTCGCATGGCGTGGCCGGTGCTCGTATTCGACATTGAGTCGATCCCCGACATTGACGGCTTGAGGGCCCTGCGCTCTGCGCCGCCAGACCAGACCGACGAGCAGGTATACGCCGGCTGGCAGGAAGAGCGCAAGGCCAAAGGCCAGAGCGACTTCATGCCGCTGCACCTGCAGCGGGTGCTCGTCATCAGCTGTGTGTTCCGCAACGCCGAGGGGCTGCGCATCCACTCTTTTGTGGACCGCGACGGCCAGAGCGAAGGCAAGGTGGTGCAGACCTTCTTTCATGCGGTGGAAAAGCACACACCCCAGCTGGTGAGCTGGAACGGTGGTGGGTTCGACTTGCCAGTGCTGCACTACCGCGGCCTGCGCCACGGTGTGGAGGCCAGCAAGTACTGGGACCTCGGCGAAGACGACCGCGAGTTCAAGTGGAACAACTACATCAGCCGCTACCACATGCGCCACCTGGACCGCCATGTACTCGCCGAAGAACAACGCACCACTCGACGCCATGGCCAAGCTCTGCGGCTTTCCCGGCAAGCTCGGCATGGACGGCTCGCAGGTGTACGCGCAGTACATCGCCGGGCAAACCGAAGACATCCGGCGCTACTGCGAGACCGATGTGATGAACACCTACCTCGTGTATTGCCGCTTCCAGAAGATGCGCGGTGGTTTGACCGAAGCCGAGTACGAGCAGGAAATCGCAATGGTCAAGGAGACGCTGGGCAAGCTTGCGCCGACCGAATCGCACTGGAGCGAATATCTGGCTGCTTGGGCCTGAGACAATCGGTGGATGACGACAGCCGCCACCCTCCACGAAAACAGCCTCCTCACCACCGCCAACGCCGCGGCCCACGACGCACCCGAGAGCCCCTTGCCCGACGGTTGGCTCGCGGTGGAATCCCTCGACATCGATGCCCAGGGCATTGCCCGCCGGCCAGACGGCAAGGTGGTCTTCATCGAAGGAGCCTTGCCCTTCGAGCAGGTCAGCGTCAACGTGCACCGCAAGAAGAACAACTGGGAAGCCGGAGTGGTGACGGCCGTGCACCACGAATCGTCCCAACGCGTGCGTCCTGGCTGCCCGCATTTCGGTCTCCACGCTGGCGCCTGCGGCGGCTGCAAGATGCAGCACCTTCACGAATCGGCCCAGGTGGCGGTGAAGCAGCGCGTGCTGGAAGACAACCTCTGGCACCTGGGCAAGGTGCGGGCCGAGACCATGCTGCGCCCGATCGAAGGACCAGCCTGGGGCTATCGCTACCGCGCGCGCCTGTCGGTGCGCCATGTGCACAAGAAGGGCGAGGTGCTGATCGGTTTTCACGAGCGCAAGAGCCGCTACGTGGCCGACATGCGGGTCTGCCCGGTGCTGCCGCCGCACGTGAGCGAGATGCTCATGCCGCTGCGCGAACCGAGACCTGCCCCCAGATCGAACTGGCATGCGGCGACACAGTGACGGCCATGGTGCTGCGCCACCTGGAGCCCTTGAGCGAGGACGACATCAGCCGACTGCGCGCGTTCGCGCAGCAGCACGGCGTGCAGTGGTGGCTGCAGGCCAAGGGGCCTGAGACGGTCAAGCTGCTCGACACCGATGGTCCGCAGCTCTCTTACGCCTTGCCCGAATTCGGCATCACCATGCCGTTCAAGCCGACCGACTTCACCCAGGTGAACCCGGCCATCAACCGCGTGCTGGTGACGCGAGCGCTGCGCCTGCTCGATGCGAGGAAGAACGAGCGCGTGATCGACTGGTTCTGCGGCCTGGGCAACTTCACCTTGCCGATTGCCACCACCGCGGGCGAGGTGCTCGGCATCGAAGGCAGCGAGACGCTGGTGGCCCGCTCGCGCGACAACCTCGCGCTGAATCAGGCTGGACGCGGCAGCCCATTGGCGCCCACGGCATTTGCTGCACGCAATTTGTTTGAAATGTCGCCCGGGCTGCTGGTGTCCGACGGCGCCGCGCACAAATGGCTGGTGGACCCGCCGCGCGAAGGCGCGTTTGCACTGGCCAAAGCCTTGGCCGATCTGCACCAGAACCCGGCCCAGCGCGGTGGCTGGACGCCGCCGCAGCGCATTGTGTATGTGAGCTGCAATCCGGCCACGCTGGCGCGTGACGCGGGCCTGCTGGTGCACCAGGCGGGTTACCGCTGTGTGGCTGCGGGCGTGGTCAACATGTTTGCGCACACAGCCCACGTGGAAAGCATGGCGGTGTTCGAGCTGGATCCATCGCGGATTCCGGGCGACGACGCAACACCCGGGTAAACCGGGCAGCAGAGCAGATCAGGAGTTGCGCGAGGCGCTCGCCGGCTTGCCGCCGTCGGGTGCTTTGGGACTTGCGGCCGGCGTGGCCTCGGCAGGCGCAGGCTCTGCCGGCATGCCCACGATGGCGTTCTCGCGCATGTACTCGTCCATTTCTTTCCAACCGGCGAACACCGCAGCCTTGCCCGCGCGCGGGTAGCCGCCAAAACAGTCCTCGATGCTGCGCACCGCGTGGCGGCAGGCGCTCCCGATGGCCTTGCCTTCGGCTTCTTTTTTCGCCGCGACGTCGGTGGCGCTCTCGATGCCGAGCGCATCACAACCCGCCAGCAGGCTGGCGGCACCAAGAAGGCAGGCGGAGAGTGTGGTGTGGCGCATGGTCGTCGGTGTGGATTCCCTGTTGTTTCGGCTTTTGAATCGGGAACTTGATACCTGATTGGCCAGGGCAAAACGCCGACATGAAAAAAGGACCCGAAGGTCCTTTTTTTGTGAGTTGCGAAGCGCTTATTCGCGGTCGCCGCCGAAGACGCCCAGCAGGGTCAGAAGGCTCTGAAAAACGTTGAAGAGACTCAGATACACACCCAAGGTGGCGGTGATGTAGTTGGTTTCTTCGCCGTCCTGCACGCGCTTGAGGTCGTACAGGATGAAGGCCGAAAAGATACCGATGGCCACCACCGACAGCGTGATCATCAGCGCGCTCGACTGGATGAACACGTTGGCGATGCCCGCCACCAGCAACATGATCATGCCGATGAACAGAAACTTGCCCATGTTGCCCAGGTCGCGTTTGATCACCGACGAGAGCGACGCCATACCGAAGAAGATGGCTGCAGTGCCGCCGAACGCGGTCATGATCAGGCTTGCACCGTTTGAGAAGCCCAGCACGTTGGCCACCAAACGCGAGAGCATCAATCCCATGAAGAAGGTGAAGGCCAACAGCACCGGTACACCGGCGGCCGAGTTCTTGGTCTTCTCGATGGCGTACATGAAGCCAAAGGCTCCACCCAGAAACACGATGAGACCCACGAATCCGGTGAGACCCGTCGTGATGCCCGTTGCCACGCCGACCCAGGCGCCCAGCACGGTCGGCAGCATGGACAGGGCCAGCAGCCAGTAGGTGTTGCGCAGAACTTTGTTGCGCTGCGCATCGCTCGATACCGCGGTGCCGAAGCGGCCGCCGGTGTGGACTTGATCGGTCATGGTGGTGATCTCCTTCATCATCTGACACGGGGGCCGGTGTCTGGGCTTCGGAATGACGCCCCACCGGTGGAAACGCATTGTAGGTCGGTGATCTTTCGGCGGCACAAATGGGAAAAAACCGCATTTTTGGTAAGGTCACTTGTGACCTCACCACTCTCAATGGTCGCGGTATCGTTCTTCGTGCACACGCTGGCGCTCACAATCCCTGCCTGCACCCGTGCTCAGACAACTCAACAGGACTCAAGTTCATGAAAAACAAACCCACGCTGGACAGCGCTGACGTCAAACTGATCGCTGCCGCCGCTGAAGCCGAAGCGCTCAAGAACAACTGGGCGGTCACGATCGCCATCGTGGATGACGGCGGCCACCTGCTCGGTTTGCAGCGCCTGGACGGTGCAGCTGCCATCTCTGCGCACATTGCCCCTGCCAAGGCCCACACGGCGGCCATGGGGCGGCGCGAGAGCAAGGTCTATGAGGACGTGATCAACCAGGGCCGCACATCGTTCCTGAGCGCGCCGCTCCTTTCGGGCATGTTGGAGGGCGGTGTGCCGATCATGAAAGACGGCCAATGCCTGGGGGCGGTGGGTGTGAGCGGTGTGAAGTCGACCGAAGACGCGCAGATTGCCAAAGCCGGCATCGCGGCCATAGGACTCTGAAAAAAGACCTGGCTAACCGGGCGCAACGCCCCTTGGCTGGTCAAAAACGACGCTCGGGGATGATGCATTCCCCGAAGTCGCCCCACGATTCAAAAACTATTTGGTCAGGATCAGCTTGCCCTGGCGGGTGGTCTGGAGGCGGTAGACAGATCCGTTGTGGCTGATCGTCACGGCCTTCTGACCCTGCAAGAGCGAGTCGCTGGTCAGGGCTGGCGATGCGCTTTTTTCCGATCGGGCTTTCCCGTCCTGGGTTGCCTGTTCTTGGTTCGCGTCATGTTGAGACCGGAAGTTCATGGCGCCGGCTCGGTGATGAACCCGATCTTGCGCACGCCACTGCGCTGGGCCGCTGCCATGGCCTGAGCCACGCGCTCGTAACGCACTGCCTTGTGACCACGGATGTGCAGCTCGGGTTGCGGCTCCCGAGCCGCAGCAGCAGCCAGCCGGGTGGCGAAATCAGCGTCGTCCACACGCTGGTCGTTCCAGAAGTACGTGCCATCGGCGTCCACCGACAGGCGGATGTTCTCCGGCTTGTCCACCACCTTTTCCAGGCTGGCCTGAGGCAACTCGATGTTGACCGCGTGTTTGATCACCGGCACCGTGATGATGAAGATGATCAGCAGCACCAGCATCACGTCGATGAACGGGATCATGTTGATCTCGCTC
>LNFM01005789.1_pt1 | contig 30400 bp, 27 predicted proteins | sample 596031 | NCBI WGS metagenome assembly LNFM01 (sample SAMN04254537, study PRJNA301005) | activated carbon metagenome | isolation source: dual media filters at the Ann Arbor, Michigan drinking water treatment plant | place: USA: Ann Arbor
ACAGGCGGTCTACCAAGACGGCAATGGCAACACCTGGGCGGGGCGCGGGCGGCGGCCAACGTGGCTGAACGAAGCGCTTGAACAAGGGCACACCCTAGAAGACTTCAAGGTTTCGAGCAAACGTCTGCGCCGAGCTAAGTGATTGATATCGCTGAACTTTTTGCGAGTGGTTTCAGGTTTTGCTCGGAAACCGAGATTACCCCTAGTGCGGTGTCGCGCCCCGGCACCGTACAAGCCCAGGCCACTGCAGCAACCAGGCAAACCAGCGGCGCTTTTCATACAGCCGCACCGCCGGCAGCGCGCCATTGAACGGACCCTCTGATTCACCGACCGGCCATACCGCCACCACAGCAAAATCATCACAACGAAGGAGAGCGCGTCATGCAGCAAAAGCACCTCGGAATTGCACTTTCAGCCCTTGCAGCCATCGCCCTGGCCGGATGCGCCGGGTATTCCTCGTCCGGCCCGAGGGCCACCGCCAAGCTGGAACCCACCCGCGGCAACACCACCACAGGCACCGTCAGCTTTGTGCAGGCGGGCGACGTGGTGAAGGTGTCGGGCACGATCACGGGCCTCAAGCCCGGTGCCGAGCACGGCTTTCATGTCCATGAAAAAGGCGACTGCAGCAGCGGCGACGGCATGAGCACCGGCGGCCACTTCAACCCCGGCGGCAAGCCGCACGGCAACCACGGCATGGGCGAACACCACGCCGGTGACCTGCCCAGCCTCAAGGCGGACGCCACCGGCGCAGCCAAGTTCAGCTTCGATTCGCGCACCATCCGCGTAGGCAGTACCGCCAACGACATCGTGGGCAAGGGCCTCATCGTGCACCGAGACCCCGACGACTACAAAACCCAGCCCACCGGAAACGCCGGGCCCCGGCTGGCGTGTGCGGTGATTGCGGCCACGTAAAGCGCAGGCAAACACTGCGCGACCATCGGCGGGTGACGGCCTCTGTTGCCGCCGCCGCCCGGCAAAACAAAAAGCCGCTGTAATCACAGCGGCTTTTTCATGGCAACAACGCTTCGGATGCTGCGGCGCAAGCAGGCACCGGCGCTCAACTCACCCCGCCTGCCGCAGATGCCAAAGCGCCTCGGCCTGTGCCAGCGCATCGACGGTGTCAATGTCCGTCACCACGCCCTCGTCCTGCACCGGCACGGCCAGCCCGCGCTGTTGACCTGCCCACTTGCGCACCACGGGCGCCGCGCCTTTTTCACCCTGCAGCGCCCGCAAGTCATCCAGGCAATCCTGCCCAAACGCCACCGGGTGCCCCCGCTCACCCGCAAACTCCGGCCATGCCACCACGGCTCGCTGGTCCACCAGCACCTGCGCCATCGTCTGCAGCGTAGCGGGCTGCACCAGCGGCAGATCGCCCGGCAACACCAGCCAGCCTGCAGCATTGGCCGTGCGGCGCACTGCGGCCGCAATTGCATCGCCCATGCCAGGGTGCCCCGCATCCTCCACATGCCAAGGCAAGCCGCTGGCGCGCACGGCATCCAGCGTGTGCTGGAGCACCGGTTTGCCCGCCAGCAAGGCTTGCAGCTTGTGCACCGCGCCGCCGGACGCCTTGAAGCGTTCGCCGCGGCCCGAGGCGAGGATGAGGACGGTGGGGCGATGGTGCAGCATTGGACGAGTGAATGGGTACCAGGCGACGGCACTGTAAAGCCAAAACCCGCACTACACGGCGTGGATGCAAGGCCGGTGCCTGACGATCTTTGCGCGACGATGCAGAACACGCAGCGTAGCAGCGCCCTCAGAAAAACCCATCAGCGACCGAAAAGTCGGCATGCTGCACCGCCTGGCCGCGCAGCTCGCCCACCAATGGCCGCACATCGTCGCGCCTGCTGTGCAGGGCGTAGCCCAACTGCCCCAGCGGCGTTTCGCTGGGCAGCGCCTGCAACACCTGGCGCTTGCACAGGGTCTGCGCCAGACCCAGGGGCAGCAGCCCCACACCCTGGCCATGCGCCAGCAGCCCGACGATGGCGCCCCAGTGATTGCACGGCAGGCGACGAACGGATGGCACGCCTGCCAAGCGCAGCCAGTCGTCCACAAGCTGGGTCACGCCCGACCCCTGCGGCAGCGTGACCAGCGGTTGCTTGCGCAAGGCATTGGCATCCATGCACGGCAGGCTGCTGGCCACATGGGGCGCAGCGCACCAGGCAAAGGCGGCCTGCGCCAACGGGACCGACGTCAAGGCGCTGCGGCTGGCCGCACCTGCGATGACGGCAGCATCCAGCTCGCCCCGGTCCAGCCGCTCGGCCAGTGCCTCGCCCACATCCACATGCACGCTCAGGTCCAGCGCTGGGTGCGCCTGGGCCAATGCGGTGACCAGCCGGGGCAGCCAGGTCAGCGCCGTGAGCTCGCCCACGCCCAGGCGGCAAGGGCCACGCAGGCCCGTGCTGGCGCCCATCTCCTGCTGCAAACGGTCGGCCTGCTGCAGCAGGGCAGCAGCCAGGGGCACCAGGCGGGTGCCGGCTTCGGTCAGTGTTGCGCGGTGCCCTCCACGGTCAAACAGCACCTGACCCATCGAGGACTCCAGCTCGGTAACGCGTTTGGACAGCGACGACACTGACAAATGCACCCGCTCGGCCGCCGTGGCAAAGCTGCTGCAGGTAGCGGCCCAGTAAAAGGCTTCGAGCTGTTTGAGGGTCATGTCGCCAATGGGCTTTCAATATCGTTTCACTTTGGCGAATAAACACATCGCAAGAAATTCGCTTTCTTGATTCTCGCGAAATCCAGACACTCCCTCCAGCCTTTGTCTGCCCTATTGCACCTGACTGGAAGCGCCCGTGTCCCCCACCTCCTCCTCCTCCCTGCCGTCCCAGCCCCCCACCCCCAACGCCTGGGGCGCCTTCAACGGCACGCGCCGCAGTGGCCGGACGGCCCAGCTGTTGTCGCTGGACGACTTTGAAGCCGCCGCCCGCTGCGTGCTGCCGCGCCCCCTCTTTGGCTATGTGGCTGGCGCCGCAGAAGACAATCAGGCGCTGGACGACAACCGCCAGGCCTTTGCCGAACTGGCCCTCGTCCCCCGCGTGTTGCGCAACGTGGCCGAGCGTGACCAGGGCGTGACCCTGTTTGGTACGCGCTATGCCAGCCCCTTCGGCGTTGCGCCCATGGGCATTGCCGCCCTGTCGGCCTACCGGGGTGACATCGTGCTGGCCCGTGCGGCAGCGGCGGCGGGCATCCCTGCCGTGCAAAGCGGCAGCTCGCTCATCCGGCTGGAGGAAGTGGTGGCCGCCGCCCCGGGCACCTGGTTCCAGGCCTACCTGCCCGGCACGCCCGAGCGCATCGACGCCCTGCTGCAGCGCGTGGCCGCAGCCGGCGTGCAGACCCTGGTGGTGACGGTGGACATCCCCGTGGCGGGCAACCGCGAGAACAACATCCGCGCGGGCTTCTCCACCCCCTTGCGCCCAAGCCTGCGCCTGGCGTGGGACGGCCTGTTGCGCCCCCGCTGGCTGGCGGGCACGCTGCTGCGCACCCTGGCGCGCCACGGCATGCCGCATTTTGAAAACTCGTTTGCCGAGCGTGGCGCTCCCATCCTGTCCTCGCGCGTGCAGCGCGACTTTGCCGCGCGCGACCACTTTGACTGGAGCCACATTGCCCGCATCCGGCGCCAGTGGCCGGGGCGACTGGTGGTCAAGGGCATCTTGAGCGTGCACGACGCGGCACTGGCCCGCCAGCACGGGGTGGATGGCATCATCGTCAGCAACCACGGCGGCCGCCAGCTCGACGGCGCCGTGGCGCCCCTGCGCGTGCTGCCCGCCATTGCAGACCAGGCGGGCGACCGCATGGTGGTGATGCTGGACGGCGGCATCCGCCGTGGCACCGACGTCATCAAGGCCCTGGCGCTCGGCGCACGTGCGGTGTGGGTGGGGCGCCCGTTCAACTACGCCGCTGCGGTGGATGGGGAGGCAGGCGTTGCAGCCGCCATCGACCTGCTGCGCGCCGAGGTGGACCGCAACCTGGCGATGCTGGGTGCCACCCGCTGCGCCGACCTCGGGCCAGAGCACCTCATGGACCGGCGAGGGCCATGGGCACTGTGTCCGCCAGCCGCCCGTCCCTCGCACTGAGTCCGGAGCCGAACCCTGACCGACCCGGAGACCCAACCCATGATCGCCACCGTGCGCCCTCCACCTGTTGTGCGACTCCCTTCACGCACTCAACCCAGAGGCCCCCATGGCTCGCAGGCCACTGAAGACCCAGAGACTGAAGCTGGACTCAACGGCCAGCACAGGGGCCAACCGGCACGGCCCGCGCCGCGGTAATCCCGATACCCACTCGGCAAAGCGGTTATGCCGCCGCGGGCCAGCCACCTTCCCTACAATCTGCCGCGCATGCGCCGCTGGTTTCTCGTCCTCTTGCTGGTTTTGTTACCGCTTCAATCCGTCTGGGCTGAAGCAGCGGCGTATTGCCAGCACGAAGGCCAGCTGGCCGGGGCCTCCACCAGCCACTGGGGCCACCATGAGCACGACCACGGCGATGCGCCGCTGGCCTCCGGTGACGATGCATCCAGCGCATGGGCCGGCGTGGATGTGGACTGCAACGTCTGTCACGCAGGCGGGGCTGTTCCGTTCCCGGCATGGCAAAACGCAAACGCCGCGCACTGGGCGGGGGCTTTGCCAGCGCGCCACCCCTCTGCACTGCCCACACGCGCCCTGGCGCCGCCTGACAAGCCCAACTGGGCTGCCGCTGCCTGATCGGCAGGCGGCAACGGCTTCTTTACCCCCCTGTTAGTCCGTTAGCACCCGCCCGGCGCATGCATGCGGCCGGGTGACACGTGTGCGTGCCCTTCTGCCGGTCTCCCTGCGTCTTTGTTTCACGACTTTCAGGAGAACCGGATGAATTGTTTTACCCGCAGCCGGGGCGCTGCGTGCGCCGCCGTGCTGTTGTGGGCGGCGGGTGCCAGCCCCTCAGCCCATGCCCAATCCTTGACCGAATGGGCGGACGCCGCATGGCGCCGCCAGCCCGAGGCCGCGTCTGGCGCGCTGCGCCAGCAGGCCCTGCAGGCGCAGGCCCAGGCTGCACAGGCCTGGACCCCCGAGCCTCCCGCGCTGGAACTGAGCACCCAGACCGACCGCCTCCACCGCAACGCGGGCAGCCGCGAGCATGAGGTGGGCGTGGCCGTGCCCCTGTGGCTGCCCGGCGAACGTGCCCGCAGCGCAAACGTGGCCCGCGAAGATGCCGCGGCTTTTGACACCCGCTGGCGCGCGGCGCAGTGGCGCACCGCCGGGCAGGTGCGCGACGCCTACTGGGCGTGGCAGCGCGCGCAGGTGGATGTGCAGGCCGCCGCCGACCGGCTGGCCACCGCACGTCAGCTGGCTGCCGATGTGGCACGCCGGGTGCAGCGCGGCGACCTGGCGCGGGCCGACCAGCACCAGGCCGAGGGCGCAGTGGCCACCGCGCAGGCAGAGCAGGCCAACGCCCAGGCCCAGGGCGCCGAAGCAACCCAGCGCCTGCGTGCACTGGCGGGCATGGCACCCACAGCGCAGGCCGCCGACGCCCATGTCGAGCCCACCCCACCCGCACCACCCGAAGGCACCGACTGGGCACAGCACCCTGCGGTGGCCGATGCCTGGCAGCGCTGGCAACTGGCACGCGCACAGGTTTCGCTGCTGGAGCGGCAACAGCGCGCCAACCCGGAGCTGACGGTCTCCACCACCCGCAGCCGCGATGCCCGGGGGGACCCCGGCGCGCAGAGCCTGACGCTGGCGCTGCGCCTGCCCTTTGGCGGAGGCGACCGCCACCGCGCCAGGCTGGCCCAGGCCCAGGCCGATGCGCTGGAGGCTGAAACGCAATGGCTGGCCGAGCAGCAGCGCGTGGCCGCCGACTGGGCCAGCGCCCAGGCCAAAGCCGAAGCGGTGCAAGCCCAGCTGCAGGCCGCACAAGAGCGCCACCGCCTGGCCGTGGAGACACGCGGCTTTTTCGCCAAGTCGTTCAGTCTGGGCGAAACCGACCTGCCCACCCGTTTGCGCACCGAAGCGGAGGCGGCCGATGCCGCCCGCCAGTTGCAACGCGCCCGGGTCGAGCAGGCGGCCACCCAGTCCACGCTGCAGCAGGCCGCCGGCCTGTTGCCCGCGCCAGCGCACACACCCCTGGCTGCCCCACGCAGCGCCGCTTCGCAATGAGGAGTCGCCCATGCCTTCTTTTCACAACCCTTTTTCGCCTCAATTGACCATGTTTCCCCTGATGCTTTCCCTCATGCACCGCCTGCGCAGCGCCACCCTGCCGCTGCTGGCCACACTGGCACTGGCCTGGGGCACCACCGCCCACGCAGGCGCTGGCCACGACCATGGCGATGCACCGGCCTCGGCCGCTGCCACCGCCCTGCCCCGCTTTGCCGCCACATCGGACGGCTTTGAACTGGTCGGCGTGCTGCAAGGCCAGCACCTGAGCCTGTATCTCGATCGCGCCCCCGACAACAGCCCGGTGGACGGCGCTCAGATCACGCTGGAGATCAATGGCACCGCAGTGCCCGTGCAAGTCCACGCCACCGGCGAATACGAAGCCACCCTGACCCAGCCGCTGTCCGAAGGCGAGCACGCCATTGCCGCCACGATCGTGGCGGGCACCCAAAGCGACCTGCTGGCCGCCACGCTGGACCTGCATGGCAACGAAGCGGCGCACGCAGAACCTGCCCCTGTGTGGCGCAAGGCCCTTCCCTGGCTGGCAGGACTGGCCGCACTCGTAGCCGCTGCCGCAATGGCTTGGGTCTCGATGCAGCGCACGCGTCGCACCACCGCTGCCGGAGGTGCCGCATGACCGCCCGCACCCACCGCACCACCCAAGCCGTCCCCACCACCCAGTCATCCAAGGCCATGCCCCACCACCGCCTCCCGCTGCTTGCACTCACCCTGGCCCTGTGCGCGGCCTTAGTGCCCACCAGCTGGGCGGGCCCCGGCCACGACCATGGCGATGCACCGCCGGCTGCCACGGGTGATGGCCCGCGCCGCCTGGCCGATGGCAGCGTGTTTTTGCCCAAACCCTCGCAGCGGCAAATGGGCGTGCGCACTCTGCCCGTAGAGCTGGCCCCGCTGGCCCGCACCACCACCCTGCCCGGCCGTGTGGTGATGGACCCTGCCGCCGGTGGCAAGGTGCAGGCCCTGCTGGCAGGCCGCCTGCAGCCTGGCCCCAAGGGCCTGCCGCAACTGGGCCAAACCGTGCAGCGTGGCGAGGTGCTTGCCTATGTGGAGCCAGCCACCAGCACGCTGGAGCGCGCAGGCCAGCAGGCCCAGCTGGCCGAGCTGCGCGCCAGCCAAGCACTGGCCTCCAAGCGCCTGGCCCGCCTGCACGAGCTGGCCGACACCGTGCCCCGCAAAGACATTGAAGCGGCCGAAAGCGAAGTGGCCAGCCTGCAGGCCCGCATCAGCGCGGTGGGCGGTGGCCTGCAGGCGCGCGACGCGCTGGTGGCCCCAGTCTCGGGCGTCATTGCCTCGGCCAACGCCGTGGCGGGCCAGGTGGTGGACGCGCGCGAGCTGGTGTTTGAAGTGGTCAACCCCCAGCGTCTGCAGATCGAAGCCCTGGCCTATGACCCCGCACTGGCCGACGATGTGGCTGGTGCCGCCATTGCCGTGGGCGGGCACAGCGTGCCGCTGCGCTTTGTAGGCGCGGCCCGCAGCCTGCGCGAGCAGGCCCTGCCGCTGCTGTTTGCACCCGCTGCACCTGAGCCTGCCACGGCCAAAGCGGGCACAGCCCCTGCGGGCCTGGCCGGTGTGGCCGTGGGCCAGACGCTGGAAGTGCATGTGCAGCACCGCACCCGGCTGCAAGGCCTGCGCGTGCCCAGCACCGCGCTGGCCAAAAACCCCGCCAACGAAACCATTGTGTGGGTCAAGACGGCTGCCGAGCAGTTTGCACCGCGCGTGGTCACCACCGCGCCGCTCGATGGCAGCGCCGTCGCCATCACCGCCGGCCTGGCTGCGGGCGACCGCGTGGCCGTGCAGGGCGCCAACCTCATCAACCAGGTGCGCTGAGCACGAAAGGCACCCACACCATGTTCAAGTGGCTACTAGAGAGCAGCCTGCGCAACCGGCTGCTCGTCATCATCAGCGCCCTGGTCCTGATGGCCTATGGCGCGTTCACGCTCAGCCGCACGCCGGTCGACGTGTTTCCCGACCTCAACAAGCCCACCGTCACCCTCATGACCGAGGCGGGCGGCATGGCCGCCGAAGAGGTGGAGCAGCTCATCACCTTCCCGCTGGAGACCACCATGAACGGCCTGCCGGGCGTGGAGAGCGTGCGCTCGGTCTCCAGCGCCGGGCTGTCGTTTGTATACGTGACGTTTGACTGGCGCACCGACATCTACCGCGCCCGGCAGATGGTGTCAGAGCGCCTGACGGCGATGGAAGAAGGCCTGCCGCCCGGCGTGGTGCCCCGCATGGGGCCCATCAGCTCGGTGATGGGCGAGATCATGCAGATCGCCATCCCCATCGGCGCGACGCCTGCCTCAGAGCCTGCTGCAGCCCATGCCAAAACTGCCCAGCCCCCCGCCCTCAACGCCATGCAGGTGCGCGAGTACGCCGACTGGGTGCTGCGCCCCCGCCTCATGGCCATTGCGGGCGTGGCGCAGGTCATCCCCATCGGGGGCGAGGTGCGGCAGTTTCAGGTGCAACCCGACACGGCCCGCATGGCCGCGCTGGGCATTACTGAGTCGCACCTGGAGGCCGCGCTCAAGGGCTTTTCGGCCAACACCTCGGGCGGGTTTCTGGAGCTGAACGGGCGCGAATACCTCATCCGCCACCTGGGCCGCACCTCGCGGCTGGAGGACTTGCAGAACCTGGCCCTGAGCACCCGCAATGGCCAGCCCATCGTGCTGCGGCAGATTGCCACCGTGCAGTTCGCACCCGCCATCCGGCGCGGCGATGCGGGGTTTGAAGGCCAGCCCGCTGTCATCCTGGGCATTCAAAAGCAGCCCACGGCCGACACCATTGCCCTGACCCGCAGCATTGAGGCCGCCCTGCATGAGATGCAACCCTCGTTGCCCGCAGGCCTGAACACGCCGCGCGTCACCTTCCGTCAGGCCAACTTCATCGAGGCGTCCATCACCACGCTGCAGGGCAAGCTCATTGGGGCATCGGTTTTTGTGGCGGTGATCCTGTACTTCTTTCTGGGCACACTGCGGCCGCTGGTGATTGCGCTCACAGCCATTCCCGCGTCGATCTTCGTCACCGGGCTGGTGTTTCAGTACTTTGGGCTGTCGATCAACACCATGACCTTGGGCGGGCTGGCCATCGCCATTGGCGGGCTGGTGGACGATGCGGTGGTGGATGTGGAGAACATCATGCGGCGCCTGAAGGAAGACCGCATGCGGCACCCCGAGCACCGCCTGCACCCTCTGGAAATCGTGGCCCGCGCATCCATGGAGGTGCGCTCGGCCATCCTCTACGCCACCGTCATCATCGTGCTGGTGTTCCTGCCCCTGTTTGCACTGCCGGGCATGGAGGGGCGCCTGTTTGTGCCGCTGGGCGTGGCGTTCATCGTGTCCACACTGGCGTCGCTGCTGGTTTCGGTCACCGTCACGCCGGTGCTGTCGTACTACCTGTTGCCGGGCATGAAGCAGCTGGGGCATGAAGACACCCGCGTGCTGCGCTGGCTCAAAAGCGGCTACCGGGGCAGCCTGCAGGCTGTGCTGAACCGCCCGCGCGCCGCGCTGGCCGCTGCGGGCGTGGCGGTGGTGGTGGCTGCGGCAGCGGTGCCGTTCTTCCCCACCACGTTCTTGCCGCCCTTCAACGAGGGCACGCTGATGGTGGGCCTGCGGCTCAACCCTGGCGTGACGCTGGCCGAATCGTCTGCCCTGGCACAGCAGGCCGAGCGGCTCGTCAAGCAAGTGCCTGAAGTGACGCATGTGGGCCGCCGCAGCGGCCGCGCCGAGCTGGACGAACACGCCGAAGGCGTACACGTGAGCGAGCTGGACGTGGGCCTGCTGCCCGCCGCCGAGCTGACGCGGCCCATGGACGCCATCGTGGCTGACATCCGCGCCCGCCTCGCGCCGCTGCCCGCCGCCATTGGCATCGGGCAGCCCATCTCGCACCGCATTGACCACATGCTCTCGGGCGTGCGCTCGCAAATCGCCATCAAGGTGTTTGGCGAAGACCTGGACACCCTGCGCGGCCAGGCCGAATCGCTGCGCGCGCGGCTGGCGGGCATTCCCGGCCTGGCCGACCTTGAGGTGGAAAAGCAGGTGCTGGCCCCGCAGATCAAGGTCCGCGTGGACTACGCCGCCGCCGCCCGCTACGGCGTGCCTGCGCCGCAGGTGCTGGCCACGCTGCAAAGCCTGGTCGAAGGCGAGCGCGTGACGCAGATCGTGGAAGGCAACCGCCGCTTTGCCCTGGTGGTGAAGCTGCCCGAATCCGCCCGCAGCATCGAAGGCCTGGGCCAGGTGCTCATCGACACGCCCCTCGGTGCTGTGCCCCTGTCGCGCCTGGCCACCATTGAAGACAGCGATGGCCCCAACCAGATCAGCCGCGACGACGGCCGCCGCCGCATCGTGCTCTCGGCCAACGCGCAGGGCCGGGCGCTGTCCGAGGTGGTGGCCGACATCCGCAGCGTGGTGGCCGAAACGCGCCTGCCCGAGGGCTACTTCATCACCCTGGGCGGCCAGTTCCAGGCGCAGGAAGAAGCCTCGCGCCTGGTCGGCCTGCTATCGCTGGTGTCGCTGGTGCTGATGTTTGTGGTGCTGTACAGCCGCTACCGCTCAGCCGTGCTGGCCACCCTCATCATGGCCAACATCCCGCTCGCGCTGGTGGGTGCTGTGCTGGGGCTGTGGCTGTCGGGCCAGCCGCTGTCGGTGGCGGCCATGGTGGGGTTCATCACGCTGGCGGGCATCTCGGTGCGCAACGGCATCCTCAAGGTCAGCCACTACATCAACCTGATGCGCTTTGAGGGCGAACAGTTCTCGCACGCCCTGATCGTGCGCGGCTCCATTGAACGGCTCAGCCCCGTGCTGATGACCGCCCTGGTCACCGCCTTCGCCCTGGCCCCGCTGATGTTCGAGGCCGAACGCCCCGGCACCGAGATCCTGCACCCCGTGGCCGTGGTCATCTTCTCAGGCCTCATCAGCTCCACGCTGCTCGACACGTACCTGACCCCCGCACTGTTCTGGCTGTTTGGCCGCAAGAGCGCCGAGCGGCTGATGGAGGACCGGGATGCTGAGGCGTTTTGATGCGGGTGGCTTTGACCATGGCCCACCACCCGGCCGTATCGCCCCTGACACCAGCCAACGCATTGATCCGGGCGTAGCCGCCATGACCTAGCGCCCCTCCTACCGTTCACGCTGAGCCTGCCGAAGCGCCGCACAAGCCGTCCACAGGCTCAGCCCAAACGATTTTTTCAACCGTACACAAGTCCATCCATTCACGCCCCATCAGGAGAAAAGCATGCCCTTCAACACCCCATACACCACCACAAATCCCCTGCGCCGCCTCATCACCCTGGCCACACTCAGCACTGCCGCCCTGCTGGCCACCACCCTACCCGTCCACGCCCACGGCGAAGCCCACAGCCACGCCCCGCAACACGGCGGCGTGGTGGTGGAAGTGAAAGACATCGACCTGGAACTGGTCGCCAAGCCCGGCGTGCTTCAGCTGTATTTGCGCGACCACGGCAAGCCTGCCGACGTGAGCAAGGCCAGCGCCAAGGTCACGCTGCTCAGCGGCACCGAAAAACAGGAAGCCGCCCTGGCTCCTGCGGGCGACCGGCTGGAAGCCAAAGGAAGCTTTCGCGTAGCGGCAGGCACCAAGGCGCTAGCGCAGGTGACCGTGGGGGGCAAGGTGCTGTCGGCGCGGTTTGAGATCAAGTGATTACAGCGGCGGAAAGTCAACCACGCCGCCCACTTCAAAATTGATAGCTGCTAGCGATGATCTGACGGGCACTAGCAGCATTTTTTATCACTTTTCAAGCAAGCCAACGAACCGCAGCGCCAGGCGCTGCTTCAGGCTGGCTGCATGTTGGTTGCATACGTACGCTGCACTTTTGCGAGTAAGTAACATCGGCACGTTCCCGCTGTTCAATGCTCCGAAACAGGCGGGCAGGACAGTGCCAATCACTGAAACGAATCTCCAGCCGGCTGGGGCACCGAACACTGTGGAGCCCTGCGCAATCAAAAACCACCGCCCGCCCGCTCGTTCGAGAGGTCTACGCTTCATCATGGATAAATTTCTGCTTCAACAGCATGTGTTGGCACGGCTCGCTGAGGACCTGCTGCAAGCCGAGCAGGCAACGCGGACGGCCCATGAAACCGCGACCCACGAAGAAAACGTCGCCGAAAACAAATACGACACACTGGGACTCGAAGCGGCCTATTTGGCCGCAGGCCAAGCCCGGCGTGCCGAAGCCATCCGCGAAGCCATGGCCACTTGGCGCCAATTCCACCCGCGCCCCTATGACCCCAGCCAAGGCATACAGCTCGGCGCACTGGTCTGTCTGCTCGATTCCGAGGGCAAGCAGCAAAAGCTGTTTCTCGGCCCGGCTGGCGGCAGCATGAAGCTGGTCAACGCCGATCACGTCGTCCAGGTCGTCAGCAGCGACGCCCCTCTGGGCAGGGCCATGCTGGGTAAATGCGAGGGTGATGAGGTGTGGCTACAGGCCGCGCCCATCCGACAGCAGTTTGAGGTGGTGCAGGTTGAGTAAGCCCCACGGGGTTCATTTGCAGTCGTTCAGTTAGAGTCCCTGCCCTTGGATACTGCCCATAGGGCAAGTTATGTCGGTTTCGAGCACATCGCACCTGAAGGGGCGTTGGCTGCCCAGCGGCTCGGTCTGAAAACACCACCTGCGACTTTGGGTGGAATGGCGACTGATGGGACTGATGCTGCTGTGTAAGCTACCGCTTGAAAAGCAAGGAAAAATATGCTGCTAACTGATATCGCCGTCGAGCACACTTTGGTGTCCAAAAAGGATGGCGTTCGTCAGACTTTCGTACTGCATCCTTTTACCGACACCCAGCGCGATTCGCTCGGCAAATTCGAGCTCGTTCGCGACGTCAGCCAACCCGGACTCAAGGACGTGAAACGCTCCACCTTCGTATCGTTTCAGCAATTGGCGGAGCTGTATGCGAAAGGCCTGCTCGAAGAATTCGGGTTCTCCGTTCGCATGTGCCCTGGCAAAGGCACCTACCCTGCCAAGCTCCCGGCCAAAAAGATACTGCCCACCAGCATCAAGCCTGGATCTTCGTTCGACCTCGAGGTTCAAAAAGTGGATATATCCAAACCGGCCGCGCGCGAATTGAGAACCGCCTTGCTTCGCACCAACGTCAAGATTTAAGAATAACGACGCTGATTGACATGGGAGCCAATGTGAATCCACCCGTTGCGCATGCTGAACTGATTGCCACGTTCAAGCGGGCCGAGGCAGATGCTGCTCACAAGTTCGGGCTGATCCAAGCTGCGGCAAATAAAGGCCCCAAGGCCATTCAAGCGGCCACCGAAACAGCGGCAAAGGCGGCAAAGCGCAGGGACTCGTTTGCGAAAAAGCTGAGCGCTCTGGGGGTGAATCTCAAGGATTGAGCGCCGCCAGGACTGCGGCGTGACACCCACTGTTAGGTGGCATTTTGCTCATCGGGGGTATGACCAGCCAAGTGAAAGTAGCAAAGGTACATGCCGAGAAAAACGCATGGCAGGCAAATCAGAATGAACGCGGCGAAATACACTGCGCAAACTATGCCAACGATTCCGCCAAACAGTGGCCAATGCCAGCTCACGAACTTGTTGCTTACCCATCCTTCTGTCATCACTGCAAGAGTTGTCCATGAGTAGGCGGTACCGATGCCAAGATAGAAACTGCTACTTTGGATGACATCTGATATTGGCTCCGTTAAAACTGCGACGACAGAAACTCCGACGATCATCATCAGGGACGTCAGCGCTCCGATGCTAGATAGAAGCCAGCAAGCAAGAGCGATTGCGGCGCGACTGCCATTTGACGGCTTGGGCGACGGTGGAGATGAGGCATTGATTGGTTCAGGGTGCATGGCTTGGTTGCTCATAACGCTTAACGTAGAGTTAAGCGGGCTGCACGGCTTTTTGCGCAGCTCCGCTTGAACGCCAGGTTAGGCGCGCTGCTTGAAACCATAGATACGAAAACTTCTTTCGGTTTCGGCAATTTCAAATTTCCCGGCTTCCTTGAGTGCAGCAACCGCACCAGATACGTCTTGGGTCCGGTGCGCGAAAGAGATTTTCTCAAAACCACGCGGAAGGGTTTTGTGCAGAGTCTCGACTCATTCAATATACTTGTAAGCGAACGGTCCAACAAGGCTAAAGTCATCTACGTATTTTTCCACTAAGTCGTCTGATTTTGGGGTGCAGCACCGTTCTTCTTTTTCAGAGTCAATAAATTCCCAGATGGCTTCTACTATGTTTAGCTCGGGGCGATCAAGGACCGTGAATAATTTTCTCCATTTGCTATTCGACATGAATAAAGAGGTAAATCTACAGTGAATAATTCTGTCGAGCTCTTCATCAATTCGTGCCGGCAAGAAAACTCCTGCACGCCTAACTCAATGTAGACGGCAAAATCCGGTTGGTACATCCGGGACATGACGATACATCTTTTGAAAAAAATCTTGCAACCCGCTTGCTTGTTGGCTTGCGAACCAGGGCTGTGCAAATTAACAGGTATCAATTTTTCATCAAACCTGGCGAGCGTGAAGTCGGCAAACTATAGCGTGCCAATAGGCCCAGCAGAGCTCGCCTGCGGCGTGCTCTGTTGGCACCAATCCATCTGTTTTGAATCAACGGCAGCGTTGGTGTACTGCTGTCCCAAGTCGGCTCAGAGCCCATTGCACTTACCTCGCCACAGCCTTTTCCAAGAGCTAAAACGAACCGAAAGCTATCCGCCAAGGCCGGCCGGAACCAGTCCCCGCACGCCGAACTGGCGCAACCGAATAAGCCATGAAAAAAGCGCCGGGCTTTCTCAAACCCGGCGCTCTCATTCCACCCAACCCGCTCAACCCAACTTGAACGGCAACTCCCTCGGCGTCTTCCCCGTCAACCGCGCCACCGCATTCGCAAACGCAGGTGCCAACGGTGGCAACCCGGGCTCGCCCATCCCCGTAGGCGGTTCTGCGCTCGGCACGATGTGCACGGCCACCTGGGGCATGTCGGTGATGCGGGGTACGGCGAAGTCGCCGAAGTTGCTTTGTTCCACAACGCCATCCTTCAGGGTAATGGCGCCGCCGGGCAGGCACATCGACAGGCCCATCAACGCCCCGCCCTGCACCTGGGCTTCCACGCTTTTGGGGTTGACGGCCAGGTTGCAGTGCACGCCGGCGGTCACGCTGTGCAGCTTGGGCGTGCCGTCTTTGCTGACGGATGCTTCCACCACATAGGCGACCACGGAGCTGAACGATTCGTGCACCGCCACGCCCCAGGCGCGGCCGGCAGCCAGCTTCTTTTTGCCGTAGCCGGATTGCGCCACGGCCAGTTGCAGGGCTGCCACATGGCGGGGGTGTTTGTCGCCCATCAGGCGCAGGCGGTAGGCCACGGGGTCTTGCATGGTCGCGCGGGCCACGTCGTCGATCAGCGTTTCCATGGCGTAGGCAGTGTGGGTCGATCCCACGCTGCGCCACCACAGCACGGGCACATTCACGTCGGGGTGGTGTACCGACAGCTTCATGGGCACGTTGTAGGGCTCTTTCATGCCCTCTACCGCGGTGGCATCCACGCCGTTTTTGACCATGAAGGCCTCGAATGGAGAACCCTTGACGATGGACTGGCCGACGATGGTGTGGTCCCACGCCAGGATGTTGCCCTGGGCGTCAAAGCCGATTTCCGCCCGGTGTACGTGCATGGGGCGGTAGTAGCCGCCTTTGATGTCGTCTTCGCGGCTCCACAGGGTGCGCACCGGGGCGGTGATGCCTGCGGTGCGCGCGGCCTTGGCCACGCCGCAGGCTTCCACGACATAGTCACTCGTGGGGATGGCGCGGCGGCCAAAGCCGCCACCGGCCATCTGGGTGTGCACCTTGATGTTTTGTGGCGGAACGCCCAGCACCTTGGCCGCGGCCATGGCGTCCAGGCCGGGCATCTGGGTGCCCATCCACAGTTCTGCCCTCTCGATTCCAGCTGTGCCGTCGATCTTGACCGTGCAGTTCAGCGGCTCCATGGGCGCGTGCGCCAGGTACGGGAAGACGAACTCGGCACTGATCTTGTTCGGCGCGGTGGCCATGGGGCCCATATCTGCCTGCATGGCCACGGCGCCGGGCTGGGTGGCCAGGGTGCGGTACTGGGCCAGCAGCTGGGTGGTGTCGGCCTTGCCCACTGCAGAGGAGTCCCACTCCACCTTCAGCGCATCGCGCGCCTGCTTGGCGGGCCAGTAGCCGTTGGCAATGATGGCAATGCCTTCGCCGCCGCGGTCGGTGGGCACGCGCAGCACGGCTTTCACGCCCTTGATGGCTTTGGCCGCGCTGTCGTCCAGTGACTTGAGCTTGGCACCAAACACGGGTGGGCGGGCCACCACGGCGGTGAGCATTCCGGGCAGGCGAACGTCAATGCCGTAGTCCTGCTGGCCGCTGGATTTGGCCTGGGCGTCGAGCCGCGTGGTGGGCTTGCCGATGATCCGGAACTGCTTGGGGTCCTTGAGCGTGACCTTTTCAGGCACGGGCTGCTGCATGGCGGCCTCGGCCAGGGCGCCGTAGCCCAGCTTTTTGCCGCCGGGGCCCACCACAAAGCCTGCATTGGTGCGCAGGGCCGATGCATCCACGCCCCATTGCGCAGCGGCAGCAGACACCAGCATGGCGCGGGTGCGGGCGCCCAGCTCGCGGTACTGGGTGTAAGAGTTTTTGAGTGCGTTGGAGCCGCCGGTCAGGTGCATGCCAAACGCCGGGTCCACATACGCGGGGTTGGCGTCGCCGTGCACGCTGCGCACCTTGGTCCAGTCGGCATCCAGCTCTTCGGCCAGGATCATGGGCAGGCCGGTTTGCACGCCCTGGCCAAAGTCCAGGCGGTTGATGGTGACGGTGACGGTGCCATCGGTGTCGATGCGCACAAAGGCCGAGGGCTGCTCGAAGGGCTTGAGGCCGGCGGATGCGGCTGCGCCTGTGCCCTGCCCCTGTGCGGTTGCCGCCAGCGGGTAGGCGCCCAGTGCAAAGCCGGATGCGGCGGCGGCCTTCAAAAACGTGCGGCGGGCAAAGCCATCGGCCGATGCAGCGTTTGCTTCGGTATTGATAGCAACATTTGATTGATCCATAAGCGCTACCAGGCCTTTTGGCATGTGGGCGCGGGCAGCGTGAGCGTCGAAATGCATGGGGTTCTCCTGCTCGGTGTTCTCAAGCCAGCGATTTCGCGGCGTCGTGGATGGCGGCGCGGATGCGAACGTAGGTTCCGCAGCGGCACACGTTGCCTGACATGGCGGCGTCAATGTCGGCGTCGGTGGGCTTTTTCTTGCCCTGCAGCAGCGCGGTGGCGCTCATGATCTGGCCGCTCTGGCAGTAGCCGCACTGGGCCACGTCGTGCTTGACCCAGGCAGCGTGCACGGCCTTGCCGACCTTGTCGGTTGTGGAGACGGCTTCGATGGTGGTGATCTTTTGCCCCACCGCCGCCGAGATGGGCGTGATGCACGAGCGCACGGGGGCGCCGTTCAGGTGCACCGTGCAGGCCCCGCACAGCGCCTGGCCGCAGCCGAACTTGGTGCCGGTCATGCCCAGCGTGTCGCGCAGGGCCCAGAGGATGGGGGTGGAGTCGTCGGCGTCTACCGCCGTGTTCTTGCCGTTGATGTTCAGGGTGGGCATGGGTAAAACTCCAGAAAACGCCGACGCTTGCAGGCCGGCGGGGGTACCAGACAGTAGCGCGATTAAATCCCAATCACCGCAGTTGTGCTGGCAGTCGGTCTTGTGCTGGCGCGGGCTTGTCCGAGCGCAGAACACGGCGAGCGGGCGCATTGCACAATCGCACACATGACCTCCTCTATTGCCGACCTCCGCAAAAGCTACGAGCGCGCCGAACTCAACGAAGACGCCTCGCACGCCGCACCCCTGCAGCAGTTTGACCAGTGGCTGAAAGAAGCCATCAGCGCCGAGGTGCCAGAGCCCAACGCCATGACGCTGGCTACCGTGGGCGGAGACCTGCGCCCCAGCACGCGCATCGTGCTCATCAAGGGCTATGACGAACGCGGCATTGTCTGGTTTACCAATTACGACAGCCGCAAGGGCCGCCAGATTGCCGGCAACCCGTATGCGGCGATCCAGTTCCACTGGGTGGAGCTGGAACGCGTGGTGCGGATCGAGGGCGTGGTGGAAAAGGTGAGTGACGAGGAAAGTGACGAGTACTTCCACAGCCGCCCGCTCGATTCGCGCATTGGCGCCTGGGCCAGCCCGCAAAGCCAGGTCATCAGTGGCCGGGGCGTGCTGGTGGCCAATGCCGCCAAGTATGGCGCGCAGTTCATGCTCAAGCCGCCGCGCCCGCCGCACTGGGGGGGCTACCGCCTGAAACCCGACCAGTGGGAGTTCTGGCAGGGCCGCAAGAGCCGCCTGCATGACCGTCTGCAGTACCGGCTTGACGGTGCCGACTGGGTGCGCGAGCGCCTGGCGCCCTGATCGACCACACCGCACGGCAACGGCCGCCCTGCCCCGTCATGCTGTTGATCCTGGTTCTGCTCTTGCTGGCGGTGTCGCTGGTCGCCGTGCCGGCGTTTCTTTATCTGCGCTGGCCCATGGCACTCGCTTTGTCTGCCGTGCTGCCGCCGGTTCTGTTCCAGGGCGCCAACTGGATGCACCTGGGCTATCTCGATCCGTTTTGGCCGATTGCCCTCGCGGTCAGTACCGCAGTTTGCCTGGTGCTTGCGGCGGGGGTGGGTCTACTGGTGGTTCGCTGGAGTCGCAATCGGTAGCGAATGCCAGCGCGGAGCTACAGCACCCAGCGCGTCACCGCCAGGATCACCACCGGCATCGTCACCAGCGCCAGCGCGGTGGATACCGCCACGCTGGCGGTGACCTCGTCTTCGGCCACGCGGTAGCGCTGGGCAAACAAAAACACATTGGCCCCCACGGGGAGCGATGCCGCCACGATCATCACCGCCAGCGGCAAGCCTGACAGACCCAGTGCCCAGCCCAGCGCTGCCAGCACGATGGGGTGCGCCACGCACTTGACCAGCGCAATGCGCAGGGCCGCCCTGAAATGGTGGCCCACCTTGGTGAAGGCCAGCGTCACGCCCACCAGCAGCAGCGCAATCGGCCCCAATGCCTGGCCCAGCAGCAGCAGGGGCTTGTCGACCACCTGGGGCACCACCAGCCCGGTCTGCGCAAACAGCAGGCCCGCAATGATGGGCAGCGGCACCGGGTGCAGGATGCCGTTGCGCACCGCCTGCAGCACCGTGCGCCACATGGGTGGCTGCACCGCGCCGTCGCGCCCGGCGTGCTCGCGCGCTGCGGCCAGCTCAAACACCACGGTGGCCGCGGTCAGCAGGATGAGCGAATGCACCGAGATCAGCGTGAACAGGGTGACCAGCCCGGCATCGCCAAACACCAGGCCCACCAGCGGCACGCCGATCATCAGCGTGTTGCTGAACGTGTTGGCCAGTGCGCGCGCTGCTGCCAGGCTGGAAAAGCCCTGCACCGCCAGCGTGGCCGCATACACCAGCCCAAACGCCACAAAGTAGATGCCCACGGGCCCGAAGTCCAGCGTCTCGATGTGCACCGTGCTCATGGTGCGAAACAGCAGCGCGGGCGTCAGCACCATGAAGACAAGGTTGGCCAGGTCCTTCACTGCTTCGGCGCGGATCCACCCGCGCCGCCCCACATAGAAGCCAATGGCAATGAACAGGATGACGGGAAGCAGCGAGGTGAAGACGGGGGAGTTCAAGGCAGGGCAGACGCGTACGACCTGCCTTGCGCCGGCAGGGCATGCACCGCGATGCAGCCCTTGGCCGGGCGCGCGTGGCGAATGATCCTGGGCCTCTGGCGGGGCTGATGCACGCGCCTTCAGTGAAAGCGGCGATGACGGATTTTCGCCGAAGTGGACCGCGCGCATGGGCGGCTTTGGATGCACGCAAGCTGCGGCCCGCAAGTCTTGCCCAGGTCGAGGGCTGCCGGTGCAAGCCTGCGGGGATCAATGGCGCAGCAGCCTGCCGCGCTTGCAGGGGCGGTCAAGCTGTGCCTGGGTGGGTTGCCCCCGCCTCTTTTGAAAGCAGCTCCAGCAGTTCGCCCAGGCCGGTAACCCGGTGGTCGGCCAGGTCCCACGCCGTCACACCGGGCCGCACGGTCTGCACGGTGGTGGCGCCCAGGGCGCGGCCTGCGCCCAGCTCAGACAGCGGGTTGTCGCCGATGACCAAAACCTCGGAGGGCTGGCAACCCTCTAGCTCCAGAATGCGCCGGAACACCGCGAGCTTTCCGCGCGAGTGCGCCGAGGCATCCGTGGCCTCGTCCACATCATCGATGAGGACGTGGTCAAACCAGGGGCGGACGCCCAACGCTGTGATCTTGCTTTCCTGGAGATGGCGGAACCCGCTGGTCACCAGATACCGGCGCATCGCAACCCGCGGCAACAAGGCGATATCGGGATAGCCTTGTATTGCACTGGTCACCCGCATGCGCCGGAACTGCTGCAGACCGGCATCGCGCATGCCGTCGCTGAAACCAAAGCGCTCGGCCACCAGGTCAAACGCCGTGAACCAGCACTGCTCGATCGCCTGTTCCAGCACTTCGGGAGCCAGCGTGCCGTGGTTGGCCTGGCGAATCGCCTCGAACGCAGGCTCGAACAACGCGCCCACGGATCTAGCGTCCAGCAGGCAGTTGTCCAAGTCAAAAATGGCGACCTTGTATCGCATGGTGATCCTTGGAAAACAGACACATGGTGAAAGGGCCCGCGCGGGGCCAGGTGACAGGGGGGCGCGGCAGCAAGCAGCAGCACCGAATGCACGCACGCTACAGCACTATTGGAAACGTCGGCAACGTCGGCAATCCCCGGGTCTGCACACACAAGGATGCAATGTGCCGCAGCGCGGGGGCACTGTGGTTGCACCCATATCGTGTGAAAGGTGCACGAAAGGGGGCAGCGGCGCCCCCCCGCCTCTTCACCCCCAGCGTGATGCTGCGGCCCATCAGTGGCGCGGCACTCTTGATGAACGAGGTATGCGAATACGCCAGGCGGTCCGTCAGGTTGTTGCCCTTCAGGTACACCTGCCAGGGCTGGCCGCCCGTACGCTGGCCGTTGTAGGCCAGGCCCACGTTCAGCATGCCGTAGCCGGGCGTCTCCGTCTCGAACGCAGCCACGCGGTTCTGGCGGGCCACCTGCACCCATTCGGCCTGGCCCTCCCACGCGTTCCAGTTCGCGTCCAGCCGCAGGCCTGCGCGCGCTGATGGAATGCGCGGCAGCTGGCCGCCACCGGCAAGCCGCGCGCGCACCATGTCGCCAAACAGCGTGATGCCCAGGTTGCGGTTCAGTCGCTGGCGCACCTGGCCTTCGATGCCGGTGAAAGTGGCGTCGGCCTGGGTGTACTGCAGCAGTTGCAGGCCATCGAGCTCATCGATCGTGCGGCCGTAGATGTAGTTGTGGATGCGGTTGCGGAACACGCTCACGCCAAAGGTCGTGTCGCCGCTGGTCTTCTTGAGGCTGACGTCGATGTTCTGCGAGATCTCCGGGCGCAGGTCGGCGTTGCCGCGCTCGTAGGTGCCGGTGGCCAGGTGCAGGCCGCGTGCGTACAGCTCTTCGGCCGTGGGTGCCCGGCTGGCGCGGGTGAACGATGTACCCACCTGGTAGCCGGGTGTGAACTTCCATACCGCGCCCAGCGATGCCGATGTGCCGTTGTGGCTGCGCTCGATGCCACTGGTCTCGGCCTCGGTGGTCTGGCGGTCGTGGCGCAGGGCGCCTTCAAAGCGCCAGTCACCCACCCGGTATTCCTCCAGCACAAAGATGCCGGTGCGGCGCGTCACGGTGGGCTGCACGTAGGCTTCGTCGCCGTCGGCGCGGAACTTGCGCTGCGAGGTTTGCACCCCGAACATGCCCTTGAAGCCGGCCAGCGGCTCGTGTTGCAGCTCGATGCGCGTGTCATAGGCCTTGTTGGTGAAGGTGGTGCCGATGGCACCGTCCTCGATTTCATCATGGCGGTAGTCGGTCACGCCCGCGCGCAGCCGCAGGGCCGAGAAGCCGGCCAACGGGTTGCGCAGCTCGCCCCGCACGTCAAACCGTTCGCTGCGCAAGTCCACCACAGGCACATCGCCGTGCTCTTCTTCCTCTGCCCGGGTGCCCATGAATTTGGCATCGGTATGCGGCGCACAGTGCAGGCGGTCGCCGTCGGCGTGGCAGCCCTCATAACCGTGGTTGTGGCCCGGCAGGCCGTACTTTGCGGTCTGGCGGGTGTACGCCGCGCCAAGGTAGCCGCGCTCGCCCACCCACGACAGGCCCACGCTGCCGGTGTCGGTGCGGTTGAAACTGCCGGGCACCTTGCGGGTGGCCTCCCCTTCAGGGGCCCAGCCCTTGCCCACGCGGTAGTCGCCTGCGTCACGCGCCAGGCCTTCCACATGTACGGCGAGGTTGCCCGCGCCGCCGGTGAGCGAAAAGGCCCCTGCCCCCTCGCGTGCGCCGGTGTTGGCGCGCAGCTCGGCGCTGCCCTCCAGCCCCTTTTGCGGCACCGCAGTGGGCACCTTGCCGTCGAGCACGTTGACCACACCCCCCACGGCACCGTTGCCATAGACCAGGGCCGATGGCCCGCGCAGCACTTCGATCTGGGTGGCCAGCATGGGCTCGGACACCACCGCGTGGTCGGGGCTGATGGTGGACGCGTCGTGCAGCTCGGCGCCGTCAGACAGCACTTTCACGCGCGGGCCGTCCATGCCGCGGATCACCGGGCGGCTGGCACCGGCGCCAAAGTGGCTGCTGTGGATGCCAGGCTCGCTGTTGAGGGTTTCGCCCAGCGTGGCTTCGCGGCGGCGCACCAGCTCGTCGCCCTCCAGCACGGTGACGGGGGTGGTCATGTCGTTGGCGCTCAGCTGCAGGCCGCTGGCAGACACGGTCACTGCGGGCAACGTGGCAGACGCAGACGCAGACGTGGACGGAGTCGAAGGCACGGCCTGCTGCGCGTTGGCAGCCGTCATGCCCCACAGGGCGGCCATGGCGGCCAGCGCCACAGGGCGCAACGCGGGGCAAAGTGCGGGCAACGGGGCGTGCAAAGGTGCCGGGGGGAATACGCAGGACACAGTGTTCATGGTGAATGGTCAGAGGGTGAGATCGGTAACGGTTGCCGCAACCCGCCTGCACCTGGCGGTGCCGGTTGCGCAGCAAATAGTGGATAAAACCGGCTGAAGTGCCGGTTTTAATTGCCTCATTAGCTATCAATTCAGTAGCTTTGATACCAGGGCGAACGGGCCAGTCCGTCGCGGCTGGTGCCCGGGCGCCGCCTGAGGTGCACAGCCAGTGCGCCAAGCCGTGTGCTGCCGCAGCGCACAAGCCTTGCGGAGGTGGCGACTGACGGGCCAGGCAGCCTGGCCAACGCCCTGCGACGAGCCAGGTGCATCGGCCGCATTGCGGTCATGCAGTCCAGCAGTGGAGCAGTGCAGCGGTGGGGTACTGAAGCGCCGGGGCAGTCAGGCTGCCAGACGGCGCAGCCAGCCGGGGTGACGCCACGCGGCTGTCCTGCGCAACGGGTGCGCCGACCAGCAGCGGACACTGCGCATGCCCGGCCGCTTCCGGTGTGTCGTCAGCCGCGAGGGGGGGCGCGTGCCTCGAACAGGGCCAGCGTCTGCGCCGGGCGGCTGATGGCGCAGCGGGGGAACGTGGCAGGCCGGGGAGCCGCGAGCGGCAGGTGCACGGCCGCCAGATGAAGCGCATCACCCAGTGCGAGCTGGTCCAGCAGCAGGCAGTCGGCAGCGGCGTGGCCGGGCAGCAGCCCGTCCAGCACGCCGGCGGCGTCGGCATGGGCGGCCGGAGCCGAGCCCGGCCCAGGGTGCGCCAGGGCCGCGCCATGCCGGTGCCCTGCATGCGCCGCTGGAGCCGATGCCTCTGCGCGCCCCTGCCCCGCTGCCCCGCCGTGGGTGGCGTGGTGCCACTGGCCCAGCGTGGGCACCACCCACAGGCACAGCAGCAGCCACCACAGGGCCAGCACCCCGGCGCGGGTGCGCGCCGGGGTGGCGGGTGACGGGATGTGCAAGGGTCTGGACACGGAGGCTGATGTGGAGAAGGCTGGAGGCGGAGGGTGGGCAGGGAAATGCGGATCAGGAAATCAGGTGAACCGGACCGATGGGGAAGCCCTGCCGCACCAGGCGCCTGCCGCGCTGTTGCGGGCCGCGCCACCGCACAGGGCAGCCGCACGCAGCCCGCAGGTCACTTCACAGGCACGGCGTCCACCATGCGATAGAACAGGCCGTACTGGTCGTTGGTGAGAACGGTGAACGTGCCTTCCACGACAACCGGTTCGGTGGAATAGCGCACCGGCGTTTTGGCCTTGACCTCGATCATGCTCTCCGGACCTCCGGGCATGCAAAACGAGCACGTCAGTGGCACCGAGGTCAGCAGAAAGTAGGTGTGCGCAGCCCGGGGGGTCAGCGGCATCATGAAACCCTGGATGCGCTGCACCGTTTTGTGCATGCCCTTTTGCGCATCATTGAACACCGGCACGATACCGTCCTTGGTGGTCTTCTTGGTCAGGTCGGTCAGCACCGACCAGGGCACCACGTCATTGCGGACTGGCAGCGGTGCGATGGGGCTGTTGGGGCTGTGAAAGCCCGCACCCGAGCCCGATGGCACACCCAGCGGTGCGGCCCCTCCCGCGCCCGGAGGCAGTGGCGAGCTGAGCACGATGGGCGGGGCTGGCTCCGCGCTTTTGCCGCTGCCCTGCTCGGCGGTCTGCGCCTGCGCAACGCCGGCCAGGGCGGCGGCCGATGCCAGCGCCAGCCCTATCGCGCCCACCCGGGAAACGCGGTGCAGCAGCCCGCGCACGGACACACACCGGACGCCGAAACGGCGGGCTGCTGGGGGAAGTTCAGTCATGAAAAATTCCTTCGATCAGTGGCGATCATGGGTGCCGGGTACCGTGTGCCCCAGGCGATAGCAGCCCTGAGCGCTCAGTGCGCGTGACGCATCCCGCAGTACTTGCCAATGGCCAGATTCTTGCAAGCCACCTGGAGTTCCTTCTGGCAGGTGTCGTGGCCCTTGCCCGATTCCAGGCACTTGGCAGCGGCTTCGTGCGCAGCGGCCATGGCACGGTGGCGCTGGATGTCGGCCTTGGTTTCCTTGTCGGAATGCGTGTCCTGCGCGTGGGCCAGCGCGGCAGCCAGCAGCACGGGAGCGAGGACGAGGGAGGCGAGCAGGTTTTTCTTCATGGTGCAGCTTTCGTTTCAATCAGCGTGACAGAGGGAAAAAGGATGGCAGGGCCGGCCGGGCGACCTGCAATGGCGTGGAATCGACCGGGTCATGCCTGCCCCAGCAAGTCGGCCACATCGGTGCGGTAGGCCTGCATCGCCGGCAACAGGGCGGCCAGCGCGGCCACCAGTGCAGCCAGCAGCGGCACGCCTGCCTCGGCCGGCACCCAGACCAGGCCACTCACCGGCAGAAGGCCCTGCGCCTGCAGCGCCCAGCCCAGGCCGTGCGCCAGCCCGTGGCCCAGCAGCAGGCCCAGCGCAGAAGCGATGGCCGCCAGCCACAGGGCTTCCCACAGCACCAGCCCGGCCACACGGCCCGGCGGAGCGCCCAGCATGCGCAGCATGGCCAGGTCGGCCCGGCGTTCGCGCACGGCATTCCACAGCGCAATGAAGACACTGAGCGCCGCCACCGCCAGCAGCACGCCGCCAAAGGCGCGCAGCACATCGGCACCCACGCCCAGCAGGCGCAGCAGGCGCGTGACCTCAATGGCAGGCGCAGCTGCCTGCATGCTGGTGCCGCTGTTGATCTGCCGCGGCAGCGACACAGCGGCCAGCGGCGTGCGGTAGCGCACCAGTGCCACCGTCACTTCGCGCTCCTGCTGCAGCAGGGCGAGGTCTGCGGCATCGGTGGCCATGTCGGTCTCGTGCACCATCCACACCGATTCGGTGCTGGTAAGGATGAGCCGGTCGAGCACGCAACCGCAGGGCCGAAGCACACCGCTCACGCGGTAGGGGTGGTCGCCATGGGCGTGCCCGCCCGCACCCAGTCCGTGGGTGCCGACAAAAGTGGCGCCCACCAGGGGCGCGCCGGCATGGTCGGCCCGCACGATGCCGCGCGCCACTGTGGCGCCCAGCACGGCGTCCATGGGTTGCTGCCACACGGAACCCTCTGCCAGGGCGGCACCGTAGTGCTGCAGATAGTCAGGCGTGGTGCCCACGATGCGGTAGCCGCGGTAGCTGTCGCCCAGGCTCAGCGGGATCACCTGCGACACCAGCGGGTTCTTTTGCAGGGCCTGCACTTCCTGCAGCGGAATGTTGCCCGTGGGCGCATCGATGTGGAACACCCCGGCCAGGATGAGCTGCAGCGGGCTGCCCTTGGCGCCCACCACCAGGTCGATGCCGGTCAGGTCGCGTTCGAAAGCATCATCAAGCTGGGTGGCGACCAGCAGCACCAGGGTGATCGCGGCCAGCCCCAGGGTGAGCACCAGCAGGTTGAGCACGGCCGCCAGCGGGCGTGACCACAGGTAGCCCCAGGAAAGGCGAGCCAGTTTCACTATGTTTTTCATAGCGACACACCCAAAGAATGCATGGACTTGGCACCCATTTGATTCAAATCCAGGGTCTGCGCGCCCGGCAGCGCCTGCACCACGCGCTGGTCGTGGGTGGCGATCACCAGGCTGGCATTGCAGGCGGCAGCGCTCTGGCACAGCAGCGCCAGCGCGTCGGCCGCGGCCTCGTCATCCAGGCTGGCGGTGGGCTCATCGGCCAGCAGCACCTCGGGAGCCAGCAGCACGGCCCGCGCCAGGGCCACGCGCTGCGCCTGCCCGCCCGAAAGCTGCTGCGGCTTGCGCCCGGCCAGCTCGCCAATGCCCACCTGCGCCAGCGCACGGCCAATGGCCGCATCGTCGCGCGGCAGCCCGGCGGCAAAGTAGACCAGGCCCAGGTTGTCGGCCACGGTGAGCGCGCTGCTCAGGTACAGCTTTTGCGGCAGAAACCCGATGCTCCGGGCACGCCAGGCGTCGATCTCGCTGCCGCGCTGCATGCCCAGCTGCGTGCCCGCCACAAACAGGTCGCCACTGCCCGCTCCACGCAGCCCGGCCATCAACGCCAGCCAGGTGGATTTGCCCGAGCCCGAACGCCCGCGCAGCAGCAGCGTGCCGCCCTGGCGCAGGTCCACATCCGGAAACCGCAGCACCACGCTGCTGCCGGCATAGGTGTAGGCCAGGCCCCGCGTGCGGATCATGCGGCGGCCCCATCGGCAGGGTGAGCGCAGCCCGCGCAGCGCCCGCGCACGGCAATGTCGACCGCCAGGCTTTCGTGCCCGGCCGTGGCCAGCGCCTGCAGCACCTGCCTGAGGGCCGTCTGCACCTTGGCCGAGCCCTGCGACAGCCGGAACTGGCGGTGGCAGTCGTCGCATTCAAACCGGGGTGTGGCGCCCTCCTCGCCCTGCGGCGCCAGCGCATAGCGGGTCACGCGGGCAGCATCGACCTGCTTGTGCAGCAGGCCCGCCGCGGCAAAGCGGTCGAGCATGCGGTACACGGTGACCTTGTTGACCGGCGCGCCCGCACTGGCCAGGGCGGCCTCCACCTCCGGTTCCGACAGCACGGCATCAGGCCGCGCGCGATACAGCTCGGCCAGGGCACGCGAAGCGCGGGTGGCGCGCATGCCGGATGGCAAAAGCCAGGGTCGGGCAGACGATGGGGGTGAGTTGCAATGCATCGGCTAACGGGAAAGTGCCTGCTCTGGGGCACCAGTTAAAACGCAAACGACTTGCATTATGACCTCAGGCAGACGGTTGAAAGTGCATCCCGTCACACGCCGGGGAGATCTGTGCCAGGCGTGGCATCAAGCCTGAGCTCCGAATAATGATTAATGTGCTACTTTTTGCACAATCGCGATCATCAGAATAAAATCATTTGTATCACCAATATCGATAACAACACTGGAGTAAGCCATGAGCACGACTTCCCCACAACACAGCCGAAATTCGCGCCTGAACCTCGCCCAGAGGCTGACGCTCGGGACGGGCATCCTTATCGCAGCCATGGTGGTGGCCGCCATCGCCTGCTGGGTGATGATGAGCCGCCTCTCAGCCGACGCGGACCAGGTCAACAGCACCAACGTGCCACAGCTGCAACTGATTGCCGCCATTGAACTCGATGTCACCCGCATATCACTTCAGGTTCGCCATGCGATCATCTCGCGCAACCCTGACGAGCTCAAAGCCACGCTGGCGGACATAGAGACGAAGAAGACCCGTCTGATCGACAACATGGAACGCTTCGGCCGCGGCATGACAGGCGCTGACGGCCGCCATGCCTACGCCCCGCTACCGGGCCTGCTGAAAGAGTTTGAAGCCAGAGGCGCACAGAACATCGAACTCATCGTGGCGGGCAAAAAGGACGAGGCGGTGGCCTACCTGGTCGAACAGACCATCCCGGCTCGAAACCGCCTGCTGGACCCCCTGGCTGCCGAAAAAGTGCGCCAGGGCGAGTCGCTCAATGAAGCCCTCGACGAAGTCAAGGCGTTTTCAGACATGAACCGCAAACTGCTGCTGGGCGTGTTCGCCCTGATCACGGCCGGCCTGATCGCCATGCTGGTGTACCTGCGGCGCATCACGCACCAGCTTGGCAGCGACCCCGATGAACTCAAGGCTGTGGCCGATGGCATTGCCTCGGGCGAGCTCACCACCCATGTGCCCGTCCTTGCGGGCGACGCGCAAAGCATCACTTACTCGCTGCGCGTGATGCGCGACAAGCTGGCCGACGCCGTGATCGCCGTACGGACCGGCGCCGAGTGTGTGAATAGCGCAGCCGGCGAAATTGCCCAGGGCAACCACGACCTATCTGGCCGCACCGAAACCCAGGCCAGCGCCCTGCAGCAGACGGCAGCTTCGATGGAGCAGCTGAGCTCCACCGTGCGCCAGAACGCGGACAACGCGCGAGCAGCGAACCAGCTCGCATCCAGCGCATCGACGATTGCGCGCCAGGGCGGCGAGGTCGTGGGTGAAGTGGTTTCCACCATGAAAGGGATCGAGGAAAGCAGTCGCAAGATCGCCGAGATCGTCGGCCTGATCGACGGCATTGCGTTTCAGACCAACATCCTGGCCCTGAACGCGGCGGTGGAAGCCGCACGCGCTGGCGAGCAGGGCCGTGGCTTTGCGGTAGTGGCGGGCGAGGTGCGCGTGCTGGCGCAGCGCAGCGCCGAGGCCTCCAAGGAAATCCGCGGGCTGATCGAAGAAAGCTCCAAGCGCGTGCAGCACGGCACCGGGCTGGTGGACAAGGCCAAGTCCACGATGGGCGAGGTGGTTCTTTCGATCCAGCGCGTGACGGACCTCATGAGCGAAATCAGCGCCGCCAGCAGCGAGCAGAGCGCAGGCGTGAACCAGGTGGGCGAGGCCGTGACCCAGATTGACCACGCCACCCAGCAAAACGCGGCCCTGGTCGAAGAGATGGCCGCTGCCGCCAGCAGCCTGAACCAGCAGGCCACCGGGCTCCTGGCTTCGGTCGCCGTGTTTACGGTGCCACAGGCAGGGCACACGCTGGCGCTGACGGACGCGCGCTGAAGGCCACGCGATGACGGGGCGTACCACGCCCCTGAAAGACCAGTACGGCAGGTGGCGACGGCGGGTTTGCAGCACACCGGCCGCCCGCTTTGGATCCGTGGCTCCACCCCCCTGCCCGCGGCGTCACCCAAAGGGCATCAACCCTTGAGATAGCGCGCGAAGGTTTTCCTGAACTTCTCCACCTTGGGTGCCACTACAAAGGCGCAGTACCCGGCGCCGGGGTGCTTGGCAAAGTAGTCCTGGTGGTAGGCCTCGGCCGCGCTGTAGTTCTGCAGCGGCTTCACCTCCGTGGTGATGGGGGCGCCAAACACCTTGTCGGCGGCCATCTGGCGAACCATGGCGTTGGCGACTTCGCCGTGCTCGGGGCTCTCGTAGTAGATGCCGCTGCGGTACTGCGTGCCCACGTCGTTGCCCTGCCGGTTGAGCGTGGTCGGGTCGTGGGTGTGAAAGAAGATCTCCAGCACCTCCTGCAGGCTGATCTCGTCGGCATCAAACGTAAGGCGCACCACCTCGGCATGGCCGGTGTCCCCCTGGCAGATCTGCTCGTACGTGGGGTTGACGGTGTGGCCGTTGGTGTAGCCGCTTTCCACGTCGGTGATGCCGCGCACGCGGTCGAACACGGCTTCGGTGCACCAGAAGCAGCCGCCGCCGAGGGTGATGGTTTGTGGGTTTTGCGCCATGGGAGTCTCCATCCAAGGAAGTCATCGGAAAAACATCCAGGGCATGGTACGCGGCCTGGCCCGACGCGGCGCGGGCGGGGGCATTGGCTACTCGTAACGGCGGCCCTGCTCCATCAGCTCGGGCGTGCCGATGAGAGCGTTGAGGCCATCAAAGTCCAGCATCTG